>Ga0101944_10003289_pt1 | contig 23121 bp, 18 predicted proteins | sample DewCreD2012metaG_FD_75245 | JGI IMG/M metagenome (GOLD analysis project Ga0101944, IMG submission 75245) | Hot spring sediment bacterial and archeal communities from British Columbia, Canada, to study Microbial Dark Matter (Phase II) - Dewar... ... | reverse complement strand
AAAGATGGGGCAGGGTATTGCGCAGAGCCCTGAGACCGTGGTCAATCTGGGAAACGTAGCCCGAGAACTCCTGGCCCAGAGTAAGGGGGGTGGCATCCATAAAATGGGTACGGCCTATTTTTACAATGTCCATAAAGGCCTGTGACTTGGCATGCAGGGTGTTGCGCAACAGTTCAATTCCCGGAATGGTTTTTTCGGTGAGCATCTTATATGCGGCAATGTGCATGGCCGTGGGGAAGGTGTCGTTTGATGACTGGGATTTGTTCACGTCGTCGTTGGGATGCAGAAAGGTTTTTCCCTCCCCCAGTTTGTTTCCCATGAGTACGTGGGCCCGGTTGGCAATTACTTCATTGAGGTTCATATTGGTCTGGGTTCCTGAACCGGTTTGCCACACAACAAGAGGAAACTGGTCATCCAGCTTTCCTTCAAGGATTTCGTCGCATACCCGGCAGATGAGGTCGGCTTTTTCGCGCGGCAACACGCCGAGGTCAAGGTTGGTGAGAGCGGCCGCCTTCTTGAGATAGGCAAATGCCATGATGATTTCGCGGGGCATTTTCTGGTCCCCGATTTTAAAGTTGTTGACTGAACGCTGGGTTTGGGCACCCCAGTATTTGTCGGCAGGCACCTTTACTTCGCCCATGGTGTCGTGTTCAATGCGGTATTCCATATGGCAACAGGATTTATTGAGGTTGATAAAATATCTGGGTATAATACCAGTATCCGTCGGTTCCTTTGGCGACTCCGATACCGGTGCTGGTAAACTGGCCTTCGATGTTGGCTTTGTGCCCCGGGGATGTGAGCCACAACGACTGCACGGTATAGACAGCATCGTCACTGCTCATGGCAACATTTTCACCGATGCTGCCGCTTCCCAGGTTTTTGCTGATCCGGTCGGCGCGCGAAGAAAATCCGTCATGCCCGAAAGGTACTTTTTGCAAAGCCATATTTCCCGAATGGATTCGTGCCAGCCTGCTCAGGGAAGGGTGAAGCGAAAGCGGGGCAAGCCCCATCTGGCTGCGGTGCAGATTCACCTGCTCCAGCACCTGTTCTTCCAGGGCAGACGAAAAAACCGGATCGTCCTTTTCCTTTCCGCACCCGGCAGCAAGAACCATAAAAAGAAGAATACAATGCAGTTTAGGCATAGGGAAAATAAATGGTTAAATTTAATAAACATCCCTGTTCCGGGATATGTTATAGGAAATAAAAGACAGAATTGTTCGAGGGAAGATGGTAATTTACTATGCAATCAAATCAGCTGAAAATTCTGGATTGATCAATTAATATTAGTAAGCAACTTCTTCCTTAATCCTAGTTATAGTTAATGCGCGTGACAAATTAAAATAATACTTTATTTGATTTTTATATTGAAGTTAATAGAACGTAAAAGTCTTATAATCTGATTAATAAATTTAGAAAGATTCTAAATTACGGGGGGGGTAAAAATTTTACAAAAAAAGTTTGGAAAATACCTTTTAGTATTTTTAATTTTATATACAATAAACTGAATCAGCCTGTTAAGGTTGATATAAATAATTATTTGCCTTATGAAAAAGATATTATTATGCACATTAATTGCATTATTATGCAATAGCATTCAAGCACAAATTAAAGTAAATTCATCAAATAATGTTGGTATTGGTATTGATAATCCGGTAAGTAAATTTGCAGTACGTGGCGCCGGTGATGCTTCAAGCATGGTATATTTTGAAAACCCTAATACTAATCTTGGGCCTAAGGCTCTATTTGTTAAACAATTAGCACCTCAATATGCCACTGGTTATGATTACGGTTTTGGAATTTATAGCTGGATACAGGTAACAACATCAGGATACAAACATGTAGGTGCTATGGCTTCGGCATATGCATCGTCACCTTTAAGTGGAGCAAGAACATACGGTTTATGGGCAATTGCAGGAAATGCTTTAAATGGTTATAATTTTGGGGTGTATGCCTCATTGACTGGATCCAATAATGGTGCTGCCATATTTGCTACAATTCCTGGTAGAGGGGACCCGTATCCTGCAATCAATAATAAATACGCTGGTTATTTCAGAGGAACGGTTTATGTTGAAGACTCATTGCGTGTAGCAGATAAAATTACATGCAAACAGCTTATTCAGACTTCTGATATAAATCTTAAGAGAAATTTAACTCAATTACCAACTGGCAATCTGAAAAAAATTGCGAAACTAAATGCAGTAAGATACCAGATGCTTAATACGGCAGTTATGCAAGAGGTTAAATATTTAAGTAAACAGGATACTCTGAAAACTTACTTACCTACCACCCACCTTGATGAACTTACCGATAAACAAACTCACATAGGCCTTATTGCACAGGATGTACAGAAAATATTTCCTGAACTTGTAGTGACTGACCAGGATGGATACCTTGGTATTGATTATTCTGGACTGATTCCCGTATTAATTGAAGCAATTAAGGAACAACAGGCCGAAATAGAGGCACTTAAAGAACAAATTGGAATAATGAAAACAACACTTAAGTAAATTATTAATATAGCTAAAATTAAGAAATTATATGAATAGAAATTTTATATTATGTTTTTTGTTTACTCTATTTGCATACTGTTTTATTTTGGATTCGTATGCACAGACAATTTTAACCTATACATACGACCACGCCGGAAATAGAATACAGAAGAATATAATTATTCTGAAATCTGCTTTTAACCAACAAATTTCAGATTCAAGCTCTTTGCAGAGAAAAATGGATGAAAGAGATATGCCATTTGAAGAAAATGTGGGCCAACTTTCAGTTAAAATATGCCCAAATCCTGTAAATTCTTTATTGAATATTAAAATTACGGGAATAGAAAAAAATTGTGTCTGGGATTATTATCTTATAAGTATTAATGGAAGATTAATAACAAAGAGTAGAACTTCAGCAGATAATGAGAATATAAATTTTAGTTATTTGCAACCTGGAATGTATTTATTGCGTATGGAAGTTAACAATAATATATTTAAGTGGATTATTATAAAAGAATAAATGTTTTTTATAGTAATTAAAAGATATTATAAACCTATGATTCCGTTTGCTAATAAAAAAGTAAGAAATTTACTTTTCATTTTACTTTTTGTTTGTTCTGAAGGTTTATTTTTTGGTCAAAAAACGATAAATCTCAGTGGAACGTTAACCGGTAATCAGGAAATAGTTGCACAAAATGAAATAAACCTAAATTCAGGTTTTTATTATTCTTCTAATAATTCTTATAATCTTATTTTGCGAACAGATGATAGCATGATTTTACAGAGTGATACATTGCCAGAGTGTAATGGAGAAACCAGAGCATTGAATACATCTCTTCCAGTTGGTTCAATAAATGGTCAATGGAATGTGACAAACGGAGGTACCTTTTCTTATGCGATTCCAATATTTGTGCCTCCAGGCACTGCTGGTATGGCACCACAAATAAGCATAGCTTATTCCAGCAGTCTTTATCATGGGTTACTGGGAATGGGTTGGGATATTTCTGGCTTATCTGCCATAGTAAGAGTTCAACAGGATATTTATCATGATGGAAAAACAGAAGGAATAACACTTACTAATAATGATCGATTTAGCCTTGACGGAAATAGGTTACTAGCAGTTGGACAAAACGGAGGAAACGGTACACAGTATTTTACTGAAGATGAAAATTTTCTAAACATCTATTCTTATGGAGTTGCAGGAAACGGACCACAATGGTTTAGAGTTATTACACGCGATTCAACAATTATAGAATATGGTAATACCCCCGACTCAAGGATAGAGGCTAACGGAAGCCAGACCATACTGCTATGGCGAATTAATAAAATAATAGATAAGCATGGTAATTACATGGTTTATACTTATAGGGAAGAAAACGGTGAATCTTATATAGATAATATACAGTATACAGGTAACTCTAATGCGAATTTGGCGCCTTATAATATAATTCGTTTTCTTTATGATAGAAGATATGATCAAAACAAAACATATTTAGCAGGTAGCGAAATACCAAATACTGTTTTATTACGAACAATAAAAGTTGAATGTGAAGGTGTGCTCGTACATAAATATGAATTTAAATATACTTTCAATTATTACACACATTTGAATGAAATTATTGAAACCGGTGCAGATGGTAAATCATTAAATTCAACAGTAATTAATTGGGGCTTGTTAAGCCCTTTAATGACTAACTATGAAACGCTTTCTATGAGTAAGAAATATGTATATAATTATGGAGATTTTAATGGTGATGGCCGAACTGATTTACTTGTATATCCTGAGAATTATACCAATACATCGAAATGGGAAATGTACATTGCACAACAGAATGGGCATACTTTCTTAAAGGTAAGTGAAGGCTATCTTGGAGAAAATTTTATTGGTTTTTATGTTACTGATAGAGATAACGACGGTGATGATGATGTTATGTTTAAAATACGTTTTAAAGAAACGCAATACAATATTTGGCGTGAACAGCATATGTTTTATTATTTTAATGGCAGTACACTTGTTCGCGGTTCCAATGATAAAGATTTTTTGCTTAGTTTTGAACGTAGTGATTTATCTGCAATAACGCGCAGCGGTGATTTTGATGGTAATGGAACAACAGATTACTTATTTGTATTGAGATCAGACACTAATGAATTACAACCCGAAGATTACTTTCAGTGTGTTGGCCTTAACCTTTCGGGAACACCTAATTTCCTGAATCCTGAAAAAACTGAAATAATTGATTTTAACGGTAATGGTAAAAAAGACATACTTGCACTTTATACACAAGGCATGAAAGTATTTGAATACAATTCTAATACACGTGTATTTGATTGTATTTATACAAATGAAACTTTCCCACAAAATACTAATAATTTTTTTACGGGAGATTTTAATGGTGACGGAAACACTGATTTTGTAGGCTTGTATTCAGGAAATCTTGTTATGCGTTATTCAACCGGTACTACTTTAATAGCTGGCATAATACCTTCTCTGACGGGCAATAAATTTGTAAATGATTATAATGGAGATGGGAGAGATGACATTCTATGCCTGTTTAATAATGCTTCAGATTATGCCGAATTTGATGTTTATTATAGCACCGGTTTATCATTTCAAAAAGAAATTAGTATATTAAATACCTCATTAAATACGACATATGATGAAAGCTTTGGTTTTGGTGATTTTAACGGTGATGGTAAAAAAGATATGATATTTCATCCTTTAAATACTAGTACATATACATTAAGACAATTCGTATTTCATGAGTACGAAAAAAATCATTTTGTACACAAAATAACAGATGGTTTTAACAATACCATTAAAATAATATACGATTATCTTTCATATGGGTGCGACTTTTATAGTAAATCATATGACGTTACATTTCCTTATAAAGTTTTTCAGAACGATATGCTTGTTGTTAAATCAATTGATCAACCAGATGGTATTGGAGGCCGTTTAACAACGAATTATGCATACAAAGGAGCAACGATGCATCTTCAAGCGAGGGGATTTCTTGGGTTTATGGAAATCACATCTATAAATCCAGTTATTAATGTTAAATCAACTAAAAAATCACGACTAAATATAACCTATGCAGTTCTTGAGCATTATAAAACCGAAAAAAGAACTAGTAATGATTATTTATTGAGTGATCAAATATACCATTATAAATATTATGATTATGGATCAAAAAGATATTTTGTCTATCTTGACACTATAAAGGTAAACGATTATATAAATAATAGTACTAACATTCAGATAACTGAATATGATTTAAACGGAAATTTACTAAGTAAAAAGACTAACTATCCTGGTGAAAGTTATACTGAGGTAAATTATTCGCAATATACATTGCCTAATAAGCCAGGTAAAATTATAAATACTACCATACAAAATGGCAATTCTTTTACAAAAGAAACTACATTGCAATACGATAACAAGGGCAGATTGATAAGTTTGATTGATTTTTCCAACCTCGATAAAAAAATAAAAACAGAATTTACATATGATGCTTTTGGAAACATTAGATCAAGCACCATTTCAGCACCAAATTATGCAAACTTAGAGCCACGTTCTTCAAGCACAGATTATGATGTAAAAGGAAGATTTCCGGTAAAATATATTAATGCTTTAGGCTTTGTTATGCAATATTCTTACGATCCAGCTACAGGTGCAGTGCTTATGGAAACTGATCAGAATAATCTTTCCACCACTAATTTTTATGATGGTTTAGGACGTGTAATAAAAAAAGTGTCTCCTACTGGAATTGAATCTACATTTCAATTTGGCTGGTATTCAGGTAGCCAAATAAATGCTAAATATTATATTAGTTTATCGCAACCTGGTTCACCAGGAGAAACACAATATTTTGATTGTTTGGGAAGAAATGTGAGACAAGAAACAAAAAGTTTTGATGGGACTTTAGTATACAAGGAAACTGTTTATGATCAAAAAGGACAGGTATGGAAAAAAAATCTTCCTTTTTTGAACGGTTATCAGTATATAACATATACATACGATTCAATTGGTCGGATAATTTCGGAAAGTGGTCCGGGAACTTCCATTACTTACAATTATAGCGGAAGAACAGTCACTTTAAAAAATACGGGGGTAACACCTAATCTTATATTTACAAAAACTTACAATACATTGGGTCAATTGATACAGGCTACAGATGCCGGAGGTACGATTATATATACTTATCACCCTTCAGGTCAGATTTTACAAGTTCAGGCTCCAGGAAGTACACAAAAAATCGACTATGATGAATACGGTAAGCAAAAATACCTTTTTGATCCTGATGCAGATACTGTATTTTATGGGTATAACGCATATGGCGAACTTATATGGCAAAAAGATGCAAGGAATAATATAATTTCACTTACATATGACAAATTAGGAAGAATATTAACTAAAACAACAAGTGACGGAACTATTGCTTATAGTTATGATTCACAACCAAACGGAAAGGGAAAAGCAGCAGTTATTAGCTCTTCAAATGGTTCGTCTTATACGTATTTTTATGATAACTATTCAAGAGTTGTTAAAATTGAAGAGGCTATCCCAGGCCATAATGGGGCGTTGACTACATATTTCACATTCAATGACTTGAATCAGCAAACCGAAATTACTTACCCATCAGGTTTTAAGATAAGTAACCTATACAATAATTTTGGGTTCCTTAAGGAAGTGCAAGTAGCTTCAAGCCAGCAAACTATATGGAAAGCCAATTCAGTAAATATACTTGGATTACCGGAAAACTATCAGTTCGGAAATAATATTACAACAATAAGAACTTATGATATGTACGGAAATCCAACCGGAATAAAAACTACACAGTCAGGGAATACCATTCAAAATCTTAAATACGAAGTTGAACCATTTACTGGAAACCTTATAATGCGTAAAGATGAGCAGCTTGGACTTACGGAAACATTTCAGTATGACAATTTGAACAGACTTGTGCTTGATTCTATTGCAAATAGACCTGGTCAGCATATTACATACAATAATTACGGTAATATTTTAACAAAAACAGGGACCGGAGAATATACATACGATGTATCCAAACCACATGCAGTTTCCACTATTTTAGGTAATGACGGTTCAATACCTGGTACGCAATGCAATATAACATATAATTCAACAAATAAGATTTCTTCTATAATCGATAGCTTAAATAGCGTACTGTTTTATTATAATGTAGCGGATATGCGCAATAAAGTTGTATCGGTTATTAATGGTATAAGCAGCACAAAATTTTATTCCCTGGGTTTGTACGAAGAGGTTGTTATAGGTACAAAAGTAAGAAAATTGCATTATATTTACGCTGGTGATGGTCTGGCAGCTATTTACGTTATGAATAGTGCATCCGATACTATGTATTACATTCACAAAGATCATCTCGGCTCATTTGATGCCATCACCAACAACCGGAACAGCGCGGTTGAGAGGCTAAGTTTTGATGCCTGGGGGCGGAGGAGGAATGCAACAGACTGGACCTATAACAATGTTCCCGCCACCTTTTTGTTTGACAGGGGTTTTACAGGGCATGAACACATGGATGCCTTCGGATTGATCAATGCGAACGGGCGAATATATGATCCCTGTATGGGAAGGTTTCTGAGCCCGGATATTGTTGTTCAATCACCCGATTTTACCCAGGATTACAATCGCTACAGTTATGCCATCAATAACCCGCTAAAATATACTGATCCCAGCGGGTACTCACGGCCGCCAGATTTTAATTACTATTGGAATGAGTATCTTGGCATTACCAGACGGGCAGCGGACGCAGGATATTGGAAAGAACTGTTGGAGGAAAGAGCAGGTATAACTGATTTTAATGCTTGGTGGATTGCTCAGCAGCACAATTACGGGCCTGGATTTTATGACCTTTACGTACGCGATGTTAATGGGAATTGGATTCGTAAACAAAATGCTGTTGATGTGACGGGTATGGGAGATTATGTAAGCAGAGATGAGGTATATACAATGTATGATCCTGAAATAATAGCATCATTTTTCACATCTGTAAAAGAATATTCAGCAACGGGGAATAAACTGTTATCTTTTGTCGAAATAAATGAAGATTTTTATGCAGTATTTATAAATTCTTCAGGCGATATTAATTGTTTTTTAAGATTAGGAAACGATGTAATATACGTTAATCCCTCAGGACAAGGGGGTGGTCAAATTTCAATGGATGCAAGTCATAATAGAATTGGATTTGTTCCATTGGATGTAGGTGAAAATTATGGAGCGTTCCAAATGGCCAATTACAGAAGTAATATTAGTGTTCGTGGAAACCAAAACCAAATTACCGTAAGGGCTACTAGTTCAAACACCCCAGTTGCCGATGGACAAGTTGTATTTCGGGCTAGAGCATCGCTTGTTGTAAATGGTAATACAACTCAAACCCAAGTTTTAGCAAATGGATTGGCGGTATTCAAGCTTCCATCTAGCCAAAATGTTTCTTTAATTGTTAATGGAGGGTGGACTGTGTACTATGATTATGGAGGAGCAGCTGTACCGGTATACCATCCAATATTTTGGCCGTTTTCTTTAAATTTCACAGACAATTTTAAACTTAAATAGAACAGTAAATGAAAAAATGTATTTATATACTCTCTATAATCTCAATTATAGGCTGTGCACAGCATGAGAATAAAAAACAATTAGATAAAAAAGATAAAGAAGAATTAATGATTGATACTAGAATACTGAAATCATTAGATGACTCTTTATGTAAAACAGGTGATTTTCAATATTATGAAAAATATATGCTCAAAATTGATGAAATGATAAAAAAATATCCTGATCCTTATCGGAAAAATTTTTTAAAAGTAAAGGAAAGTATGAAAGAAATATATGGAGATAGCCAAAGTTCGTCCAAAGTTGTAAAATAAACCAAACACTATAACGAAAAAGCCGGATTGCTCCGGCTTTTTTTATAATGCAGCAACGTTTTTCTGGAAGAAATCCTTGAACTTCTTTTTGGTGAGCATGGTATCAATAATCTTGAAAACCACCGTGCGGTCGTCATCGTCAAGCTGTTTAATCAGGTTCATTTGCTCAATACTTGATTTATCTTCGAAAGTAACATCGTTCGGAATATCCGCATCGCTGTTTAAAATCTGGTCAACGGTCATGTTAAAGAGTTTGGCCAGTTTTTGAAGTTCGGCCACCGAAGGTTCACGGTTGTCGTTTTCCATTTTATTGTAATTGGTATAACCTACCCCTAACTCATTGGTTACCTGCTTTTTAAGCAAACCCTTTTGTTCCCTTATCTTTTTTATGTTGTGCCAAAGGACAAGGGAGTAATGGCAGACTTCTTAGCGATGGAGCTTCTTTTGGTACCGCTGTAATAGGTTCAATGACAACTATGGTCCAAGGTTCAGCAGAACTTACACAAGCAGATGCATTAGCAAAAATAAATCGAGCAAATAGAGTCATAGCTTCTGAAAAAGCAGCTTTTAAAACTATGGGGAAGGTTGCTACTGGGGCTAAGTTTTTAGGTAGTTCATTAGGTGTTGTTTCAATAGCTGACCACTCTACTAAAGCTTGGAACTCTTTCTCAAATGAAGGTTTCTTTAGTGTTAATGGTTGGCTTAATGTTGGTAAAGTAGGTATTGATGGAGCATTGATGATTATGAAATCAAATCCTATTGTTTTAACTATTTCATTCGCTTACGGCATTGCAGATGCCTCTGGCTATTTAGATTACAAACCTTAAATTTGAGATTTATGAAATTCTTTCTGTACATATTTTATCGTTTTAAAAGTCTTTATAGATATAAAAACTCTTCAGATAGTTGGATACATGCATTTATTTTGGTGGGAGCTATTTTCCTTATTCATTTTTTGACATTTCTACTTTTTGCTCAGACTATTTTCAATAGAGATTTTATAAGTGCAATAAGAATAGATAATGGAGTTATGGATAGGTTTGTACTATTTCCTTTATTAATTACTCCTATTTATATTGTACTGTTTATCTATTACAGAAAAAACAAGGTAGATATTGTATCCACTATCAAAAACTTTAGGAATGAAAGCGTTGAAAAACGAAAGCGAAAAGGGTTGTTTGTAGTAATCTATTTAACTGCAAGTGTTTTGTTATTCTTTTTTTCTATGATATCTTCAGCCTTATTCTAATAACAGAAAAGCCCGGCAAGTTCCGGGCTTTTTAATTAGTCGTCCCTGAACAACGAACTGACATGTTGATAAGTCTGTTATACAGTGAATAAGTTTATAAAGAAAGCTATCTTTTTGGTACAATAAAACCGTTAGGTTTATCAATAATTTTGCTGAAATTATAGGCAAACTTGCGAAAAATTTACAAATTGCCATTATAATACACCGTTATTGATGTTCACTGATTTGAACCGAACGATTAATATTTTTAAGTGCCTCAATCATTTTTTTTGTATATTTATCTAAGAAACGCGTATTCAATTGGTAAGTAAACAACGACAGGTCTGTGACCATGTGCCGCAAATATATGAAGCGTAAAATCTCGTTTGATGCCATCACCAACAACCGGAACAACGCGGTTGAGAGGTTGAGTTTTGATGCCCGGGGGCGGAGGAGGAATGCAACGGACTGGACCTATAACAATGTTCCCGCGGCATTTCTGTTTGACAGGGGTTTTACCGGGCATGAGCACATGGATGCCTTCGGATTGATCAATGCGAACGGGAGGATATATGATCCCTGTATGGGTAGGTTTCTGAGCCCGGATATTGTTGTTCAATCGCCCGATTTTACCCAGGATTACAATCGTTACAGTTATGCCATCAACAATCCGCTAAAATATACTGATCCCAGCGGGTATACCCGTCCGCCGGCATTTGAGAATTACTGGAATGAATATGTTGGCCTAATGCAGCAAGGATATGAAAGAAGACTTGTTGCCGATGAGAATGTCTGGTTATTTTTTCAATGGTATGTTAAAGATGTGAACGGTAAATGGATTCGCAGGGAAAATGCAATGGATGTTACAGGCAAAGGGGATTATGTAAGCAGAGATGAGGTGTATTATGCTGAAGGCACTGGAACACAAATATTATTAAACTTCCTTTCTGTTTCAGAAAAGCCTAGTCGCATTAAAATTGGTTCTGATAATGTAATTTATGGCTTTTTATTGTGGATTTCATATATAAAAAAAAGTGGCTTTAAAACCCCAAGTGGTGAAAATTATCATATATCGGATATTATTGATGGAAGTACTGTTCCTTCAAGGAAAGGTTTGTCGAAATGGTTAACCTCAATATTTGGAAATGATTCTTTCGGTGGAGCGTATTTCTTCCCATCGTATGAAGCGTATGCTCAATGGACTGTATTTGACCGGGGATTCTGGTCAAATCACTATAAACAGGGTTTTATTATTTACATTGACTGGTTTGAAGAAAAATATGGAAGTATAAATGCCTATTATATTGTCGGTCGTAGTTATGATGGCACTATATTTTCTATTCAAACAACAAATAAAAAACTTTATGAAATGTTTAATAAGATTTATCCTTAGTATCTTTATTTTATTTTTATCTTCCTGTCAATTCATCCATAAGAAAATAGTAAAAAATTGTTTAATACAGGTTGAAAAAGAATACCCTGGAATAAATAAAGATGAGTGGTATTTATATAGGCAGGCGGGCGGGGATTCTTTTATGTATTATGAATTAAAGGCGTTCAGAGAGGATACTCTGCTATATCTTTTGTTGTATATGACCAGATCCGAAAAAAATATATTAATTCTTGATTTTAAAAAAATATTTTTTGATCAGAATAATAAATTTGAACTTAAATATTATAATAGATGGGATACTGTGTATTTAGTCAGATATCCTAAATCTTCATATACGTTAGACAGCACCGTTATTTTAAAAGGCAGATTTTCATTCTACCATGCAAAGGGGTTACTAAACTGGGCACAGGATAGTTTTTATCTTGAGCATAAAGATTCTATTATAAAGTATGGTATTGAAACTATTCCAGATTTATAATAAAATAATGGTATTTAATTGGTTTCTATTGATTTTAAAGAGCCCATTTTGACAAGGTATAAAGTATAATGAGTTTAAAACATATTTTGAAATTTATTGGTGGATAGAATGTTTAAGCCCTCTAATTGATTGGACGAAATTGAAGAAGGAAATCCGTAATTTTATTCTGATGAATAAAAGCACATTTACAGAAGCAGAAAAGTTGCAAATCGTTAAACAAGGATACCGGATTAGGAGTGCAATCGAACTAGTAAGTAGTGTGTTGGCTTTTTTTCGCCGGCATCCGGGCAAAGCCAGCTGAAACGATCTGATGGCTGTTACGCAGGGCATATTGCGCAGTATATGCTGGTCTATATGGGTTTATTCTAATAAAAGAGCTTGCGGAGTGCCATCATGAAGTAACCAATATCAAAGCAGATGCAGTCTGAAGAAGGGTAAAATTTCAGCCAGAAAATTTGAAAAATACCATTTAGATGATTAATTTTGATCTGGTTTCCTGGTTTCAAATGCCGTTATTTGACTGTAACCTGAAGAGAAATAAATCAATAAAGCAGTGGTTGGGGAAATCGGGAGTAGCACATTAAACTATAAAAAGGTCCGATCAAACCATGCATTAAAATCTTCCTGAAGAAATTTTTAGTTTAAAAGAAAAAATTATTTTTGTTATACTATTCGTATTGACAGCTTTAACCATAAAATGTCGCTCTTTCAATTAAATAAAACTACAACCCATAATTATCCGTTATGATTTATCAGTTTAAAAAATCAGTTAAAACAGGAATACTTTTTGTGTTATTGCTTTTAAATGCAGATTTAGTTCTGGCGCAATTTGGGGAGAACGATCCGTCTTTCAACCCCACCGATATTGGTTTTGGTTTTGGTGACGCGGCCAACAACACCATTTTTGCAACAGCAATTCAAACAGACGGTAAAATTATCATCGGAGGAAATTTCACTTCGTATGATGGAACCACAAGAAATCGCATCGCCCGCCTTAATGCCGATGGCACGCTTGATGACACATTTAATCCCGGAACCGGCGCAAATGGCGCAATTTACACGGTTAAAATTCAAAGCAATGGTAAAATCATTATCGGAGGTGATTTTACCTCCTATAACGGAATGACAAGAAACCGTATTGCCCGGTTAAATGCTGATGGTACCATTGATAATACCTTTAACCCAGAAACAGGAGCAAACGGACCTATCTATGCTATCGCCATTCAAGCAGATGGGAAAATTCTTATCGGAGGATTCTTCGATAAGTATAATGAAACATCAAGAATACATATTGCCCGCATCAATGCAGACGGGACACTCGATGCCTCCTTTTCCACCGGAACAGGAGCAAATTTTGAGGTTTTGACCATTAACATACAAACTGACGCCAAAATTATCATTGGAGGAAATTTTACCTACTTCAACGGTACATCAGCTAATTATATTGCCCGTCTTAATACCAATGGCACCATTGATGCCACTTTCAACACCGGCACAGGAACAAACGGAACTGTTTCAACAGCTATCATACAATCGGATGGGAAAATTATCATCGGAGGAAATTTTACCTCCTATAACGGTATACAGAGAAATTATCTGGCACGAATCAATTCCAATGGCATACTTGATGCTTCATTTGACCCGGGAGCAGGGGCAAACAATTCTGTTATGACCCTCGCCATGCAAACCGATGGGAAAATTATCATCGGAGGAGATTTTACCTCGTATAGAGGAACTTTAAGAAATTATATTGCACGTATTACGAGCGATGGTTCACTTGATACTTCTTTTAACTCTGAAACGGGGGCAAACAATTCTGTCCTAACAACCATCATTCAAACAAATGGTAAAATAATAGCAGGAGGTAGTTTCACTTCGTACAGACACATAACAAGAAATCGGATTGTTTGTCTTAACACAGACGGATCTGTTGAAGAAACTTTTAATCCGGGAACCGGGGCAAATGGACCTGTGACATCATCTGCTTTACAAACCGATGGGAAAATTGTTATTGGAGGAAATTTTACTGCTTATAATGGGAAACAAAGAAATTATATTGCACGACTTACCGCAGATGGCGCTCTTGATGAGACATTCAACCCCGGAATGGGTCCGAATAATGCTGTGACAACAATAGCCATACAACCAGACGGGAAAATTGTTATCGGAGGTTATTTCACTTTCTATAATGGAACTCCCATGAATTATCTGGCACGGATTAATTCCAACGGTTCACCCGATGTTGCTTTTAACCAGGGAACAGGCGTAAATGGAGCGGTCAACACAATTGCCATTCAACCCGATGGAAAAGTTCTTATCGGAGGAGATTTTACCTCCTATAACGGGACTTCACGAAACTATATTGCCCGACTCAAAGATGATTTGTCCATCGATGAAACGTTTAACCCAGGAACGGGAGCAGATTTTTTTGTGTCTAAAATCGCTACGCAATCCGATGGAAAAATTCTTATCGTAGGGCAATTTTCATCATATAATGGAACTCAAAGAAAAGGCATTGCCCGGGTTAATGCTGACGGATCTCTCGACGAAACGTTTAACCCGGGATTAGGAGCAAATGGCGCCATTTCGACAATATCTATTCAAGCAGACGGGAAAATAATAATCGGAGGCTCTTTCACTTCTTATAACGGATTTGCCAGAAACAGAATTGCCCGACTTAATCCTGATGGATCTCTCGACCATACGTTTAACCCCGGATTGGGTGCTGATGGTTCCATCTATGTTTCTGCTATAAAAACCGGAGGGAAAATTTTTATTGGTGGAGCTTTTAATTCCTATAATGGTACGCAGCGAAATTATTTTGCCTGCATTAATCCTGACGGATCCCTTAATCCAGCATTTAACTCTGAAACCGGAGCAGATCGATATGTTTACACAGCCGCGATACAAGCTGATGAAAAAATTGTTATCGGAGGAGCATTCACTTCGTATAATGGAACGGGAAGAAACAGAATTGCAAGGTTGCTAAATTGCCCTTTCCCAAACACAGGCACGCACACTGTAACTGCCTGTGACAAATATACCTGGATTGATGGAAATACTTATACGGAAAGTAACAATACGTCTACATATTTTTTAACCAATGCCGCAGGATGTGACAGCCTGGTTACCTTAAATCTAACCATTAATCACAGTTCAACCGGAACAGATGTTGTAACTGCCTGCGATAGTTACACCTGGATAGACGGGAACACGTATTCATCAAGTAACAATACCGCCAAGTATGTTTTAACAAATGCTGCAGGTTGTGACAGTGTAGTTACGCTCAATTTGACAATTAAAAACAGCTCAGCCGGAACAGATATTGTGACTGCCTGTAACAGTTATACCTGGATCAATGGCATCACCTACACAACACCCGCTTACGCAACATATACAATAACTAATGCAGCAGGATGCGATAGTGTTGTTACATTGTTTCTTACCATAAAAAGAGTTTCCGACATTACAACAACAACAGAGGGAGGCACAATAACAGCTAATAACCCCAACGCGAACTACAGATGGTTGGATTGCAACAATCTTTTTGCCGTAATACCTGACCAAACAGATCAGTCATATACACCTTCCAAAAGTGGAAGTTATGCAGTTGAACTTACAGAAAACGGATGTGTAGATACATCGGAATGTGTATATATTGAAACAGTTGAGATCATTGAAAATTCACTGAATAAGAAAATTACAGTTTATCCTAATCCCACGAGAGGTAAAATTACCATAATTGCTGACAGTAAATTAAATAATGCTTTGGTGACTTTGCGCAATATAAAAGGACAGCAAATATCTAATCAACGAATTCATTCCTCAGATCGAATAGAATTCAATCTGAATGTTACTGCCGGAGTTTATTTTATTGAAATAATTGATCGTGGCAAAAAGGCAACAATAAAAGTGATTAAAGAGTGAGGCTATGCTCAGGAAGCCACTCCGTATTCCATCAAATAGGCTTTTACAAAATCTTCGAGGTTTCCGTCGAGTACTTCCTGGGCATTGGTGGTTTCATAGTCGGTGCGAAGGTCTTTGACCAGTTTATAGGGATGCAGTACGTAGTTGCGGATCTGGCTTCCCCATTCAATTTTCTTTTTCTGGCCTTCGATTTCGGCGATTTTTTCCCTTTTTTTCTGCAGTTCCATTTCGTAAAGCTGGGATTTCAGCAGGCGGAGGGCGTTTTCCTTGTTCTGCAACTGGGAACGGCTTTCCTGGTTTTCTATGACAATGCCGGTGGGCAGGTGGCGCAGGCGGACTGCTGTTTCCACCTTGTTAACGTTCTGGCCTCCGGCACCGCTTGAACGGTAGGTTTCAAAAACAATATCGGCGGGGTTGATAACAATTTCGATGGTATCGTCCACCAGGGGGGTTACAAAAACCGAGGCAAAGGAGGTATGGCGCCGCGCATTGGCATCAAAAGGAGAGATGCGCACCAGGCGATGGACACCTGTTTCGCTTTTCAGGTATCCGTAAGCATATTCCCCTTCAATTTCGAGGGTAACACTTTTAATGCCGGCTTCTTCGCCGGCCAGGTAGTCAATTTCTTTTACCTTAAAACCTTTTCTTTCGCAGTAGCGAAGGTACATGCGCATGAGCATCTGGGCCCAGTCGTGGCTTTCGGTACCCCCGGCCCCGGCATTGATTTTCAGAATGGCACCAAGGGCATCTTCTTCTTTCCCGAGCATGTTGCGAAGCTCCAGGTCGCTGATTCGGGTCAGGGTCTGGTTGTAAGCCTTTGTAACATCCTCTTCGGTGGCTTCCCCTTCTTTGTAGAATTCAAGCATTACCTCAAGGTCCTCAAGGCTCCGGGTAATTTCATCAAATGCATTTGTCCATGATTTCAGCTGTGCGATCAGCTTGAGCTGTTTCTGAGCTTCCCTGGGATTGTCCCAGAAGTCAGGGGCATGGGTTTTCTGTTCTTCTTCCTCGATCTGAATGCGCTTCCGGTCGATGTCAAAGATGCCTCCGGAGAGCTTCATGCCGTTCCTTAAGCTCTTTGATGTTTTCGGTGGTGATCATGCTCGTTGTTTATTTGCGGCGCAAAAGTAAGAAAAAAACAGTCATTCATTAAGAATCCGGTCGAGTGCCTGCAGGGCCAGTTCGCTTTCATAGCCTCTGGCCTGGGCAAAACGAAAGAGTTTTGACTTGCGTTCCCATAGGTTGCCTGCCGCAATGGTATCGTTCTTCTTTTTTATTTCGCGGTAAATGAGCGAACGGTATTCTTCTTCATCAATTGACTGAAGAGCTTCTTCAATGACGGGTTCACTGATGTGGTGCTGAAGCAGGAAATGCCGTATTTTCATTCTTCCCCATTTTTCGAAGCGGAATTTGTCACCGGCTGCTGCCCGGGCAAAACGGGATTCATTAATAAAATTTTCCTTTTCCAGGGAGAGGAGAATGTCTTCCATGTTTTCAGGAGGCGTCCCCCATTGCCTGAGCTTCTGCTTCATATCGTGCCGTGAGGTTTCGCGTGCACTGCAGTACCGGCGTGCCTTTTCCAGCAGAATCTCCACATTTTTGTTCATGTAGCCCGGCGAATTTGTGTAAAAATACGGAATTTTCCGGAGTTCCTGCAACGAAGGTTTCTTCTTTCGTGTACAGCAGAAGGATGCATGGCGGAAGTGAAAAAAAAGTTGTTCCGGATGAGTACAGAAAAAATTTCTTTCCATATTTGCTGGTTCAATACCTTAAAACATAAACAAGTAGTAACAATTAAACGAATTTAACGAGCTATGAAAGAGTCAGTTGCGATACTATGCGCCGGTGGGCCGGCTCCGGGCATCAATACGGTAGTAAGTTCGGTTACCAAGATTTTTTTGCAGAACGGCTATCAGGTGATCGGGATTCACGGAGGGTATAAAAGCCTTTTTGCCGAGGAACCGGTTTATGATTATCTGGACTGGGAATTTGCCGATGCCATATACAGCAAAGGAGGTTCGGCCCTGAAGATGAGCCGGTATAAACCGCGCGATGATGAATTCCGCAAGGAGTTTTTTGAGAAGAACAACGTCAAACTTCTTGTAACAATCGGAGGCGACGATACTGCATCAACGGCATTGCGCCTGTCGAGATGGCTGGAAGAGAAAAACCTGAAACTGGTTACCATTCATGTTCCAAAGACCATTGACAACGATTTGCCCCTGCCTGAAGGCAATCCCACTTTCGGATACCATTCGGCCAAGGAAGAGGGGGTACGGATTGTCAATACGATTTATGAAGACGCCCGTACGAGCGGCACCTGGTTTGTGGTTTCTGCCATGGGAAGGGAAGCAGGGCACCTGGCCTTTGGAATTGGCACTGCATGCCATCTTCCGATGATCATCATCCCCGAAATGTTCAACAAGACCAAGATTACCTTCGAAAAAATCACCAATCTCATCATCTCATCCATGGTAAAAAGAAGGCTTCTGGGCATTGATTACGGGGTGGCCATTGTGAGCGAAGGCGTTTTTCATTTTATGAACGATGAGGAAATCATTGGTACGGGGATTAACTTTACCTATGATGATCATGGCCATCCTGAGCTGGGCAATGTGAGCAAATCACACATTTTCAATATGCTGGTCCAGCAGAAGCTTAAAACATTGAAGATCAAGGTAAAGAGCCGTCCCAATGAGCTGGGTTACGAACTGCGCTGCTGCGTTCCGATTGCTTACGACCTTTCCTACGCCACCCATCTGGGATTGGGTGTGTACAGGTTGTTTGAAAAAGGGGAAACAGGATGCATGATCACCATTGACCGTAAAGGGAATGTATCGCCCCTCTATCTGAAAGACGTTGAGGATGAAACGGGGAAAGTGCGCCCCCGCCTGGTGAACATAGATTCCAACAAGTGCCAGCTTGTTTACCGAAACAACCTGCATTATGTAACCAAGCAGGACTATAAGGCGGCAAAGAAATTTGTTCAGAACCCGGAAGAATTTGACTTTTTCAAAATTCTGGAGTGGGACGAGAATTTCTCTGCTTATTGAGCAAAGAAGGATGATGCACATACTACCGGAGGGTGAAGAAGCTGAAGATGTTGCAGTACTTCACCCTTAATGTTTTATACCCTGAATGGATGGGGTTTTGCTGCCATACGGATTTTTGTATATTTGGCTGAAATGGTTTACTTTTATCATGTTCGAACCGGAATCCAACCATAAAAACAATCAACTATGGCAGCCTCAAAAAATCACAAAGCAACGATCGGGATCCTTACCGGTGGTGGGGATGTGCCCGGTCTGAACCCGGCCATCAGGGCCGTTACCATTCGTGCCCTCAGAGAGGGTTTTCAGGTAATAGGGCTTAAACGGGGCTGGGCTGGCTTGATGGAGATTATTCCTGACAAGGAAGCTGACAATAGTGACAAATACATGGTACTTACGGAAGAAATTGTCAACAAGGCCGGCAGAACCGGAGGAACATTTCTTCACACCAGCCGTACGAATCCCATCAATGTTAAAAAATCAGAAGTTCCGGCCCATCTTGCCGATAAGTACAATAAGGATGTGAATGATCTGACCGAGGATGTGATCAAAAACCTTGACTTTCTCGGGATTGACTATCTGATTCCCATTGGGGGGGATGATACCCTCAGTTATGCTGTACATCTGTTCAAAAAAGGTGTACGGGTTATCGCCATTCCCAAAACCATGGACAATGATGTTCCCGGCACTGATTACTGTATCGGGTTCAGCACCTGTGTAACCCGCACCATAGAGCTTACCAACAAACTCCGGACGTCAGCCGGTTCGCATGAACGCATTCTGGTGATGGAAGTGTTCGGCCGGTATGCCGGGTTTACTGCCATGTTGCCCACCATGGCCGGGGCCGCCAACCGGTGTGTTATCCCCGAATACAAATTCGATATTGACCGGCTGGTTGAACTGCTGGTGGAAGACCGGAACCGCAATCCAAGCAAATATTCGGTGGTTCTTATTTCCGAAGGAGCCACGTTCAAGGGAATGGACGAAATGGTTTTCCAGAACAAGGAGACCGATGCATTTGGCCATGCGAAATTAGGAGGCATAGGCGATATTGTCTCGGAAAAGATCAAGGAGCTATCCAGGAAGTACAACAAAGGGAAGACGGTGGAAGTTATCAATCAGAAGCTGGGGTATCTGGTGCGTGGCGGTGACCCCGATGCCATTGATTCCATCGTTCCCATGGCTTACGGTAACCTTGCGCTGGACCTGGTGCTGAAAGGTATTCACGGAAGGCTTATTGTACTGCGCAACGGAAGGTATGACAATGCCCCCATAGATGTAGTAACCAGCACCAAGAAACTGGTTGATGTGAACAGGTTTTACAATACCGAACGGCTCAGGCCGCATTACAAAAGCTTTGAATTCCAGCCGCTGTTCATCATGACCGGAGGGTATTCGTAGCCGTTTCGGTTTTTCGGGAAACAACGTATTTCAGCCACAGATAAACGAGAGCCCTCAGGGGATGGTGGGTGAGCATGCGGGGGCCGGCAAAGCGCATTACCTGTTTTATCTGATCGCGCATCATTGGTTTATAGCAATGAATCCGGCACTCAGAGCATACCGGCTTGGCGGGGTGCAGTATGCATTTTTCAATACGGGTGAAGGCATACTCCTGCAGACGGGAGCATTCATCGCACAGGGAAGGACTGCCATGCAGGGCACGGCAATACATGCCAATCATCAGGGAGACGGTCTCCCTCTCGAACCAAACCCTGTTTTCGTACCGCATCGCTTTTTAACCCCGAAGCATGGTGAGCAGCATTTTGAAACGCTCCACAGCTTTTACCGCATGCGGAACATTGGCCGGCATAATGATAAACTCGCCTGCGGAAAGCCGGAAGGGTACTTTGTTGATAATAATCTCCCCTGTTCCGTCAATGACCTGCACACAGGCATCATAGGGAGCCGAATGCTCGCTGAGTTCCTGGCCTTTGTCAAAGGCAAAGAGGGTAAGATTCCCGGAGCCCGATTTGTAAAGAATTTTGCTGACAATGGCTCCGCCGGCGTAAGCGGCTTCCCCGGTGAGGACCACCTTTGTTGATTTTTCAATTCCCTGTTGTTCCATAAACGATATGATTATTTGGGCCAGTTGATGAGCCTTGCATCCCTTTGCTTCCGTTATGGCAGTTTCTTAATTTTCAGAAGGATGAGAAGCCGTTCAATTGGGTTTATCATGTTTGTATATATTTCATGAAATGTAATGAGCAAATAAGTACGCAAATATACTAAATAGTTCAATATTTCGCAAAATTTCATAATCTTGTAAAAAAAGCCATGGCACGAAGTATTCATAATCCTTTCCGAGGAACGGAAGGGTACAACTGTTTTGGATGCAGTCCTGATAATGATTCTGGCCTTAAGATGCATTTCGAGGAGGAAGGGGAGGAGGTTGTGAGCCGGTGGAATCCTGACAGGCGGTTTCAGGGTTTTACGGGAGTATTGCATGGAGGTGTGCAGGCCACATTAATGGATGAGGCGGCGAGCTGGTTTGTTTTCGCAAAGCTGGGCACTGCGGGTGTAACGGCGCGGATGGAGGTTACCTATCATAAGCCGGTCAGGATCAGCAAGGGGCCTTTGGTTTTACGGGCCCGTCTGGCAGAGCAGAAACGCAGGCTGGCGGCAATCAGGGTAACTCTTACTGACCAGGATGGTACGCTCTGTTCCGAAGGGCTGGTGGAGTATTTTCTTTTTCCGCCGGAGAAGGCCAGGCAGGAATTGCTGTACCCCGGTCAGGAATTTTTTCTGGGATAGGAAACGATGAAGAAGTTCAATTTTGACAGGATCATTCCCCGCACCGGAACAAACTCGGTCAAATACGACGGGGTGCTGGGTACTTTTGGTTCGGAAGATGTGATACCGCTCTGGGTGGCCGATATGGATTTCCGTTGTCCGGAGCCTGTGGTGGAGGCTTTGCGTCAGCGGGTTGAGCATGGAATATACGGATACACTTTTGTTCCCGACGGCTATTATGAAGCGCTGGCCGGTTGGATGGAGAAGAGGCACCGGTGGTCTGTGCGCAGGGAGTGGGTTGTCTTTTCGCCGGGTGTGGTGGCGGCCCTTCATCTGGCCGTGAATGCTTTTACCAGGCCCGGCGACGGGGTCATTGTTCAGCCGCCTGTTTATTTTCCTTTCTTTTCGGCGGTTAAGGAGAACGGTCGCCGGCTGGTCTACAACGAGCTGAAGCTGGAGAATTCGCGTTATACAATCAACTGGGATGATCTCAGGGCAAAGGCTTCGCGGGGAGCCCGCATGCTTCTTTTCTGTCATCCGCACAATCCCGCAGGCCGCTGCTGGACTGCCGGAGAACTGGAAACACTGGCGGACATATGCCGCGAATATGATCTGATATTGCTTTCTGACGAAATCCATGCCGACCTGACCCTGCCGGGTTACAAGCATCTGCCAATGGCTGCACTGAATGAAGAAATTGCCGGGCGCACCATTACCTGCGTATCGGCCAGTAAAACATTCAATCTGGCTGGTCTGGCCACTTCGGCTGTAATTATCAGCAACAGCGAACTGCGCGAAAAATTTGAATCGTTTTGCCGTAAAGTGCATACCGGATCGGGCAATCTGTTTGGTTACACAGCCGCCGAGGCAGCCTACCGGTACGGTGAGGAATGGCTGAATGAGGTGCTGGAGTATCT
>Ga0101944_10003288_pt1 | contig 23121 bp, 22 predicted proteins | sample DewCreD2012metaG_FD_75245 | JGI IMG/M metagenome (GOLD analysis project Ga0101944, IMG submission 75245) | Hot spring sediment bacterial and archeal communities from British Columbia, Canada, to study Microbial Dark Matter (Phase II) - Dewar... ... | reverse complement strand
AGGTCTGCCTCGCCCTAACGTGAGTAGCACCTTTATTTTTGCCAAAGAGGACTACTTTTTCCTTTATCCTAATAACTATAACCACTTCTACAACTATTACAAAAACACCTTCCAGCACGGTGGTATCAGCCTGGAAGAGATGATTTGCCCTATTGTCCGTATGCGCAGCAAGTAATTCGCCCTCTTGCCCCATGGAACGCCTCGTTTTTTGGCTTACGCGCGCAGTCGTGGAGGTCTTTCGGTGGATACCTTTCTGGATGCTCTACCGGCTATCCGACGGCTTGGCCTTTGTGTTGCAGTACGCCGTACGCTACCGGCGCCGGGTTGTTTGGGAGAACCTCCAGAGGGCCTTTCCGGATAAAGCACCCCGCGAACTCGCCTCCATAGCGCGGGCCACCTACCGCAACCTCACCGATGTGATGCTTGAAACGCTGAAATCATACACCCTACCTGTGGCAGAAATTCAGCGCCGTAGCCGACCGGTAAACCCCGAAGTGGTCAATCGGCATTTGGATCAAGGCAAGTGCGTCATTTTGAGCGGAGGCCATTATGCCAACTGGGAATACACGGGCGTGAGCATGCCACCGCTGTTTCACGGCCCCACAATAACTGTCTACAAGCCCATCGCCAACCGTTACACTAACGATTTCGTCAATCGTGCCCGTGGTCGGGTAGGCATGGTCATGGTGAGCATGGAAGAGACGTTCTCCGCCATGCGCCAGCGAAAAGAGCGCCAGGAGCCAGCGGTATTTATTCTGCTGGCCGATCAGTCACCTTCCAATCGCAAGGGAGCTCACTGGGTGCGTTTCTTAGAGCGCGATACGGCTTCGCTTCCTGGCGTAGATGTTTTGGCCCGACGCATGCATTTTCCAGTAGTCTTTTTTTGGGTAAAACGCACGCGAAGAGGTTTTTACGAAGTGTACTTCTCTGATTTGAACACCGCTCCGGAGCATGCGCGCGAGGGCGAGATCTCCCAGACCTTCGCCCAGGCATTGGAAAACACCATTCGTCAGAAACCCGAAGATTGGCTTTGGACGCACCGACGGTGGAAAATGAAACGGACTGACGACCTTTCCCTTAGCGTTTCCGAGGAAACCTCGCGGCGCGGCCGTTAATCGTTATTTTTGCTAATCCTCTCACCCAGTCACCTGCTCAAACAATCTGCTTATGTTCAAAGTCAAGTTTGGAGGCAAAAAAGGCAAGAAGGGGCAAACGCTCCAACTGGAGGAAAGCCCTGACCTGCTCGTCGTGCGCACCAAAAACAACCGCCAAATAGAGGACGCCTCTTTAAGCCGCGAGAGTCGTGAAATTATAGAAGAGACCGAAGAGGTAGCTTCCTTTCCAGAGGCGGGGGTCAGCGTGCGCCGAGTAACGGCGGAAGACGACCCCGTTGCTAAACGCGACGAAGCCCGCGCTGCGCTCAAACAAGATGAAAACATCCGTTTTGCCGGGCGTGTTTTCCGTGACGCTGAAAGCGGCAATGTGGTCCTTTACACAGAAAACTTTTTTGTCAAATTCTTAGACAACGTACCGCCAGAAACCTGCCAGGCTATCCTGGCTAAATATCAGCTTACCGTCAAAAGCCAGCTGCCTTTTGCTCCCAATGCCTACTTCGTAGAAGCACCCGAAGGCACAGGTACCAAGGTTTTCGATATTGCCGAGCAATTGCTCGCTGAAAAAGAAGTGGAATACTGCCACCCCGAGCTCGTCCAGGAGCGCCGCTTCAAAGGCGTCCACGCCCTGCAATGGCATCTGGTGCAGACGAGCATCAACGGCCAAGTGGTCAACCAGCACGTTAACATCGAGGGCGCATGGAGACATACGCGCGGCAAAGGCATCACCATTGCTATTATTGACGACGGTCTGGATATTTCGCATCCGGAGTTTGTGGGTCGCATCGTGCATCCTTACGACGCGACGCTCAACAGTAGCGATCCTTCCCCCAAATTGCCCGACGACAACCACGGAACCGCCTGCGCGGGGGTAGCTTGCGCCTCTGGGCTGCCCGACGGCGCTTCAGGCACTGCTCCCGAAGCCAACCTCATGCCCATTCGTCTGCGCAGCGGCTTGGGCAGCATGGCCGAAGCCAACGCCTTCGTCTGGGCGGCTGACCACGGGGCCGATGTCATCTCTTGCTCTTGGGGGCCCTCCGATGGCGATTGGTGGAACCCCATGGACCCTCTGCACAATCGTGTAACACCGCTACCCGATAGCACCCGCCTCGCTATGGAATATGCCCTAACAAAGGGGCGCAATGGCAAGGGCTGCATTATCCTTTTTGCTGCAGGCAATGGCAATGAGTCGGCCGATAACGACGGTTACGTCAGTTTCCCACCCGTTATTACTGTGGGTGCCTGCAACGACACCGGAAAGCGCTGCGTGTACAGTGACTTTGGCAAAGCCCTCTGGGTATGTTTTCCCAGCGCCGACTACGGCTGGCGAGCTTTCCAGCACCCGGCTCCCATCAGCGAAGGGCTGCGCACTACCGACCGAACTGGTGCCTCAGGCTACAGCCCGGACAATTATGTCAACTCTTTTGGCGGTACCTCTGCCGCTTGTCCTGGCATGGCTGGCGTGGTAGCCCTCATGTTAGCCGTCAACCCACAACTGACGCCCGCTGAAGTGAAAGACATCATCCGCCGCTCCTGCGTGCGCATTGATGAGGCCGGCGGTGAGTACGACGCCAAAGGCCACAGTATTTACTACGGCTATGGCCGCATCCACGCCGCCTTGGCGGTCGAGAACGCCAGAAAAGCGGCAGCGGCTACACTCGCACCCAGCGCAGTGCGTGTCGAGGGGGCCGTTCGCTTCCATACAGGAGGTGAGGTGCCTCTTTTGTCTGGTTTTTTGGTGGGCGGCACGTTCTCTCCAGCGCGTCGGATATTGGGTTTGCGCTTACAGCTCCGCGGTGCAGCAGCCGGCTCTCGCATTCGCTATCGCGTCAGCGGCTCCTCTATTGGTGTTCGCCAAAACACGCGCGAGGGTGAATACGTTGGAGAAACCTCCGTCAGCCGCCGCCTCTTAGGTATTGCCCTGTGGTTGGAAGGGCCGGCTGCTGCTCAGTACGATCTCCACTACGCTGTGCGCTTGCAAGGTCGGAAGACACTCGTTCAAGCCAAGAACGGAGCTTGGTGTGGTTCGGCCACCTCTGAAGGCCGCTCTATAGAAGCCGTGCAAGTGTGGATGACGCCCAAAACGCCCTAACAGCCAGAGCCTAAAAGGCGGATCCATAGACCTGTCCGCAAACAATGATGGCCATGCCAAGAGCAACGGCGGCAGCCGGAGCACCCTTCTGTGCTATTCCGAAAAAGACTCGCTGCAGAGGAAACTTTTGCTAAGCAAGGCAATGTTTTTATGGTATACCCTCACGCATAAAAACACAATCATGAAGATTTCGCCTTTTGAACGCCTGCCGTTCGTCAACCTGGAAAACCTGGATGAAGACCATGAAATCTTCATCGACTACGACGCTAATGGCAACCCGGTGCGCATCCGCAAAGTCAGAAGATCCTACCCCTGGATCGCCTGGTTGGTCGGGCTTATTCTCCTCTTGGTGTTCGTGCTGGCTGCAGCCTAAGCGTCGCGGCATTCAGCAGAGGAGCGCCGTCGCTGAAGCCCTCGCTTAAAGTCAGGGTGGCAGATAGGACGCCCTCCTGGCTTCCCAGGAGCAAGAACACAACCTCCACCTCGTCCTCTGGCCAAGGACAATTGGGAGCTGTGTTTGTGCAGCGGCGAGTTCAAGGCTCTGTTGTGGTCTGACTTTCCTTTTCGCGTCGCCTGTCCCGCAATACGGCAATTCCCGCATTCAATTCAAAACCAATGAGCAAGATGGCACAATTGAGCTGGAGCCAAATCATGAAAGCTATGAGAGCACCAATGGACCCGTAAACCTTGTTGTAGCTGCCGAAGTTATCTACGTAAAAAGAAAATCCCCAGGAGACTAATATGCTTAGCCCAGTGGCGAGCAAGGCTCCGGGATTGAAAAAGGGCAAACGACGCCGGGTGGCCGCCCCATAGCGATAAATGATGGAGTAGCCCGTATAGAAAAGGGCAACAATAACTACCCAGCGGAAGGCGAGAAAAGCGATTTTAGTAAGCAGTCCAGCCTTGATGAAAGCAAAAAGAGTGCCCAGTAACAGGTTGCCCAGAATAACCAAAATGACATCGCCAATGAGAATGAGGCCCAACAGAAAGGTAAGCTGTATGGCCACCAGGCGCTTTTCCAAAAGGCTGCGGCGTCGAAACGTAAGATGGTGTTCCTTTTCAAAACCTTCCATCAAGGACAGCATGCCATTGGAGGCAAACCAGACGGCCAGAAAAAAGCCCAGCGAAAGCAGGCCACTGCGCTGACGCGTGGCAATATCTTCCACCGTACTAAAAAGCATTTGGCCGGCACTGCCCGGCATCACCCGCTCGATGGCTTCTGCCATCACGTCGTCAAATGTCTCATACAGAGGCGTGTAGGCCAGCAAAGTGAACAGGACAATAATGGAAGGGAAAATGGCCAGAAACAGGTTAAAAGCGATACTATTGGCGCGCGTCATGAGGTCGTCGTTGCGCAGCTCGTCGCGGATGAAGCCCAGCAGATGGTACAGGGGAATGCGTTTCAGCCCTGGAAGCGAATGGTTCTTCGACCAGGTAATCACACGTTCCAGGATAGGGTGGCGCTTGATATACCGCTGCAAATGTTGGAGGCGACGTTTGGGCATGCGACGCGATTTTACCTCAGGGTTAATCTGTTGGAGACTACTGATTTAGGGCAGTGAGGTGTCTCCGCCGAAGCGCAATTATTCCACAGCGCCAGGCGGCACCCCGCGGCGTGTCTGATAGCCGCGGCGTTCAGCCAGGTTGTGTATCAGGTTCTCCAGGTCAAGCAGGGGCTTGGGGCGGTCGATAGTACCAACGACGCTCTTCGTTTTGCCACGCTTAGTCGTAGTCAGTGTAGACCAAGGAGCGTCCACCACACTAGAGTCTATGCGGTCGGGGTATTGCCACAGGTTGGCTCTCCTAAGTTGGCGCCGCAGTTGGTGTATCTCGTCGGGGGTGAGCTGAAAAGTAGCTCGCCCCTGGCGCTCGGCAAACTGCTTGCCTTCGTATTCAACCACCCCATTAGCATACACGCTCAGACGAATGACTGGACAGTAGCCAAAACAAGCGCCTGTATGGAGTTCAACAAGAAGGCTGCTCTCGGCTGGCTTAATCCCAGAGCGACAGGCAACCATACCGCAAGAAAGAAGAATAAAAGGTAGTAGACGCACCATACAATCGTTTTGATAGGTAGCAAATTGGCGACCTTTTCAGCGCTTTTCGCGCGCCGAGGCTAAAGAGCGGATGTGTTGCACCAGCCTATCAAGATCACTTTCCATGGTGTAGACATTAGGCGTAACGCGTACACCGTCTATATTCTGCCAGACGATAGGCACCGTGTGGATTTTGGCATCCCGGAAAAGTGCTTCACTAATATCGTTGCCTGAGCGTCCTTCTATGCCGAAAACGCCAATAGCGCACCCCCAACGTGGGTCGAGCGACGTGTAGAAGCGGATGCCGGGCACATCGCGCACGCGCTCCATCCAGTAATTTTTCAAGTGGTGGAGGCGCTGCTGCTTGCGCGCAGTGCCGATGAGTTGGTGCAAGTCGAGCGAGTAACCCGTAGCCATTTCAGCAGGAAAGCTGCGAGTGCCCAAGCTTTCGAACTTGCGAATGTTGTCGCCGTCGGGCTTGTCGTTGGAAAGCAGCGCCCAAACGTTGGCAATCTTATCGCGACGTATCCAGAGCATGCCGTTGCCAAAGGGCGCACAGAGCCACTTGTGCAGGCTAGTGCCGAAGTAATCACAGCCCAAGTCAGGGATGCGGAAGTCAAGTAGAGCAAAAGAGTGGGCGCCATCCACGATGACCTCGATACCTCGGGCGTGAGCAGCGTCGGCAATGCGGCGCACGGGCAGAATTTGGCCGCACCAATTGACCACATGCGTGAGGTGCACCACGCGCGTCTTCGACGTGAAACGCGATACGTAGGCATTCACCAAATAATCCTCGTCTTCGCTAGGCAGTCGCAGATCGACCCAGTTGAGGCGAACGCCGTCGCGCTTTTCGCGCTGCTTCCAGGCATTCATCATATTGGGGTAGTCAAAGTGCGAGAGCACCACCTCGTCGCCCGCCTTTAGATTGAGGCCGAAAATGATGGTGTTAAGCGCTTCGGTGGCGTTCCGATTGAGAGCAATTTCCTCTGCATCGGCGCCGGCGAGGGCCGCAAGACCTTGCCGCAGCGGCTCGCGGTCTTGGTCGAGAATGCGCCACATGTAGTAGGAAGGCGCCTCATTGCACATGCGGTTGTAGTAATCCAGCGCATCCAGCGCTGCTCGAGGTGCCGGGCAAACGCCGCCATTGTTTAGATTGATTAAGGTGGGGCTAGCCGCAAAAGCGGCGCGTATTTGGCGCCAGAAGTCATCTTCTGACCCGCCGGTAGGGTCGGGTAGAGTAGGGACGGCCGGAAAAAAAGCAGCCCGTGCATCGGTGTGCAGGGCGAGGGCGCCCAAAGCAAGGGCCGTCTGTCGGATAAAGCTGCGGCGGTCGAGCATAGCAAGTCGGTGTTCGTTGTGATAGGTAGGGATGCTCTTGGCCAAATTGGAGGGATTAGCCCGCACCCGCAAGGCCGCTACAAAGAACGCAAAATTGCGCCTGCCTTTCTTCCTCCTTTTTGGGCAATACCTTGCAGAAGGGAGCCTTCAAGTGGGGGTAATGCGGTCGTAGAACCAACCATGGGGATACTCTTTGAGTTTTTCAGGCGGGAACGCCTGCAGCTGTTTGAGCGTCCGCTGACGCAAATACGGCAGTTTAGCGTCAGCCAGTATAGGGTAGCCGCGAAGGAGTACGGGCTGGTAAATATTCTGAAATCGGGTGAATTTGAGCGTCCTATGGCGGCGCGTCCGCACGTCTAAGACGCAGGCAGAAGTCTTGCTGACGCTGGCTACCTCTTCGTGGAGGCGAACAAGCCAGATGTCGCCCTGTGGGTGGCTTCCGCGATAGGTGCGGCGGATTTGCACCAAGGGTCTGGGATATCCCTTAACAGGAAAGGTCACTTGGGCTGGTAGAAATCCCTCATCTGCCGCAGGCGAGGGGGGCTCCGATTGTATAAGAGAGGGAATATCGGCCAGCGCAGCTCCGCCTACATAAGCTGCGCGGGCTGCCCAACCGTTCGGATGGTGGCCAACAGCAGGCGCAGGGGGAGTGTCCTCTTCAGAACAGGCGCCGCATTGCCAGCGTGGGTAAGCCGCCTGAGAGGCCCAATGAGAAGAGGCCCACAGGAGGCGAAGCATAGGTGACGTCAGCAGGAGAACGTGCGCTTTCGGGCCGCGAACAATGGCTACGGGCTCGTCGGGCAGTAAGAGCATGCCCTCTGGAGCCGCCCATACGTCCGTGCGGATGCGCAAGCGCTGTAGGTAGTTGAGGAAACTTTCGGTGAACACAGGGCGCCGGCGTTCATCGGTGAGGGCGCCTAAACGTTGAATGAGGGTTGGTGTAAAGCGAAAACGCCGGGCCAGGTCGGCCAGAAGGTTGGCGCCTCCGCTGAGGGCAAATGGCCCGAGTGGGCGGTAAATGAGATGAAACCACAGCGGCTGGTCGTAGGAGCCATCGTGCCAAGCAGCTTGAGCAGCAAGGATGGGGCCGAGGTCGCTCAGCCAGTCGAAAGCAGGATGTTCGTTTTGCTCGTTCACGGCAAGACTACGTTGAAACGCGCGATTTATCGGAGCGCTTGGCGGCCAAAGAGCGTGTATCCCAGCGAAATAAAGAGCAAGTTACCGCGCATGGCCGGGTTGCCCTCAGAAAGGTTGAGCCAGCGATGACCCACGCGAAGGCTCAGGCCATGGTAGGAACTCTGGGCTATATTTTTATTGCGGTTAAATGAAAGCTCGGCCTGAAGCGCGGCAGTGTAGTGCCATCCGTTAAACCGAAAAACATCGGCGTAGTACTCCGGGTATTCGTCCTCTTCAGAGACGGAGGCGGTAATGCCCGCATAGCCTCCGGCCAGCACAGGGGTCAGTTGCAGGCGTCCCCTCTGAAGGAGCAAATAACCGACTTCCAACTCGCCAAACACAAAAGTGGCCGGGTCTCCTTCGAACCACTCCCAGCCGCGGTGCACAATGGTACGGCGCAGGCTCATACCGCCAACGCCCAGGCGTCCGCCCCCTCTGCAGCGCTTTTTTAGGACAAAAACGCCTATTTCGAAAAGAAATGGCTGGCTAAAAGAACGCCCTAGGCGCTCTGACCATTCGCCGGAGGTAAGCTGTAGGTCGAAGCCTATGCCCCAATCGCCTGGGCGAGGCTGGTGGTACATCTTGGCGAGAATGAACTTGCGAAAGCGCGATTGCGGATACTGGCGCAGGAAAGCGTCCAGCTGGCTATCGAAGGCCGTCTGGTCTTCCTCGGTAATGTTGAGCCTCAGCAAATAAGACGTCAGCAGGGCCGCAAAAGCGCGCTCCTCGGCGCTAAGCCAAGCGCGGTTGATACGGTCGAAAAGAGCAAAGCGCTCCTCGTAGAGCCGTTGGTCTAAGACTTCAAACAGGCTATCCTTAGGTGGGCGAAACTTGTACTCTTCGGCCACCGCCGTGTTTTGGTGGGAGGGCACCTCCATGAAAATGGCGGCATAGTTCTCTAACCACAGGTAAAGCAGCCAGCGCTCGTCCCAATACAGGGTAATAAAGTAGGGGTTTTCACTGCGCAGCAGGGAGTCCATCCAGAATTGCACCTCAGCCCGGTCGTCGGCTTCAAAGGCCTGCTGGATTTGACGGCGGCATTCCGCAATTTGCCGCTCGGGCGATATGCGCCCCCGCGGTGGAGCAGGCAGCGTGTCTACATCTCCTTGGGCCAATCCTGTGGTGATTAGCGGGAGAAACACGAGCAAAGTAGAGGTGATGAGGTAGCGCATATGGGCGAGAGAAAGGCCGTTGGCAGAATGGTGGTTGGGTTTACGGCAAAAATATAGCAAGGCATTTAGCCTGCGAAACCCAATGGGCGGCGGTTTACCTTCGCCTCGCCTTTTTGGAGCAAAGGCCGCGGATGTCTTACTTATTTCACTCATTGGAAAAAACAAAGCCTGTGGCAGAGCGGTTGAAGCGACACTTGAGGCGAAAACGCTGTTTTTAACCATAAAAAAAGAAGAAACAATGGCTTCTTCCAAACATGCAGTGGTAGTAGGCGCAGGCTTGGTGGGCGCCCTGTGGACGGTTTTTTTGGCGCGACGCGGGTATCGGGTGGACGTGTACGAGCGCCGGCCCGACATGCGTCAGGCGGGCTACTCAGGCGGGCGTTCCATTAACCTGGCCATGAGCGTGCGCGGCTGGGCAGCAGTAGAAAAGGCCGGTATTCGCGAGCACATCGAGCGGGTAGCCATACCCATGCCTGGGCGTATGATGCACGACTTGAACGGCAACCTTACCTTCCAGCCTTACGGTAAAGAAGGCGAGGCTATCTACTCCGTCTCGCGTGGAGGGCTCAATCTGGAACTGCTCCACTTAGCCGGCGCATACGACAATGTGCAATTCCACTTTGAGCACCGCTGTGTGGAGGTGGATTTGGAGCGCCCTCTTATCACCTTTGAAGATTTAACCACTGGCCAAATGAGGACGGTGGAAGCTCCGCTCATCTTTGGTGCTGATGGCGCTTTCTCTGCCGTGCGCTATGCATTGCAGCGCACCGACCGTTTCAATTACGCCCAGCACTACATCGAGCACGGCTACAAAGAGCTGACCATACCGCCAGGGCCAGACGGTAAGCATCGCATGGAGCCTCACGCTTTGCATATCTGGCCCAGAAAGCAATTTATGCTCATTGCCCTGCCCAATGCCGACGGCAGCTTTACTTGCACTTTATTTCTTCCTTTCCAAGGTGAACACGCCTTTGAGCATCTCTCTACCGATGAGGCTGTGCTCGCTTTCTTCCAGCGCTTCTTCCCTGATGTGGTGCCGCTAATGCCTGCGTTGGTGGAGGACTTTCGGCGCAATCCTACCTCATCGTTGGTGACGACGCGCTGCTATCCGTGGCATTGGCAAAATCGCATCTTGCTTATCGGCGACGCAGCGCACGCCATCGTGCCTTTTTATGGGCAGGGCATGAACGCCGGTTTTGAAGATTGCACCATCCTCGACCGCATGTACGACGAGTACGGCGGCGATTGGGCGCGCATTATCCCGGATTTTTCCGCGCAGCGCAAAAAGGATGGCGATGCCATTCTGGAACTCGCCTTGCGCAACTTCATCGAAATGCGTGACCTGGTGGCTGAGCCTAAGTTCCTCTTGCGCAAAAAGATCGCCGCGCGCTTGCACGAGCGCTACCCCGAGTTCCTCCCTGTGTACTCCATGGTATCGTTCAGCAACATACCCTACCACATCGCTTTGCGCGAAGACGACCTACAAAACGAGCTCTTTGCTCGCATTTTGGCATTGCCCAACATCGAGGAGCGATGGGACAGCCCTGAGGTGGAGCGTATTTTTTTGGAATGGTGGCGACAGCGGAAAGAGACCGGAGATATGACCTCGAGGGCGTCGGCTTCGGCGGGGGTTTTCTACACGTCGTAGGTGGCCACCAGCAGCCGCAGCTCCTCCAAGTATTGCTGCTTGACGGGCTCGCGCCGAGCAATGTTGGTGCGCGTGTGGTAATGATGAGCCGTCAGGAAGCTCACCTGTAGCCGGTTCCACGCTTCCTCGCCGTTGAGCAGGCCATAGGCAAGAAGTTCTTCGTAAAGGTTGCGGCCAATGCGGTAAAAGTCGCTGCGGCCCAGATAATCCAAATCGGCATCGCAGAGAATTTCTTCCAAGAGATTGGTAGGTGTCTGAGGAATGCGGGTAGCCATGATCATACCGCAAATAGCCTCGATATCGTCGGGCGCGTAGCCGAAGTGGGGCAATGCCTCGCGGGCAATGAGGCAACCCTCGTGCTCATGGCCCGCGTGTCGGTTGTGCACAAAACCGGCATCGTGAAAAAGTGCTGCTGTCTTGATCAAGGCCACTTCGCGCCCGCTCACCCCCTCGCTAACGCAGAGGCGCTCGGCCGCTTGCAGCACGTCCAGGGTGTGCTCCAAGCCGTGGTAGAGCAGCTTCTCGGACAATTCCGTGCGCAAGCGGTGTAAAATATACTCTTCAGCAGCGCGGTAGTTCATTCAACGGAAACAGCAACGGTTGGCTATCGGCTATTCAACGCCCAGAGATAAAGCCTTGTTGGTTTCTGGACAGCGTAAAAGTCAGGTTTTTCTAAAAAATAGCTGGAACACTCCGGAATTTTTTCCACAAGTCAGCAACTTTGTGACCATTCCTTCACAGTGTAAATCAAAGTATACGCATGGATTTATTGACAATGCTCCAAAGCCAGCTGTCGGACGACGTGCTTCGCCAGCTAAGCCAACAAGTGGGCGCTCCTCCCGAACAGACGGCCTCTGCTGCTAACGGCATTTTTGCGGCACTGCTGGGCGGTTTAGCGGGCAATGCGGCCTCCTCCCCTAATGGCCTTCAATCGTTGGTAGCGGCTCTTGACCGCGATCACGACGGCAGTATTCTGGATGATTTAGGCGAAATCATTGGCTCAATGGCCAATAATAATCAGACCGCATCAAGTACCCTCAATGGCGCCGGTATTCTACAACACATCCTGGGCGACCAGCAACAGACGGTAGCGCAGCAGGTAGGCCAGAACAGTGGTCTTTCCATGCAGCAAGTAATGAGACTCATGCCGCTATTGGCCCCCATTGTCATGGCTGTGTTGGGGCGTGTGCGTCAATCGGGTCACCTCGACATGGGTGGGCTATTGCAAACGCTATTGGGTTCAGCCCAGCAGGCCCAGTCGGGCGGCTTTGGTGATTTGGTGGGTCAGTTGCTCGCTGGAGCGCTGTCGGGCCAGCAGCCTCAACAGCAGCCACAAGGAGGCGGTTTGCTGGGTCAATTGCTCGGCGGCCTTCTTGGCAAGCGCTAAGAGACGCCATTAAACAGCCAACAGAAACATCATGCGGCTGGCACAAGGTGCTGGCCGCTCTTTTTTATGGGGTTGAGACAATGTTTTGCAAATTTGCAGACCATCTATGAGAAAAGAGCAAGGGCAACAGAAAAGCATGATGCTACCTGCCCTGTTTCTCAAAAAAGAATAGCCCGTTTTCACCTCTCGGTGCTTATGCTTATATATTAATTCGAACAAACTATGCGCTTTTGTCTCCTTTCCTCGCTGCTCGCTCTTGGCTTTTGCCTTCCAGCACAAGCCCAAAACTTCAACGTCACCCACCGGGCCACAGTGACTTTTTCTAACCAGAATTTGGCCAACATTTGGGGATACACCGACCCTGCCGACAACCGAGAGTATGCGCTGGTAGGCGGAGCCAATGGCCTTATTGTCGTAGAGGTAACTAACCCCGACACGCCGCGATACGTGGTGCAAATACCCGGCCCGAGCAGCCCTTGGCGCGAAATAAAGACTTATCAAAATTATGCTTACGTAGTTACGGAAGGAGGCAGCGTGGGCATTCAGGTGGTTAATCTAACCAATCTGCCAGATTCCAACCTGACTTATCACAACGTTAACCCAGGAGGCATTACCCGCGGCCATGCGTTGCATGTGGACGAAACCAAGGGCTTTCTGTATGTGTATGGCAGCAACCTCAACGGTGGCCGTCCGCAGGTATTTAACCTGAACAACAACCCATATAGCCCTAGTTACGTAGGCTCTGTCCCCTTCATCGGCTATGCGCATGACGGCTATGCCGACAACGACATGCTCTACCCGGGCTATATCTATGCCGGTAAATTCGCTATTATTAACATGGCCAACAAGAGCAACCCGGTGTTGTTAGGCAGCCAAACAACACCAGGGAGTTTTACCCATAATACCTGGAAGTCAGGCAATTATTTGTTTACTACGGATGAGGTGAGCAATTCTTTTGTCACGAGTTACGACGTCAGCGACCCTAGCGACATCCGCGAGTTGGATCGCATCGCCATTACACCTGGTTCGGGCTCTATTGTCCACAATACCCACGTCATAGATAACTACGCGGTTACCTCGTGGTATAAAGACGGTTTTAGCATTATTGATGTTAATCGCCCTGCCAACATGGTCGAAGTGGGGCGATACGATACCTACCCGCAGGGCTCGGGCAACGGTTTTGAAGGCTGTTGGGGCGTATATCCTTATTTTCCCTCGGGCACCATTGTGGCCTCCAACATCCGCGCTTACGGCACCAACAACGGCGAGCTGTGGGTGATGACGCCCAATTATGTGCGCGGCTGCTACTTGGAAGGTGTCGTCACAGACTCTATCACAGGCAACCCTATTCCTGGGGCGACGGTTACGATCCTCTCTACGGGCGTCAGCGGCTCCACCAATAGTCAGGGCGAGTACAAGATAGGTCAGGTGCAGAGCGGCACCGTCAACGTCAGCTACAGCAAAATCGGTTATGTCACCAAAGTGCTGTCTGTGACGCTGAGTAACGGCGTACTAACCATCCAGGATGTGGCCCTGGCTCCTCCCGCTGGCCCCCCGGGAGGTGGCTCCGGTATGCCTGTTGAATTGACGGCTTTTGAGGTTGTCCGCGACGGCCGCGATGCACTTCTAAGCTGGCAAACGGCTCAGGAGCGCAACAACGCCGGTTTCGAAGTGCAACACAGCCGAAACGGTGGCCACTATTGGGCAGCCGTCGGCTTTGTGCCCGGCCAGGGAGAAAGTCAACAGCTCCAGGAGTATCGTTTTCGCATGCCCAATTTGTCTGCAGGCAACCACTTCTTCCGCTTGCGACAGCTGGACCGAGACGGGCGAGAAACTTTCTCTCCTTGGCGTTCCGTATTTGTCTCCGCCGAGCGGATGGAGGTCGCTTTATGGCCAAACCCAGTGGGCGCCATGGCGCGCCTGCTCATCCAGACACCTGAACCCGCGGAAGTGTCCTTGGAAGTTTTCGGGGCCGACGGCCGGCGCACGGACGTGGCACAGACCTTACTTGTTGAACATGGAACCATGGCCTATCTTTCAGTAGAACACTTGCTGCCAGGGCTATACGTCGTTCGGATTACCACGCCAAAAGAACAGCAGGCCATCCCTTTCCTTAAGTACTGACAAGCAATAACATTGATGCTAAAATATTGTTTTGGCTTGCTCGTCATGGCACTTGTTAGCGCCTCTTGTACGACGCGCTACTACTTAGTGCGGCATGCCGAGCGGTCGGATAGTAGTCCGGATTCTCCGCTTTCAGAGGCAGGCTTGGCCCGCGCCCAAGTCCTGCGCGATACTCTGCAAGGCAAGGACATCCACCGCATCTTCGCCTCTACGTACGTGCGCACTCAGCAGACAGCACGCCCGTTGGCCGACGCCCTTGCCGTGCCCATTACCCTCTATCGACCCGATACCACCGCAGGGCTTACCGAGCGCCTGAAACGCCTTAGCGGGGAGAACGTGCTCGTCGTTGGGCATTCCGATAACATCCCTGATCTCGTGCGCGGTCTGTGTGGACAGACCGTCACCATACCCGGCAATGACTTCGACAATCTTTTCGTCGTTACCGTTAGAAAAGGCCTGATAACTACGCGTACACTTCAGCAGCTTACGTACGGAGCATCCTCTCCGTAAATCCTTGCGGAGCCACATAGGCCTGAAAGCCAAGATCCTTGGTGCTAACCTCAGGAGAAAAGGCCGCGTGCGATCAGCCATGGCAAAATGAGCCACAGCAGCCCTTTAACTAAGAAGAATAGGAAGCCCCAAAAACCTAACTTCTTGACCCAGCGCAGCAGCTGGTGCTGCCATCGGTTGTTGGACTCGCTGCGCATTAGTCTGTAATAATTTCGTAGGTTTTGAAAACGGAGACCATGGGCGGCTTCTGCCCGCTTTCCTTTGCCCGCCGGACGTCCTCAAAGCCGCGCTTGTGCCCTTCCAGAAATTCCGGCGAATTCGTCCAAGCTTTGAAAGCTTCCTCGTTGTCCCAGTGGCTAACTACTAAATAGGGCTCGTTTTCTGTTTGAGGCTTCAATACTTCCATGAAACGAAAGCCCGGCATCCGGTCAATAGCACGCGCACGTGTGCGAAAGAGCTCTTCAAACCGTTCCGCATAGGCTGCCTCACAAGTGATGTAGTTGATGGCGACAAAACCTTTATTCATCTTGTGCTTATTTAGATTGATTTAACACAGATGCAAAGGTAGGTTTACAAGGTGGCGTGAAAAATTCTTCTGTGTAAAAAAATATAAAAGTTTTTCCATGGCTCCTCAGGTCACGGGGAAAGGCGGCTTTTCTGTTGTCATACGGGCACTTGTCTCGAAAAGGTAAACTTTACTGAATCGCTTAAGCACCTAAAGACTGCGCTAGGCTTATTCCGCCAGTGCCTGCTCGAAGTCGGCAATGATGTCCGACGCGTTTTCGATGCCGACAGACACACGCACCAGGCCGTCGGTGATTCCGTTTTGCTCGCGCAAGGAGCGCGGCACATTGAGGTGCGACGAAGAGGCGGGATGTAGTATCAGCGTGTCGACATCGCCCAGTGTGGGTGCCAACGTGCAAAAGCGCAGGCGGTTGACGCAGGCCAGGGCGGCCTCAAAGCCTCCCGCGAGCTCGAAGCTAAGCATGGCCCCGAAGCCGCCGTGCATTTGCTGGCGCGCCAGTTCGGCATCGGGATGAGAGGCTAAGCCGGGGTAGTTTACCCGCGCTACGGCAGGATGTTGTTCTAAAAACTGAGCCAGTGCCATAGCGTTGGCGCTGTGGCGCTCCATGCGGAGGGCTAATGTCTTGAGGCCGTTGTAAACCAACCAGGCTTCAAAAGGCGAGCAGTTGGCACCGATAAGCTTGACCGTACGCCACACGCGCTGGCGCATGAGCTCGGCATCGCGTCCGATGACCACGCCGGCGATGCTGTTGCCATGTCCGTTGAGGAACTTAGTGGTAGAGTGTACAATAAAGTCGGCGCCAAAGGCAAAAGGTTGTTGCAGCAGAGGGGTGGCAAACGTATTATCCACAGCCAGCCAGGCATTATGCTGGTGGGCTAATTGGGCAATGGCGTGCAGGTCAATGCAAGCCAGCGTAGGGTTAGCCGGTGTTTCAGCATATACCATGCGGACGCGCGGATGGGCGCGCAGCATCTTTTCCACTTCGTCCAAGTGGCGCAGGTTGGCAAAAACAACTTCCACGCCCAAGGGCTTCAAAACATCAGCGAGCAGTTCTGTCGTGCCTCCGTACAGGTTGCCCTGGGTAAGTATCTGGTCGCCATTGCTCAGCAGCCCTAACATCAGCGCCGCAATGGCAGACATGCCCGAAGAGGTCATAACCCCTTGGGCTTCCATGCCCAGGCCGAAGGTTTCCAGGGCAGCTATTTTGTGGGCTGTGGTGTCGGTGGTGGGGTTGCCATAGCGGCTGTAAGTATGCGCGGTGGCGGGGTCTTTAAACACGGAGATGCACTCACTCAAATCCTCAAAGGCAAAGGAGGAAGTAGCGTAAATAGGCAAAATGTGCGGTGCCGTCGTGCGGTTTTCGGGTTGTTCTTTGGCGACGAAGGAGTCGGGTTGCATAGGCAATAGGGATGTCATAGTAGCGTGTTGTTTTTATCAGACGGACATTTTTTTCGCCAGAAAACAGCCAACAGCAGCATCGGTTGCGATGGACTTTGGCCTGTTTGGGCCGGATAAAGTACTGTCTTGTGCCGTTGGAGGAGGGCAGAGAGGCGTCTTTCGCCAGTTGCCAAACATACGCCTTAGGTAGAGAATTCGAAGCGGCAGCAATGGCGCCTGTATTTTTGCTGCTGTTTCTCACCAAGTTATTTTCATGGCTGCTCCTACTGCTTTGCAAGTTCGACTTCCTCTGCTCCTGGCGGGCGTGCTGACGCTGGGCATGTTTATCGGCCAACAATTGCCGCGCTACAAAGGTCACGTGTGGGTGGCTCCTGCATCGCATCGCCTTTCGACCTCAAGCGGGTTGTTGGAAGAGGTAATGCGTTTTGTCGAAGCCCGATACGTTGACTCCATATCCACGGAAGACCTGCAGAAGGAGGCAGTGGATTACCTTTTATCCCACCTCGACCCTCACTCGGCCTACTTGTCGCCCGAAGAGTTGAGTTTGGAAGAAGAAATGATGAGCGGCAGCTTTGAAGGTATCGGCATTGAGTTTCTGGTAGTAGACGACACCATTCAAGTGGTTACTGCTATTGCCGGTGGGCCATCGGAACGGGCGGGCATCTTGCCCGGCGACAAGATTATCACCGTAAGCGATACGGTGGTGGCGGGTGTGGGCATCTCAAACACAGACATCGTCCGGCGCTTGCGCGGCCCTCAAGGCAGTACGGTGCGCCTTGGCATTTTGCGCGGGCGCGAAGGCAAACTGCGCCATTTTATCGTGGAGCGCGACATCATTCCGGTGCATAGCGTGGACGCGGCCTATATGCTCGACGACGACATTGGCTACATCAAGATTAACCGTTTCAGCGCCATGACCCACCAGGAATTTATGGAAGCTCTGGAGCGTCTTGTGCAACGGGGGCTGAAGCACTTAGTGCTCGATTTGCGGGGTAACCCTGGTGGCTATTTGAATGAAGCGGTTGACCTGCTTGGCCAGTTTTTCCCTAAAGGCAAACTGCTGGTGTACACCGAGGGGCGTGCCGAAGCGCGACGCGATTACAAAAGCCAGGGGCGCGCCCGCTTCGACATTGCCGGAGTAGCCGTGTTGGTGGATGAAGGTTCGGCCTCAGCCAGCGAGATAGTGGCCGGTGCCATGCAAGACCACGATCGCGGCTGGGTTATCGGACGGCGCACGTTTGGCAAAGGGCTGGTGCAAGAGCAATACGCCCTGAGCAATGGCGGCGCATTACGCCTGACAACGGCGCGCTATTACACGCCAAGTGGTCGGTGTATTCAGCGCCCCTACGCTGACGACCCTGACTATGACTACGATGCTGAGCGCCGTTTGAAGAACGGCGAACTGACCGACTCTGCCGCGCTGAAATTGGCCGACACCACGCGCTACTTCACCGGCGCCGGCCGCGTGGTGTACGGTGGCGGCGGTATCCTCCCAGATGTTTTTATTCCCCTGGATACCTCTTATGCGAATGATTACTATTCTGCCGCGCTGCCTCATCTATCGCCATTTGTAGCTCAGTGGATGGAGGAAAAACCCATTAAACCCGAGCCAACCGATGCGGGCACTTTCCTTCGCCAGTTCACTGTGCCAAACCAGCTGGCGCGTCAGTTGGCCGATTACGCCGCTGCTCACGGGGTGCCCTTCGACGAGCGCCAATGGGCGCGCTGCCGGTCTGAGCTGCAGCGCCAGCTGAAGGCCCAAATCGCCCGGCGCCTTTTTCAAAATGAAGGTTACTATCGCGCACTCAACGATGACGATCCGGCCGTAGAAAAGGCCGTTCAGTTGCTTCGCTCCGGCACTCCGCCTGCGCGTTGAGCAAGAAAACAGCCTATCGGGAGAATTTGTCCTACTTTCGCTGCCACTAATACAAACGGCTACTCAGATATGAAAAAAATCAATGGTTGGCGCCTACTGTTGTGGGCTTTGGTAATAGGCATGGTGGTCATAGAAGCTTGTAGTCTATTTAAGCCTAAGTGTGATTGCCCTAAATTTTAAGCGCATCGAGCCGGCCGGTAATCGTTTGTCATGGCCAATATCGAACTCTTGCGCGATTCTCTGCTGCTACTGCGCGCCGATATGCTCGCTGCCGAACAGGAGCACCAAGCGCTGATAGATGCCGTGCACCCCAGGCAGCGCCTCAGTGCGCGCAACCTGCTGCACTACCTGTCGTTGCGCTGCCACGACTTGCGCGACCTGCAGGACGCCCTGCACAACGCCGGCCTGTCGTCTTTAGCGAGCTGCGAGAGTCATGCCCTATGCCAAGTAGAAGCAGTATTGCAGCACTTAGGCTGCTCCTTCAAGGAGGGCGCTTTTTGCGACTACCCAACAGCTACCCACATCTTGCAACAACGGGCGAGTGCGCTTTTTGGGCCGAAGGTAAATCCTAATATCCCACACCTCATGGTTACTTTCGACACGGAGTTTGCGGAGGACTACGCTCAGGTTAAAAGCTTGTTGTTGGCCGGCATGAATGTAGCCCGCATCAACTGCGCCCATGACAATCCGGAAATATGGCTGGCTATGATACGCAACGTGCGCAAGGCCATGCGCGCCACCGGTCGGCCTTGCCGGGTATACATAGACCTGGCTGGCCCAAAAATTCGCACAGCCCTGCCTGCCAAAGGCCGAAAGAAAGGACGTCTCAAAGTGCGTGAAAACGAGCGTTTCCTGCTCACCGAAAGGGATGCCTTCGTGCCACCCGATGCAAAGGCGGTCAGCTGCACGCTGCCTGGTACTGTGGCTGCCCTGCGCCCAGGAGAGCGGGTGCTCTTCGACGATGGCCTGTATGAGGCCGTGGTGGAAAAAACCGATGGCCGCACCGCTACTTTGCGTCTGGTACGTGCCTCCGCAGCCAAGCCGCGCATTAAGCCGGAGAAAGGCATCAACTTCCCCGACACCGAGCTGCCCGTGGCCAGCCTAACCGAAGCCGACCGGGCAGTCATCCCTTTTGCGGCGCGATACGCCGACCTGATTGGTTTTTCATTCGTACACCGCGCCGAGGAAGTGGCCGAACTGCAGGCACTGCTGAACGAATACACTCCCCGGCCTCTGCCTATCGTGCTCAAGATGGAGACCTACGACGCTGTGCAAAACCTGCCGTCGTTGCTCTTCCAGGGAATGCGTGAGCCGGTTTTTGGAGTCATGATTGCCCGTGGCGACCTGGCAGTGGAAATTGGCTTTGAACGCATGAGTGAAATTCAGGAGGAAATCCTGTGGCTGTGTGAGGCGGCTCATGCGCCCGTCGTGTGGGCTACGCAAGTACTTGATACGCAGGCCAAGAGTGGCGTAGCCACCCGCTCTGAAGTAACGGATGCCGCCCGAGCTGCCCACGCCGAGTGTGTCATGCTCAATAAGGGCCGCTACTTGCTGGCCGTACTCGAGTCGCTGCGCGATATCCTGCACCGCAGCGGAGGCCATCACCTCAAGAAGCGCTACATCTTCCGGCCGCTTTCCATTGCTGAACGTTTCTTCCGACGAGAGCCTCGAGCAGCGCCACAACACAAACCTCGCCGAAAGCAGCCGCTACATTGAGCTGGGCTCTGCTTTCGGGCATGGCTCCACTCGACACCTGAGCAAGTGGAGCCACACCCCATGAACGGCTTACCTTTGTCCGAGTCCAATGCACTCAGTACGCTCGTGAAGTCATTAGAACTGCAAGAGATAGGGAAGCCGCTTGTTCTGACGGCGCGTCCCATCCCTGAGGAAACGCCAGGATGGGCTGTGGTGCGGCTGCGCGCAGCAGCCCTTAATCACCGCGACTATTGGATCACCCAGGGGCAGTACGCTCAAATTCGGCTACCGGCGGTCCTGGGTAGCGACGGCGCTGGAGAATGGCAGGGGCAGCCGGTAGTCATTTATCCTGCCCTGGATTGGGGCGACGACCCCGCTATGCCTGGGCGTGCCTTTCGGGTACTGGGCATGCCCGAAGAGGGTACTTTTGCCGAGTACATTCGGATACCGCGTACTCATCTTTTCCCTAAGCCCGCTCATTTGACATGGGAAGAGGCAGCGGCACTTCCTCTGGCTGGTCTGACGGCCTTCCGCGTCTTGTTTTCGCGATGCCAATTGCGCGCGGGCGAGCGCGTACTTATCACAGGCATTGGAGGTGGCGTGGCGCTTATGGCCTGTCAGCTGGCACTGGCCGCCGGGGCTACGGTATTTGTCACCTCGAGCTCGGAAGAAAAGATCCAGCGTGCGGTCCAGATGGGCGCAGCTGGTGGCGTCAGCTATCGCGCCAGCGACTGGGCCAAACAGCTGCGCGAGTTGGCCGGAGGGTTCGATGTGATTATTGACTCAGCGGGTGGCGAAGCATTTGCTCTTTTACCCGCCTTGTGTCACACGGGCGCTCGCATCGGCATTTATGGAGGCGGACAGGGCAAGATTCAGGGCCTCAGCCCACAGGTAATTTTTTGGAGACAAATCAGCATACTCGGCTCCAGTATGGGGTCGCCGCAGGAGTTCGAGCATATGCTCGACTTCGTCCAGCGGCACCAAATCGTGCCTGTGGTGGACAGCATATTTCCCTTAGCCGACGGCAATGCGGCGCTGCAGCGGCTGGCTTCTGGGCAGCAGTTTGGAAAAATTGTCCTCGCTATTGATGCTTCCGCTCCAAATTAGCGCCCGCCTAATTTTCTATAGACAAACCGTTTCAACATTACGTTATGGCAAAGCGCCTTCTCGCCATTATCCTCCGCATCGCGCTGGTCTTCGGAGCTTTCGCAGCGCTCCAATACGTCATCTATTACCCGTTCCTCGTCGGTGGTGGGTTGCTCGTGGGCATTTTTCTGCTTCTGACGAGCGACGACCGCCCTTTGGCTTACGGCCTGTTGGCCGGCAGCGTGCTCTTCGGCATCTTTGCCTACCTCTACGGCACTGCATAGGCCGGCAGATCAGTTAGCTCGGCCAAACGAACCAAAGCGCAGGGTAATACCCCATACCACGCTGTCGAAATCGCCTGGCTTAAAATAGGCTGAAGGGCCGCTGATGCCCCCTACCCACCGATAGCCTACCGTGCCCACCAGGCGAAACCACTTCACCACATTCAACTCTATGCCTGCCTCTGGAACAACGACAAACACGCCGTCGTTGTAGCCGCGGCTGCTACCGCGCTCGCGCGGTACTAATGAGACGCCGCCCCCGCCCACTTTGAGTGAGCTAAACAGGTGAATAAGGCGGTGCGATGGATAAACGGCACCCAACCACAAGCCGCCAAAGCCTAAGCTGTACTCGTGCTCAACGTTCTGGATGGTGCGGCGGCCAAATGCTTCACCCTGACCAAAACCGCCAATAAAAAAGTGGCCGATAATGGCGCCACCGCCCCCACCGGCGCCCCAACCGGCATCGCCAACGGCGCGACTAGCGACCCAAAAAGGTCCGCCAAAACCGCCCTGAACACGCGCTTGGCCCAGTAGGGTTTCTTCTTCTTTTTGGGCTAGGCACACCCCTGCGAAGGCGCTCACAAGCCCTGCAAGTAAAAGCCATCTTTTCATAGATATTATGTAATTTCAAGTAAGTATGGCCTATGGTTTTTTCACTAAGGTTGGGTAAAGGTCGTCTTTGTGCGACAATATTTTTGAGTTTCTTAGCAGAAAAAATTGCACCTTCAGTTGAAAAAACAGCGTGTTCATGAGGTCACTTTTTCCCAATCGGGGTGCAGAAGAAAAAATCATACTTTTCATGCAGGTGGCTTCCTTGTATGCCCTACTTTTGGGCAGATTGTCCATTTAATCTCACGCCTTTTATAATTTCATTTGACGACATCTTCGCTATGTGGCGTGCCTTTCCCGTTCTTTGGTTTCAGGTGCTGGCCTGTACGGTTAGCGCTCAGTTGTATCGGCTTCCTTTCGAGGAACTGTTTCAACGCTCCGCGGTAGTGATAGAGGGGCGTGTTATTGCTCAGCAGTCTTTTTGGGATAACGGACAGCGGAATATTTACACGAGTAACCTTGTGGAAGTGTCGCGGGTGTACAAAGGCCACCCTATGGCAAATCACCACTTGGAGGTTATCACTCGCGGCGGTATAGTAGGCGATCGGATGGAGCTGGTCTCCGAGTCGGTGCAGTATGCGGTGGGTGATCGCGGGCTGTTCTGCCTAATACCTTGTCCTCAGGATTTGCCCGTTGGCCCGGCGTGGGAAAACTACGGTTCACCCCACGGTTTTTTCCGCTACGATACCGCTCAGGACGCTGTGGGGCATCCCTTCCACGCTACCGATGGCATAGCAGCTTTTCGCGAGCGCGTAGAAGCGCTGACTGGCGCGGCTCAAGTCATTTCGGCGGATGTTCCGCAAGAGGTGGTCGTGAATGAGCGCGCAGCGCCATCTATCAGTTCGTTTTCGCCAACTTTCATCAGTGCAGGCACGGGGGATGTGTTGACCATCAACGGCAGCGGCTTTGGTTCGAGTCCTGGCTCGGTGCGGTTTATCAATTCGAACACGGGTTCGGCTTTTAGTGTGGATGCGAGCGACATTACCAGCTGGTCGGACGGCTTAATAACAGTTGTCGTTCCTTCTACTTCGGCAGCTGGCGGGTGTGCGGGTACT
>Ga0101944_10003287_pt1 | contig 23127 bp, 24 predicted proteins | sample DewCreD2012metaG_FD_75245 | JGI IMG/M metagenome (GOLD analysis project Ga0101944, IMG submission 75245) | Hot spring sediment bacterial and archeal communities from British Columbia, Canada, to study Microbial Dark Matter (Phase II) - Dewar... ... | reverse complement strand
AGGCTGATCTGGTCGGCGTCCCGGGCCAGGGCCGCCTCGGGGGTCTTGCCGGAGCGGAACTCGGCGAGGAGCCCCTCGAGCTCCGCCCCGAACGGGAGCCCGCGCGCGAGATCGGCCGCGGCCCGCTCCTCCTCGGCGCGGACGTAGTGTTTGTGCACCGAGTTCAGGTCCCCGGTGCGCGCCTCGGGCAGGTCGTGGAGCAGGCAGAGCGCCACGACCCGGCCCGCGTCCACGCCCGGGGTCGTCCGCGCCAGGCTCCAGCCGATCAGGGCGGTCATGTAGACATGCTCGGCGACCGTTTCCCGGCCGGATCCCAGGAAGGGAAACCCCGAGCGGGGAATCTGCTTGAGCATGCGCGCTTCGAAGAGAAACTCGGCGATGCGTTTCATGGGTCCTCCTTCAGGGGGCGCGGCGATGGGGACGCGCAGCCGCGGGTCGGCCACTCGAGCCGTCCCCCGGGCCGCCGGCCGCAGGGTCAAGATCTAAGAGGCCGTGGGCCCACCGCCTGCTATGCCGGAACGGGGGAAAATGCAACCGCACCGTCCGGGCCTTTTGACTTTTTTTCTTTTTTCGTTAAAATAATGCGTTTTCAAGGGATCCGCCGCCGGTGCGGCCGCCTGCGGGAGGCATCCCCCCGCGGGCGTCGGCCGCGGCAGAGACCGGGCGGAAACCGGCCGCAGCGCTCCCCCGTCTTGCGCGACCCCACGTCCCGACAGCCGGACCACATGCCAAGGAGGATCGAAGGCTACGCATGGACGCTTCATCCCTCGACCTGATCCTGATGATCCGCAACGCGGGCGTCGTCGTCCAGCTCGTGATGGCGATTCTGCTTTTCTTTTCCGTCGCCACCTGGGCGATCATCATCGTCAAGTTCCGCTACATCCGGCGGGCGTTCCGCGAGTCGGCCGAGTTCAGCGAGTACTTCTGGAAGAGCCGCGATTTCTCGAGCGCCTTCGCCCGGGCGAAGAGCCTGCCGGCGAGCCCGCTGGCGCGGATTTTCCGCATGGCCTACCTCGAGCTCAAGAAGACGAGCCAGCTCGGCGAGGTCCCCGAATCCGCCACCGAGCCCGGGCCCTCGCCCCAGTTCAGCGTCAGCGCGCGGCTGGCGGCGACCGACAACGTCAAGCGCGCCCTGCGCCGCGCGATCAACACCGAGATGACGCGCATGACCCAGCTCGTCCCCTTTCTCGCCACCACGGGGAACACGACCCCCTTCATCGGGCTCTTCGGCACGGTCTGGGGGATCATGAACTCCTTTCACGGCATCGGCCTCAAGGGGTCGGCCAACCTCGCGGTCGTCGCCCCGGGCATCTCCGAGGCCCTCGTCGCCACCGCGGCCGGGCTGGCGGCCGCCATTCCCGCGGTGATCGCCTACAACTACTTCATGAGCAAGATCCGCATCGTGGAGACGGAGTTCCAGAGCTTCGCGGCCGATTTCCTGAACATCGTCGAGCGCGACATCCTGCGGGTCGAAAGGAGGCGCGATGAAGGCCGCCGGCAACTCTGACGGGTTCCTCTCCGAGATCAACGTCACGCCCTTCGTGGACGTGATGCTCGTGTTGCTGATCATCTTCATGGTGACGGCCCCCATGATGAGCCAGGGACTCGACGTGGCCCTGCCGCAGGTGACGGCCAAGCCGCTCGAAACCAAAGAGGAGCAGCTCATGGTGACGGTGAACCGCGAGCGGCAGATCTTCATCAACGATTTCGCCGTGGATCTCGAGACCCTGGGGGACAAGCTCGGCAAGATCGTCCAGGGGCGGCCGAACGCCGAGGTCTTTCTCAAGGCCGACCGCGAGGTCCCCTACGGGGTCGTGGCCGCGGTCATGGCCCAGATCCGGGAGGCGGGCGTGGAGAAGCTCGGCATGGTCACCGAGCCCCCGGCCGCGGAGAAGGACCCGCGCAAGGGAAAACCGAAACGGGGATGAACGCCTCGCGGCTTCGCCAGAGCGGGAGGGAACGGGGGGTTCCCGATGTGCCGCAGCCCCCGCTGCTGCCGGGGGTTGCGGCCTCCCTCCTGTTGCACGCCGCCGTCGTGCTGCTCATCCTGAGCGCACCCTCCCTGGGTTCGGCGCCGCGCATCCCGCCGGGCGGGGCGATCACCGTGAGCCTTGTCTCCGCGCCGGGGCCCGGGGGGCCGGCCGCGGTGTCCCCGGCCCCCGCCGAGGCCGCCGCCGCGGAAAAACCGCCGGCCGCCGCGGCGCCTCCGCCTGCCCCGGCCCCGGTGCGGGAAACCCCGCCCCCGCCCGTCGCGCGCGCCGTCCCGGAGCCGCCCAAGCCGGAGGTGTCGCTCGCCCCCAAACCGATCCAGGAGAAGAAATCCCTCAAGGAGGCGACCAAAGACCCCCGCAAGATGATCGATCGCGCCATCGAGCGCATCGAGAAGAAGGTCGCCGAGCCCGAACCCGGCGCGGCCGTGGCGCAAGCGATCGAGCAGCTGAAAAAGAAGCTCGCCGAGGAGGAAAAGCGCGCCCCCGCCGCCGGAACCGGCGGGGCGGGCGGGGGAGGGACCCCCGGCGCGGCCGGTGCCGGAAGCGGCGGGGGCGGCGGGGGCGGGCCCGGCACCATCACGGCCCTCGACATCTACCGGGCGGCCATCGCCGCCCAGGTCGAGCGCAACTGGGCCTTTTCGCCGCAGCTTGCCGGTGGCAACCGCAACCTGCGGGTGGGGCTGGTCTTCAAGGTCCTGCCCAACGGCGAGATCACCGACATCCGTTTCACGGAGCGCTCCAACAACGCCTACCTGGACGAGTCCGCCTACCGGGCGATCCTCAAATCGAATCCTGCGCCCCCGCACCCGCCCTCGGTCCGGGAGCCTTTCGTCGTCGTGGCCATCCGGTTCACCCCCGAGGGGATCCGGTGAGCGGGGGCGGAAACCCGCGCTTGCCAGGAGCGGCGCGATGGAGTAGAAAGAACGAATTTTCTCTCCGAGGCGGAGGCGCATGAAGAACACCGGTCACGCGAAGATCGCCGCGATCCTCCTGTTTTTCACGCTGTTGGGATGGGGGGTGGAGCTCCGGGCGCAGTCGGAGAGCTACCCCTACATCGACATCCGCAACCCGTATTACCGCAAGATCCCGCTCGCCGTCCCGCTCTTCAAGACGCAGCCCGCCGGGCCGCGGGAAGAGGAAAACGCACGCCGGGCGGCCGATCTGCTCGCCGCGAGCCTCGACTTCACGGGCTATTTCAAGACGCTCGATCGGGCCTCCTTTCTCTTCGACCCGCAAAAGAGCGGCATCGCCATCCCCGAGATCACCTTTCAGAACTGGACGCTCGTCGGCGCGGAGCTCCTGATCACGGGGCTCTTCGAGCAGTCCGGGGATGCGGTCTCGATGGAACTCAGGCTCTTCGACACCCTGCGCGGTCGGCAGGCGATCGGCAAGCGCTACACGGGAAGCCTCGCCGAAATCCGGCGCATGATCCTCAGGTTCTGCTCCGAGGTGATCCTCCACCTCACCGGCAACCGCGGGATCTTTCACAGCCGCATCGCCTTCGTTTCCACCGGGTCGGGGAAAAAGGAAATCTACACCTGCGAATTCGACGGGTTCAACCCCACGCGGGTGACCTACAACGAATCCATTTCGCTCTTTCCCTCCTGGTCCCACGACGGCCAGTACCTCGCCTACACGTCCTACAAGGGCGGAAAGCCCGACATTTATATCCGCAACCTGGCCGACAAGCGCGAAACCGTGGTCGCCCGCGAAGGCATCAACATCACGCCGGCCTGGGCCCCGGACCGCCTGGAGCTGGCCGCCACGCTGTCGTTCAGCGGCGATCAGGAACTCTATCTGTTGACTGCCGCCGGGAAAGTGATTAAAAGGGTGACCAACAGTCGGGCAAGCGATCTGTCGCCCACGTGGTCCCCGGATGGAAAGCAGCTGGCGTTTGTCTCCAACCGGACCGGTGGGCCACAGATTTTTATCCTGGACCTCGACTCCGGGGGCGAACGTCGCCTGACCTACGAAGGCCGCTACAACACGCAACCGAGCTGGTCTCCGCGCGGCGACCGCATCGCGTATGCCTGTCAGGTGGGCGGTCTGCACCAGATCTGCGTGGTGGATGCAGACGGCCGAAACCCGATGCAGCTCACGCAGGGACCGGGGGACAATGAATCCCCGAGCTGGTCGCCCGACGGAAGCCTCATCGTCTTCAGCAGCACGCGCGAGGGGCCCAGCCGGCTTTACGTGATGGGCGCGTTCGGCACCGATCAACGCCGCCTGCTCCTCTTGAACGGCGAACAAATGAATCCCAGATGGTCCTCAGCGGTGTTCAACTGATCTCCAGCGGAACATCCACCCACTCGTGAGGGACCCAACAAAGGAGGAAGGATCATGCAGAAGAAACTCTGGATCGTCTTGGCGTTGCTGGTTGTCTTGCCCGGTTTTCTCTTCACCGTCTCCTGCCAGAAGAAGGTTCAGGCTCAGGCCCCGGCGCCCGCCCCGGCGCCCGCGCCCAAGCCCGCTCCGGCCCCGGCGCCCGCCCCGGCCGCGAAGCCCGACGTTCCCGCCTTCATGACCGAGCGGATCTTTTTTGACTTCGACAAGTCCGTGCTCAAGCTCGAGGCCCAGGCCCTGCTCAAGAAAAAAGCCGAATGGCTGAAGGCCAACCCCACGGCGAAACTGCTGATCGAGGGCAACTGCGACGAGCGCGGCACCAACGAGTACAACCTCGCCCTGGGTGAGCGGCGCGCCGAATCCGCGAAGAAGTTCCTCGTGGACCTCGGGATCGACGCCAAGCGCATCTCCACCATCAGCTACGGCGAGGAGCGGCCGATCGACCCGCGCTCGAACGAAGAAGCCTGGGCGAAGAACCGCAACTGCGGCTTTGTGATCAGCTGGTAACACGGAGCGAAGCAGCCGCCACACGGCACTTCGCAAGGTCTCGGGGACGGCAAACGCACGCGGGTGGCGTCGTTTGCCGTCCTTCTTCAGCGGCGCGCGCCTTTCCAGGCGTCGCCGGGCGGAGTCGGGGTGAACGATGAGGACGCTGGGAGTTCTTTTCACGGCCGCGGCGCTTGCCGCAACCCTTGCCGGATGCGCCACACGCCGGGACGTGGTCACGATCGACACCCGCCTTTCCGAAATCGAGATGCGCGAGAGCGAGGAACGCCGCCGGCGCGAGGAGTTCGCCAAGGCGCGGGAGGCGAACGAGGCGGCGATCCGCCAGATGGCCGCCTCGCTCCGGGCCCAGATGGACGAGCTGCGCGACGAGCTGCGCGTCCTGCGGGGCCGGGTGGAGGAGATCGAATACGCGCAAAAGCAGGCCCGCGGCGGCGGCGCGGAGGCCGGTGGCGGCTCTCCCCCCCGGGAAGACCGTCTGCAACGCCTCGAGGAGTCGGCGCAGCAGCTGGCGCAGCGGGTCGGGCGTCTCGAGGAGCACCTAAAACTCGACTCCCCGGCGGCGGCTGCCAAGCCGGAGTCCCGCATCCGCCCCGAGTCCGCGGCCGTCCCGACCGAGCAGGAGCTCTACAGCCGCGCCAAGCAGTTCTTCGACCAGGGGAACATGCCCCAGGCCCGGCGCAGCTTCGAGGAGCTCTTGCAGCGCTACCCGCGCTCGGACAACGCCGACAACGCCCAGTTCTGGATCGCGGAGACCTTTTTCCGCGAGAAGGCCTACGAGAAGGCCATCCTGGAATACCAAAAGGTGATCGAGAAATACCCGAAGGGCAACAAAGTGCCCGCGGCCCTGCTCAAGCAGGGGCATGCCTTTCTCGCCCTCGGAGACAAGGTCAATTCGCGCCTGCTCTTCGAGGAAGTGATCCGCAAGCACCCCAACACGGCGGAAGCCCGGACGGCGGCCGAAAAGCTCAAGGAGATCCGCTGAGCCGGGATGGCGGGAGTTTCCGCCGCCTGGTATCCGAGGCCTTCTTCCCGGGGGGAAACGCCGGGCCGGCGTCATGGCAACCATCTTGGGCATCGATCCGGGGCTCGCGGCGACGGGGATCGGCGTGGTGCGGGGGCAGGGCGCCCGCATCACGGGGTACGGCTTCGGCTGCATCCGCACGCCCGCCGCCGCGTCCACGGCCGCCCGCCTCGAGCTTCTCTTCTCCCGCCTCGAGTCCCTGCTCCGGAAAGAGTCGCCCGAAGCCGTCGTCCTCGAGGACGTCTATTCGCTCGCCGAGTACCCCAAATCGGCGATCGCGCTCGGCCAGGTTTCGGGAATCGTCCTGCTTGCCGCCGCGCGCGCGGGGCTGCCGTGCCACGCGGTCGCCGTGCGCGAGGCGAAGCTTGCGCTCACCGGAAACGGCGCGGCCTCCAAGGCCCAGCTGGCCGAGGCCGTGCGGGCGCGGCTCGGCCACCCCGAGCCCATCCGGCCCTCCCATGCCGCAGACGCCCTGGGGCTTGCCCTGATCGGACTGGCGCGCTCCCTGCCGCGCCTCGGCCGGGACCCCTCGGCGCGCGGCAGCGCGCGTCGTCTTCACCCCGGGACCTCGCCCCCATGATCGGCTACCTCGCGGGACGCATTCTCAAGAAGGAGGGCGACCGGGTCCTCCTCCTCGCCGGGGCGGTCGGCTACGAGGTGCTTCTCCCGCCCGTGGTCATGGAGGCGCTCTCCGCCAAGCAGGTGGGCGATGAAATCTCCCTGCACATCGTCTACCAGCAATCCGAGCGGCAGCCCCGGCCGCTGTTGATCGGTTTCAACCACGAAATCGAAAAGGAGTTCTTTCAAAGCTTCATCACCGTCGAGGACATCGGCCCGCAAAAGGCCCTCAGGGCGATGACGCTGCCGATCGCCGAAATCGCCCGCGCCATCGAGGCCCGCGACGTCGAGTCGCTCTCGCGCCTCAAGGGGATCGGCGGCCGGACCGCGCAGAAGATCGTGGCCACGCTCCAGGGGCGAATGGGGAAATTCGCGCTCCTGCGGACCACCCCCGCGGCCCCGGCCCCGCCGCCCGTCGACGTGGTCCAGCAGGTGCTCGAGGTCATGGTCAGCCAGCTCGGCCACCGCACGGCGGACGCCCGGCGCATGATCGCCGAGGCGCTCAAGCGGCGGCCGGGGGTCGCCACCCCCGAGGAGCTTTTCGAGGAAGTCTACCGCGGTGAGCAGTCGCGGCGTCCCGGCGAGGAGCCCGAACGATGAGCGACGAGCTGCTGTTCGATTCCTCCGCGGGACGCGGCGGGATTCTCTCCCCCGAGGCGGGCGGGGAGGAGCGGGAGCCGGAAATCCAGAGCCTCCGGCCGCGGCGGCTTGCCGAATACGTCGGCCAGGCCGAGGTGGTCGAGACCCTGCGGATCGCGATCGAGGCCGCGCGGCGGCGCGGCGAGCCGATCGATCACGTGCTGCTGCACGGGCCGCCGGGACTCGGCAAGACGACGCTCGCGCACATCATCGCCAACGAGACCGGTGCGCGCCTGACCCTTTCCTCGGGCCCGGCGCTCGAAAAGGGCGGGGACCTCATCGGCATCCTCACCCACCTGGAGGCGGGGGACATCCTCTTCATCGACGAAATCCACCGCCTGCCCAAGCCCGTCGAAGAGCTCCTCTACCCCGCCATGGAAGACTTCGCCATCGATTTCGTCTTCGACAAGGGCATCCACGCGCGCAGCCACCGCTTCCGCCTGCAACGCTTCACCCTCGTCGGCGCGACCACGCGCGTGGGGCTTCTTTCCGCCCCCCTGCGGGACCGCTTCGGCATCTTCCGCAGCCTCGATTTCTACTCTCTCGAGGACCTCGTCCGCATCACCCTGCGCTCGGCCGCCCTGCTCGGCATCGAGCTCGGGGAGGAGGCGGCCCGCGAGCTCGCCCGGCGTTCGCGGGGGACCCCGCGCATCGCCAACCGGCTGCTCAAGCGCGTGCGGGACTACGGCCAGGTCTGCACCGGGGGGGTGATCGACGGCGCCACGGTGCAGGCGGCCCTGGAGCTCGAGGGGGTGGACGGCCGGGGCCTCACCGATCTCGACCGCCGCTACCTGGAGACGGTCATCCGCTATTACCACGGCGGGCCGGTGGGCATCGAGGCGATCGCCGCGACCCTCCAGGAGGAATCCGACACGCTGGTCGACATCATCGAACCCTATCTGCTGAAGATCGGCTTCATCACCCGGACCTCCGCCGGCCGCAAGGCTTCCGAGGCGGCCTACCGCCACCTCGGGTTCAGCGTCCAGCAGAAATTCTTTTCCTGAGATGGGGCTCATCGGGCTGATCACGGATTTCGGGCTGAAGGACGAGTACGTCGGCGTGATGAAGGCCGTCATCTTGGGCAGGGCCCCTCAGGCGACGATTGTGGACGTCTGCCATGGGGTCGACCCCCAGGACGTCCTGCAGGCGGCTTATGTTCTGGAAGCCGCCCGGCGGTATTTCCCGGCCGGGAGCCTGCACGTGGTCGTGGTCGATCCCGGAGTCGGGACCGAGCGGGCGATCCTCATCGTGGAGGCGGGGGGGCAGCGGTTTCTCGCGCCCGACAACGGGGTCCTCTCGTTCGTGCTCGAGCCCGCGTTCCACCCCCGCTGCCGCATCCTCGAACCGGCCGCCGTCACCTCCGGGCCCGTCTCCGCGACCTTCCATGGCCGCGACCTCATCGCCCCGGCCGCGGGGCTGCTCGCGAACGGGCTCGACCCGGAGGCTCTCGGCCCGGAGATCCCCGCCTCCAAGGCCCGGCGCCTCGAGGGGCTGCGGCCCGAGCGCACCCCCGAAGGCGCCCTCGCCGGCCGGGTGATCCACATCGACCGCTTCGGCAACCTGATCACGAACATCGCGGCCGAGGACCTGCCGGCCGGGGGGGCGGGGGTGCGGATCGAGGCGGGCGGGGTCCGCCTCGAGGGGCTCCACCGCACCTACGCCGAGGCCCCGCCGGGCGGCCTGATCGCCCTGGTGGGCAGCCGGGGGCTGATCGAGATCGCCGCCGCCGGCGGCCATGCCGCAAACCGCACTGGGATCGAAAAGGGGGCCCCGGTGCTCGTGGAGATCCGCCGTGGCGAACCCGCCCGCTGAGCAGGCCCCGGGAGTCCCCCCCGGCGCCGGCCGGGGTGTGCGCGAGCGCTGGACCGTGTTGCTCGTCGGGAGCGCGGGCCGCGTGATCGCCCTGCGGCGCATCCGGCTGGGGATCGGGGTCGCCGCTGCGATCCTTGCGGCCGCCGCGCTTTCGGCCGCGGCCCTGGGGGTTCTCAACGCCGGCTTGCGCGAGACGAACCGCGGCCTGCGCGAGCGGCTCGAGGAAGCCCGAAGCCGCATCGACTCCCTGCAGCGCGACCGGGAGCGGCTTGCCGCACAGCTCGTCCTCGCCGAGGAGCGCATGCGCGAGGTCTCCCCCTTCCGGCCCGGCACGGCGGTGCCGGAGGACGCCGGGCGCGGGGAGGCGCCGCCGCCCGAGAGGGCCGCCGCGCCGGAGACCGATGCGGCGCCGCACGCGGCGGTTCCGCTCGGCGCCGAGCCGCAGCCTCCGATCCGGCCGGCGGTGGGCGTCGAGGTCGCCTCCTTCTCCGCAAGGTTCGGTGCCGACCGGATGACGATGGAAATCCGCTACCGGCTCGTCGTCTCCGGCGCCGGACGCCGTCCCCTGGAGGGACACGTCGTCGTCGTCTTCAAGGGGACGGATCCCGACCCCGCCTCCTGGGTCAGCATGCCGCCCGTCCCGCTTCCGCGCGGCCGGCCGGACGGCACCCACCGGGGCTACCGTTTCGCGATCGCCCATGCCAAGGAGTTCGTGCAGCAGGTGCGATTTCCCGCCCCGCCCGCTGCGATCGCCGAGGCGGTCGTCTACGTCTTCTCCGCCGACGGGCAGCTCCTCACGGCGCGGGGATACGAGATCCGACCCTGATTTTTCTGTTGACAATTCGTGGCGTTTTCTCTATTTCTTCTCAATTCAATTTCAGGAGTGAAGGCCGTGAAGAAAACCACCCGCAGCGCCAAACCCGGGGACGCCCGGGGAAAATGGTATGTCGTCGACGCCAGCGGCGCCGTTCTCGGCCGCCTGGCGAGCCAGGTCGCGGCCCGGCTGAGGGGCAAGCACCAGGTGCTCTTCACCCCCCACGTGGACACCGGGGATTTCGTGATCGTGGTCAACGCCGAGAAAATCCGGCTGACCGGCAAGAAATGGACCCAGAAACTCTACCACCGGCACACGGGATATCTCGGCGGCCTGAAGACCACGAGCGCGCGGGAGCTCCTGCAGAAACGGCCCGAGGAGCTCGTCCGCCGCGCCGTCAAGGGGATGCTGCCCAAAAACCGGCTCGGAAGCCGCCTCTACGGCAAGCTCAAGGTCTACGCCGGCCCCGTCCATCCCCACCAGGCGCAGCAGCCGGAACCGCTCACCATCGGATAACCCGCGGCACGAGGAAGGCATGGAAAAGCAGACCTATTACGCCACCGGAAAACGCAAGTCCGCCATCGCCCGCACCTGGCTCCTGCCCGGCTCGGGCGAGGTGCGCATCAACGAACGGCCCTTCGAGGAGTATTTCCCGCTCGAGTCGACCCGCCTGGAGCTGCTCCAGCCCCTCAAGCTGACCAACAGCCTCGGCGCCTGGGACGTCCGCGCCCACGTCCAGGGAGGCGGGCCGAGCGGCCAGGCGGCGGCCGTCCGCCACGGCATCACCCGGGCGCTCATCCTCGCCAACCCCGAACTGCGCGCCGCCCTGAAGAAGGCGGGCTTCGTCAAACGCGACCCGCGGGTGAAGGAGCGCAAGAAATACGGGCAGCGCTCGGCACGCGCACGCTTCCAGTTCTCCAAGCGCTGAGGCCCGGGCCGCAAGCGGCCTTCCGTGGACTCGACCGGGGCGGGCATCTTGCCCGCCCCGTTTTTTTGGGCTATGGAGTGCCCCGGCCGTTTTCTCTCCCGGGGGCCTTCCCGGGAGGACAAGACCCGCCGCGGCCGGCGGAAGGAGGAACCCGCGCATGCCCGCCGGAAAAATCGACCTGAACGCCGATGTCGGCGAAAGCTTCGGCGTCTACACCCTGGGGATGGATGCGGAGCTCATGCCCCTCATCAGCTCGGCCAACATCGCCTGCGGCTTTCACGCGGGCGATCCCGCCGTCATGCGACGCACCGTCGAGCTCGCCCGGCGCTCCGGGACGGCCGTGGGCGCCCACCCGGGATTGCCGGATCTCGCGGGATTCGGCCGGCGGGCGATGGAGATCGGCCTGCAGGAGGTCCGCGACATCACGGCCTACCAGATCGGCGCGCTGCAGGCCGTCGCCGCCGCGCAGGGAGAGCGGCTGCAGCACGTCAAGCCGCACGGCGCCCTCTACAACATGGCCGTCAAGAAACCGGAGATCTGGGATGCGATCGCCGAGGTCGTCTCCGCGATCGACGACCGCCTGATCCTCTTTGCGCTCGCGGGCCCCGATCGCGGCACGATCGAGGAGATCGGCCGGCGGCGGGGGATCCGCGTCGCCTTCGAGTTTTTCGCCGACCGCGCCTACAACGCCGACGGCTCACTCGTCGCCCGCAGCCGGCCCGGGGCGGTGATCCGCGACCCCGCCGTCGTCGCCGACAAGGTGCTGCGTTTCGCCCGCGAGGGCCGGGTGGCGACGATCGAGGGCGGCGACATCGCGCTTCGGGCCGAGACGATCTGCGTGCACGGGGACAACCCCGAGGCCGTGGCCCTCGTGCGCGCGCTTCGCGAAACCCTCCTGCAGGCCGGGATCGAGATCCGCCGGCCGGCCGAATTTCTCTGAGGCGTAAGGCGGCCGTCGCCGCTCGCGGCATCCGCCGGGGAGGTTGGGACATGTCCGAAACGCCGTTTGCGCCGCGCTTCCGGTTCATGGGCGAGCGCAGCCTGCTCGTCGAGCTGGGCGAGCGCATCGATCCCGAGGCGAACCGCCGCGTCGAGCGGCTGTTGCGGCGGCTCGAGCAGGAGGCGTGGCCCGGGATCCGCGAGCTCTCCCCCGGCTACCGTTCGCTCCTGGTCGTGTTCGACCCGCTGGCGATCCCGCCGGCCGAGCTGCCCGGCAGGATCCAGGCGCTGGGCGCCGCCGCGGGCGAAGGCCGGCGGCCGCCCGCCAAGCGGATCGCCGTCCCGGTTTTTTACGGGGGGGATCATGGCCCGGATCTCGCCGAGGTCGCCCGCCGGCTGGGGATGTCCGAGGAGGCGGTGATCCGCCTGCACGGCTCGGTCTCCTACCGCGTCTACATGATCGGCTTCACGCCGGGATTCCCTTACATGGGCGAGCTCCCCGAAGCGCTTTCCCTGCCGCGGCGCAGCACGCCCCGCACGCGGGTGCCGAAGGGTTCCGTCGCCATCGCCCAGCGGCAGACGGGGATCTACCCGGTCGAAAGCCCGGGCGGCTGGCACCTGATCGGCTGGACGCCGCTCGAGCTCTTCCACCCCGAGCGCCGGCCGGCGTGCCTGCTCGAGATGGGGGACGAGGTTCGCTTCGTCGCCGTGGAAGCGCGGGAGGAGTGAGCGATGGCGGGTGCACCCCTTCTGGAAGTGCTGGCCCCCGGCCTGCTGACCACCGTCCAGGACCTCGGGCGTTTCGGCTATGCCCGCTGGGGGGTCGCGGCGAGCGGCGCCGTGGATGCGCTCGCCGCGCGCACGGCGAACCTCCTCGTCGGGAACCCGCCGGGGGACGCCGTGCTGGAGACGACCCTCATGGGGCTCAAGCTGCGCGTGCTCCGCGACACACGCCTTGCCGTCTGCGGCGGCGATCTCGAGCCGAAGCTCGACGGCGGGGATTTCCCGCTGTGGAGGGGGGCCGCCGTGCGGGCGGGGCAGGTCCTCTCCTTCGCCGGGCCGCGCTGGGGCCTCAGGGCCTATGTCGCCGTCGCCGGGGGGATCGACGTCCCCGAGGTGCTCGGCAGCCGAAGCACCAACCTCACCTCGGGCTTCGGCGGTTTCCAGGGCCGCGCCTTGAGGAAGGGCGATCTCCTCGCCGCCGGCGAGCCGGCCGCAGCGGGGGAGGAGCGGGAATTCGACCCCGCGGCCGCCGGCTACGACGGCCCGCCCTGGCGGTTGCGCATCCTGTGGGGGCCTCAGGAGGAGATGCTCGCGGAGGAGGGGCGCAACCGGCTGCGTTCCTCCGTCTTCACCGTCTCCCCCGATTCCGACCGCACCGGCCTCCGGCTGCAGGGGCCGACCGTGCCGGCAAGGCCCGGCGCGCCGGACTCGATCATCTCCGAGGGCATCGTCGCGGGGGCGATCCAGCTTCCCGCCGACGGCCAGCCCATCATCCTCCTCAACGAGACGGTCTCGGGCGGCTACCGCAAGCCGGCGACGGTGATCGCGGCGGATCTCCACCGGCTCGGCCAGATCATGCCCGGGGACGAGGTGCGCTTCGAGGCCGTCACCCTTGAGGAGGCCGTGCGTCTCCTTGCGCACCTCGAGGAACGGCTGCGCGCGGCCTTCCGGCCGCCGCTTCCCCGCTGAATCCCGTCCCCCCCGCTACTTTCCTTTCATCAGCCCCGGCAGATAGAGCACGACCTGCGGCCAGACCGTGATGATCACCACGACCAGGCACATCAGCAGGAAAAACGGCAGGGCGGCCTTGGCGATGCGCAGGATGTCGTCGTTGTTCAGGCCGCTGATCACGAAGAGGTTGAAGCCGACGGGCGGGGTGATCTGGGCGAGCTCGATCATCAGCACGAGGTAGATGCCGAACCAGACGGGGTCGAAGCCCGCCGTCTGGATCATCGGCAGCACGATCGGGGTCGTCATGACGATCATCGAAAAGCCGTCGATCAGGCACCCCAGCGCGATGTAGAGCAGCGAGAGGATCACGATCAGCATGTAGGGGGAGAGGCCCATCTCGGTCACGGCGGTCGTGAGCTTGCGGGTGATGCCGAGGTAGCCCACGACGACCGAGAGGTAGGCCGCGCCCATGACGATCAGCATGATCATGCTCGTCGTCTTGACCCCGCCGAGGAGGCTGTCGCGGAAGGCCTGCCGGCTGAAGCCGCCGGTGGCGAGCGCGAAGACGAGCGAGCCCGCGACCCCCACGGCGCCCGCCTCGGTCGGGGTCGCCCAGCCCGCATAGATGCTCCCCAGCACCACCAGGATCAAGAGCACGACGGGCAGGATCTGGGGCACCGCCTGCAGCCGCTGGGACCAGCGGTAGCGGTCTTCGCCGCGGGGGGCGAGCTCCGGTCGGATGAGGCAGAGGACGAAGACGTAGGCGCTGAAGAGCCCGGCGATCAGGAAGCCCGGGATGAAGCCCGCGATGAAGAGCTTGCCGATGCTCACGTCCCCGATGATGCCGTAGACGAGCATCATCATGCTGGGCGGGATCATGAAGCCGAGCGTTCCCGAGCCGGCGAGCGATCCCGTGGCGAGCATGCGGTTGTAGCCGCGTTTCTGGAGCTCGGGGACGGTGATCTTGCCCACGGTGGCGGTCGTCGCCGCCGAGGAGCCGCTCACCGCGGCGAAGAAGGTGCAGGCGAGGATGTTCACGTGGATCAGCCGGCCGGGGATGGCGTCCATCCAGGGCGCGAGCCCGTTGAAGAGGTTCGCGGAGATGCGGCTGCGGAAGAGGATCTCCCCCATCCACACGAAGAAGGGAAGCGCCATCATCGCCGAGCCGCTCGTGTTGTTCCAGGAGATGTTGGCGAGGATGCTCCCGAAGGGGAGATCGGTGAAGAGGAGAAAACCGCCCGCGCCCGCAAGAAAGAGGGCGATCCCGATCCACACGGACCCGCCCAGGAAAACAACCAGCAGAGCGGCCAGGCTGAGCGCGACGACGGTGAAATCCATGGGACGTTTCCTCCCGCGGCCGAAACCGGGCGCTTGCGGGTCAGCGCCCGAGGTCCTCCTCGGCCAGGTCTGCCTCGCCTTCTTCGACGCCGCGCAGGACAAGCCAATCGCGCACAAGCTCGCCCAGGAACTGGAACGCGAGCAGCAGCGCTCCCAGGGGCATGAAGAACTGCGGGACGGCGAGGTAGGTCTCCGAGACCTGCATCGACTGGCTGCCGCTGACGACCGAGTCCCAGAAGAAGCCGAAGCAGTAGCCGGTGAAGCCGATGCCGAAGAGGAAGCCGACCGCGTGGCAGACGAAATTGAGCCGCAGGCGCCCCCGCGGGGAAAGGGCCCGGAGCAGGAACACCATGCGGATGTGCCCCTTTTCGCGCAGGGTGTAGGCGAGCGAGCAGAACGTCAGCACACACATCAGGTAGCCCGAGTACTCCTCGGTGATGTAGAGCGTGCGGTTGAAGAGGCCGCGGGCGAAGATCTCCGCGAGAACGAGGGCCAGGCCCGCCGCCATCGCCGCCGCGGCGATCCAGCCCCCCCAGCCGGAGAGGGCGCGGGAGGCCCGGACGATCCCTTTCATGGTCGCGTTCTTTCCCTCAATCGGCGCCATCGCCGCGGGGGCTGCACTCCGCCCGGTCGGCGCCCCGCGGCCCCGCACCCGGCCAAGGGCCGGCCGGCTGCGGTCCGCCGCGCCGGCCGGCCGCCTGCGCCGCGTTCAGCGGCCGACCTTCTTGCGGAATTGGTCGTAGATCGTTTTCGCTTCCGGCGGGGCGATGTTGTACCACTCCGCGCGGATGTTCTCGGTGATCCGGGTCAGGTCGGCCATGAATTCCTTGGAGGGCGGAACCGTCTGGATGCCGTTTTTGTTGCAGGTCTCCACCATCTCCCGGTCGAGCTTGGCGACCATGTCCCACATCCGCTTTTCCATTTCCTTGCCGGCTTTCACCAGCTCGTCCTGGGCGTTCTTGGGCAGTTTCTTGAAGCTGTTCAGGTTCACGTTCACCATGTCCGTGGCGATCGTGATGTTGATCGGCTGGTAGAAGGAGAGCACTTCCCAGAACTTGGCGTCGACCGCGGTGGGCGAGGAGGTGAGCACGGAGTCGATGACGCCGGTCTGCAGCGAGGAGTAGACCTCGCTGAAGGGCAGGGCGAAGGGGGTCGCACCGGCGGCCTCCACCACAAGCGCGCCGTTCTTGTCGTAGGTGCGCGTCTTGAGCCCTTTCATGTCGGCGAGCGAGGTCACCTTTTTCTTGGTCCAGATCCCGGCGCCGGGCCAGGGGGCGATGTAGAGGATCTTCTGCCCCCATTTTTCGGCGGTTTTTTCGAAGGTGGGATAGCAGAGGTCGATCAGCGTGCGCAGTTCCTGGAAATCGAGCGCGAGAAAGGGGAGGGTCACGATCTGGAAGACTTTTTCGTCCCCCGCCACCCCGCTGATCAGCATGTCGGAGAGCGGCAGCAGCCCGTCGCGGACGACCTTGAGCAGCTCCGGGCCCTTGTAGCCCAGGGCCCCGCCGGTCTCGACCACGATCTCGAGCTCGCCGTTCGTGTTCTTTTTCACCATCTCGGCGAACTCGACCAGGCCGACGCTGTGATGGTTCTTGGGCGGCCAGACGGAGTTCCCCTTCCAGGTCGTCTTGGCGAGGGCCGGCGCGGCCGCGAGCGCCGCCGATACAACGATCGCGAGGGTCATGGCCATCCAGGGTCTTTTCATCGCGGTTCCTCCTCGGGTGACGGGTTGTTCCGCGGGGCGGTCGAACGTGCCGGGGCGGGGCTTCCCCGCGGTCGGGTGAAGCAAAACGGTTACCGGAACCCCCCCGGGCTGTCAAGGGCGTCCGGCCCGGCGCTCGCCCTCAGAGGACCGTGATCGCGTCGGGATAACGGCCGAAGGGCTCGAGCCCCGCCGCGGTCACCCGGTGGGTGTTCTCGACGCCCACAACCCCGATCCCCGGGAAAACGAGCTTGGGCTCGAGCGCGACCACCATGTTTTCGGCGAGGGCGAGCCTCTGCCCCGCGTTCAGGAAGGGGAACTCGTCGAGTTCGAGCCCCACGCCGTGGCCGACGAAGCGGATGCGCTCCGGCCCGTGCCCCATGAAATACTCCCCGTAACCGGCGGCCTGCGCCTGCTCCAGGGCGAACGCGTAGACCTCCCCCGAGGGAACCCCGGGCCGGGCGAATTCGCGCAGGCGCCGCTGCAGCGCGAGCATGGCCTCGTGCGCGGCCGCGAGCTCGCCGGGAAGCGGCCCGAGCGAGAAGATCCGCGCGTGGTCCGAGATGTAGCCCGCCCGGACGAAGACGTAGTCGAGGAGGATCGGCTCGTTTCTGCCGATGCGCCGGAAGCCCGCGCTTTGCGCGGTCGCGGGGTCGACGCCTTCCCCGCCGGTAGGCGAGGAAAGGTAGCTCGGCACGGCGCCGGAGGGGCCGGAGAGGAGGTGGCCGTAGAACAGCTCGCTTCCCCAGAGCCGCATGCGCACGATGCCCGGGTGCCCCAGGCGCCGCGCCTCGGCCTCGACGAGCCCCGCGAGCTCCACCTCGGTCATCCCCTCGCGCAGGAGCGCGGGCATGCGGCCGGCGAGCCGGTCGGAGAGGGCGGCCGCCTCGCGGATGCGTTCGATCTCCCAGGGGGACTTGACGGCGCGCAGCAGCCGGATGTCGCCGGCGACGTCCACGGCTTCGGCACCGTCGAAGAGGCCGCAGTAGAAAAAGTAGAGGTTCGCGGGGAGGACATCGAGCTCCAGGCCGATCCGGCGCGGCGGGGGGAGCCCCGCCTCCCGCATCCGGGCCGGCAGCTCCCGGGGGCTCGCCAGAGGAAGCACGGCCTCGAGCGGGGACTCCGTGCGGGCCCGCGCCAAGGAGCGGTTCACGAGCAGAAGCGGCCCGCCCGCGGCCGGCACGACCAGCACCCCCTGCTGGATCGTGCCGCTGTAGTAGAAGAGATCCGTCTTCTGGAGGATGAGCGCGGCGTCGATTCCCCGCTGCGCCAGCACCTCCTGCAGCGCCCGGATGCGGCGCTCGATTTCCTCCCGGGGCGTCGTCCGGGCTGCGTGTTCCGACATGAACCCTCCTTTCCTCGCTGCCTCAGGGCCGCAGGCAACGCACGCGATGGCCGCCGCCCGCGTCCGTCCAGCCGCCGGCGAAACGCCGGCAGCCCGGACGGGCCTCGGGGCAAGCGGGATACAGGGTGCAGGCCTCCGGGGAGGCGGGCGGCTCCGCTGCCGCGGCGGTCTCCGGGCTGGCGCCTTCGCCGATCCGCTGCGGGTCGGGAGCGGCCGCGAGCAGCCTGCGGGTGTAGGGGTGGAGCGGGGAGGCGAAGAGGGCCTCCACGGGCCCCGTCTCCACGATCCGGCCGCGGACCATGACCGCGAGGCGCCGGCAGAAGTAGCCGACGACGTTCAGGTCGTGCGAAATGAAGAGGAGGCTCAAGCCGAGCGCCTCCTGGAGGTCGGCGAGCAGGTTGAGGATCTGGGCCTGGATGGAGACGTCGAGGGCCGAGACCGGCTCGTCGCAGACGAGGATCTCGGGCTCCACGCTCAGGGCGCGGGCGATGCCGATCCGCTGGCGCTGGCCGCCGCTGAACTCGTGGGGATGGAGCCCCGCTGCGGAGGCGGGGAGCCCCACCTGCTCGAGCAGCCGTCCGATCCGCTCCCGCATCGCCGCGCGGCCATGGAGGCCGGCCAGCCGCAGCCCGTCTTCCAGGCTTTCGCCGACGGTCAGGCGCGGGTTGAGCGCACCGTAGGGGTCCTGGAAGACGATCTGGATCCGGCGCCGGAAGGGGCGCATCTCGGCCTCGGAGAGCGGGACGAGGTCCGTCCCGCGGTAGAGGATCCGCCCGGCGTCGGGGGCAAGGAGCTTGAGGAGCATCCGGGCGACCGTAGTCTTGCCGCAGCCCGACTCGCCCACGAGCCCGAGGGCCTCCCCGCGCCGCAAGGAGAGGGAAACCCCGGAGACGGCCTCGATCCAGCCGCCCGGCCGCAAGCCCCGGCCCCGGGCCGGCGGGTAGCGCTTGATGAGCTCCTCGGCGACGAGGATCGGCTCCCCCGCCGCGGTGTCGGCCGCCTTCATGAGCGGGGGCCCCTCGGGGCGGGGATCCCGGCGGTGACCGGGCAGCGCACGGCGCGGCCGCCGGGGGCGCAGGCGAGCGGCGGCCGCTCCCGGCGGCAGGAGGCGAGTGCAAGCGGGCAGCGGGGGTGGAAGGCACAGCCCCCCGGCCGGGCCCCGGGGTGGGGGACCGCACCGGGGATGGCGGCAAGCCGTCGGCCCCGCTTGTGCGGCCCGGGAAGCGCCGCCAGCAGCGCGCGCGTGTAGGGGTGGAGGGGTTGCTTCAGGACCGCCGCGGCGGGCCCGGCTTCGACGAGTTGTCCCGCATACATCACGGCCACCCGCTCGGCGATCCGCGACACCAGGCCGAGATCGTGGGTGATGTAGAGCACGGCGAGGCGGCGGCGGCGCTTGAGCTCCCCGAGCAGGCCGAGGATCTGGGCCTGGACGGTGACGTCGAGGGCCGTGGTGGGCTCGTCGGCGATGAGGAGATCGGGGCTGCAGGCAAGGGCGATCGCGATCATGACCCGCTGGCGCTCGCCCCCGCTCAGCCGGTGGGGGTAGTCGCCGAGGCGCTCCGCGGGTCGTGAAAGCCGCACTTCCGCAAGCAGCGCGCGCGCCCGCTCGCGCGCCTGCCCGGCGGGGAGCCCGAGGTGGAACCGGAGGACCTCGGCGATCTGCTCGCCGACCGCAAGGACGGGGTTGAGCGAGGTGAGGGGTTCCTGAAAGACCATCGCCGCCCGCCGCCCGCGGATGCCCGGCGGGTAGCCCGCCCGCGGGTCTGCGAGCTCGATGCCGTCGAAGCGGATGCGGCCGGCGGCGATCCCCGCGGCCGGCCGCGGCAACAGGCCCATCACGGCCAGGGCGGTTACGGTCTTGCCGCAGCCGGACTCCCCCACGAGCCCCACGGTCTCCCCGCGGCCGACGGCGAGATCGAGCCCCTCGACGGCGGAGAACCGCTCCTGCTCCCGCCGGAAGACCACGGTCAGCCCTTCGATCTCGAGCAGCGGCGCGGGGTGCACAGCCTCCACGGCGTCACCTCCGATCCCGGGCCTGCGGGTTGAGGAGATCGCGCAGGCCCTCGCCGAAGAGGTTGAAGGCCAGCACGACGACGAGGATCGCCCCGCCGGGGACGAGGGTGAGCCAGGGGGCGTCGAAAAGATAGCGCCGGCCGTCGGCGAGAAGGTTCCCCCAGGTGGCGTGCGGCGGGGGGACGCCGAAGCCGAGGAAGCTCAGGGCGGACTCGGTCAGGATGGCCGAGGCGATGCCCAGCGTGGCGGTGACGAGGACGGGGGCCATGGCGTTGGGCAGCAGGTGGCGGAAGAGGAGGCGGGCGCCCCCGACCCCGAGGGCGCGCGCGGCATCGACGAACTCCCGCTCCCGCAGCGACAGGAGCTCGGCGCGCACCAGGCGCGCGGTGCCTTCCCAGCTCGTCAGCCCGATCACGACCATGATCGTGACCATGCTCGGCGGCAGCAGGGCCACCACGGTGAGGATGAGGAAAAAGGTGGGAAAGCAGAGCAGGATGTCGACCAGGCGCATGATCAGGGCGTCCACGTCGAGGAGCGGGCGGTCGAGCCAGCCCCCTTCCCGCCGCGGCCCGGGGCGCGGGCGCAGGCGGCCGAGGCGCCCGCGAAGCCCGCAAAGGAGGCCGGCTGCGATCAGGAGAAGCCCCGCTGCAGCCTGACCCCCGGCCGCGAGGATCGCTCCTGCGGCGAGGGCCGTCGCCGCAAGCCCCGTTCCCCGGCGGACGGGCCGGCGGCCCCAATAGCCGGCGATCCCGCCGGCGAGGATGCCGACGGCCACCGAGATGCCGACGGCGATGAACCCCACCATGAGCGACACCCAGGCGCCTTCCAGCATGCGCGCGAAGAGGTCCCTGCCCAGGTCGTCGGTCCCCAGGAGGTAGCGGCCGAACGGCGGGGCGCCTTCCGGGTCGGCAGCCGGCGAGACGGGGGCGAGCGGGGGGCGAAGCCTCTCCTCCAGCCTGACGCGGGCGGGGTCGAACAGCGGCGCGCGGCCGCCGGTCGCCCAGAGCCCGAAGGCGGCGAAGGCGGCGAAGGCGGCGAAGAGCACGAGCCCCCCGAGGGCCATGCGGTTGCGGGCCAAGGCGCGCCAGGCCCCTGCCGTTCCGCGCCGGGGCGGCGGGCCTCCCGGGGGGGCGCAGGCGGTCGTCGGGCAACGGGGGGCGGGGTTCATGCGAGCCGAATTCTCGGGTCGGCCGCGGCGTAGAGGAGGTCGGAGAGCAGGGTTCCGAGCAACACGAGCACGGCGGCGATGAAGTTGAGGGTGAGGATGACCGGGTAATCGCGGGCGAGGATCGCTTCGTAGGCCATGCGGCCGAGACCCGGCCAGGAGAAGATCGACTCGATGATCACCGAGCCGCCGACCAGGCCGGGGAGCGTCAGGCCGAACATGGTGATGAAGGGAAGCAGCGCGTTTCTCAGGGCGTGCTTGTAGAGCACCGTCTCCTCGGGCAGGCCCTTGGCGCGGGCGGTGCGGATGAAGTCCTGGTGGGCCACCTCGAGCATCTGGCTGCGGACATAGCGCGAGAGGACGGCGATGCCGGAGCCGGCCCCGAGCACGGAGGGCAAGAGGAGGTGCCAGATCCGGTCGTTTGCCCGGTTCAGGAGCGGTGCCCCCTCGAAGCCGAAGGTCTCCATGCCGAGCACCGGGACGGAGAAGGCGCTCACGACCGCCAGGATCAGCAGGTAGGCGAAGAAAAAGCCGGGAATCGAAATGAGGAGGTAGGCGAGGAAGGCCGTGCTGCGGTCGAAGGCGCCGCCGCGGCCCACGGCGGCGCGGATGCCGACCGGGAAGGCGAGCGTCCAGGTGAGCAGGGTTCCCACGACGAAGAGGGGCAGGCTGTTCAGAAAGCGCTCGGCGATCTTCTCCAGCACCGGCCGATGGTCCTTCCAGGAGACGCTCCGGCCGGTGAAGAGGTCGCGGTAGAAGAGGGCGTACTGGACCGGAAGCGGCCGGTCGAGGTGGAAGGCTTGCCGGAAGCGTTCGACCATTTCCGGCGTGAACTTCGGGTTGAGCGGGTCGACCTGGGCCGGCTCGCCCGGGGCGAGGTGGACGATGAGAAAGGAGACCACGGTGACGAAGAAGAGCGTCACCAGCTTCTCGATCAGGCTGCGGGCGATGAAGGCGGTCATGGGCCCACCGTGCGGGTGCGGTTCACGGCGCCGCGAACACCGGTCGCGCGGGAAGCTTCACCCAGCGGTTGAAGTGGAAGCGGTAGTTGCCCGTCGGGGTGGGTTCGATCGGCCGGTGGCGGATGTCCCCGTGCGCGTCCCGCTCGCGGATCACGATGCGCCGGTCGAGGACGGCCGTCCATTTCCCCGCGTACAGAAAGGTGACCGGCTGGTCCTCGGCGATGCGGGCGTGCAGCCGGCGGCACAGGGCCGCCTGCCGCTCGGGGTCGTACTCCTCGCGGATGCGCGTGATGAGGGCGTCGGCCTCGGGGTGGCGGTAGCCCACGAAATTGAGCTGGTTGGGCCCGGTCTGGCTCGAGTGCCAGATGGGGTAAAGGTCGGGCTCGACGCCCATCGACCAGCCGAGCACCACGGCGTCGAAGTCGAGGCGGTGGATGCGCTCGCGGATGAAAACCGACCACTCGACCAGGTCGGTCTGCACGGCGACCCCGATCCGCTTCCAGGCGTCCTGGACGATCGTCAGGATGGACTTGCGGATGTCGTTGCCGCTGTTGGTGATCAGGGTGAAGCGCAGCCCGCGGCCCGCCTTCTCGAGCACCCCGTCCGGGCCGGGCCGCCAGCCCGCCTCCTCGAGAAGCCGCCGCGCGGCCGCCGGGTCGTAGGGCAGAGAGGCGACGTCGCGGTTGTAGAACGGCGTCTGGAGGGGAAAGGGGCCGCTCGTGCGCTCGGCCTGGCCGTAGAGCACGGCCTCGATGATGCGCTCGACCGGGACCGCCAGGCCCAGGGCCCGGCGCACCCGCGGGTCGTCGAAGGGCGGCCGCCGGAGGTTGTAGCCGATGTAGGTGTAGGCGAAGGAGGTGCCGGAGAAGTGCTGGAAGCGGGGGTCGCGGGAGAGGCGCGCCACCTGGTGCGGCTGGACGGCGTAGGCGTCGATCGTCCCGGCGTAGAATTCCATCTCCTGCGTCAGGAGATCGGGGAGGATGCGGTAGGAGAAGCGCCGGTACTCGGGCGGCCCCTCGAAGTAGTTCTCGAAACGCTCCAGGCGGATGAAGCGGTCCGACTTCCACTCCCGGAAGACGAAGGGCCCACAGCCGACGGGCTCGCGGTTGAAGCGGCTCTGGCGGATGCCGAAGGAGGCGGGGTCCTTGCCGGCGGCGAGCGCCTCGCGGCGCAGGGCCTCCGGGTCGAGCCGGTGCCGCGGAAGCAGCCCGAGGGTCCAGCTCGCCAGCGCCGGGGCGTGGAGGCGCTTGTAGACGACGACCGCGGTGAGCGGGTCGGGGACGCGCACCTCCTTGACCGGCTCGAAGTCGGAGGCG
>Ga0101944_10003286_pt1 | contig 23143 bp, 21 predicted proteins | sample DewCreD2012metaG_FD_75245 | JGI IMG/M metagenome (GOLD analysis project Ga0101944, IMG submission 75245) | Hot spring sediment bacterial and archeal communities from British Columbia, Canada, to study Microbial Dark Matter (Phase II) - Dewar... ... | reverse complement strand
CCATCCGCAGCGCCCGCAGCGGCATCGACGGGTGCGCGAACCATCTCTTCGTCATCCGCTCCGGCAGCCGCCGCTCCAGCCGCTTCATCATCCGCCAGATCAGGATCAGCGCGATGATCTCGCTCGCCCCCCGCTCCCGCTTCACCACCCAGTTCTCGCTCGCGTACACCACCTTCCCCACGCCCTCGCCGATGCGCTTCAGCCTTCCGCGCGTCAGCTCTTCAGGCGCTGCCTCCAGGGCCTGCAGAGGTGTCCGCATCCGCTTCTCCTGCCGAAATGCTCTGGCCCGAGAATACCATTTTCATCCCTCGAAACAAGCCTGTTATTCTTGTATTTCGATCCCGCTTCACCCTGTATCCGGGCGTTCTTCACTGTCATGACTCTGCCGTCCTCCGCCGCCCCAAGGCCCCGCCTGCGCTTCGACCGCCATGAATGGTCGGGCGCCTTCGGCGACATGGGCACGGACCTGCCGCTGCTGGTCGGCATGATCCTCGCCGCCCGGCTCGACTCCGCCAGCGTCCTCGCCGTCTTCGGCCTCATGCAGATCCTCACTGGCGTCTGGTACCGGATGCCCATGCCCGTGCAGCCTCTCAAGGCCATGGCCGCGCTCGTCATCGCCCAGAAACTCCCCGCCGCGACGCTCTACGGCGGCGGTCTCGCCATCGGCGCCGCCATGCTGCTCCTCTCCCTGTCCGGCGCCATCGCCTGGGTCGCCCGCTTCGTGCCGAAGCCCGTCGTCCGCGGCATCCAGTTCGGACTCGGACTCCAGCTCGCCTCCATCGCCCTCGGACACTATGTCCGCTCCGACGGCGCGGCGGGCTGGCTGCTGGCTGCCGCAGGGTTCCTCCTCACGCTGCTCCTGATGCGGCAGCACCGTTTCCCCGCCGCCGCCGCACTCATCGCCCTCGGACTTGCATACGCCCTCAGCTTCAAACTCTCCGCGGCCGATTTCGCCAGCGCTGCCGGCTTCCGCCTCCCCCAGTTCCATCCAGTCTCCTGGCCTGACGTCTGGACCGGCTTCCTCGTGCTCGCACTTCCACAGCTCCCGCTCTCCCTCGCCAACTCCGTCCTCGCCACCCGCCAGGTCGCCTCGGACCTCTTCCCGGAACGCCCCCTCACCGTGCGCCAGATCGGCCTCACCTATTCCCTCATGAACCTCGTCAATCCGTTCCTCGGCGGCGCCCCCACCTGCCACGGCTCCGGCGGCATCGCAGGCCACTACGCCTTCGGCGGACGCACGGGCGGCTCCGTCGTCATTTATGGCCTCATTTTTCTGGTCCTCGGGCTGTTTTTCAGCGGCGGATTCCAGAAAGTCATCGAGATTTTTCCCATGCCGGTTCTCGGAATTCTCCTCCTGTTTGAGAGTCTCGCGCTCCTGCTTCTCGTGCGCGACCTCGGCCAAAATCAAACGGACTTCTCCGTGGCCGCCCTCGTCGGCCTCGCCGCACTCTTCCTCCCCTACGGCTACGTCATCGGCATGGTGGCAGGCACTCTCCTCCACGCCGCCGCAAGCCGCCGCTGGATCGCCTTCAGCCGCTGACACTCCCCGCGGCCGCATTTACTGCACGGGAATCCGGCCCCTGTTCCGTCCGGCCCATTCTCCGAACGACAGCATCTCCGGATTCAGTTCCCTCGAGACCCGCAGATCCCGCGCCGCGCACAATTCCCCGGAAAATTCCGTGTTGAACTGAAACATGTTCCCCAGATCATCCGCATGCGGAAATCCCAGTCTCCGGTAGGCGTCATGCGTCATCGGCTCGTAGTGCACCTGCTCTCCCGCCGCTTCACTCAGCCCCGCAGCCATCTCCCAGCCTGTCAGGTGCTCCGAGGCCGCCCCCGCCCGCTTCCCCGCGAACTCCCCGCCCCGCTTCAGAATGCCGTAGGCGCATCCCCCGATGTCCGCCGCCGCGATCCCGGGCAGCTTCCGGTCCGCCAGCGGCAGCGTCAGAACCAGCCTCCCGTCCGGGAAGCGCACCGGCCCTGCGCCAGAATGAATGAAATTGTCCCAGTAGAAACTCGTCAGCAGGTACGTCACCGGCAGCCCCAGCTCCGCGAACACGGCATCCGCCTCCCCCTTGGCGTCGAAATGCGGAACTTTGTATCGTCCCATCAGCGTCGGCATCCGCGCGTCTTCCAGAGGGACAAACCGCCGCGTGTCCTCCAGCGTCGACCAGATCACATGGCTGAGCCCGGCTTTCTTCGCCGCGCGCGCCATCGTGCAGGCATGGGCGAATTCCTTCTCCGGCGAGAAATGGTCCCAGAAAAAAGTCACGCAGAAGGCCGCATGCGCGCCCTCGAACGCCCGCTCCACGCTCGCCGCATCATCCAGGTCCGCCGCCACAACCTCCGCCCCCAGCCCCTCGAGTTCCCGGGCTCGGCCTGAAGAGGGATTCCGCGTCAGCGCCCGCACCGCAAACCGGCTGCCCGGATCACGGAGAATCGCCTTCGCCAGACCCCCGCCTTGCGCACCGGTAGCGCCGGCAATCGCCACAACAGCCTTCTCCTGCATGAACCGCTCCTCCTCGTCCGCTCCAACCCGGCATTGGCGCCGCAGCCCTCTTCCGTCGGCGCAGATGGAATGCTGCACCCGCCCCTCAGGCGGATTCTGCAATGACACCACGCTCCCCGGCCCGTGTCAACCGCCCGCGAACGCTCCCTCCAGCTCCAGCAGCCATTTCTTGATCGCCAGGCCCGCAGCGAATCCGGTCAGCGCTCCGCCCGCGCCGATCAGCCGGTGGCAGGGCACGATCACCGGCAACGGGTTCCTGCCCGCAGCCGCTCCCACCGCCCGCGATGCTCCCGGACATCCCGCAGCCCGCGCCAGCTCTCCGTACGTTCTCACCTCGCCGTAGGGAATCTCGAACAGCGCCTTCCACACTTCGCACTGAAAGTGCGTGCCCTCCAGCTCGAACGGAACTTCAAAAATCCGCCGCCGGCCCGCGGCGTATTCTTCCAGCTCCCGCCGCGCCTGCGCAAGCACCGGCTCATCGTCGTTTCTTCTCCAGCCCCGGAACATCTCCGGCGGCGCTTCCGGATCGCCGAAAACCGCCCGCCGCAGCAGCCCGCCCTCTGCCGCGGCGAACAGAGACAACCCGGGAGAGAGCCTTGCGGCCGTCCATTCCGTCATGCGTTCACAGAATCCTGGTCCTGCCGCCGGCCCCGCTCAGCGCCTCACCGTGGACAGATTGCTCCTGTCCACCATCAGCGTGCCCGTGTCGATGAACAGCGGCACCGGCGACCGCGGATCATTGCGGAAATCCGCCGTCAGGGAGGGCGGCTTCCTCAGCACTACGTCCGCCAGAGCCTTCAGCCCGTAGTAGCCCATCGTGTACGGCTTCTGCGCGATCGTCGCCGCGATCTTGCCCTTCTCGATCCACTCCAGCGTACTCTGCGCCGCGTCCATTGCCACGATCACCTTGCCCTCGATCTTCGCCCGGTCCAGCACGTCCGCGATTTCCGCTCCTGACATGGACTCCAGCGCCACAAACGCGTCCGGAACCATTTTCTTGTCCACGTACTCCTTGGCCAGATCGAACGCCAGGCTCGAATTCCCCTTCATGTCCTGAACCGCCGCCACTTTGATTCCGGGTGTGGCGTCCAGAACCGCGCGGTAGCCGTCCAGCCGCTCTTTCACGTTCTCCTGCCCGGCGATCGTGAAGAACACCACCGAGCCCTTGCCGTTCAGCAGCTTCACCAGCAGCCGTCCGCCCATCTGACCCGCTTCGTAGTTGTTCGTTCCGACGAAGAACAGCCGCTTGCTCTGCGGCGCGTCCGCGTCGATGGTGACCACCGGAACGCCGCCTTCCACCGCGCCGTTGATGTCCGGCGTGAGCAGCTCCGCATTGCCCGCGCTGATCAGAATTCCCGCCGGCTTTTTCCCGAGGATCCGCCGGAATTCCTCGCGCTCCGCCTGCGCGTCGTACGTTTCAGGCCCCACAACCTCCGCCTGGACCCCCAGTTCCCGGGCGGCGGCCAGAAATCCCGCACCGGCTTCCTGCCAGTATGGGATCTTCGGATTGGCGCAGACAAGAAAATACTTTTCCGTGGTTTGATGCGCGGGTCCCCCGCCGCCGCACCCGGCCAGCAACAGGACGGGAAGGAGAGTGAGATTCAGTTTCCGCTTCATGGTATGTCCGCTCCGGATTCCATCGCAGGGCCCACGCCTGCTGCCAGGCGGAGCCTGGGACCAGCTTCCACCGCCATTGTGCCGTTTCGGGCCTGAAGGAGTCAAACCTTCCCCGTCACTTCCTGCCCGGACGGATGTTGCTTCCTTTCGGATCCAGCATCTTCAGCCCCGCAGGCAGCGTGAACAGCTCGTCTCCAAGCCCCCGGTTGATCGTCACCTGATCGGCGTACATCTCGAAATTCCGTTCGCCGTTCCGTTCCCGCCTCACCACGAACGGCCACATCACCCCCCCGCCCACGTCCCGGTATTTGTCGAAGATCGTCACCTCTTCAATCCGGAACTTCAGCTTCGGATCCCGCCGCTCCCACTGCTGCCGCACCGGCAGCTTCGTCGACTGATGAAACCACACCGTCGTCTGCCGGTTCGCCCCGTCCACGATCCGCACCACGTTGCACGGCTGCCGGTCCACAATGTCCGTCCCGATCGGATCGAACGCCATGCCCGGCTCCTTCAGCCGCACCCGCAGCGTGTGCAGGACGTTGTGCAGCAGCGTCTCCTTGAAGGATTCGTACAGCGCCTCCCCCATCGGTTTGGCTCCGCGGTAGGTCACCTCCCAGCCGCCGTCCTCGTTGAAGATGATGTAGACGTCCTCGTTTTTCCCGAAAGCGCGCCGCTCGCGCTGCCCGATGAAATCCGCCTGCATCGGCTCCGGCGCCGTCAGGTAGCGGATGTAGAACTTCACCCGGCTCATGCCCGAAAGATCCTCGCGGTAAAACGCGTAGCTCCGCCCCTCTTCCACACGGTCCCGCATCGCCAGAAACCGCTCGCCCCCCAGCGCCTGCAACGCGTCGTCCACCACCTTCTTCGCCCACTCCGCAGTCCTCTCCTGCCCTGTCAGCGCCGGAACGGACAGCAGCCACAAAGCCAGCCATCGCATGACAGACAATTCTACCGTCTCAGCGCCCGGCAGCAGAGTTCCCTCACCACCCCCGGCAGCAGCAGAAAGTCCCGCCAGTACGGGTGTCCGCCCTCCCCCGCCAGAAACAGCCCCTTCCGCATCAGCAGCCACTGCGTCCCCATCGACAGCGCCGATTGCGCCCACGACACGAAAATCCCCGCCCGCCGCCCGCCCGGGTTCAGCGTTTCATGCACCATCCATTCGATCAGGTGCACCGTCACCGGCACGCACACCATCAGCACCGCCGCCGCCTTCCACTTCGGCTGATGATGCCGGAGCCTTTCCGCCAGCGCGCCCGTCGCCCCCGCCAGCGCCGCAAACAGCAGGAACTGCGTCGCCGCCCCCGCCGCCATCTCCCCCGCCCCGCTTCTCCACGTCGCAACCGCGAACGGAATCCCGCGGTACAGCCCGCTGTTCAGCGCCGTCTTCCAGTTCCAGAGAGGGGTCACGCCACGCAGCGCGCCTCCGCCCGCACCGCCGCCCTCTGCGCCAGCGCCTCTCCGTAGGCGCTCCACACGATTTCGCCCACCGTCTCCCATGTGCGCTTCTCCGCCGCCCGCCGCGCCGCTTCTCCCAGCCGCCTCCGGATCTCCGGACGCTGCGCCAGCTCCGCCACCGCCGCCGCCATCTCCTCCGTTGTCCGGCACACCCTCCCCGTCACGCTGTCTGTCACGATCGAAGCCGGCCCGCCCCGGCTCATGACGACGCACGGAACCCCGGACGCCATCGCTTCCTGCACCGCGTTCCCGTACGTGTCCGTCTCGCTCGGGAACACGAACACGTCGAAGTTCGCGTACGCCTCCGCCAGCGCTTCGCCCCTCAGCACGCCCGGCAGCCGGACGTTCGCCACGTGCTCCCGCAGCCACTCCTGCTCCGATCCGCCCCCGATGATCTCGATCCGGAAATCCGCCACGCCGGCCTGCTTCAACGCCTGCGCCACTTCCGCCAGCCTGCGCACCGATTTCTCCGGCGACAGCCGCCCGACATATCCGGCCAGAAATGTTCCATCTGCGCGGCGCCGCTTCCGCGGGTGGAAGAACTCGCAGTCCACCCCTCGCGGCATCAGCCGCACCGGCCTCCCCGTCCCCCGCTCCAGCGCGCCCGCAAGTTCCGGGTTCGGCGCCAGGATCACCCGCGCCTGCCGGTAGTACAGCGCCAGCCCCGCCCAGCTCGCCCGCAGCGCAGACCGCCTCAGCCAGGCAGGCGCCGCGCCCGGAAGCCGGCACGCTGCATACTCGTGCACGTTCGTGTGCCAGCTCATCACCAACGGCAGCTTCAGCCTCCACGCCGCGATGCTTCCCAGCATTCCCGTGTGATTCGGACCCGTGACATGCACCAGCTCCGCCTGGAATGCCCGCAGCGCCTCGATCACCCGCGCCGCGTGCCGGGCGAACAGCCAGTCGAATTTCAGATCGTTCTCCAGGCTCGAGTGCAACGGGCTGTTCTTCAGCGACAGCCTCCTCCTCCCGTCCTCTTCCGAAGACCGCGTCTCCGGTCCCGCATGGACCGTCAGCAGCGGCAGCCCTTTCCGCTGCGCGTGCTCTTCCAGCTTCCGGCACGTCAACGCGACGCCGTTCACCTCCAGCAGGCTGTCTGCGAACAATGCCACCCTCGGCGCGCCGCTCATGCGAACTCCTCCGCCTCCCCCAGCATCTGCCGCACCGCGAAACGCACCCCGCGAGACTCCGCCGTCCGCGCCAGAGCCACGAACACCCGGATCAGCGACGGCTCCCTGCCTTCAGCGAACGCCTCCGCCAGCGCCTTCACCTCCCCCGCCGCCGTCCGGAAAAACACCCGGTCGCTCCACCGCACCCACCCGTAGCTGTGCTCCCGCTGATCCCGCATCACGTCGCACACCGCCGCGATGATGCGCGCCAGCATCGGCTCCCGGTACTGCTTCATCACCAGGATCGCGCTCGCGGCGCCGCTCCGCACCTCCTCGGCGAAACTGCTGAAGTCGCTCGCGCGCGTCAGATTGAGCAGCGCATTCGGCTCGCAGCCGTGCCGGTCGCCGCCCGACACGCACGGCACGCCATACCGCGCCGCCAGATCCAGCGTCCGCAGATTCTCTTTCCACGGGCGCAGCCCGTTCAGTTCCAGCGCGTGAATCCACCGCCTGTAACGCGCCAGAAACTGCTCCGCCATCGCCGCGTGATAGTTCGCCCCGTTCCCCTTTTCATCCCAATACGGATGGTTGAACACCAGCAGCGCCTGCCGGTACGCGCTGATCTCTTCCAGCAGCGCCTCGAGCAGCCCCGCCTGCGGCGCAGCCGTGTACGCCGCCATCTCCCGCTCGAGCAGCCGCCCCTGTCCCGGCGGCAGGTTGTGCACCCCCAGATGAAACACCGTGCCGCGCCACGGAACCGTCCACTCCAGGCTCACCGGCGCGTCGCCGCCCTCGGGCAGCAGCCGCAGCGCCAGCGGCGCCTCGATCGAATCATGGTCGGTGATGGAAACCAGCGCCTTCAGCCCCAGCCGCTCGATCTGCTCCCGCTCCACCCGCAGCGCCTCGCGCGGTCCCAGCGGCGGCGTCCACCACGCCGACGCATAATCCAGCTCGCGCCCGTGCGCCCGGCGGTAGCGCTCCTCGTACCGGTCCAGCACCGGACCCAGCCACGGGCACGACTCCCGGCACCGCGGAATGAAGTCCAGCGGCTCCTTCGAGCACGACGTGTGGCTGTGCAGCGACACGCCTGTCCGCGCCCCGCCGCGCCTCCACTCCTCCCGCCATTCGTAGTGGATCTGCGTGCTTGCCATCGCCTCCAGACTCGCCGCTTCAGATGAAACCCGCGTGTCGGAGGGATGAATTGAGGATCAAACAAAACAATTCAGATTTGTTTGAAGGCTCCGCGTTCCCGCGGTTCTTCTTGGACTTCCTCCCGCGGCCTCTCTGGCAGGCGCCGTTTCAGTCCGCTTGCCCGGCGCCCCGCCGGAATGCGGCCCCGCGCCGTCGGCGCAGACTGGGCGCTAGGACGCGATGCCCCGCGCGGCGCCGCCATCGCTCGGGGATCAGAGCCTCGCAGGAAGGCCGCGCACCGGCCGCTGTCAGCCGCCCCCGGCGCTCCCCTTCCTGCAGCCGATCGGCGTCGGCGTGGTCCAACAGCGCTGTTCCCCACGCCCTCCCGCCGCGGGTTCTCCCACGCGCCCGGCCGGGGCGCCATCCCGGCGCGTCCACGGTCATCATGCCCTTGATTGCGGGACGCCGCGCTCCTGATTTCGTGCCGCCAGTCAAAGCGGCGCCGGCAGCCGGGCACGAGAGCTTCCCTCTCGGTCCGTGCCGGCATGCAATCTTCGGGGATGCGGCCACCCTCGCTGCCCGCCATGAATCATGCGATTTTCGGGATGACGGTCCGGCCGCAACATCCTCGCCGTCGGGCCGGTGCCAGAAGTCCCTTCCTCCGTTGATGAAACTCGCAGCGGGAAGGGTTACGGAGCCTTCGCTGGGTATTCATTCTGCATTAACTGGCGCTGATTAGCATCTGCCTTTGCCATGGTTTCGCAATTGCTCCGTCTCCTTCTTCTCTCTTTCGGCGCCTCCTTTCTCCTTTGCGCCCAATTCGACACGGCTTCCGTGCTGGGCACGGTCTACGACGCTTCGCGCGCCCCGGTCGCCGGCGCATCTCTGACTCTGGAGGAGGTGCAGAAAGGCATCCGTTTCACCGCCCGCAGCGATGAGACCGGCGCCTATGAGTTCCTGTCCGTCCCGATCGGACGCTATCGCGTGGCAGTCGAGCAGCCGGGCTTCCGCCGCCAGGAAAGCCGGGAATTCGATCTGAGCATCGGCTCGCGCCAGCGTGTGGATTTCCGTGTGGAGCTGGAATCGGTCAGCACTACCGTCGAAGTCGCCGCGGAGATCCCCTTGCTGGAAACCGACTCGTCTTCCCGCGGCCAGACCATCGCCGCCGCCCAGGTGCGGGAGTTGCCCTTGAACGGGAGAGCCTACTCGGAGCTGATCTACCTCAGTGCGGGCATCGTCCGCACGCCCAGCTCGGGCATCGGCTCCTCCCAGCGCGAAGCCAGCTTCAGCGTGAATGGCCTGCGCAGCACCGCCAACAATTTCCTCCTCGACGGGCTGGACAACAATTACTTCGGCACCTCCAATCAGGGCTTCTCCAACCAGGTCGTGCAGCCGCCCCCTGACGCTCTGGCCGAATTCCGCGTCATTACGGTCAACACGAGCGCCGAATTGGGCCGCGGCGGCGGCGCGACGGTCAACGCCAGCCTCCGCAGCGGCACAAACGAGCTTCACGGCTCCGTCTGGCACTTTTTCCGCAACACGCAGCTCAATGCCGTCGGCTTCTTCCGCCCCGCCACCGGAAGGCCGCAACTGAATCAGAACCAGTTCGGATTTGTCCTTGGCGGCCCGGTCCGCAGAAACCGCACCTTCTTTTTCATTGATTACGAGGGCTACCGCGAAGTCAGCTCCTCGGTCGCTTTCGCCACCCTGCCCAATGCATCCGAGCGGAAAGGCATCCTCGGCATTCCCGTCCGCAACCCTCTCACCGCTCAGCTGTACCCGGATGGCGTGGTGCCGCGCAGCGACATGATCCCGTACGCGCGCGCCGTGATGGACGCTCTGCCGGAAAACAACCTCCCCGGAATCGCCAACAACCTGCAGACCCTGCGCCGCATCACAGACAACCGGGACAAAGGCGACGCAAAATTCGATCACCATTTCTCCGACCGTGTCCGCTCGTTCTTCCGCTTCAGCAAGAGCCGTTTCGATGTTTTCGATCCGGGCACGGTCCCGGGTCTGGCGGGCGGCAACGGCAACGGCTTCCAGTTTGTGCCCCTCACCTCTCACGCCGCCGGCCTCACCTGGTCTTTCAGCTCCTCTTCCATTCTCGAAGTCCGCTTCGGTTATTCGAAGTCCGAGGCGGGGAAGAACCCGCCTCTGGCGGGCGGACCCAGCATGCAGGAGATGTTCGGAATTCCCGGCCTGCCAACCGACCGCCGCTATACCGGCGGCATCACCTCCGAGGTGATCACCGGCTTCACCACCCTGGGCCGTCAGGCCACCAACCCCCAATACCAGCATCCCCAGCTCTGGAACCCCAAGGTGAACTTCTCCCGCATCACCGGCCGCCACACCTGGAAGACCGGTCTGGAGTACCAGTGGCTGGGAGTCGAAGCGCTCGACGTCAGCCCCATGATCGGCCGCAACACCTACCAGGGTCTTTTCAGCGCCCCTCCTGGCGTGACCCCCACGGCCGCCACCCAGCGGCTTTACAGTCTCGCCGATTTCTTCTTCGGCGCCCGCAACACCTTCCAGTTGGTGAACGCCGACATCGTTCACCACCGCCAGCAGTCCGTCTTCGCCTACATTCAGGACGACTGGCGGGTCCATCCCAGGCTGACGCTCAACCTCGGCCTGCGCTACGAGCTCACCACGCCGTTCTATGAGCGTGACAACCGGCTGTCGAACTGGGATCCGGTCACCAACTCGATCATCAGCGCAAGGCCTGGATCGATCTTCGATCGCGCCAGAGTCAACCTCGACGCCAACAATCTTGCCCCGCGCCTCGGACTGGCCTATACCATCACGCCCAGGACCGTCTGGCGCAGCGGCTACGGCGAGGGCTTCAACACGTTCAACCGCACCGGCACCAGCTATCTCGCCTACAACGCGCCCCACTTCGTTCTCGCCAGCCGCGCCCAGACGCCCGGCCAGCCCGGCTTCCTCACCACCCAGCAGGGCTTCCCCGCTGGCTTCACCTCCCCCGCCAACTTCAATCCCAGGCAGAGCACGGTCCAGCATGTGGATCCCAACCTGCCCTGGGGCCGCGTGCAGAGCTGGTTCGCCTCCATCCAGCGCGAACTCCCCGGAGGCTGGCTCGTCGACATCGGCTACTTCGGCAACCGCGCCCGGAATCTCGCCACGATCAACGACCTCAACCAGGCCCGGCCCAACCGGATCGGCGAAAATCTCAACGTCGAGCTCCGGCGGCCCAACCAGGCCTACTCCAACATCTCTGGCACCCTCGCCAACGGACTGTCCAACTATCACGGACTTCAGACGCGGGTGGAAAAGCGCAGCCGCTCGGGCTTCTACTTCCTCAACAGCTTTACCTGGGGCAAGGCCCTCGACAACTCCAGCCAGGCCTTCGACAGCAACAACGGAAACGGCACCAGCTTTCAGAATATTTACGATCCCGGCGCCGATTACGGCATTTCCAATTACGACCGCAAATTCAACAACATTACGAGCCTCGTTTACGAGCTCCCCATCGGCCGCGGACGGCCTTTTCTCTCCGGAATTTCCCGCTCCGCCGATCTCCTGCTCGGCGGCTGGCAGGTCAGCTCGATCATCAACATGCGCACCGGAGAGCCTTTCAACATGACCTACACCGCCGACGCCCGCAGCCAGGTGGCGCCCTTCCTCACCCTGCTCGGCTTCAACATCTTCCGCCCCAACCTGATCGGCGATCCGCTGATGCCGAAGAATCAGCGCACCGTCAGCTCCTACCTGAACCGCAGCAATGTCGTCATTCCGCCCTATTACGAGCCATTCGGCAACGCGGGACGGAATATCCTCCGCGGATTCGCCTTTTATCAGGTCGATTTGGGGCTCGCGAAAACTTTCCCGCTCAGCGAACAATTCCGGCTCCAGTTCCGCGCCGAAGGGTTTAATGCCTTCAATAAGGCGAACTTTCAGGCGCCGAACGCCAATATCTCGTCCGCCAATTTCGGGGTCATCACGGGCGCCTATCCGGCGCGGCAGTTCCAGTTCGCCCTGAAGCTGATCTTCTGACCGGAGCCGCGCATGCTGCGGGGTTTGCCCGTTCTCGCCTTTCTTGTTCCGCTGTGCGCACAGAGCCTCCCGCCGGTCGTCTTCGTCCACGGCAATGGCGACGACAGCTCGAAGTGGATCCCCACCATCTGGCTCTTTGAATCGAACGGTTATCCGCGCCACCTGCTGCGCGCTGTCCGGTTCACCGATCCCGTGGCGCGGCGGATCGACTCCCGCCCGGAGCCTTTCCGCTCTTCGACAGTGGATCAGGCCAGCGAGCTGGCGGCCTTTGTCGTCCGCACGCTTCTCGAAACCCGCGCGCCGAAAGTCGCCCTTGTGGGAAGCAGCCGCGGCGGTCTCGTCATCCGCAACTATCTGAAGAACGCCGGCGGCGCGGCGGTCTCCAGCCATGCAATCCTGTGCGGCGCCCCGAACCACGGCGCCTTCCGGCTCGAGGAAAGCTTCGACTCGGAGTTCAACGCCAATGGCGCTTTCCTCAGGCAGCTCAACGGCGGCGCCGAGGTTGTCCCCGGCGTCCGCTTCCTCACCCTCCGCAGCGACCGGCTCGACAGGTACGCCCAGCAGGACGTCGGCTATGACAGCCCCGCCCTCGACGGCGCCGAAAACCTCGTGCTGCCGGGCCTCGATCATCGCGAAGTCGCTTTCCACCCCAGCGCCTTCGCCGCGATGTTCCGCTTCCTCCTTGGCAGGGATCCCGAACGCTTGCAGGTCGAGCCCGAAACACGGCCCGTCTTTTCCGGCGTGGTCACAGGCTATGCAAACGGAGCTCCCACCAACCGCCCGCTGGGCGGCGTTCGCCTCCGCATTTTTGCGGTCGACCCGGCCACAGGCGAGCGCTCCGGGCCGCCGCTCCTCGATCACACCACGGACTCCTCTGGCCAGTGGGGGCCGTGGGCGGCCAGTCCGGATCTCAGCTACGAATTCGCCCTCGAAAAAGATGGACGGCGCGTCTCGTATTTCCTGAGCGGGCTGCTCCGCTCCTCTTCCCTGTTGAACTTCCGCTTTGTTCCAGCTCCCTCAGGCCAGCCACGGCAGCTCATCGTCCGCAGGCCTCGGGGTTACTTCTCCCGGGGACGCGACCCGCTGATGGTCAACGGACAGCCTGTCGACGATCTGCCGGAAGGCGTCCCCTCCCGCGATACCGTCACTCTCACCCTGGACCATGGCCCTGCCAGAATCACGTTCCGGAACGAGACCGTCGTCGCCCGTCCGTCCCGGGCGCCGGACGAGACGCACTTCGTCGAGCTCTTCTGGGATTAGTTCTGCCGGCTGCGCTCCGCGCGCGGCTTCCACGCGCCGCATCGCCGGTCCGCACGTCCTGATCCCGCGCCGGGCGGCATCGCCGGGCTTCCTCACCGGATCCGGTCCCCCCGGGGATTCGCCGAGGATCAAACAAATCCTTTAGGTTTTGTTTGACTGCTCCGGCTTCCCGCAGCACTTCTTGTACTTCTTCCCGCTGCCGCACGGGCACGGGTCGTTGCGGCCCGTCTTTCCGCTCCGCGCCGGCTCGGGACTCGACGGCTCCAGGTCCGCCTCGTCTTCGTCCTCGGGGAAGAACATCCGCCTGTAGCCCTCCCGCTCCAGGCGCATGTCCAGCGCGCGCGCCACGTCTTCTTCCTCGCTGTCCGACAGCCCGCCGGCGCGCTCGGCGATCTTTTCGAACAGCCGCCGCACGCTCTTCGGCGTCGTGTCATGCCGCACCGCCAGCGCGTAGCTGAACAGCGCCGCCTCCCTCAGCTCCTCATGCTGGAAAAACGGCACGAGCTCGATGGCGAGCTCCTCGGCGGGCAGCGCGCCCACGGCGTAGATCGCCTCGCGCGCCACCGCCGTGTCAGGGTCGCGCAGCGCCGCCGTGATCTGCCGCAGGTAGCGCCGCTCGCGCGTCCGCCACATCGCCTCCACCGCCGCGGCGCGCGTCTCCGCCCGCTCGTAGGCGTCGAGCACGGCGCGGTGGAAATCCTCCCCCGCGCCCGGCGCGGCGAGCGCCGTCAACGCCCCGGTCCACTCCTCGGGCGGACGGCTCCGGTCGCGCAGCACTTCCTGCAGAAGCGCGCTAACGGCGGGCTCCTCCGCCCGCGTTCCCAGCCCCCGCAGCGCCGCCCCGCGCACGGCTGCATCGGCGTCCTTGCGCGCGCACTCGATCAGCCGGTCCCGCACTGCGCCGCTGATTTCGGTGTCGGCGAAGCTCGCCGCCGCCCGCGCGCGGTATGCGGCGTCCGGGTGATCCAGGTACTCGAGCACCTCCTCGGGAGCGAGAAAATCGAACAGCGGCGGCGCCTCCTCCGGATACAGGCTCAGGATGTCGAACGGTTCCGGCGCTTCCCGCTCGCGTCCCGCCTCGATCTCTTCGATCGCCTCCGTCAGCGCCTTCCGCTCGTGCGTGTGGCGCCCTTCCGCCGGAAGCCGCTCCAGCGCCTCGCGCAGGGCCGGCAGCAGCTCCGGATCCCCGCACAGCGAGGCGCACAGCGCCCCCTCGTACGGGTCGGCTGCAATCGCATCGCGGATCAGCTCCCGCAGCCGCGGGTGCGCCGCTCCCAGCGACGCCAGCACGAACAGCACGTCCGGCCTGTCGTCCTCTGACGCTTGATCGTACGCTTCCAGCAGGGGCTCGACGGCCGCCTCGCCCAGCTCGGCGAACGCCTCCACCAGCGCGTCCGGCACGCCCTCGCGGCTGTTCTTCAGAAGCTCGATGTAGAACGGCAGCGCCCGCGGCGAACGGAACGCCCGGTAGAGGTCGAAGATCTGCTCGGTCAGATCCGCCACCGCCTCCTCGTCCGCCGAACGGGCGAACTCGTCCAGCGCGTCCAGCGTCTCCTGCGGCCGCGCCAGCAGCGACCGCAGCAGCCGCTGATCGAATCCGATCCGGCCCTGTTCGGCCTGCCTCAGCAGTTCAAGCGCCGGCGTCTGGTCGTATTGCTCGGGAAAAATCGGCATGGCGGAAAAAATTGAGGCGGCGCTCCGGCGCCGCCCCGGGTGTGGATGAGGCTCGCAGAAACTACTCGCTCTCTTCCTTGTTGACGATCACCGGAATCTCCACGGAGACTTCCCGGTGCAGCTTCAGCGTCACCTTGTGCTCGCCCAGCGTCTTGATCGGGTGGTCGAGCACGATCTTCTTGCGGTCGATCGTGTAGCCCTGCTTTTCCAGCAGGTCCGCGATGTCCTTGGCCGTCACGGAGCCGAACAGCTGGTCCGCCTCGCCGGCCTTCTGCGTCGTCGTCAGCGTCACCGACGCCAGCATCTTCGCCAGCTCCTCGGCCGCCGCCTTCTCCTTCGCCTCGCGACGCAGCGCCGCCTGCCGCTCCTGCTCCACGATCTTCCTGTTGGCTTCCGTCGCCGGCACGGCCAGCCGCCGCGGCAGGAGGAAATTGCGCGCAAAGCCGTCGGCCACTTTCACCACCTGGCCGCGCGAGCCGAGTTTCTCGATGTCTTCACGAAGGATCACTTCCATCGCTCACTTCTCCTTCTCCACCGTTCCCACGAACGGCAGCAGCGCCATCGTGCGGGCGATCTTGATCGCCTCCGTGATCCGCCGCTGGTTCTGCGCGTTCAGCCCAGAGATGCGGCGCGGAATGATCTTGCCCCGCTCGGTGAGGAATTGGGACAGCAGTTTGACGTCTTTATAGTCGATGTAATCGATCTTTTCCAGGCAGATCCGGTCGACTTTCTTGCGCCGGAAATACTGCCGCTTGCCGGTGGCGATGGCCTTGTCCGTGCCGGTCGGCTTCTGGCTGGCTGCGATCGGACGTCCGCTCTTCTGTTCTGCCATGACGGGTGCCTCCTTTTCCTACCTTCAGGATTCCTGCGCCTCGGCCGGCGCGGGCACGCCCGGCGCCGGAACGGCGGGCGCCGCCGGCATCGCGGGCGCCGCGGACGGCTGCGGCGCGGGCCGCTTCCGCGCACGCTTCTCGCGCTGCTTCGTCTTCTTGGCCAGCTTCTTCAGCTTCTCGTCGATCCGCACCGTCACCCAGCGCATCACCATGTCGGTCACGCGCATGCGGTGCTCGATCTCCCTCACCGGCTCGGGCGGCGCCGTGAACTGAATCAGCACGTAGTAGCCTTCCGTGAACTTGCCGATCTTGTAGGCCAGCTTCCGCCGCCCCCACTTGTCCACCTTGTCCACGGTTCCGCCGGCTCCGGTGATCAGGCCCTTGATCTGCTCGATCAACGCGTCGATCTGCTCTTCCGGCGTGTCCGGCTCGACGATGAAGAATTCCTCGTAGATTCTCATTCTTCCTCTTTCTCTTTGCCGCGGGCGCGGCGGTTGTAAGCCGCCATGGCCTTTTCGACGCCCTCGGTGATGATGGATTCGGCTGCGGCGCAGGCTTCCTCCAGCAGCCGGTCCAGTTCCTGCCTCTGCCCGCTCCGGAAAGGAGCGAGCACGAACTTCGCGCCATCCCGGACCTCGTGGCCCGGGTGGATGCCCAGCCGCAGCCGGGCGAAATCCTGCCGGCCCAGGCAGCGGATGATGTCCTCCACGCCGTGGTGCCCGCCGGCCGAACCCTTCGGACGGATCCGCAGGCTCAGCCACGGCAGGTCCAGGTCGTCGTAGATGACAACCAGCCGCTCCGGACCCAGCTCCAGCTTTTCAAGCAGCCCTTTCACGGACTGCCCGCTCAGATTCATGAACGTCTGCGGCTTGGCCAGCAGCACCGCCTTGTCTCCAATGCGGCCCTGCCCGACCAGAGCGCGGCACTCATACCGGCTCAGCCGGATCGAGTGCCGCTGCGCCAGCCTGTCCACGGCGAGGAAGCCCAGATTGTGCGGCGTCCATTCGTATTCGGGACCCGGATTGCCGAGCCCCACCACCAGCACATCGACTTCCGCCATGGCATGCCGGCCGGCGCCGCCTTACTTCTTCTTCTCCGCGCCTTCCTCTTCCTTCTTGCCCTTCTTCACGACCTCGGGCTCGGCGGCGGCGGCAGCTTCCGCGCCCTCGGCGACCTCCACCGAGCCGCGCGTCGCCACCACGTGCGAAATCACCAGGTCCGGCGGACTGAGCAGTTTCATCGTGCCGCTCAGGGGCACGTCGCCGGCGCGCAGGCTCTGGCCGATCCGCAGCGCCGAGACGTCGACGGTGAAGTGCTCCGGAATCTCGTCCGGCAGGCACTCGATCTCGATTTCGCGGCTGACGATCTCATGCAGCCCGCCCTGCTCCTTCACGCCGCGCGGATCGCCCGTCGTGTGCACCGGCACTTTCACGTGCAGCCGCTTGGTCAGGTCGATCCGCTTCATGTCGATGTGCAGCAGGTTGCTCTTCACCGGGTCGTGCTGCCAGTCGACCACCATCACCGGCGTCGTCTCCACGCCCTGGATGTCCAGGTTGAAGATGGTGTTCACGCCGGAGGAGGAGTGCAGGATCTTCTCGATCTCCTTCGGGCTGACGCTGACCGCCACCGACTCCTTGCCCGCGCCGTAGACAACCGCCGGTATGCGCATGCGCGCCCGCAGCCGCCGGGCTTCGTTCTTGCCCCGCGCCGGCCGCGGTTCGGCGGCGATCGTGATGTCCTTTCTCATAACGCTGCTCCTGTCTTTCTCTCAGACGAATAAACTGCTCACCGACGTGGCTTCGTGGATGCTCTGGATCGCTTTCGCCAGCAGCGGAGCCACGGACAATACCCGGATGCGCGCGCACGAGCGCGCCTCTTCGCGCAGCGGGATCGAATCCGAGACGATCACCTCCCGCAGCGCGGACTTCTCGATGTTGCTGATCGCCGGTCCCGAAAGGATCGGATGCGTCGCGCAGGCGGTGACGCTCGCCGCGCCCGCCTCCAGCAACGCCTTGCTCGACTTGCCCAGCGTGCCCGCCGTGTCGATCAGGTCGTCCACCAGCAGGCAGTCCAGCCCCTTCACGTCGCCGATGATGTTCATCACGTCGCTTTCGTTGGGCCGCTCCCGCCGCTTGTCGATGATCGCCAGGGGCGCGTCCAGCCTCTTGGCGAACGCGCGCGCCCGCTCCACGCCGCCCGCGTCGGGCGACACGACGATCAGACGCGACAGGTCGAAATTCTTCTTCACGTACTCGATCATCACCGGCGCCGAAAACAGGTGGTCCACCGGAATGTCGAAAAACCCCTGGATCTGCGCCGCGTGCAGGTCCAGCGTCAGCAGCCGGTCCGCGCCCGCCCTTTCGAGCATGCTCGCGATGACTTTCGCCGAGATCGGCACGCGCGGGCGGTCCTTCCGGTCCTGCCGCGCGTAGCCGTAGTACGGCATCACCGCCGTGATCCGGTCCGCCGAGGCGCGCTTCAGCGCGTCGATCATCAGGATCAGCTCCATCAGGTGCCGGTCGGCCGGCGGACAGGTGGGCTGAATCACGAACACGTCCGCGCCGCGCACGTTTTCCGTGATCTGCACCCAGATCTCGCCGTCGGAAAACGTCTTCACGGTCGCGCCGGCGAGCTCCACTCCGAGCTCGCGGCAGATCGCCTGCGCGAGCGCCGGGTTGGCGTTCCCGCTCAGAACCTTGAACCGATTACAATTCATCGCTCCCATACCGGCTCGCGGGCGGCCATTCGTTCCCGATCACGTGTTCCCGCAAAGCGCCCAGCACGCGCGCACGATACCGCGCCCGGCCGAGCATCGTCGTCGAGAAAACTTTCAGAGGTTCCTTGGAGAACTGCGGAAGGGCTCCCTGAAGTTTGGCCCGGTCTGGAAACACCCCGAAGAGTGCTGCCCCGCTGCCGGAGAGCCGTGCAGCATGAGCCCCGAACCGTTCGAGTTTTCTCTTCCACCGCGCGAGCTCCGGATGAAGCCCGAACACGGCAGCCTCGAAATCGTTCTCTGAGCCGGACAGATCATCCATCCGCCAGACAAACGATTGGAAAACATTCAGTTTACGGGAATCGACAGGAGAAGTCAATGCGGGCCGCCCCAGCGCCCGGTACGCTTCCGCCGTCGACACGTGCACCGGCGGCGCCAGGATCAGCACGGCGTGCTGCGGCGCCTCCGGCAGCGGATAGAGCTCTTCGCCCCGCCCCAGCCCCAGCGCCGTCCCTCCGTAGAGAAAGAACGGCACGTCGCTGCCGAGCGATTCCGCCATCGCGTGCAGCTTCTCCATCGGCGCCCGCCGCCCGGTGAGCGGTCCCAGCGCCAGCAGCACCGCCGCCGCGTTGCTCGAGCCGCCCCCGAGCCCCGCCCCCATCGGAATCCGCTTCCGCAGCTTCATGCGGAGCGCGCCGCGCACACGGCAGCTCTCGCAGAACAGCCGCGCCGCGCGCAGAACCAGATTGTCGGGGATCGCCAGCGCATCGTCGAGCGCGATCTCGAGCCTGCGCCGCGCCGGCTCGAACTCGAACTCGATGCGGTCGGCCAGGCCGACCGTCTGAAACACCGTGCGCAGCTCGTGATAGCCGTCCGGCCGCCTGCCCAGCACTTTCAGGCTGAGATTCACCTTCGCGAACGAAGGCACGGCGGCGCGGCGCACAGGCATCACTTTCCGTAATGAAGGAGGGAAAACACGTCATAGCCGGCCAGCTTGCCGCGGCCGTGCAGAAAGTCCAGCTCCACCAGGAATCCCAGACCCGCCACCACGCCGCCCAGCTTTTCGACCAGCTTCGCCACCGCCGCCGCCGTGCCGCCCGTCGCCAGCACGTCGTCGATGATCAGCACGCGCTGTCCCGGCGCAATGGCGTCCCGGTGCATCTGCAGGCTGTCGGTGCCGTATTCGAGCGCGTACTCGACGCTCACCGTCTCCGCCGGGAGCTTGCCGGGCTTGCGCACCGGCACGAAGCCCGCGCCGAGAGCATAGGCCATGGCGGGAGCGAAGAAGAAGCCGCGCGCCTCGACGCCGACGACAAGATCCACGGCGATCCCGTCGTAATGGCGCTTCAGCGCATCGATGGTCTCTTTCCATCCCTGAGGGTGCTTCAGCAGCGTCGTGATGTCGTAGAAATTGATGCCGGGTTTGGGGAAGTCCGGCACTTCGCGAATAAGGCTCTTGAGATCCAGCATGGGAACAGGCGGATTCAGGACCGGATCGAGAATCCACTTGATTGTAACAGAGGCGCCTCCTGCTCCTCGACATGCCTCACGTCGCTGAATCGCGGTCCCTGCCTGAGCCGCATGGAGAATTCATCGAGCTGCTCCGGCGTGCCGCAGGCGTAGACCTCGACGCTGCCGTCGTCGCAGTTGCGCACCCAGCCGCTCACGCCGATCTGCGACGCCCAGTTCTGCGCCCACCAGCGGTAGCCGACGCCCTGCACCCGCCCTTTGACAATGAACCGCCGCGCCTGCCTGCTGCGCCTGACTGCCATCGATTCGATTATCTTCCCGGCGGGCGCGCCGGCGCGAATGGCGGGCTGCCGGGTTCGCGGACGGCTTCGCCGGGCGGGAGGCTGAGGGCGGCAGCTGTGCGCAGCCGCCGGCGCCGGGTCACAGGTCTGATGTGGAGTGAGGCGAGGGCAGACGGGCGGGGACGGGGAAATTCAATTTCGTCCCCTTTTGAACGGGGCTCAGGTTTGACGTACTTTGCGCCAGCCGCGCGGCGCAAACAAGTCTCAATCCCCTTTTGAACGGGGCTCAGGTTTGACGTGATTCCCAGTATGTGATTCCCAGAGTCAGGTCTCAATCCCCTTTTGAACGGGGCTCAGGTTTGACCTCCTTGTAAGGCATCCCCGTATCGTGCAGTTCGTCTCAATCCCCTTTTGAACGGGGCTCAGGTTTGACAGCCACTGGCCGATAAAACTGAAAACGTTGGAAGTCTCAATCCCCTTTTGAACGGGGCTCAGGTTTGACAGCAAGGCCCGCCAGCAGGAGGAAGCCCATGCAGTCTCAATCCCCTTTTGAACGGGGCTCAGGTTTGACGTGTATCGCCGGATCGGCCAGTGATGGCGGGCATGTCTCAATCCCCTTTTGAACGGGGCTCAGGTTTGACGGGCCGCAGCGACGCGGCTGTGGTTGACTATGTCTCAATCCCCTTTTGAACGGGGCTCAGGTTTGACTCGACACGCCGGAGGACCTCATCGCCGCTTACGTCTCAATCCCCTTTTGAACGGGGCTCAGGTTTGACGCCGAGAGGTGGCCCGTGAGCCACGAAGTCAAGGTCTCAATCCCCTTTTGAACGGGGCTCAGGTTTGACGGATCATCGAGGTGATCACGCGGCACGCCGCAGGTCTCAATCCCCTTTTGAACGGGGCTCAGGTTTGACGGGCACCCTGCCGGACTGGAGCCAGTCCAGGGTCTCAATCCCCTTTTGAACGGGGCTCAGGTTTGACACGTAATGGCGACGATCGATCTGTGGCGCAGGTCTCAATCCCCTTTTGAACGGGGCTCAGGTTTGACGGGATGGGGTTGCCGCCGCAGCGGCTGAGCAGTGTCTCAATCCCCTTTTGAACGGGGCTCAGGTTTGACGTGTGCGGGCAGGAAGTGCCCGCTCATCTGGAGTCTCAATCCCCTTTTGAACGGGGCTCAGGTTTGACAGAGTGGCCGGTCTGCATTGAGGTCGAGGTCGAGTCTCAATCCCCTTTTGAACGGGGCTCAGGTTTGACGGGCAACCGCAGGTTCATCACCCGAATTGCGGGCGTCTCAATCCCCTTTTGAACGGGGCTCAGGTTTGGCCGGTTTGACGCGTGGAGGTATCTGCATGGGACGGTCTCAATCCCCTTTTGAACGGGGCTCAGGTTTGACGGCTGGAAGAAGGAGTGGATCCGGAAACCTGCGAGTCTCAATCCCCTTCTGAACGGGGCTCAGGTTTGACCATCCCCAGCGCAACCCTGCTCAGCGCCATCGTGTCTCAATCCCCTTTTGAACGGGGCTCAGGTTTGACAGGTCCGTGCAGGTGCGGCGGGCGAGCGACGGGTCTCAATCCCCTTTTGAACGGGGCTCAGGTTTGACGTGTATGGAGTTCTATGTTGCCACTCCGGGTCTCAATCCCCTTTTGAACGGGGCTCAGGTTTGACATCTGGATCCTGGAAACAGGGGATGTCCACGTGCGTCTCAATCCCCTTTTGAACGGGGCTCAGGTTTGACGCCGTCCCTGGCATCCTACACCGAGGCCTTCGTCTCAATCCCCTTTTGAACGGGGCTCAGGTTTGACGGCGCGACGGCGGGCATGAGCCGTCAGCAGATCGTCTCAATCCCCTTTTGAACGGGGCTCAGGTTTGACATTTTGCGCCAGCCGCACGGCGCAAGAAATAGTGTCTCAATCCCCTTTTGAACGGGGCTCAGGTTTGACCATGGCATGTGTCCATGTACGGCAAGTTGAACGTCTCAATCCCCTTTTGAACGGGGCTCAGGTTTGACCAGTGCCTCGACTGCATGGCCTGCGACGGCACGTCTCAATCCCCTTTTGAACGGGGCTCAGGTTTGACGCCGCGCTTGCACAACTAGAGTCTGGAATTGAGTCTCAATCCCCTTTTGAACGGGGCTCAGGTTTGACACCATCACTCGCCGGGGGCGCGCCGAGGCGTGGTCTCAATCCCCTTTTGAACGGGGCTCAGGTTTGACCCGGGAAGCCCAAAAAGCCCCGCCGCAGCAAATTGTCTCAATCCCCTTTTGAACGGGGCTCAGGTTTGACCCGAGCTCATAATCTGGAGCTCGCATTTTGCCGTCTCAATCCCCTTTTGAACGGGGCTCAGGTTTGACTATCTGCCAATGTCTATCGAGCAGGCCCGGCAGGTCTCAATCCCCTTTTGAACGGGGCTCAGGTTTGACCCCGCGCGCCGGCAATCGTCCAGAAGGAGTTGGTCTCAATCCCCTTTTGAACGGGGCTCAGGTTTGACGGACGGCAAGCGGAAGTCACTCAAGGCTATCTGTCTCAATCCCCTTTTGAACGGGGCTCAGGTTTGACTGGCGCTTGCTGCAACATTAAGCCATGCAGGAAGTCTCAATCCCCTTTTGAACGGGGCTCAGGTTTGACCGGATACGGGCTGAACGACCGGTGGATCTGGCGTCTCAATCCCCTTTTGAACGGGGCTCAGGTTTGACGGAATGCAGCATTTCGTGGATCGCCTGCTCCAGTCTCAATCCCCTTTTGAACGGGGCTCAGGTTTGACCCGCCGGGTTCAAGGCACTCACCGCAGAGGAGGTCTCAATCCCCTTTTGAACGGGGCTCAGGTTTGACTCCGGCCAGACGGTCAACCTCCTTGTCTGTCTGTCTCAATCCCCTTTTGAACGGGGCTCAGGTTTGACGAGAAATCGCCGGCATTCAGACTGCCGAGCCGGTCTCAATCCCCTTTTGAACGGGGCTCAGGTTTGACAGACCCCCCTGGTTAAGTTCCCGCGGGACAATCGGTTACGGAGGCGCTTGACAATTTTTCTGGAAAAAACATAGTTGGGTGAATTTGTTTCGGCTTTTCCTCCCTGGCCGAAG
>Ga0101944_10003284_pt1 | contig 23154 bp, 14 predicted proteins | sample DewCreD2012metaG_FD_75245 | JGI IMG/M metagenome (GOLD analysis project Ga0101944, IMG submission 75245) | Hot spring sediment bacterial and archeal communities from British Columbia, Canada, to study Microbial Dark Matter (Phase II) - Dewar... ... | reverse complement strand
CCCGGTGGTCAAGAAAGGCTGAAATCGCCGTCAGTTTGAGTTGATAAGGTGCGTGACCTCCCTCGGCTTTTCACCGAGGGCAGTGGAGTTAGTCAAAACTCCAATAAGGTCCCCCGCATGCGAACCATGATCAAATACGTTCTGGGCGGGCTGGGCCTGGCGGGCCTGTTGCTGGCGGCGCCGCGGGTCTACACCGAGTTGCGCTACGGACCGGCGATCCGCACGGTCGAGGCCGCGCCGCGCGCGCGGGTGGCGGTTGTCTTCGGGGCGGGGCTGCGGCGCGACGGCCGGCCGACGCCGGTGCTGCAGGACCGGGTGGAGACGGCGGTGGAACTGTATCGCCAGGGCAAAGTGGACCGGCTGCTGATGAGCGGCGACAATCTGTCGGCGAACTACAACGAGCCGGCCGCGATGCGCCGGGCAGCCATCGAGCTGGGTGTGCCGGCCGAGGCCATCAGCCTCGACTACGCCGGGCAGCGCACTTACGATACCTGCTACCGCGCGAAAGCGATCTTTGGGGTGACGGAGGCCGTCCTGGTGACGCAGGCCTTCCACCTGCCGAGGGCGCTGTTCCTGTGCGAAGCGCTGGGGGTGCGCGCCACAGGCGTATCGGCTGACCGGCGCGAGTATCTGCGGCGGTCAATCGTCTTCTGGAACCTGCGCGAATTGCTGGCGACGGCCACGGCCTGGTGGGATATCCACGTCGCGCGGCCGACCCCCGTCCTGGGCGAAGCCCGGCCGATCCCCTGACGCTAACCCGGCGCGACCGTCAGGCTGCGTTCCAACTCGGCCTGCGCGCTGGCGTAGTGCGCGCGCAGTTGCGCGATCAACTCTTCCATCTGATCCCAGTTCCGCGTCTGGGCCTGGACCTCCAGGCGCTCAGCCTCGGCGTGGAGGCGCCACAGGCCGAGGCTGCCGCTGCTGCCTTTCAGGCGGTGGGCGGCGGCCCGCAGCGCAGACCGGTCGTGGTCCGCCGCGGCCGCTTCGAGCCCGCGCAGGAGCCGGGGCGTGTTGTGGAGGAAACGCCGCACGATCTCGTCGACGGCGTCGCGGCCGAGCTCGGCGCGCATCTGGTGAAGGCGGTGCAGGGACGGCGTTTCCAGCCCGGCCTCGGGTCGGGGAGCGGGGTCGGGCTCGGCGCGGACGTGTTGCGGGTGCCAGCGGCTGAGGGTGGCCCGCAAGTCCTTAAACTGCAAGGGTTTGCTGAGATAGTCGTTCATCCCGGCCGCCAGACAGCGCGCCCGGTCGTCGGCCATGGCGTTGGCGGTCAGGGCGATGATAACCGGCTGAGCGTCTGCCGGCCATTCCGCCCGGATGCGGCGCGTGGCCTCCAGCCCGTCCAGCGCCGGCATCTGCACGTCCATCAGGATCAGGTCATACGGCTGTCGGCGCAGGGCGTCCAGCACCTGATGGCCGTCCTCAGCCAGGTCCGCCCGCTGGCCGAGGCGCTCGAGCATCAGGACCACCAGGCGCTGATTGACCTCATTATCTTCGGCCACCAGGATGCGGAGCGCGGCCGATCCCGGCCGAGGGCTGGAAGCTTCCGCGGCGTCCGGCGGCGGCCACGCGGAGCCGGACGGGCCGGCGAGCGCGCGCACCAGCGCATCGTAGAGGTGCGAGGCCTTCACCGGCTTGGTCACCACGGCCACCGGCGAGAGATGGGCGGCGGCCGGCTCGCCGAGCGGCGCCATCGCGATCACCGGCAGCGTCTCGGCCAGCGCCGCGCCGGCTTCGGCCGTGATCCGCGAGTCCAGCAGGACGACGTCCACGGCGGCGCTCCGGGCCGCCTCCCGCGCCTCGCGGGCCGAGGCGGCCAGGATGGGCCGCAAGCCCCAGGATTCGATCAACCAGGCCAGCGCCTTGCGCACCAGCGGGTTGGGTTCGGCGACCAGGACGGCGCGGCCCACCACCGCCGCCGACGGCGCCGGCCCGGCGTCGAGAGGCGGCGCGTCCGCCTCGCGCGTGAGCACGGTGAAGTGAAAGGTGGACCCCTGGCCCGGAATCCCGGCGCTCTCCACCCAGATCCGGCCCCCCATCTGCTCCACCAGCGACCGGCAGATCGCCAGGCCCAGGCCTGTGCCGCCGTAGCGGCGGCTGATGGAAGGGTCGAGCTGGCCAAAGGACTTGAATAACTGGCCGTGCTGAGAGGGCGGAATGCCCAGGCCGGTATCGCGGACGGTGAAGTGCACCTGGAAAGTGTGGTCGGCGGCCTCATCCAGCCAGATGCCGTAGCCTTCCGTCCGCACCTCCACCATCACCTCGCCCTGATCAGTGAACTTGACGCTGTTGCTGAGCAGGTTGACCAGGATCTGGCGCAGCCGGGTGGCGTCGCCCAGGATGGCCGGCACCCCCGGCTCGATCAGGGCGGCGAGCTCCAGGCGCTTCTCGGCGGCGCGCGCCGCGACGATCTCCAGGGCCGACTCGACGCACGCGCGCAAGTCCAGCGGCTGCTGTTCCAGGCTGAGCTTGCCGGACTCGATCTTGGTCAGATCGAGCAAATCGTTGATCAGGGCCAACAGCGTGTCGCCGCTGGCCCGGATCGTCTGGGCGTAGTCGCGTTGCGCGGCCGTGAGGGGGGTGTCCAGCAGCAGGCTGGTCATGCCGATGACGCCGTTCAGCGGGGTGCGGATCTCGTGGCTCATGTTGGCCAGGAACACGCTCTTGGCGGCATTGGCGGCTTCGGCGGCCTGGCGGGCGGCCTGGGCGGCTTCGAACAGGCGCACGTTGTCGAGGACCGCCGCCGCATGGGCGGCCAGCAGGCGCAGCAACTCGACGTCATCATCGCCGTAAGCGCGGCGTTGCAGGCTCTGGACGGTCAACGCGCCGATGATGGTCTCGCCCACCCGGAGCGGCATGGCGATGATCGACTGAGGCAGGTCCGAGCTCAGCGGGAAGGATTGCAGCGCCTGTTGTTGCTCGACCGAGAATTCGTCGAACCGCACGACTTCGCCGCGGCGGATGGCGTGGCCCAGCAGACCGGTGTCGGCCGGACGCCGCACCGGCGGCACGCGCCCGGTGGGCAGGTGCGCGTAGACGACCTCGATGGCGTCGGCCTCCGGCGCGACCAGGCCGATCAGGACGAAGTCCGCCGGCATGATCTGGGCGGCGGCGCGGTGCACGGCGGCGTAGACCGCCTCGCGGTCCATGCTGGCGCTGATCTCCTGGCTGGCGCGCAGGAGCGTGGCCCGGCGCTCGGCGGCGCGGCGCTCGGCGGCGAAGAGGCGCGCGTTCTCGAAGGCGGTGGCGGCGTGCGCGGCCAGCAGCTCGAGCAGCTTGAGATCGTCGCCGGTGTAGGCGTACGGCCGGTCGCTCTGGACCGTCAGGGCGCCGACGACTTTCTCCTGGAGACGGATGGGAGCGGCCAGCAGGGAGCGCGACGGCTGGCCGAGCAGGGCGGCGCCGTAGTCGGCGGCCAGCTCGGTTTCGTTGTAGTCGAAGCGGATGAGCGGCTGGCGGTGCGTCATCACGTAGCCCAGCAGGCCCGAGCCGGCGGGCCGCTGCTCATACGGCGCGCGCTCGGTCCCCTCGACCGCGTACAGGTCCTCGATCCACCGGCGGTCTTCCGACAGCACGCTGATCGCGATGAAGTCCAGCGGCATGACCTGGGCCACCGCCTGGTGGATGGCGGCGCAGATCTGTTCACGGTCCACCGAGGCGCTGATCTCGCGGCCGGCGCGGTAAAGCGTGGCCTGGCGCTCGGCGGCCTGCGAGGCCTGCTGGTACAGGCGCGCGTTTTCGATGGCCACCGCCACCTGGGTCGCGAACGCCGTCACCAGCTGCACGTGACGCGGCGAAAAATAGTCCGGCTGGCGGCTGTCCAGCGTCAGCATCCCGATCACGCGGTCGCGCACGATGAGGGGCACGCCGAGCCAGCCGTGGATGTGGTCGGAGGCCGGCGCCTGGTGGAAAACGGGGAAGGCGGCCGGGGCGTCGCCCAGCACGAGCGGCTGGCGGGTTTGAATGACAACAGTGTTGGGGTTATCGCCCGGCACCGGGAAGCGCACGCCCAGGACGGTCTGCGGCCCCAGCCGCCAGCCATGCCCGCCGACGATCTCCAGGTAGCCATCGCCCAGGAGCTGCACCGAGGCGCTGTCGTGCGGGACGACGCGCTGGAGCTCCTGCAGGATGCGCTGGACGGCCTCGGCCTGGCTCAGGGTGGAGCTGATCACGGCCCCGGCCTGGCGCAGCGTCTCCGCTTCCTCGGCGCGCTGGCGGGCGGCCACCAGCAGGCGCGCGTTCTCGAACGCCGTCGCCGCGTACGCCGCCAGCATTTCCAGCAGCGCCTCGTCATCGGCGGTGTATGAGCCGGCGTAGCTCTGGACCGAGATCATGCCCGGCACGGCCCCGCCGAGACGCATCGGCACCGCCAGGCCCGCGCACGGCCGGTCCTGGATCTGCCCGAAGGTCTGGACGCCGATCCGGTCGTCCAGGGCCGGGTCCAGGATGTTCTCGGCGCGCAGGTTCCGGCCGGTGCGGATGATGTAACTGGCCAGGCTGGGACGGTCGAGGGGTTGCTGCTCCGGCGGGTACAACTCCCCGGCGTCGAACAGGTACTCGTACTGGAAGGTCTGTTCGTCCTCCAGCACCCGCGCGATGACCAGGCTGTCGACCGGCATGATCTGCTTCACGGCGCTGTGAATGGCGACGCAGATTTGTTCGCGGCTGATGGCGGCGCTGATCTCCTGGCTGGCGCGATAGAGCGTGGCCCGGCGCTCGGCGGCGCTAACCGCCTGGGCGTACAGGCGCGCATTCTCCACGGCGATGGCGGCCTGGCGCGTGAACAGGGTGACCAGCTGGAGGTCGTCCGGGCTGAAGATGCGGCGCGTGTCCGGGTCGCCGACGCCGATGACGCCCAGCAGTTCCTGGCCGGACAACAGCGGCAGGAACACGGCCGCGAGGTCCCCCAGGCCGGCGTACTTTATCGACCGGCCGGGCCAGGCCGCGTAGTTCTCCAGCACCAGCGGCTGGCGCGTCTGGGCGACGTGGCCCATGGCGCCTTCGCCGAGCGCCAGCCGCGCGCCGATGTAGTCACGATCCAGGTTATAGCAGGCCACCACCTCCAGGTCGCCCCGCGCGGCGTCGTACAGGGCCAGTTCTCCCGCCTGCGCCTCGACCAGCGCGACGGCCCGCGCCAGGATCGCGTTCAGCAGCAGCGGGAGGTCCAGTTGCACCGACAGGTCCGCGAAGGTGGCATTGAGCGCCTCCAGTTCCCGCACCCGCCGCTGGGCCTGCTCGAACAGGCGGGTGTTCTGGATGGCGGAGCCGACGCTGGCGGCGATGGTGCTGAGCAGGCGCACGTCGCCGTCGCTGAAGTGGCCGCGGGGGAAGGCCTGGACGTTGATCACGCCGATGACGTCCTCGCCGGCGAAGACCGGCGCGCCCAGCCAGGATTGATGCAGGGGCGTGTTCAGGCTGACGATCACCGCCCCCAACTCAGCCGCCAGCTCCGGGGTGAGCTGATCGAATTTGAGCGGTCGGCGCGCTTCCATCACCCGCCAGGTCAGGCCCTGGCCGCGCGGGCTGGGCGGCGCGGCGACATGCCGGCCCTCCTCCAGGTAGAAAGGCAGGTGTAATGAATCGGTCCTGGGATCGTGCAGGGCGATGAAACCGGTGTCCACGTCGAAGAGCTGGCAGACGATGTCCCCCACGGCGTTGAGGCGGGCGTTCAGCTCGCCTTTGCCCATCACCGCCTGGCTGACGTGATTGAGGGCTTCCAGTTCCTGGGCGCGCCGCCGGGCGGCCAGTTCGGCCTGACGGCGCTCGGTGATGTCCTGGCCGACGGCGATCCACAGACCGTCGGGCGTCATCGCGCGGTGGAAGAGCAGCCAGCGCGTCCCGCCGTCGCGGTGGCAGAGCGCGATTTCGTAACCCTGGGCGGGGTCCGGAGGGCCCAGCACGTCGGCGGCCTCGATTTCGGCGCGGCGCGCTGCGCCGGCCTGGGGTGAGCCATACGCCCGTTGCCACCAGCCCTCCCCGAGCAGCGCATCGGCCGGGTAGCCCAAAATCGCCTGGGCGGACGGGCTGACGTAGACGATCCGGTTATCGGCGTCACCGACCACGATCAGCGAGCTGGCGCGCCGCAGGATCTCATCGGAGAAGCGCAACCGGGCATTGGTCTCGATCAGCTCGGCGGTGCGCTGGGCGACGCGCTGTTCCAGGGTCTGATGCATCTCGGCCCGGTCGATGGCGCTGGCGATCTGGCTGCCGATGTTGAGCAGGAGGGTTTGACTGCCGGCCGGGATGGGGCGGCCGCTCAGACCGTTGTCGGCCAGGAGCACGCCCACCGTGCGCCCGGCCACAATCATCGGCACGCCGATGAAGGCGCGGGAGCCGAAGGCTTCCAGCCAGGCGCGCGATTTTGGATTGGCGACCTCGTCCCGGTCCTGGATGAGCAACGGCTGTCCGGTCCGGGCGATCTGGGAGATGAGCTCATCATCGTCCAGCGGGGCTTCATAGCGCGACAGGACCGCGACCTGTTCGGGCGCGCCGCCGACCAGCCGGCCCCCCGTGAAGACGCGGCGCTTGTCGTCGATCCGCAGGACCAGCGCCCGGTCGAAGCGCAGGCGCTCGACGACCACGCCCAGGCTGCGGCTCAGCAGCTCATCCAGGTTCGGGCTGGCGCTGATGGCCAGGCTGACCTCGTGATAGATCGTCAGCTCGTCCACCTTGTCGCGCAGCGCCAGGTTGGTCAGCTGCAAGTCGTCGCTGAATCGCTGGAGCTGCTCGAAATGGCGCGCCGACTGTTCGCGCTGCTCGGCCACGAACTGCGCATGCCGGTCGTGCTGGTAGGCGTGGACGCGCCGCCGGTAAACGAGCCAGCCCAGAAGGGCCGGGCCGAGGGCCAGGAGCGGCGCGGCCGTCGTCCAGAGCGCGGGAAACTGCCAGCCCAGCACGGCCAGGGCCAGCGAGGCGGCCACGCCCAGCGCCACATCCAGCCCCGGCCGCGGCTCGGGGTTCAGCCAGGTGAACGCCCATTCATCGTACTCGTCGCCCCGGAGCTGGCTGGCCCGGTCGTCGATGGCGGCCCGGGGGGCGTTGGAATGGAAAACCGGCAGGCCGGCCAGTGTGGCCTGAAAGGCCTGCCGGCTGACCGAGAGGAAATGCGGCCAGAGGGCGTCCGGCAGGTGGGGCCGGTGGCCCGCCGCGCGCCAGCGGACGACGGCCGACGCCTCATCGGCCGCCACAATCGTGAGGTCGGTCTGGAGAAAGCGGGCGACCAGCGTCGGGAACAGGCGATAGGCCTGGCCGAGGCTCAGCGGCCGGATCAGCCATTTGAGCGCGGTGGCGAGCGGAAGATCCCCGGCCGAGACCTTGTCGAAGTGAAAACGCGGGTCGCCGGCCAGCTCCTGGCACAGGACGTTGACGAAGACGCCGAACTCGAGCGAGTAGCGGTTGCCGGGGTTGAGCAGATAGTCGCCGGTGACGTGATAGCGCGGGTCCGGGATCGCGGCGTTGAGGCGGGCGACCAGTTGCTGGAGGATGTCGGCCTGGGCCTGGGCGAGGCGGCGCTCGCGCTCGGCCGGGTCCAGGTCCGGCGGGAGGTCGGCCAGGCGCCGCTGGCGGGCGCAGGCGCGCAGGTAGTTCAGGTCCGCCTCGAACACCGCGCCGCTGATCTGCCGGATCGGCTGGCCGTCTTCATCCACCCCGAACGGGCGGCGTTGCATCTGCGCCGGGAGGGAGGGCAGGGCAGGGACAGAGAGGGGCGGCATTCAGCGCGATCCGTCGGCGACCGATCTGACGACTCAGTGATATTTTAGCTTGATTCCGGTCTCTGGTTTGACACCCGCCTCCAATCCCCTTATTATTCACGCGTTTTACACGGGCGCCGGCCCGTCCCCGCCGGCCCGTTTATCCGCCCACCGTCGAGGCACCCATGGAAGTCGGCCTGGTCCGCAAGATTGATATCGACAATGAGATGCAGAGCGCGTACCTGTCGTACGCGATGTCCGTGATCGTGGCGCGCGCCCTGCCGGATGCGCGCGACGGCCTGAAGCCCGTCCAGCGCCGCATCCTGTACGCCATGCAGGACATGGGCCTGCGCCCGGACGCCGCCTACAAGAAGTCCGCGCGCATTGTCGGCGAAGTGCTGGGCAAGTACCACCCGCACGGCGACGCGTCGGTCTATGAGGCCATGGCGCGGCTGGCCCAGGACTTCTCCATGCGCTACCTGATCGTCGACGGCCAGGGCAACTTCGGGTCGGTGGACGGGGACGCGCCGGCCGCCATGCGCTATACCGAGGCGCGCCTGGCCCCGCTGGCCATGGACCTGATGGCCGACATCGAGAAAGACACGGTCGACTTCGCGCCCAACTTCGATGACTCGCTGACCGAGCCGCAGGTGCTGCCGGCGGCCGCGCCCAACCTGCTGATCAACGGCGCCAGCGGCATCGCCGTCGGCATGGCCACCTCCGTCCCGCCCCACAACCTGGGCGAGGTCTGCGATGCCCTGATCATGATGCTCGACCGCTGGGCCAGGCTGGACGACGTCACGGTCGAAGACCTGATGAAGCATGTGAAAGGCCCCGATTTCCCCACCGGCGGCCTGATCCTGGACGACGGCGAGGGGCTGGCGGCGGCCTACGGCACCGGGCGCGGGCGCATCACGGTCCAGGCCAAGATGCATGTCGAGGACATGGGCCGCGGTCGGAGCCGCCTGATCGTCTCCGAGCTGCCGTACCAGACCAACAAGAGCGCCCTGATCGAGCGCATCGCGGACCTGGTGCGCGACGGCACGCTGGAGGGCATCGCCGACCTGCGCGACGAGTCCGACCGGCAGGGCATGCGCGTGGTGATCGAGCTGCAGAAGACGGCCGACCCGGACAAGCTCATCCGCGACCTGTACAAGCGCACGCCGCTGCAGGGCACCTTCAGCATCATCAACCTGGCGCTGGTCGGCGGGGAGCCGCGCCTGCTGACGCTCAAGCAGGCCCTGCGCGTCTTTATCGACCACCGGCTGGAAGTGGTCAGGCGCCGCAGCGAGTACGACCTGGCCCGTGCCCGCGAGCGCGCCCACATCCTGGAGGGCCTGCTCACCGCCCTCCAGCACCTGGACGAGGTCATCAGGCTCATCCGCGGGTCGCGGGACACGGACGAGGCGCGCGCCAAGCTCATGAAGCGCTTCAAGTTGAGCGAGCTCCAGGCCAACGCCATCCTGGACATGCCGTTGCGCCGCCTGGCCCGGCTGGAGCGCGAGAAGATCGAGCAGGAGTACAAGGAGAAGCAGGCCCTCATCAAGCAACTGACCCGGCTGCTCGGCTCGCCCAAGCTGATGCGCGAGCTGATCCAGGAGGAGCTGCGCCAACTCAAGCAGAAGTACGCCGACCGGCGCCGGACGCGCATTGTGGCCCCGGGCGACGCCGCCGGCGGCGTCGCCAAGGCGCTGACCACGGCCGACCTGATGCCGGATCAGCGGGTGTGGGTCACGGTCCTGGCCTCCGGCCTGGTCTCACGCACCCTGGGCGACAAGCCGCCCAAGTCCTTCGACGCCGCGCCCCTGGCGGTGCTCTCGGCCAGCACGCGGGACACCGTGTACCTGATCACGCTCAAAGGCCGCGCGGCCGCCGCGCCGGTCTTTTCGCTGCCGGAGCGCGAGGACCCGGCCGACGGCACGCCGTGGCAGAGCGTCTCGGCCCTGGATGCCAACGCGCGCGTGGTGGCGGCGGTGGCGGTGAGCACGGACATGGTCAAAGCGGCCGAGGCCGCCCGGGCGGCCGACAGCGGCGACGGCAACGGCGCGGCCGGGTGCTACCTGGTCATGGCCACGGCCAACGGCATGGTCAAGAAGACCTCCGTGGCCGACCTGCCCGGCCTGACGGCCCAGGTCTTCAATGTGATGAACGTGGCCGAGGACGACGGCCTGGTGGGCGCGCGGCTGACCACCGGCCAGGACGAGCTCCTGTTGATCACATCCGGCGGGCGCGGTATTCGCTTCAAAGAGCAGGAGGTGCGCGCCATGGGGCTGGCGGCGGCCGGCGTGATGGGCATCAAGCCCGGCGACCACGATGACAAAGTCGTGGGCCTGGAGGTGGTGAAACCCAGGGCCGAAGTGCTGCTGCTCACCGATCAGGGTATGGGCAAACGCACCGAATTGAAGGAGTATCCGACCCAGGGCCGCTACGGTGTCGGGGTGACCGCCGCCGACCTGGCCGGCAAACAGAAACTGGTCGGCTTCGCCGTCGGCGCGGCCGCCGACCGCGCGCTGGCGGTCACCAGCAAGGACGCGGTCCGGGTCATCAAATTCGACGCCGTCGGCCGCAAGAAACGCCCGGCGCGCGGGGCCGGGGTGGTGCCGCTGAAGGCCGGCGAGACGGTGGTGCGCGTGGTGCCGCTGCTGGAGGCGTTTGAGGCGCCGGAGATGGCGCCGGCCGCAAAGCCGGCGGCCAGGGCCAGCGCTCAGAAGAAGGCCGCCGCCCAGCCCGCGTTGCTGGAGGCGCCGGCCAGGAAACCCGCCCGGGGGAAACGGGCCGGCAAGAAATAGCGCCTGTGACGTGACGATGCGCTTCGGACCGGTCCCGCTCGATCAGGCGCTCGGCAAGATCCTGGCCCACAACATCGCCGGCCCGGACGGCCAGCGCCTGCTCCGCAAAGGCCGGGCGCTCACGGCCGAGGATCTCGAGGCGCTCCGCAACGCCGGCCGGACCTCGGTGTACGTGGCCGAGCCGGAGCCGGGCGACGTGGCCGAGGACGCCGCTGCCCGGCGCGTGGCCCAGGCCGTGCTCGGCGCCAACCTGAAGCTGTCGGGGACCGCCTCGGGCCGCACCAACCTGCTGGCGACGGCGCTGGGCGTGCTGCGCGTGGACGTGACGCGCCTGGCCCGCCTGAACGACCTGGACGGGCTGACGCTGGCGACGCTGGCCGCGCATGTCCCGGTGCGCCCGCGCCAGATCGTGGCGACCGTCAAGGTGATCCCCTTCGCCGTGCCGGAGGCCATCGTCCGGGCGGCGGAGGGGATCGCGGCCGAGGCGGATGCTCCGCTGTTGCGCGTCGAAGCCCTGACGCCGCAGCCCGTCAGCCTGATCCTCTCCGGTTCGCCCTCCCTGCGCGAGAAACTGCTCGACGCCTTCGCGCCGCTGACCGAGCGGCTGGCCGGTCTCGGGTCGCCGGTGACGGCCACGCACTTCATCCCGCTGGACGACGAGGCCGGCGAGGCGGCCCTGGCCGCGCAGCTCCAGGCCGAGCGCGCTGGCGGGGCGCGCCTGATCGTGCTGGCCGGCGAGACCGCCATCATGGACCGCCACGATATCGCCCCGCGGGCCGTGGAACGGGCGGGGGGGCGGGTGGAATGTGTGGGCGCGCCGGTGGACCCTGGCAACCTGCTGATGCTCGGCTACCTGGGCGACGCGCCGGTGCTCGGCGCGCCGGGCTGCGCGCGCAGCCGCAAGCTCAACATCGTGGACTGGCTGTTGCCGCGCCTGCTCGCCGGCGACCGATTGACGCGCGCGGACATCGCGGCCCTGGGACATGGCGGCCTGCTGGAAGACGCGCCGGAACGCCCGATGCCGCGCAGCCGGGTGGAGTAGGCGACCGCGCATGTTCAAGATCGGCGAGTTCTCGCGGCTGGGGCGCTGCGCGAAGTGCATCTATCGGGCCGCCTGTATCCTCAGGCAGGCCCGGAGCCTGAGCGGCCGGTGGTGGAGTTTCAGATGCCGGTTAAGAATGGACTGGCGCGCTTCTGGTGAATCTCCCCTGTAGCGCCCTCCTGAATCAGCCTCTTGACAGATTTTATAAACAGTGTATATTTACAATGTAAATATATACTGTTTATATTTTGGAGACGAAATGCCCAGACCGCGCAAAAGCGTCGCCCGAAGCGTCACCGCCGAGCACATCAAGGCCGTTGCCCGCCGCCAGATGGGCGAGCTTGGCACGGCCGGCCTCTCGTTGCGCGGGATCGCGCGCGAGCTGGGGATCACGGCGCCCGCCATCTATAATTATTTCCCGCGCCTGGACGACCTGATCACGGCTCTGATCGTGGACGCGTTTACGGCCCTGGCCGAGGCGATGGAATCGGCCGGCGCGCAGGCCGATGGCGTGGGCGGAAAGTTCGCGGCGATCATCCGCGCCTACCGCGCCTGGGCCGTCGCCCATCCCACCGATTTTCAGCTGATCTACGGCAACCCGATCCCGGGCTACCAGGCCCCGGCCGAGCTGACCGGGCCGCTGGCCCAGCGTCCGTTCGCGCAATTGTTCGGTCTTCTTCAGGCCGGCTGGCAGGCCGGCCAGCTCATACTGCCAGCCGAGTATCAGCCGGTGCCGCCGGCGGTGGCCGCGCATGTCGCGGCCTTCCAGCAGCGCGCCGGCCTGGCTCTGCCCGAGGCGCTGATCTGCGTGTTGCTCTCCGGCTGGGCGCGCATCCACGGGCAGGTGATGCTGGAATTGTTCCACCACAGCCAGCCCTTCATCGGCGACCCCGGCGCGTTCTACGAGCTTGAGCTGAACGCCTACCTGCGCCGCCTCGGCCTCGCGCCGCCGGGCTGACGGCCTCTCCCCCGTCGTTTCAACTTCTCCGGTCCTGGCCCGCGGCGATCGGCGCCGTCGGGCCCGGTTCAGCACGCCTTATCTCAGGAGTCAGGTCATGTCTCAATCGAACGAATTGCACGTTATCTTCGGCGCCGGCCCGGTGGGCCGCGCCACCGCGAACGCCCTCCTGCGCCGCGGGCGGCGCGTGCGCGTCGTCAACCGCAGCGGCCGCCTGGCCGAGGCCCCGGCCGGCGTCGAGTTGGCCGCCGGCGACGCCTACGATGCCGCGCAGGTGCGCGCGCTGACGAAGGGCGCGACCGCCGTCTATCAGTGCGCGCAGCCGGAGTACACCGAATGGCCGGAGAAGTTCCCGCCGTTGCAGGCCGCCATCCTGGAGGGGGCCGCCGCCAACGGCGCGAAGCTGATCATTGCCGATAACCTGTACATGTACGGGGACACGAACGGCCAGCCGCTGCGCGAGGACCTGCCCTACGCCGCGACCGACAAGAAGGGCCGGACGCGCGCGGCGATGGCCGAGGCCGCGCTGTCCGCCCACCGGGCCGGGAAGGTGCGCGTGGCGCTGGTGCGCGGCTCCGATTTCTTCGGCCCGTTTGCCGCGGAGCAGTCGCACCTGGGCGCGCGCTCGGTGGCCGCAGCGCTGGCCGGCAAGCCGGCGCAGCTGGTGGGCCGCCTGGATGTGCCGCACACTTACACTTATATCGAGGATTTCGGCGAGGCGCTGGCCGTGGCCGGGGAACGCGACGAGGCGCTCGGCCAGGTCTGGCACGCGCCCAGCGACCAGCCGCTCCTGACGCAGCGCGCGATCATGACCCTGTTCTTCGACGAGATCGGCCGGCCGCCGAAGATGAGCGGCGCCAGCCGCTGGATGATGACGGCGCTGGGGCTGTTCGTCCCGGCCGTGCGCGAGCTGACGCCGCTGATGTACCAGTTTGAGAAGCCCTATATCGTGGACAGCAGCAAGTTCGAGCGCGCCTTCGGGGTCGCGGCCACGCCTCTGCGCGAGGCCGTCCGCCGGACCGTGGCCTGGTTCCGGGCGCACCCACAGAACGGCGCCGGACGCCACAGTTGACTCTCTCTTGAAGTTGCGCCAAAACGCACGGCCCGCTCACTTGTGGGCGGGCCGTGTGTCCTGGGTTCCCCCTGTGTGGAGCCTTCCCCCCTCGTGTTGGTGATCAGGCGGGGCGCTGTTGAGACCTGTCCTCACACTAACACCGCCGGCGAGCCCGCGGGGTCACGGTAAGTTGTCTCAGGTTGCAAACTGGAGAGTTCAGCGCGCATACAGCCGCCTCAGCCACTCGTCCATGACGGTCAATGAGACGGCGGCCGCTGCGCCTGGGCGACGTGGGCCGGGAGCGTGTCCAGCGCCGGCAGGACGGCCACGCGCAGGCGGCCAACAACAGGCCCGCCGCGCTGACGGCGGCCAAAACCCGCCTGGCCAGCACCCGGTCATCCTTCCACGGAGGCCTCGCCGGTCGCGCCGCGGGTCGTCCAAAATCGGACCGTCTCGCCTATAATTTGGGAGCATGACGCCTTCGTTTGATCACGTCGCCCGCGACTTCAACACGGCGCGGGCCATCCCGCCCGAGGCGCTGGCCGAGGTGGCGGACGCGGCCTTGCGGCTGTTGCCGTGTGACGGACGCATCCTGGACATCGGCATCGGGGCCGGGCGTACGGCGCTGCCGCTCCTGGCGCGCGGCCTTAACCTGGCCGGGCTGGACCGCTCATTGCCGATGATGCAGCGCCTGCGGGCCGAGCTGCCGGCAGGCGCGCGGTTCCCCATTTTGATCGGTGGTGATGCGGCGCGCTTGCCGTTTGCCGATGGCGCCTTCGACGCGGCGCTGTCCGTGCACGTTTTTCAGCTCCTGCCGCAGTGGCGCGCGGCCGTCTTAGAGGTCCGGCGCATCCTCAAGCCGGCCGGGGTCTTCCTGTTCGGGTATGAAACCCGCCCGCCGGATTCGCCCGGCGCGCGGCTCCTGGCGCGCTGGCGCGCGATCGTGCGGGCGGCGGGAGGCAGCGACGGGGCCGGAGAAACGCCCGGCGGCCGGGACCTGGACGAGATCGCGGCCGAGATGCAGAGACTGGGGGCGGAGATGGAGGAACGGCGCGCCGGCGCGTGGACCAACACGCGCAGTCTGGCGCGGCACTTCGAGGCCATCGAGCACCGCACCTGGGCCGCCGACTGGCCGGCGCCGCCGGGTTTCTTCGCCCGCTGCCTGGACGAGCTGCGGGCGTGGGCCCTGGCCGAGTACGGCCCGCTGGAGACCGAGTTCACGGTGCCGCACACCTTTGTCTGGCAGGCTTTCCGCTGGAGATGAACCCATGACCGAAGCGCCGCCGCTCACCGCCTGGCCGCTCTCCGCGGAGCTTGAGAGCCGCGAGCGCCTGCAGGCCCTGTATATGCTGGCAATGGAGATCGCGGCCCTGCGCGACCTGCCGGCGGTCATGGACACGGCGCTGCGCCACTGCCTGGAGCTGACCGAGTCGCGCTTCGGTTTTATCGGCCTGACCACGCCGGACGGCCGCGCCCTGGACGTGGTCGCCATCCAGGGGTTCCATCCCGCCGCCGACTTCTATTCTCAGCATCATGTCATCCCGCTGCGGCCCAACGTGTTCGCGCGGGCCGTGCTGGAGAACCGGCCGGTGCGGGCCGAGGACGCCATGGAGGCCCCGGACCGGGTCGGCCAGCCGCGCGGGCATCCGCCGGTGCACACGTTCCTGGGTGTGCCGCTGCGGGTTGGCGCTGAGCCGTTCGGCATGATCGGGGTGGCCAACCGCCCGGCGCTCTACGCCGACGACCACGAGCACCTGCTGGTGACGTACGCGGCGCAGGTGGCCATCGCCATCCGCAACGCGCAGCTCAACGACGCGCTGCGCGACGCCAAGACGGCCCTGGAGCGCAGCGTGGCCGAGCGCACGGCCGAATTGATGGAAGCCAAGGAGGCGCTGGCGCAGAAGGCGGCCCAGTTGCAGCGCCTGCTGACCGAGACGGTTAATGTCCAGGAGCGCGAGCGCCAGCGCATCGCCCAGGACCTGCACGACGGCCTGAACCAGCTCATCGTCGGCGCGCTGCTGGAGCTGAAGAGCGCGCGCGAACGGCTGGCCCGCGAGGAAGTGCCCGCCGCGCAGGCCGCGCTCCAGTCCGTGGGTGACATCCTGCACCGGGTGGAGCGCGAGATGCGCCAGGTGATTTATGATCTGCGGCCGTCGACGCTGGACGCGCTGGGGCTGGTGCCGTCGCTGCGCCGCTACGCCGAGCAGTTTCAGGCGTACACGCACATCCCCTGCGAAGTGGAGGTGGCCGGCGAGCCGACGCGCCTGAGCCCCGAGGCCGAGATCGGCGTCTACCGCATCCTGCAGGAGGCGCTGCAGAATATTGCCGCGCACGCCGGCGCGCGGCGCGCCCGGGTGAGCCTGGACTTCGCGCCGCGTGCGCTTACGCTGACCATTACGGACGACGGCTGCGGCTTCGACCTGGCCGCGGCCCACAGCCGGCCGGGGCATTTCGGGCTGCTGGGGATGCGCGAGCGGGCCGAGGGCCTGGGCGGCCAGGTGACCGTTTTCACGCGGCCGGGCGCGGGCACGCGCGTGGCGGTGTGGGTGCCGGTGACATGAGCGCGCCGGGCGGCGGCCAGATCCGCGTGCTGGTGGTGGATGATCACCCCATCGTCCGGCAGGGGGTGCGCAGCCTGCTGTCTAACTGCCCCGATATGACGCTGGTGGGCGAGGCGGAGAGCGCCGCCCAGGCGCTGGAGCTGGCGCGCGCCGCCCAGCCGGACGTGATCCTGCTGGACATCCGCATGCCGGGCGTGAGCGGCCTGGACGCCGTGCGGGGGCTGTTTCGCCAGGCGCCGGAGGCCCGCATCCTCATGCTCTCGTCCTTTGACGACGACGAGTACGTGGCCCAGGCCCTGCAGGCCGGCGTGCACGGCTACATCCTCAAGAGCGCGTCCGACGAGACGCTGGCGGGCGCGGTGCGCGCCACCTATCGCGGCGAGCGCGTGCTCAGCCCGCCCGTCATGAACCGCGTCGTCGAGCAGTACGCGGACCTCAGCCGCGAGCAGGCCCGGCGCCAGCTTGGCCTGCTGGACGACGAGGCCCGCATCCTGCGCCTGCTGGCGGACGGCGCCAGCAACCCGCGCATCGCGGCCGAGCTTTACCTGAGCGAGACTACCGTCAAGCGCAAGCTGCAGGACATCTTCGAGAAACTGGGCGTGACCACGCGCGCCCAGGCCGCGGCCGAGGCCGCCCGGCGCGGGCTGGTGTAGCCTCGGCCGGTTCAGGCCCGCGCCGGCTTTCCCTCACCCTCCAGGGCAGCCTGCAAGGTCGCGTAAGCCGCGCGCTCCAGTTGGCCCACCTTCAGCACGCGGGCCGCGATCTGCTCCCGCAGCCTGGTCACCTCGGCGGCGGTCAGCGGGAAGAGGCGGGCCATCTCGGACCGCAACGCATCCAGCCGGTCGTTGATGGCGGTGATCTCGGCCGCGGCCCCGCCGCCGCGTTCGGTGAAGAGGCGGCGCCGGCGCTCGAGCAGTTCGCGCGTTTCGGCCAGCGGGGTGATGTTTTCCGGCAGCAGCGCCAGGCCCAGGTCCCGCCAGCCGCTGGCGCTGGCCCGGAAGGGTTTCGCCGCCGCCCGCAGCGCCGGGCGACCGAGCACCTCGCCGGCCTCCTCCAGAAAATCGGCGTACAGCTCGCGGTCGTCCCCGGCGCCTAACGTGCCCAGGCCGAAACGCTCGAAGGCGCTGGTCAGGCCGGCGACCATTTTCGCGCCCGCCGGGAAGATCTTCTCCCAGCTGTTCTTGTCCCTGGGTTGGGTCAGCGCGTCGGCCCAGCGTTGAAAGGCGGCCAGCCCGAAACTGGATTTGGCGCTCTTCACGGGTGGCTCGGTGTAGCGCTTGAGACAGTCCCACAGGCCCTGCTGGACGGCGAGCGGCAGCTTGTCCGGGTTGGGCGCTTCCAGCGTCATCAGGCGGTGCCGGTCCTTCTTGATGCGCCCGCGCGCGGCGGCCAGCTCGGCCGGCGTGACCGTCAGCGGCACGGCGGCGCGATCGGCGATAAAGGCCGCCTCAGGCTCGAAGCCGTAGACCAGGATGGGGAAGGCCGCCCACCAGTCCTTGCGCTGAGGCAGGTGGTTGTACGGCAGGCTGAAGGCGTCGGCCCAGACGATGGCGGGCAGGCCCTCCTCCAGCGCGGCCACCAGGTTGCGCTCGCCCTTCTGTGGATCGGGCGTCTGGCGCACGTGCTGGACTACGCCCAGCCGCACCAGCAAGGTCTCCAGCGGGTCAAAGGTGTTGCGGGTGAGGACGGCGACGTGCGGGTCGTGGCCGGCGTAGGCGAAGGTGAAATAGCCCATCAGTACGCCACCGCTGACGCCCAGCAGTAGGGCTTCGGAGTACGGCCGGCCGGTGTGTGGGGCCTTGGCGCCCAGGTAGGCGAGGTAATTGTGGACGGTCCCAGTCTCCCAGTGGCGGCCGGCGAAGTGCTTGTACTTCGGCAACGTCGTCATCCTGCGACTCCTGGCTCGTGTGGTTTCCTGGGAGCATTGTAGGGCGGATTCGGCCAGGTCCTGAGAATCAGTGACCTAGTCGGCGGCGGCGCGTCGCCGACGCGTTGCGTCGGCTTCCTGGGCGCGATGGGGTTGTTTTTTTGAGTTTGTGTAATTTCCCACCAGCCGGGGCGCACGGCCGTGCGCCCCAATTTACGCAGGAATCGGAAATCGGCCCCGGCACGCGCGGGCGCCGGGCATCGCCCATGCCCGGGCCTTATGGTGACCATCGGAGACGGAGGAGAGTGGCCCGATCGGGCCATAAAATGACCCGGCTGGTACCTCGCCTAAAGGAGATAAATTTGGTTGAATATAGGCATACCTTATCACATCAATAAATATAAGCCATATAACCGGCTCTATGCAGCCGTCCCGGCTCTCAGGAGGTGCCCACCCACTGACCCGCTTGCCCGCGTCCCGCCGCTGACCTTCATTACCACGTCGCCATGAGAGAGAGCCCATGATCCCACCCGCTTTTGACTACGCGGCCCCCACCTCCTTGCCCGACGCGCTCGCGCTTCTGGGCCAAAACCCGGAAGCCAAAATCCTGGCCGGCGGCCACAGCCTGATCCCGGCCATGAAGTTCCGGTTGGCCACGCCCGCGCTGCTCGTGGATATCAACAAAATCGACGGCCTGGCCTATATCCGCGAAGAAGGCGGCTGGCTCAAGATCGGGGCGTTGACGCGCGAGGCTGACCTCGACCAGTCGGCGCTGGTGCGTGAGAAGTACCCGCTGCTGGCCGACACGGCCCGGATGATCGCCGACCCGCTGGTGCGCAACCTGGCCACGGTCGGCGGCAACCTGGCGCACGCCGACCCCGCGAACGACCACCCGGCGACGATGCTGGCTTACCGGGCCGAGGTGACGGCCATCGGCCCGACGGGCAGCCGCGTCATCCCGATCGCCGAGTTCTTCACCGGTCCGTTCACCACCAGCCTGGCCGCGGACGAGATCCTCACCGAGATCCGCCTCCCGGCGCGCAAGCCCGGCGACGGCGGCTGTTACCTCAAGATCGAACGCAAAGTGGGCGACTACGCCACCGCCGCCGTGGCCGTGCAGATCAACGTGGACAACGCCGGCGTGTGCAAGTCCGCCGGCATCGCCCTGACCAACCTCGGCCTGACGCCCATCCCGTGTGCGGCGGCCGAAGCCGTCCTGGTGGGCCACACGCTGAACGAGGCCGCCTTCAAGGCCGCGGCGCAACGCGCGGCGGAGGCCGCCGAGCCGACCAGCGACTATCGCGGCGACGAGGACTACAAGCGCGCGCTGGTCCGCACCCTGACCGTGCGCGCGCTGCGGACGGCGCTGGAACGAGCACGCCTGTAAGGACGACATCATGAGCACCCACCACATCCAACTGACGATCAACGGCCAGACCCGTGAGGCGGACGTGCCGGCCCGGCTGCTGCTGGTCCACCTGATCCGCGACAACTTCGACCTGACCGGCACGCACATCGGCTGTGACACGACCTCGTGCGGGGCCTGCACGGTCCTCCTGAACGGCAAGCCGGTCAAATCCTGCACCGTGCTGGCCGTCCAGGCCGACGGCGGCGAGGTGCTGACCGTGGAGGGCCTGGAGCAGGGCGGGCAGCTCCATCCGGTGCAGGAGGGCTTCACGGCCAAGCATGGCCTGCAATGCGGGTTCTGCACGCCGGGCATGATGATGACGGCTGTGGCCCTGCTGCGCGAGAACCCGGACCCGACCGAGGACGAGATCCGCTGGGGCATCTCCGGCAACCTGTGCCGCTGCACCGGCTACATGAACATCGTCAAGGCGATTCAATACGCGGCGGAGAAGATGAAGACCCGGGAGCCCCAACCCGCGTAAGGCGCGCCGCGACGCGCCTCAACAGGAGACCTGCCATGCCTGAAATCAACGGCCTCGGCCACTCGATGCGGCGCAAAGAAGACCCGCGCTTTATCCGCGGCCAGGGCAACTACATCGACGACATCAAGCTGCCGGGCATGCTCTGGCTGGACATCGTCCGCAGCCCGTACGCGCACGCCAGGATCAAGAACATCGACACCTCCCGGGCGGCCAAGATTCCGGGCGTCCTGGGCTTCGTCACCGGGCGCGACCTGGAGAAGTACAACCTGCACTGGATGCCGACGCTGATGAGCGACAGGCAGATGGTGCTGCCGACCGACACGGTCAAATACCAGTCGCAGGAAGTGGTCGGCGTGATCGCCGCCGACCGCTACGCCGCCGCCGATGGCGTGGCCGCGGTCGAGGTCGAGTACGAGCCGCTCCCGGTGGTGGTGGACCCGATCAAGGCCCTGCAGCCCGGCGCCGTCAAGGTCCGCGACGACAAGGACAGCAACCACATCTGGCACTGGGAGGTGGGCGACAAGGCCGCCACCGAGCAGGCCTTCAAAGACGCGGCCACGGTCGTCCGCGAGCAGATTTACCTCCCGCGCATCCACGTCGCCTCCATCGAGACCTGCGGCTGCGTGGCGGACTGGGACCCGGCCAACCAGCACCTGACGCTCTACATGACCACCCAGGCCCCGCACGCCATCCGCACCGTGCTGGCGCTGGTGGCCGGTCACGTCGGTCTGTCGGAGGAGAACATCCGCGTGGTCTCGCCCGACATCGGCGGCGGCTTCGGCGGCAAAGTGCCGGTCTATCCCGGCTACGTCATCGCGGTGGCCGCCTCGGTCCTGCTGGGCAAGCCGATTAAGTGGATTGAGGACCGCTCGGAGAACCTGCAGGCCGACTCGTTCGCGCGCGATTACCACATCACGGCCGAACTGGCGGCGGACAAAGACGGCCGCATCACGGCCATGCGCCTGAAGACCGTGGCCGACCACGGCTACTCGGACGCGCAGGCCGCGCCCAGCAAGTTCCCGGCCGGCCTGTTCCACATCGCCACCGGCTCGTACGATTTCCAGAAGGCGCATGTGGAGGTGGACGGCGTCTACACCCACAAGCCGCCGGGCGGCGTGGCCTACCGCTGCTCATTCCGCGTCACCGAGGCCGTGCACGCCATCGAGCGCATGGTGGATATCCTGGCCCACGAGCGCGGCGAGGACCCGGCCGCCTTCCGGATGAAGAACTTCATCAAGCCCGAGCAGTTCCCCTACCGGAGCGCCCTGGGCTGGGAGTACGACAGCGGCGACTACCACAAGGCGCTGCGGCTGGCCATGGACATGATCGGCTATGAGGCCCTGCGCCGGGAGCAGGCCGAGAAGCGCGCGCGCGGCGAGCTGATGGGCATCGGCATTTCGTCCTTCACCGAGATCGTCGGCGCCGGGCCGTCGCACACCTTCGACATCCTGGGCATCAAGATGTTCGACTCGTGCGAGCTGCGCGTCCACCCGACCGGCAAGGCCATCGCCCGCTTCGGCACCAAGAGCCAGGGCCAGGGCCACGAGACCACCTACGCCCAGATCATCGCCGAGGAGCTGGGCATCCCGGCCGAGCACGTCAAGGTCGAGGAGGGCGACACCGACACGGCCCCGTACGGCCTGGGCACCTACGCCAGCCGCTCCACGCCCACGGCCGGCGCGGCCGGCGCGCTGGCGGCCCGCAAGGTGCGCGACAAGGCCCGCAAGCTGGCCGCCCACCTGCTGGAGTGCGCCGAGGAGGACCTGGTCTGGGAGCGGGGCAGGTTCTACGTCAAAGGCGCGCCCGCCCGCGCCAAGACCATCCAGGATATCGCCCTGGCCGCCTACACCAACCACCCGCCCGGGATGGAGGCCGGCCTGGAGGCCGTGCACTATTACGACCCGCCGAACCTGACCTACCCGTTCGGTTCGTACATCTGCGTGGTCGACATTGACCGCGGCACCGGCCAGGTGAAGGTGCGGCGCTTCGTGGCCGTGGACGACTGCGGTGTGCGCATCAACCCGATGATCGTCGAGGGCCAGATCCACGGCGGCCTGACCATGGGCTTCGCGCCGGCCATGCTGGAGGAGATCCGGTACGACGAGAACGGCAACATCTACGGCGGCACGTTCATGGACTACCTGGTGCCGACGGCCGTCGAGTCGCCTAAATGGGAGGTCGGTGAGACGACGACGCCCTCGCCGCACCATCCCTTCGGGGCCAAAGGCGTCGGCGAATCGCCCACGGTCGGCGCGCCGCCCGCCATCGCCAACGCGGTGGTGGACGCGCTCTGGCATCTGGGCGTCCGCCACATTGATATCCCGATCACGGCGCCCAAGGTGTACGCGCTGCTGAAAAAGCACGGGGCGGCTTTGGAGGAATGATCGCGTAGGAGTGTAGGGGCGGACGGCCGTCCGCCCCCGGCATGATATCGATGCTGAACGATTACCTCGCCCGCGCGCACGCGCTGGCCTCGGCCGGCCAGCCCTTCGTCCTGGCCACGGTCGTGCGCGCCCATGCGCCGACCTCGGCCAAGGCCGGGGCCAGGGCCATCGTCACGGCCGACGGGGCGCTGGACGGTTGGGTGGGGGGCTCGTGCGCCCAGCCCACCGTCGTCCGCGAGTCGCTCAAGGCGCTGGCCGACGGCACGCCGCGCTTCCTGCGCCTCGGCCCGCCCGAGAGACTGCGCGGCGACCAGCCGGGCGTGATCGAGGTGCCGCTGTTGTGCGTCAGCGGCGGCACGCTCGAAATCTACCTGGACCCGCACCTGCCCGCGCCGCAGTTGTGGCTCATCGGCCACCTGCCGGTGGTGGAGGCGCTGGCGGCCCTGGCGCGGACCATGAACTACAGCGTGACGGTGGTGGGCGATGGCCTGACGCGCGAGCAGGCGCCGGGCGCCGAGCGCGTCCTGCCGTTTGACCCGGCGGCGCTGTCGGTCCCGCCGGGCGCCTTCGTCGTGGTCGCCTCACACGGCAACTACGACGAGCCGGCGCTGGAGGTGGTCCTGAACAGCGACGCCGCCTACGTGGCCCTGGTCGCCAGCCGCAAGCGCCGGGACGCCGTGCTGGAATACCTGCGCGGCTCCGGCCTGCCGCCCGAAAAGCTGGCCCGGCTCAAGTGCCCGGCCGGGTTGGATCTCGGCGCGGTCACGCCGGACGAGATCGCGTTGAGCATCCTGGCCGAGATTGTGCAGCTCCGCCGCCGGGGGACCGGGCCAGCGCCCGGTTTCGTCGCCGGCGGTCAGGCTGAGCGCCGCCAGCCTTCTGACCTCCCCGCCTCCCTCCTCGCCATGCGCCCGGCCGCTAT
>Ga0101944_10001870_pt2 | contig 23155 bp, 15 predicted proteins | sample DewCreD2012metaG_FD_75245 | JGI IMG/M metagenome (GOLD analysis project Ga0101944, IMG submission 75245) | Hot spring sediment bacterial and archeal communities from British Columbia, Canada, to study Microbial Dark Matter (Phase II) - Dewar... ... | reverse complement strand
TGATTCCCTTGCAACCCCAGACCCAGGGCTTCGCTTCGCTCCGCCCTGGGCTATGATAGAGCGCCCTTGCAGGGCTCCAAGCCACAAGACTGACAAACTGGGGGCGTGTCAGGGGCTGCGTTGCTTGACACCCCCCGCTGATGACGGGTATAATCCAGCGAAGGGTGGGGCCGCCTTGCCTGCGAGAGTGGCGGAATTGGTAGACGCGCAGGACTTAGGATCCTGTGGGTAACTCCGTGGGGGTTCGAGTCCCCCCTCTCGCACCAATCACCCAGACATGGCTGGATTGAGGGACGTGGGGCCGCGGGAAGCTACTTCGGGGCGGGGGTGGTGCGCGCGAGGGGCGGCTCGGCGGCCTCGAGGGCGGCGCGGACGGTGATGCGGCGGCCCAAGGGAGCGGTGCCCTCGACGACGATGTCGAAGCGCTCGGGCAGGCTGTCGAAGTGGATGCCGTCCGTGGCCTTCTCCCAGTCGTAGGGGATGCCGTTGATGCGGACGGCTGGGGAGGCAAGGGCGGCGAGGCGCGGGCCGGGCTTGAGGGCGACGGTGTAGGTCTTGTGGAAGCGGGCGAGGCGCTCGACGGTGCCCGTGGCGGGGTCAACCTTGTAGATGTAGGTTGCGCCTGGGGTGTGGAGTGCGACGCGGGCGTCGTTGCCCTGGGCCTGGAGGGGGAGGGGGTCGCAGGCGAGGACGTCGTGGAAGAAGAGCAGGAGCTGGCGCCTGGTGGCGTCGTAGCGTAGGGAGGCGAAGGGGAGGTCGAGGACGGGCAGGTTGGGGAGGGCGCTGGCGATGGGGAGCTGGGCGGCGGTTGCCGCGAGGGCGGCCTGGAGGTCCTCGACTTTGCCTTCCTTGGTGAGGACGCGGATGTCGAGTTGGAGCTCGCCGGCGGGGAGGGCGTCGTCGAGGGCGGCGTCGGGGGGGACGGGGTAGGCGCTGGCGCGCTGGCGGAGGCGGTCCACCTCGGTCTGGAGTGCGCTGGCGAGTGCTTTGGCGGCCGCGTCGTCCTTGACGGCGGCGATGCGCTGGAGGGCCTTGTCGAGGTACTGGGCGGCGGCCTCGAAGAGGCCGCCGGCTGAGTGGAGGCCGCTGAGGCCGAGGTAGGCGTTGGTGTCGAGGTCGGTGTCGTTGGGGGGGATTTCGACGACGCGGAGCCACTCCTTGGCGGCGAGGCGGTTGCGTCCGAGACTGGCGAGGAGCTCGGCGGCGAGGTAGTGGGGTGTCTGGTTGTCGGGGTTGAGGGCGAGGGCGCGGTCGCGGAGGGCGAGGGCCTCGTTGTCGCGGTTGAGGGCGATGAGTGCCTCGGCCTGGAGGTAGAGGGGGCGGGGGTCGGCGGGGCCGCTGGCGGGGGCGGCCTTGGGGAGGGCGAGGGCGGCGTCGAGGGCCTCTTTTGGCTTGCCGGCCTTGAGCTTGGCCGCGATGTCCTGTATGGCCGCCTCGGTGGCGGGGTTGAGCTTGAGGTCGGGCTTGCGGAGGGCCAGGGTCTCGATGCCGTCGAGGGCCTGAGTGCGCTGGGCGCGGGCCCAGGTGAGGGCGCGGGCGAGGAACTCGTTGTTGGGTTCTTTGATGAGGCGAATGAGCTGTTGGCAGACCTCGTCGCTGGCGGCGCGCTGCTGGAGGATGTTGAGGGCATGGGCGGCGTCGTTGCGGGAGCCGGTGGTCATGCAGCGGACGAGGAAGGGGACGGCCTTTGGGCCGAGGGCGCCGATGCGGTAGAGGGCGCTGCGGCGCTCGTGTTCCTGGAGGGTGTCGTAGTGGCGGATGAGGAGGACGATCTCTGAGGGCCAATCGGGGCCGATGCCGAGGCGGGCGTCGGCGACGAGGTCGCGGGCGCGGAGGCGGACCTCGGGGTCGTCGGACTCGGCCGCCTTCTCCAGGGCGTGGAGGGCGGCCGGGCCGATCTGGCGGAGCGCGGCTGTGGCGCGCTCGCGGGCGTCGTAGCTCTCTGCTCCCAGGTCGCGGATGAGGGCGGCGATGAGCTTGTCGGCGGGGATGCGCGCCGCAGCCGTGGCGGGTGGGGTCAGGAGGCAGATGGTAAGGAGGGCGGCGGCGGCGTTGCCGATTGCCGATTGGCGATTGGCGATTTGGGAATGGCTCCCTCGCCGGATGGGAATCTGTAATCTGGAATCTGGAATCTGGGATCGGCCGCTGGTTCGGGGCATGGGGCGTTTCACCTATTTGTAGATGTTGAAGCGGATGCGCTTGAGGCAGGAGCGGAGGACCTTGACCTCGCCGAGGTAGGCTGACTTGGCGATGAGGTGCTCGGGGGTGAGGCGCTCGAACTGGAGTGTGAACTTCGAGTCGGCGGTTTCGACGAGGACGTCGCCCTTCTGTCGGCGCGGTTTCTCGATGCCTTTGGTCAGGAAGGTGATGCTCTGGGCTTTTGCGGCGTCGGCGGCCACCTCGCCGAAGGCGGTCTTGAGGACCAGCTTGCCATCGCGGAGCGTGACCTCGGAGGCGGCCACGCGGTCGCGGTTGGCGAAGCGCACGACGTGGGCGTCGGTGGGGTCTTCCTTCTCGGTCTGGGTGGGGCCGACGATGCCCTGGATGACCCGCAGCTTGGTGACACGGCAGGGATAGCGTGCGTTGAACATCACGAACTTGCCGGCGGGCAGGGTGCCTGGGATGGCGTATTCCCCGAGGTCGGTGTCGTCAATCCAGACCCTGGTCTTGTTGGCGGCGGGGTCGTAGGAGATGCGGAGGGTGACGTCGCTGACCATGCGTCCGATGTGGCGGTCCATGAACGAGTTCATACCGCCGTTCTGCATGACCATGAGGCTGACCTGGCTGGAGTAGAAGCGCGCGATGAGGCTGTTGGTGCCGTACTGGCCGTCGGCGTTGTCGGCGGCGAGGATGAGTTCGACGTGGATGTAGCGGCCCATGGTGGCCTGGACCTTGGCCTCCATGGTGACGGCCTCTTTCTGGTCGAACTTGGCGAAGACGGTGTGGGGCTCGCCACCCTGGGCGTGACAGGTCAGTGCTCCGCCGGTCACTGTCCAGCCGCCTCCGCGTGCGGTCCAGGGGTCCATCTTGCCGCTCTCGAAGTTGCTCTCGATGGCGGTGGCAGTGCTGCGAGAGAAGCTGATGGAGCGTACGATGTTGCGGGCGATCTTTACGGGGCCGGCGGCCTTGGTTTCGATGATGACGGCCTCTGGGGTGATGGCGGCCAGCTCGCCGACGATGGTGTCGTCGTTGCTCAGGCTCACCGCGTCGTCGCCCTTGGGCTTCTCGGTGGGGTTGAGCTCCACGGTGTCGAGGGCGGAGGCGAGGACGACGACTTCGCCCTCGAAGTGGGGGGCGGTGAGGCGCAGGCGGCCGCCGCTCTCGATGGTGAGGACTTTGCCGACGATCTTGTCGCCCTGGGTGGTGGTGACGAGGTCGCCCTGGGCGCGTGCGCGGCCGCCCGAGTCGTCCAGCGTTTCGCCCGCGCCGCGCGGCTGGGGCACGAAGATGCGGCGCTCGCCGGCGTTGATCTGCACCTGCGCCTGAGCGACCTGCAGGTTGTTGATGTTGTCGAGGGCGAAGTCCTTCTCGACCAACTGGAGGGCGTCGGAGGCGGCCGGCCACAGGAGCGCGATGGCTGCGCTGAAGGCAAGGAGTGGTCGGCGATGGTCGGGCAAGGAGGGCATGGTGTTGGCTCCTTAGCGCTGGTAGATCGGCAGGAGGTTGTAGTTGACCTCCAGCGACAGCAGGGCGAATGCAGTGGCGCACACCACGCCGCCTGAGCTGCCGCGGTCGGGCCACGAGCCGTCGGGCGCCTGGCTCGCGATGAGCATGGGCGTCATCGTTTCGTTCCAGTGGCGCCAGTACTTTCCGCCGGCCTGGAACATGGCCTGCGAGGCGTAGTAGCACATGTAGTGGAAGTAGCCCATGTAGCCGTAGCCCCCGCCGCCGGTGAGGAGGAGTTCGGCGGTGGCCTTGGCCTCTGGGGAGCGATAGGCGCCAGAGAGGCACAGGATGAGGAGGCCGATGGCGCTGCGGGCGGGGGAGGGGCTGTCGGCGCCCGTGTAGCCGAAGCCGCCTCCTGGGCAGAAGCAGCTCTTGTAGAAGGCCACGCCGCGCTGGATGGTGGTGATGGGCACCTCGATGCCGGCGCTGGCGGCGGCGCGGAGGCCCATCATCTGGGCCCCCGAGACCGTCGTGTCGGCATCGGTGGAGTTCACGCTGTAGCGCCAGCCGCCGCGCTGGTTCTGCGAGCTCACGGTGAGGCCGGCGGCCTTCTTGAGCGCCGGGCCGACCCGCGGGTCGTCAATCATCCCGTAGACCTCGCCGAGGGCGAGGGTGGCGAAGCCGTGGCTGTACATCGGGCTCCCGCTCTCTGTGGAGAGCAAGCCGTTGGACTGCTGGTGCCGGACGATGTAGTCCACGCAGCGGCGGATGACGAGGCCGTACTTGCCCTCATCGGGTATCTCGCCGTGGGCGAGGAAGGCGAGCATGCACAGGCCGACGACGCCGCTCACCTGCCCGTAGGTGTCGGGCCACGAGCCGTCGGGCTTTTGCGTGCGGGCGAGGTAATCCAGGCCCCTGATGACCGCGCGCTCGATCTCCGGCGTCACCTTGAGGTCTTCCCCGGCGATGGCGCTGGAGAGCGACAGGAGCATTAGTCCTATGCGTCCTATAGGTCCTGTGAGCCCCATACGTCCTATTCTCACCGGACGGGCTCCTTTCTGAGCCTGTCGAAGTAGGCGTTGAGCAGGTCGCGGTATTGCGCTGGGAAGCTGGCCTCGAAGGCGGCGCCGAGCTGCTCGTCGAAGCGGGAGCGGACGCGGCGCCAGTCCTCGCCCTTGGCCTCTGTGGGGTTGCTGGGCATGACGGGGGCGTTGGAGCCGCCTGCGAATCCGCCGGGCGAGGCCCCCGCCATCATGCCCATCATGGCCTGGGCTCGGGCGCCCATCATGCCGCCCATCGCGCCGCCCATGCCGCCGCCCTGGGCATCCTGGAGGAGTTTTTCGAGGAGCGCGAGGGCCATGCGCTGCACCTCGCGGGTCTCCTTGCCCGTGTCGCCGGCGCCGAGGGCGATGCGGCTGAGGTCCATCTTCTCAGCCGACTTGTTCACGAGCGCGGCGGCGGGCGGGATTTGGGCGAGGAGCTTCTCGAGCTTTGTGGCATCCATGTGCACGCGGCTCTGCTGGCGGCTCAGGGCCGCGGTGTGCTGGTCGAAGGCGTCTGGGTCCTTGCCTCGGATGGCCTCGGCCTGGAGCGTGCCGGTGTTGACGCGCTTTTGGCCGATCAGGCAGCGCTGGAGGAGGAGGAGCGCGCGCATCATCTGGGCGCTCATCATGGCCTGCTGCATCTGCTGGAGCTCGCGCGCGAGGCGCTCGCGGGCGTCCTCGAGGAGGGCCAGGGCTTTCTTGCCGTGTTCGAGGCCCTCGGGGAGTGCCTTGGCGTAGAGGTCGGCGGCGCCGAGGCCCATCTCGCTGGAGGCGGCGTCGAGCTTTGCGGCGGCCTGGGAGCGCATCATCGCTATCTCGTTGGCCAGCCAGTGGAGCGCGGCGGCCTGCTCCGAGACGTCGCGCTGGAGGCTCGCCTGGTCAGTGCCCAGCTCGGCGGGCCGCTTGGCCTTCTCGGCCTTCTTGATGGCGGCCTCGATGGCGGCATTGATGGCCTTCTGACGGCGGATAAACTCCTCGAGCTCTTTCATGAAGGCGTCGAGGCTGTCGCCGCGACGGCGCAGGATGTCGGCGACGGCGAGGAGGGACTTGGCCACCTTGTCCTGCTCGGGGATTTGCGAGAAGAGGGCATTGTCGCCGAGGCGCTTGGCGACGCTGGCGGCCCGCTCGGCCACCTTGTCCTCGTCGAGCTTCAGCTTCGCCTCTTCCGCAGTTGCGGCGTCGCTGGGATTGGAGAAGGCCAGGGAGCCGGCCGCCTTCTCGATCTCCTTGCCGAGGGCGTCCACGCCGTCTTTCACGGAGCGCTGGGAGGTGATGAGGTGCTGGAGCCGGCGCTTCTGGTCTTCGGTCATGTCCTTGGGGTCGGTGCCGAGGGTCTCGCGGGCGAGTGGGACGAGGTTGTCTTTGAGGCCGCGCTGTCGGACAGCAAGTGCCTCGGCCTCGGCTGCGAGCTTCTCGAGGATGCCGCGGCGCTGCATGCGCTCGGCGATCTGGGCGAGTTGTTCGAGGCGGCGGGCCGCCTCCTCGGTCTGTTCCTGGGCGATGCGAAGTGGGGAGGGCTCGCCCTGTTGGCCCTGTTGGCCCTGGGCGGCGCGGCCGAGCTGGTCGGCGGCGGTTTGCATGGGGTTGTTTGCGGTGTCGCGGACGCCGCGGCCGAGCTGCTCCATTTGCGAGAGCATGTCGGTGGGCGTCGAGGGGTTGCGTGCCAGCTCGGGAATGAGGCGTTCGAGCTTGCGGGCGAGGTGCTCGGTGCCGCGGGTCTCGTCGAGCTGTCGGTCGTGGGCGGCGCGCGCGCCCTCGCGCGTTGCGGCGTCATCGGCCTCCTTGCCCGCCTTGCCGGCCTTGTCGCCCTCGCGGCCTGCCTCCTTCTCAGAGCCCTTGGCCAGGCGCTCGGCCTGGGCGCTCTGGGCGCGTTGGGTGGCCGCGCGGCGCAGCATTTCAAGCTGGAGCTCTTTGAGCTTGCTGAGGACGCGCTCCAGGTGCTCCATTTCGCTGAGGACGGCGATGCGACAGACGGGGGAGGAGCCGCGGCGCAGGACTGCATCGTCGGCATAGTCGGCGGCCTCGGCCTTGTACTCCAACACATCGCCCGCCACGAGGCCGAGCTGGTCCACGAGCAGCTCGGTGGTGGCGCTCAGCTCGGGGGTCGTGGGGCTGCCGTCCTTGAGTGCTTGGCGCTGCCAGCGGTCGGCAGTCTCGGCGGCACCCTGGCCTTTGATGGCGCGGTGGGCAAGGACGAGGCTACGGACGCCGAACTCGTCGCGGGCGGTGGCTTCGAGCGGCACCTTCTCGCCTGGAAGGACCACGAGGTCGTGGCCCGGCTTGGCGATGGTGACGACGGGCACCCTGTCGGGCGACACGCGGATGTAGACGCTCTCGGGCGCGCGGTTCGCCAGCCCGAAGCCGTCGGTGAGCGCGATGGCGTACTCGCCGCTTTGGGTCGGGACGAAGGGCTTGGAGATCAGGGCGCCGGAGGCGTCGGGGGAAAGCGGTGTTGGGGATTGGGCCTTGGACGTTGGGGGTGAGGAGGGGAAGTGGAGTTCGCCCGAGCACTGAAACTCCGGCTCGCTGCCGCGGTGGATGGGGACGGCCTTGAGCACGACGCTTGTGCCCTCGACCACCTGGAGCGGCCCCTCGATGGGCTCGACGGCCACCTGGCGCCCGCCGGCGTACTTCGGCGTGGTGAGCACGGCGCTCTTCTTGCTGAGCGCCGGCGGCGGGACGACCCGCAGGCGGTGCCACGGCGAGCGCGCGTCGCCTGCCACTACCCGATAGGTGAGGTCCTTGAAGAGCGGCCCGGTGTTCCAGCGCGCGACCCCCTCCTGGCAGGCGAGCTGGAGCGAAACGCGGTCCGCGGCCTCGGTCCCCTGGCCCCTGGTGCCATAGAGTCGTGCCGTCGCTGCTGGGCGGCCCGAGGTGGCGATAACGACCTCCACCGCGTCCCCCACGCGCACCACGCGGTCTCCGGGCTCCACGGCCAGGCGGGTGTAAGAGAAGAACGGCACGTTGGCTGAGGGGCGGAAGAGGCGCGCGAGGGCGTTGCGTATGGCCTCCGGGCGAACCTGGTAGGCGGCGAACAGGACGGCCACGATGGCTAGCGCGATGCTGCCGGCCTTGAGCAGGGGGCGGACGGGCACGGCGGCGCGGTAGTCCACGGCGCGTGCTCGCTCGGAAATCTGCCTGAGCGCCGACTCCACCAGTGCGTGCGAGACGCCTTGCTCGTCAAAGCCCTCGGCGCTCAGTTCCACGGCGCTCACAAGGTCCTCTTCCACCTTGGGGAAGCTGTGGCCGAGACGTGCGGCGGCATCGCGGTCCCGCAGCCTTCGCACGGCGGGCCACACGACCCATCGGGCGAGGCAGGCCGCGCAGGCGGCCACAATGGCCGCGAGCGCGATGGTCCGCGGGATGGGTGAGAGGCGCACCAGGCGGTCGGCGGCCACGGCTGCCCCCACGCCGGCCGCCAGCACCGCCACGGTGATCAGCAGGCCGGTGTGGGTGTAGATGATGCGCCAGCGGCGGCGATAGCCGTCGAGCGCTCGGCGCAGCGTTTCGGGCAATCGAGTGCTTCGGTGGGTCTTCATGCCAGCCCACTCCTCTTGCGGATAAGCCAGGCCGCGGCCAGGAGGAGCGCCAGGCCCGAGTAGTAGGCCCAGTGGCGACAGGGCGATTGCTCCGTCGTCAGGAGGCGCCGCTCGACCGTGGCTGCCAGGAGGTCCGGCAAACGCTCGGCCTCATCTACTCTAAGATACCGCCCGCGGCTCGCTTGTGCAATAGCATTTAGGGTTGAAACGTCTTGGGCGAGGAAGCGCCGCTCCAGGTCGGGTCGCGCGGCGGTCAGCTCGGCGGCGGAGGAGAGCGGCTCGTCGCCGTAGGCCGACACGATTGGCCGCAGGAGGTGTTTGCCCGGTCTCTCGGGCTTGAAGACGGCGCGGTAGACGCCCCAGCCGCCGGGCGCGGCGGCGAGGGCCAGCCGCTGCGGCGGGGCGCCCTCCGTCTCGATCTTCACCCACACGCGCGCGTTCTCAAGCGGAAAGCCGTCGGGGCCGAGGCAATATGCCTCCACCTCCACCGCCTCGCCCGTGTCGCACTCAGTGCGGTCGAGCGACAGGCGTGCGCGCGGGTCGCCCTCGGCGAACTGCCTCTTGACCATCCAGCGGAGGGCCTGCGCCCAGAAGCGGTAGTGGTACTTGTCGCCCACTGCCTGGCGCCAGCGCCAGGTCTCCTCGATGCCGAGCCAGAGGACTTTGCCCGCGCCCACCCGCTGGACGGCGATGAGGGGTAGCTTGGAGGCACCCGCGAGGCGATAGGGATGGACGACGAGCGCGGTGGCCCCGCGCGCCAGCCCCCCCACGCCTGCCGACCACCGCAACTTCGGCAGACGCGACCACACGCTTTCGTTCTCCTCGGGGTCGGGGGCCAGGCGGGTCATCAGGTGCGAGAGGCCGTCCTGGCTTATCTCGAGGGCGAAGGGTTCCCCGCGGCTGTCGCCGCCCGCCGCGCCCTCGAGGCTGACCGGCAGGATGTCGGCAACGGGCGTGCCAACCAGGGCGCGGGCTCCGTGCCGCCGGCCCGCGACCACGATGAGAGCGCTGCCGCGCACCCTCACCAGGTCCGCCAGCTCCTTGAGGAAGTCGTCGGGCATCTGCTCGCGCGAGAGGTCGCCCAGGATCACCACGTCGTAATCGGCCAGTTGCTGCTTCTGGGTGGGGAGAGCCTCCACGTAGCCCTCGCCCTTGATGGCGCCGAGACCGGGACGAAGCAGGCACACGCTAAGTTGGACGGCGGGGTCGCGCTCAAGGACATTGCGAATGAAGCGGAACTCCCACCTCGGCTCGCTCTCAGCCAGCAGCACGCGGAGCTTTCGCTCGGCGACCTCGATGGCGGCCTTGGCGGAGTTGTTCGTCTCGTCCTGCTCGCCCTCCTGCTTGGGCACCCGGACGCTGAAGGTGCGGACGCCTGGAGTGTCGGGCACGAAGGAGAAGGTGACGGTGACGGGGCGGCCTGTGGGGAGGGCGACGACCTGTTTCTCCGCGATGACATCGGCGCCGCTCATGAGCTGCACTGGCAATCGGGCGGCGCCCATGCCGCTCGTGGCCACCTCGGCGGCCAGGAGCACCTCGTCGCCCAGGAGGGCGGTCTTCGGCGCTCGGAGGGCGGTGACCGCGGCATCGCGCGGCGGGCTGGGATTCCCCACACCCACGACGAAGACCGGGATGCCCACCCGCCCCAGCACGCGGGCGACCTCCGAGGGGTCGCTCCCGGCGTTCCAGGCGCCGTCGCTGATGAGCACAATCGCCCGTGGGCGGACGCCCCACGAGCCCCGGGCCGCGGCATCGAGCGCGTCGCCGATCGCGCTCGCATAGCCCTCGGGGTTCACCTCGAAGGCCGCCGCCCCCTCGCCCAGGGAGAGCGCCTCCAGCTTGTCCGCAAACCGCCAGCCCACCACCTCGAAGCCATCCCTCACCTTTCCCAACCATGCGTCCGGGCGCAGAAGACGCCTGACGGCTTCCTGGCGGCTTACTTCGTGCTTCTCCCCTGACTTCAGATCGGCAATCGGCAATCGGCAATCTACAATCTGCATGCTCCTTGAGCCATCCACCACCACCGCGCACAGCGGCTTCTGCGGGTCGAGCCAGGTGCGGATGAGCTTGGGGCTGAGCACGATTCCCGTCAACATCACGCCCGCCACGGCCACGAGGACCAGAATGGTGCGGCGTGTCAGGCGGCCCAAATGGGCAGCATCGCGGCGGAGGAACACCAGCGTCGCTGCAAGAATGATCGCCGCGGCCACCAAGACGAGCCACACGGGCAAGGGACAGTCGAAGACGACCTTTGTGGTGTTCAAGGCTTCTTCCGCTCTTGGTGGAACCGGTGGGACCCATAGGTCCTATTGGACGTGTGGCGGCGCCACCGGTTCATCCCTGCTTCGCCGTCGCGCTCGGGCGGCCCATTGACCACGCCAGAAGCACCTCGCCAACCAAGAAGGCCAGGGCGAGCGCGGCCAGGGGGAACGTGGACGACGCCGTCTGTGTCCCGCTCCCGCCGCCCAGCGAGCCCGCCGCACCATCGGCCCGCAGATAGGTCACGGCGACGCTGCCGAGAAGCCCCTGGATCGTCGCCGCGTCGAGCCGCTCGAGCTCCGATTCCTGGGTCGGGACGTTAAACGCCGCGAGGGGCGCGGCCAGCTCGGGCTTTTCCGGCGCCGAGGCGCCGGGCGCGAGGCGGTAGATGCCTGCAAGCTCTGTTTCGGCGTAGACCGCATCGCCCTCTGCGGGCCGCACAATCGGGGCGGCGCGACCGTCGGGCCGCACGACCACGTGGGCACCGGGCGGGGGAGACAGACGCAGCTCCGTCAGCGTCGTGAGGGCAAGCGGCGCCGCGCCCTCGACCAGATGGGTCTGAATCGCCCGATGAAGCACCAGGAGGAACGGCGGGGTGAACGGCAGGTTCGAGAAGTCCGCCTGAGCAGAGACCGCGAAGACGTAGACCTTGCCGCGCCCAGCCTGGAGTCGTACGAGGAACGGCTCTCCGCTTTCGGTGTGGATGAGCACCTCGGTCGGCTGCCCGGCCGTGTCGAGCCGGAAGTGCTTGGAGATGAGCACGCGGTCCAGCCCCTCCGCTGGCAGGGCCGACACGATGGGGCTGGTGGGCGCCACTACGCCCAGCTTGAGCTTCTTGTCCGCCTCAGCTTCAACCAGTCCCCGGATGCGGGGGCCGGGGAACTTCGCCTCGTTCCACGCCGCGGCGTCGGTGTGGGCGCCGGGGAAGACCACGACCAGCCCACCGCCGCCCGCGTAGGTCTGAAGGCGCTCGAGGGCCTCGGCGGGAAGGGGCGGCAGGTCGGTCACGATGACCGCAGCGAAGTGCGACAGATCAGTCCCCGCCAGCTCCTGTGGCGGGAGGGTCTGGACGCTGAATACCGAACGCTCGGCGAGTGCCGACTCGGGCGGCTGAATGGCCAGCTTCACAAAGTCGCTCCCGCCCTCGAAGGGCACCGAGGAGGGCGCACCATCCACCACCAGCACGGGGATCCGTGCCGATGTGTGGAGGACGAAGTAGTAGCGGTCGTCCCCAGGCATAGCGTCGGGGCTGAGCTCCAGGTGGCCCCAATGGGTGCCGCCCTTGAGCGGCGGGAGGCGGAAGACGACGTCGGCCCGGCCCGGCTCGGCGAACTCCTGGGTGCGGGAGTCCACACGCTGGCCATCGAGGAAGAGCGCGAGGGTAGCCGCTGTGCCCGACGGCTTGTTGCTCCTGAAGGCCACGGTGGCGGTGAGCTTCGGCGCGTCGCCCTCGACCAGCACGGCGGGCGCGACGGCCAGGGCGACGACCGAGAGGTTGGCCTCGACGCTCGGGCTGAGGTCGGTGATGACGACCTGCGGCTTCCCGGCGCGCTCGAGGGCAGCTCGCACCTGCTGCCACTCGCCGGCCTCGTCGGCGCGCCAGCCGCTGGCCTGGAGGTCGGTGACGAGCCAGATGGTGCCGCCGCCCCCGCCGCGCTCGAGCGACTCCGCGGCGGCTCGGAGGGCACGCGGCACGTCTCCGCGGGCGCCGGTCAGGCGGGCCTCCTTGAGCACCGCGGCCACCGCCGAGCGGTCCTGGAGCGGCTCGCGGAAGGGCGAGTCGTATGCCTGGGCAAACGTGCCGCCCATGGCGCGCGTGCCGCGCGGCAGCGCCTCCAGGGTGCTCGCCACGAGCTGGCGCCCGCGCTCGAAGGCCGAGCCACCCGTGCCCGCGGCCGCCATGCTGGCCGAGGCATCGAGCGCCACGGCCACCTGGCGGCTGCCGCCGAGGAGCGCGGCCAGGCCGCCGCGCACGACGGGCTGCGCCAGAGCCCCCAGCGCCGCCGCCAGCAGCAGCATCCGCAGGGCCATCAGGAGAATCTGCTGGAGCCGGGCGCGGCGCACCGCTCGCCGCTCCATCGTGAGCAGGAAGTCAATCGCCGCCCACCTCACCCGCCGATACCGGATGCGGTTCAGCAGGTGGATGATCACCGGGAGCGCCACCAGCGGCGAGAGCAAGAGGAGTTCGGGGTGAAGGAACTGCATGCGGTGCTCACCGGCTTCCAGCAGGACCCATAGGAGCTATAGGCCCTGTCGAGATTACCTGCGCCTCCCGAGATACGCGGTGAGAGCCCGGTCAAAGGGGTCGGAGAGCAGCATCCGCTCGTAGTCAATGCTCTTCTCCGTGCACCCGCGACGCAGGCGGTCGAGGAACTGTCCCATCCTCGCGCGGTAGCTATCGGCCATCACGCGTGGGTCCACGACGATCTCCTCGCCCCGCTCGATCCCCTCGAAGAGGGTGACGCGGTCGTACGGGAAGGCCAGCTCGGCGTCGTCGAGGAGGTGGAGGGCGATGACCTCGTGGCGTCGGTGGCGGAAGTGCTGTAGACCCTTGAGGAGCGCCTCCACGTTGTCGAAGAAGTCGCTGATGACGATGACCATGCTGCGGCGGCGGATGCGCTCGGCGATCTCGTGGAGCACTGCGGCGATGTTGGTGTCGGCCCCCGCCTTCACCCGCTCGAGCACCTCGACGATGGCGGCGAAGTGGCGGGCGTTGCCCCGCGGCGGGATGAAGGTCCGCACGGCGTTGTCGAAGACCACCAGGCCCGCCTGGTCGCCCTGGCGGAGCATCAGGAGCGCTAGCGAGGCCGCCAGCCCCGCGCCATAGCTCAGCCGCGACTCGCGCACGGTCGTGAACTCCATCGAGCCGCTGGCGTCCAGCAGGATGTAGCAGCTCAGGTTGGTGTCGGCCTCGAACTGCTTGATGAAGAAGCGGTCGGTGCGGGCGAGGACGCGCCAGTCAATGTAGCGCGGGTCGTCGCCGGGCGAGTACTCGCGGAACTCGGCGAACTCCACGTTGAAGCCGTGGTAAGGGCTCTTGTGGATGCCCGAGTAGTAGCCCTCCACTGCCTGCCGCGCGCGCAGCTCCAGACGGCTGATCCTGGCGACGGCCCGCCGATCTATCTGCCGTTCCTTGCTCGCGGGCACCCAGGGCTCCTCGCTGGCTCCGGAATCGCAAATCGGAAACCCGAGGTCTCAGCTCTCCGCCTCAATCGCCGGCACCTCGCCCAAGAGGCGGGCGACCACATCGTCCGACGTAATCCCCTCGGCCTCGGCATTGAAGTTCAGCAGGATGCGATGGCGGAGGACTGGGGCGGCAACGGCCTTGACGTCCTCGACGCTCGCATAGCCGCGGCCGAGCAGGATCGAGCGGGCCTTGGCGCCGAGGATGAGGTACTGCGAGGCCCGCGGCCCGGCGCCCCAGGCCACCCACTCGCGGACGTAGTCTGGCGCGTCGGCCTCTTTCTTCCGCGTCTTCCGCACCAGTGTCACCGCATAGCGATAGACATGGTCGGGCACTGGGATGCGGTAGACGAGGTCCTGGAGCTTGATGATGTCGTCGCCCGTGAGGACGTGTTTCACCTGCGGGTCACGCAGCGTTGTCGTGCGGCGGACGACCTCGATCTCCTCATCGAAGGCGGGGTAGTCCACCCGCACGTGGAACATGAAGCGGTCGAGCTGTGCCTCAGGCAGGGGATAGGTGCCCTCCTGCTCGATGGGGTTCTGCGTGGCGAGGACGAGGAAGGGCTCGCGGAGGTAGTACTCCTTGCCGCTGGCGGTGACGCGGTGCTCCTGCATGGCCTCCAGGAGTGCCGCCTGGGTCTTCGGGGGGGTGCGGTTGATCTCGTCGGCCAGCACGATATTGGCGAAGAGAGGGCCGTGGACGAACTCAAAGGCCCTGTGGCCCGTCGCCTTGTCCTCGCGGAGGATTTCTGTCCCGATGATGTCCGAGGGCATCAGGTCGGGCGTGAACTGTATGCGATGGAACTGGAGCGAGAGCACGCGGGCGAGGGTGCGGACGAGGAGCGTCTTGGCCAGGCCGGGCACGCCCTCCAGCAGGCAGTGGCCACGCGAGAACATGGCCAGGAGCACCTCTTCCACCACCTGGTCCTGGCCCACGATGACGTGCCGGATTTCGTCGCGCAATTGCGCGCAGGCGTCGCGGAACCGCTCCAGCTCTTGCACGTCGTGGTCGGGAGCCACTTCCTGGCTCGCTTGCATGGTCTCTGCCATCATCGGCTCCTCGTGTTGCGGTGACTCTGCCCCAGGTCCCATTATGGCATCTTGGCGACTGGGAAGCAAGGAATGTGCTTACCTCAGCGGTGTGGGAGATCGGGCGCGGGCGACGTGGGCGCTGGCGCGGGCGAGGCGCCCACTTGAGCGGGCTACTTGAAGGCGGCCCGGATGTCGGCGAGGCCGACGCCGAGGGTTGCCCGCGCGATGCGGTCGAGGTCCTCCTCGCTGCCCTGGATGTGGATGGTGCGGTGGCAGTGTCTGAGCGTCTCGCCAGGCTTGAGGAAGGCGGCAGGTGAGGAGCTCTCGAGCTCGTAGAAGGGGCCGAGGGGCGGGCCGGCAGGCGTAGGGCCGTCGTTGTAGCTGTTCACGACGTCGCCCTTGAAGGGCTCCTTCTGGATTTCCCACATGGAGTTGACGTAGTCGGTGACGCCCTCGGGCTTGGTGTAGGAGGCGAGGGTGAGGACGCGGTTGGCGGCGTCGTAGGAGCCGAGGATGGGCTTGGCGCGGCGCGGGCTGAGGCCGATCTTGCCGCGCTGGAGGCCGTCGGCCTTGAAGTAGATGACGCCGCCCTTCACCCTCAGCCGGTCGGGCGGCACCTTGCCAAAGTAGGAGTCATTGACGATGGGGCCGAGCTGGTCCTCCGGCCCCTCGACGTAGGGGATGACGACCGTGGTGGCTGGGGAGGGATTGAACATGCAGAGGATCCAGATGGACAGGGTGCCCGTGGTGCGGTCCCAGGGCTTGTCGCCGGCGTTGCGGATTGAGTTATCGGTCTCGTAGGCGACGGCCTGGGCGGTGGGGGGCACGGCGATGCCGAAGTGCCGCTTGATGTCGTCCGGGGCGAGGATGCGGACGATGCGCTCGGCTGCGACGTTGAAGCGCGTGCCCGAGACGTTTTCCACGACGAAGGTCTTGGTGAAGCGGGCCATCGTGGCCGTCTGTTCCGCAAGCTCCCACTTGCCCCAGTCAATCGGCTCGGGGACCTGCCAGTCCTTGAAGTCGAACGTCGGCCTGTCGCTCTTTGGGAAGAAGATGGAGAATTGCCCGCCCTCGGGTCCGAGCCAGAAGCGCTCTTCGCCGCCGAATGCGTTCATGTGGGGTTTGCGCTTGCCCGAGGCGATGAGGGCGCGGTTGATCCAGCCGAAGCTCAGGCCGTTGGGCCCTGTGGCGGTGCTGGTCATTACGCGGCCCTGATAGAGGGGGACGACGACGACCTCAGCGGCACCCGTCTTGTCGGCCAGGGCGATAGCGTCGGTGTGCTTCTTGAGGAAGGCCAGGTCGTCGCCAAACGTCACGGGCTTGGCGCCGCCCGGCATCGCGCAGCCGGCCAGACCAACCGCTGCGAGCAACAACACGACGGAGAGTCGCTTCGTCACGTCAGTTTCCTCCAAGAGGGTTGGAGGCACACGCGAGTCGCGTGTCGCCACGTGTGTTCCCCTAGAGGAAAGCAGATCGGGGCGGAGGATGCAAGTGCAAATGTTGACCCGCTGGGGCAGTCGTGGTAAGGTTGCGGCGGAGGTGGCTGATGGGTGCTGACGAGGTTGTGGAGCGTGTGTGGCGGGCTGTGAACTCCGGGCCGCTGGACGTGGCTGGCTACGAGGAGCGGGTGGCGTGCGAGCGCGAGGAGCTTGAGCGGTTCCACATTCCCCTGGGGCAACTGCTCATTGACCGCGCGAAAGGGACGCCGGGCCGGTGCCTTGTGGCGGTTGCGGGGGTGCCGGCGGGGGGCAAGTCGGTCTTCACCGCGCTGATGGTGAGGGTGCTGCGAGCGATGGGGCCGGGGTTCGGCGTTGCGGCGGTCGGGCTGGACGGCTACCACTTGCCCAACGCCTGGCTCGACTCGCACCCGTCCCCATTCGGCGATGGGACGCTGAGGCGCTATAAGGGCGCGCATTTCACGTTCGACGCGGCTCGTCTCGCGGCCGACCTGAAGCGGTTGAAGGGCGGAGGAGGGGCGGTGGCGTTGCCGGCCTACGACCGCAGGCGCCACGACCCCGTTGAAGGGGCGATCGTCGTGGAGGAGTCGGACCGCCTGGTGCTGGTGGAGGGGAATTACCTCTTGTGTCGTGAGGGGCCGTGGGCCGAGGTGTTCGAGTGCTTCGACGTGCGGGTCTTCCTTGCCCTGCCACCTGGTGTGAACCGCGAGCGGATGATCGCCCGGCACATGCGGGGCGGCCGCAGCCGCGAGGAGGCCGTTGCCCATTTCGAGCGGACTGATGGCCCCAACACTGCCCTCGTTACGCCGACCGAGGCCGCGGCTGACATCGTGGTGAGCCTGGAGGCGGACTATCGCATCGCGGCCATCGCACCCCGCCTGCCTTGACCGTTCGCGCCGAGACACCTATAATGGCCGCAATCGTCAGGTGAGGTTCCACCGCGCACGTGAAGCAAGGGAAAACGCATGGCTCGTCATCGAGGAGAACCAGAGCCCGCCGCCGCTGCCGGGCCGCCAGCGGGCCGGGGCGAGACGTGGGCGCTCTACGTCGTGGTCTTTGTGTGCGGGGCGGTGCTGATGGCCTTCGAGATGGTCGGGAGCCGCATCCTGGCGCCGACCTTCGGCAGCACGGTCTTCGTCTGGGGCAGCCTCATCGGGGTGTTCCTGGCGGCACTGAGCCTGGGGTATCTCGTCGGTGGGCGGCTGGCCGACAGGGTGCCCAAGTTCTGGCTCTTGGGCGCGATCATCGCGGCGGCGGGGCTGCTCATCCTGGTCGTGCCGCTCTTCGCCCCCTACTCGTGTCGCTGGATTGATCGGTCGAGCCCCGGCCACAGGCTAAACCCGCTTTTCGCCTCGATGCTGTTGTTCTTTGTCCCGAGCATGCTCTTGGGGATGGTTTCGCCGTTCTCGGTGCGCCTCCAGGCCCAAAGCGTGGCGACGATGGGCAACGTGGCGGGGCGGCTCTACTCGCTCTCGACCCTGGGCAGCATCGTGGGCACGATGGCAGCCACCTTTTGGTTCATCCCCGAGTACTACACGAGCACCACCGTCAGGGCCTTGGGCATCGCTCTCGTCGTGGTCTCGCTCCTGGGCATGGCGCCGCGCAGGCGCGGCAAGGCGCTTGCTGCGAGCGTGGGCGCGGCCGCGCTTCTCGTTGCCGCAGGCGTGCTGTGCGTCCTGCCCACTCCTTCGTACATTCAGCTCGAGCCGGGTGAGAAGCTGGTTGCGGAGGCCGACTCGCCCTATCAGCACATTGGCGTGGTGCTCCTGCCGCGCGGGTCGGGCGACGACACGAAGCAGTGGTCGCTGCGCATGGTCTTCGACAAGTACATCGAGAGCGAGATTCTCGTCCAGGGCGACGACCCGCAGACCATACGGCCGCGGGAGCCATATGAGAGCTGGGCGAAGTACACCGACACCCTCCACCTGCCCTGGCTGTTCAACCGCGACGCGCGCAGCGTGCTCATCGTTGGCGGGGGCGGCGGCGTGGTGCCGACTATCTACCGCCGCGACTACCCGCAGCTCGAGCGCATTGACGTGGTGGAGATAGACCCTGTGGTGGCGGAGCTGGCTGAGCGCTACTTCGGCTACCGGCCCGGCGAGAACGGCGTGACCACGACGATCATGGACGGGCGGGTCTACATCCGCGACTGCCCGCGCCAGTACGACATCGTCATCCTCGACGCCTTCACGGGCGGTCGCCCGCCCTTCCACCTCCTCACGCGGGAGTTCCTCCAGCTTGTCAAGGGGCGCCTCGGCCCCAAGGGGGTCGTGCACCTCAACATCATCAGCGCCCTGGAGGGCGAGAAGAGCCGGCTCTTCTGGGCCATGCTCAAGACCTTTCACAGCGTCTTCGGCCCCGAGCGCACCTACGTATTCCCCAAGCTCTACGACCCGCGTTGGGGCCAGACGAAGGACCGCCGCGACGGGATGAACGTGGAGCTCGTGGCGCTGAACTTTGACGACGCAGAGAACCCCCTCCCCAAGGCGGCAATCGAGGCCAGGGCGCGCGAGCGCGTCGGCTCCCTCATCAAGATCCCCAGCATCACCCGCCACGCCGAGAACCATCAGACGATGGCCGACCTCCTCGCCAAGAACGACCCCAGCGCCGAGCGGCGCAGGGAGCGCGAGCGCGAGTGGGCAGCCGCGCCCATCCTCACCGACGACTATGCGCCCGTGGATAACTGGGTGACTGATTAGATTTGCGATTTCCGATTTGCGATCTGCGATTTCAGGCCGGGGGCAGGCGGGTTAGCCAGGCGGCGGTGGCCGATATGGGCGCCGAGCAGTCAATGTAGCCCAGGCGGTCCCAGAAGGGCTCGAGGACAAAGGGCAGGAACTGGGCGGCGGGGCCGAGCTTCTCGATGAGCGGCTTGAGCTCGCCGGAGGGCTCAGTGGTGTGGGCGAACTGGACGAGGAGCGTCGGCGGCCAATCCGCAATCCGCGTTCCGCATTCGGCAATGTTCAGCGCCTTTATCTCCTCGCACATTGCGCGGCTGGCCAGGAAGCCGTCGAGGTCAATCGTCGCAGCGCTTCCCGTGGCGCGCTCGCCCGTTGCCTTGCCGCCGGTCATCATCTGACGCACCTGCATGCGGCGGATGTTGAGGCGGTGGAAGAGCGCGCCATCCACGATGGGCTGCCAGAGGACGAGACAGGAAGGACACGTGACGCGTGACGCGCGACCCGTGGCAGGCGGACCGTCGGTTGTGGGCGGTTCGCATTCCGCATTCCGCATTCCGCATTCCGCACTTTGGAGGGCCAGGCTTGCTCCGAGGCGCAGGCCGATGAGGCCGATGCGGCTCACGCTTGTCCGCTCGCGGAGGAACGCCGCCGCCGCCGCGATGTCGCGCATGGCGCCGGCCAGCGAGAACTCGCTGAACGGCCCCTCGCTGTCGCCCGTGCCGCGGTAGTCGAAGCGCAGCGACGGGAAGCCCTCGCGTTCCAGCCGCCTGGCAAGTTCCACAAAGACGCGGTAGGCCTGCTTCTGCTCCTCGGCGAAGGGGGGGGAGAACACCAGCCCGCAGTCCCGTCGCGCGCCCTCAGGCAGGTGGAGAACGCCAAAGAGGCGGAAGGCATCGGACGGGAAGTAGAGGGGTTCTTCCATGTCAAGCGCTGGCTCTGCCTGTGGCCTGAAGCTTCTCGCGGACGAGGGCGGCGATGGCCTTGACGCTCTCGAAGCGCTCGATGCTGAACTCGTCGTCCTCGAGGGAGATGTCGAAGACCTCTTCGAGGCCGATGACGATCTCGAAGAGGCGCACGGAGTCGATTTCGAACTTCTCCATAAGGATGTCGTCGTCGGCGATCTCCGAGGGAGCGACCTTGAGGAACAGGCGCTCGACGATCATGGCCTTGAGGCGGTCTTCCACGGTTGTGTCGTCGGGCATGGGGCCTTCCTAGAAGAACATGCGGCGAAAGTCGTTGAAGGTGGCCAGCAGGAAGATGGCGGCGATGAGGGCGAGGCCGGCGTAGAGGATGGCCTCCTGGAGCTTGCGGTTGAGCCGCTTGCCGCGGAGCTTTTCGTAGGTGACCATGACGATGTGGCCGCCATCGAGCAGCGGGATGGGCAAGAGGTTGAACACCCCGATATTGACGGTGATGAGGTGGATGAGCCAGAAGAGGTCGGCCCAGCCGCGCGTGGCGGAGACGAATGTGACCTGGGCGATGCCCACCGGCCCCATGAGGTCTGAGAGCGGCACGTCGCGCTGGAAGAGTTTGGCTATGACCTTGAAGGCGAAGGTGCCCATGCCGAGCGTGCGCTCAACGGCCGGCAGGATGGAGCCGAGGACGGTCTCCTTGTGGAGCACCTCCTCGGCGGTGGGCTCGACGCCGAGCTGGCCGAGGGTGCGCCTGGCCGAGGCGGGGATGACGGCGAACTCTTCCTCCCCTCGCCGCACGGTGAGGGTGCGGGCGGCCATCTCGGTGAGCAGGTCGTCGAGGGGCATGTAGAGCCCGTGGCCGGTGATGAGGTCGGCCGCGCGGTCGCGGCCGATCTGCACGATGGCGTCGCCTACGGCCAGCGGGGGAGTGGTCTGGGCGTGGACGCTCGCCACGATGTACTCGGGGCGCGGGGCGATGCCCAAGGTGTCCACCAGCAGCAGGCCCGGCCCGCGGGGGACCTCGATGGTGAGGCGCTCGGTGCCTCGTTCGATGGCGAAGGCGGGACTGGGTGGGCCTTCGGCCACGGCGTCCTCGATCTCCCACCAGCCTGCGACGGGTTTGGCGTTGACGGCTACGATGCGGTCGCCCTCCTTGAGGAGGCCATCGGCCGGGAAGCCTTTGCGCACGAAGCCGACCTCGTTGGGCAGGCGGACGGTGAAGCCGGGGTCGGGGCGTTCCACGCCCTCGGGCGTGGCGGTGAGGGTGAGCTGGTGCCCTTCGCGCTCGACGAGGAGTTGCACTGGGCGGTTGGGGCTGGCGAGCACGTGGCGCCGGAGGTCAAACCAGCCGCGCAGCGGTTTGCCATTGATGGCGAGGATGCGGTCGCCCTTGCGGACGCCTGCCTCGGCGGCGGCCTTGCCGGGCCGGGCGTCTCTTATCTTTGTGTGGAGGACCGTGCAGACGACGCCGAGAGGCTTGCCCTTGGGGCGGGTGATGGTAAGGGTGAGCTCCTTATTGTCTCGCTCGATGAGGAGTGGCAGGGGCTGGTCCCAAGGCGTCTCGGCGACCGCCTGGCGCAGGTTCTCGAAGCTCTCGATTGGACGGGAGTCGAGGGCCTTGATGCGGTCGCCCTGGCGAACGCCGGCGTCCCAGGCCGGGCTTCCGATGGCGACGAACGACACCTGCGAGGCTGGGGTGTAGCGGCCGATGATGAGCATGCCCATCGCCAGTGGGATGCCGAAGAGGATGCTGAAGAGCGGCCCGGCGATGAAGACGAGGATGCGTTGGCCGGGGGTCTTGGAGACGAACTCGTCTGGGGAGCCCGTGGCCTCCTCGCCCTCGTCGCCGCCGGCGAGCTTGACGTAGCCGCCCAGGGGGACTGCGGAGACCATGTACTCGGTCTGGCCCCACTTGCGGCCGATGAGCTTCGGCCCGAAGCCGAAGGAGAAGCGGTCTACGCGGACGCGGATGAGCTTTGCGGCGAAGAAGTGGCCCAGCTCGTGCACGAAGATCATGAGCCCGAAGGCGAGGATGGTGAGGGCGACGCCTTTGAGGGTCAGGAGCGCGCTATCCATGCCTGGGCCTCCTGGCGTGCCCAATGGTCTGCCTCATAGATCGTCTCCATGGTCAGGTTGTGGCGCGGAACGTGGCAGTCCATCACTTCGGCGACAAGCTGGGTGATCTGGGTGAACCGCAGGTGGCCGTCGAGGAATGCCCTGACGGCGGCCTCATTGGCGGCGTTGAGGACGGCGCCGAGCGTGCCGCCGGCCTCGGCGGCCCGGTGGCCCAGCGCCAGGGCCGGGAAGCGGCAGGGGTCGGGCTCCTCGAAGTCGAGACGGCCCACTGCGGCCAGGTCCGCCGCTGGCACCGCGCTGGGGCGGCGCTCGGGATGTGTGAAGGCGTACTGGATGGGCACGCGCATGTCGGGCACGCCGAGCTGCGCGATGGTCGAGCCGTCGTAGAACTCGACGAGGGAGTGGACGAGCGACTGGGGGTGGATGAGGACGCGAATCTGCGAGGCGTCGAGGTCGAAGAGCCATTTGGCCTCGACGACCTCGAGGGCCTTGTTCATCATCGTGGCGGAGTCCACGGTGATCTTCGGCCCCATCGCCCAGGTGGGGTGCTGGAGGGCCTGCTGGGGGGTGACTGTCGCGAGGGCCTCGGCGGGCAGGGTGCGGAAGGGGCCGCCGGAGGCGGTGAGCCACACGCAGCGCACCTCGGCCGGCTCCCCCGCCCGCATGGCCTGGAAGATGGCCGAGTGCTCGCTGTCCACCGGGACGATGCGCGCGCCCGACTCCTCGGCAACGCGGCAGAGGAGCTCGCCGGCCATCACCATGCACTCCTTGTTGGCCAGGGCGAGGGTCTTGCCGGCGCGGAGCGCGGCCAAGGCTGGTGGCAGCCCAGAGGCACCCACGATGGCGTTGAGCACGACGTCCACCTCATCGCTGCCGGCCAAGTCGTCCAGCGCGGTGGGACCGGTGGCGAGTTCCACGGCGTCTGCGCCTATGCTTTGGACGAGGCGCGGGAAGAGCTCGGTGGAGGAGAGGACGGCGCGCCGGGGGCGAAACTCCTTCACCTGGGCGGCCAGCGCGGCCCACTGGGTGTTGGCTGCCAGGCCGACAAGCTCGAAGTCGGGTCCTAGCTGGCGCAGGACCTCCAGAGCGCTTCTGCCGGTGGAGACGGTGGAGCCGAGTATGGCGATCCGTTTGGCCATTTGGGATTGCGGTCTGGGGGCTGCGGACTTGGGCGACGCCGACGCCCAGTATAGCAGAAGATGCGCATGGCTTCAAACCACCGAAGTCTGTAGGCATGGGTTCTGAAGATGGACGACCGGGCTGTGTCAGTCTCGCCGTCGTCCTCACCGTGGTCGTCGGCCCGGGTTCCCCTGGCCCCTGATTCGACTGGGGCGTGGACCGCGACCACGAGGTGGACCGCGACCA
>Ga0101944_10003283_pt1 | contig 23167 bp, 18 predicted proteins | sample DewCreD2012metaG_FD_75245 | JGI IMG/M metagenome (GOLD analysis project Ga0101944, IMG submission 75245) | Hot spring sediment bacterial and archeal communities from British Columbia, Canada, to study Microbial Dark Matter (Phase II) - Dewar... ... | reverse complement strand
GAAGCGCGCCCCTCGTTCATCGAAATCCACCCGTGGTTCGCCCTGCGGACAAATGACGAAACGCCCATTCAGGGTCTGTACCTCTTCCTCCAGTACGGTTATCGTTGGTTCGCCGTCCGGCGGTATACCCACCCACGCGCCGCGCGCAGGCAAAAGCGGCGCGCCCGGCTCGCCCAGCATAGCGAACCCATCTAAATGCAATATCTGGCATGGTCGGTCGCCAGCTGTAGTTTGTTCGATCATCACTTTCGGCGCGGTTAATTCCAACACCACGCTTTGCCCGTTCGCCTGGATCAGGCGAACAGGGTCGCTCTCCGTCGCAGCGACGTTATTGGTCGGCGCAGCGGGGGTTACGAAGCGCGGCGCGCCGGCCTGCGCCGCCCGGAAGAATAACCACACCAGGCAAAGCGCAACGATGACCGCAAGAAAGATGACCTGGAAGAAGCAGATGGCTCTCATAATCGGTTATCTGTGATAACGCCGGGTCGGGATAACAAATAGATGCAATCCTTCGCGTGTCATGGCAAGCGCAGCGAAGCCATCTCCCAGCCAGCGAGCAGATTGCCTCGCCGTCTGTAGCGGCTCACAATGACACCTAAAAAACGATAGATCTCTTGCCCGACGTGCGTCCATAGAATTTGCCTAGCCAGCGGGCTGCGGCGTTTCGTGCAAAACAAGCGCCTGGAGAGCAAGCAATTGTTCCAGGAAAGCGCCCACATCCACCTTCGCCTGCGCCTCATCTACTTCGTATTCAGCGACTATCGCCTGGACGATCTCCTCCGCCATCGACGGCGGCGTACCGCGGTCTTCCTCGCCGACGATCACGAGCACCGGGCAGGCGATGGTGGGCAGCCGCGCGGTCAGGTTGATCCGGCTGATCGCGTGCGCGCAGCCGATGTAGCCCGCGACCGGTGTCGCGCGGATGCGCTCGGCGATTCGCGCGACGACGTCGGGTCGGCGCTCGCGGAACGGCGCGGTGAACCAGCGCTCGAGCGTGGCCGGAACGATCGCCGACATGCCCTGCGCCGTTTTCACCGCGGCGATCCGTTCGTCCCACACACCGCGCATCTCGGCCGGGTACCGGCTCGTCGTGTCGGCGAGCGTCAGCGACGCGAAGCGCAGCGGAAAACGCAGCGCCGCGATCTGCCCGATCATCCCGCCCATCGACAGGCCGACGAAGTGGCAACGCTGGATGCGCAGCACGTCGAGCAGCCCCTTCAGGTCGTCGGCCAGTTGCTCGAGCGTGTACTCGCCGGCCGGCGCGGAGGTCGCGCCGTGGCCGCGCGTGTCGTAGCGCAGCACGTTGTAGTCGCGCGCGAACTCGGCCGCCTGCGGCTCCCACATCGTGTGGTCGCACGCGAGCGAATGGCTGAATACGAGCCAGGGGCGAGACGGCTTGGGTTCGCCGTCGATCTGATAGGCGATGTCGATGTCGTTAACGCGGACGCGCTTCATCGGTTTCAAGCAAGGTGACTCGCATGCCGGGGCCGGCTTCGGCGAGCAGCCGGCGCACGCGTTCGAGGTGTTCGTCGGCGGCGATCAGCAACAGCAGCTCGGCCGGCCGGTGCGAACGCACGATCCGCGTGAGCGTCGTGCGCAACGGCACCTCGCCGACGCAGCACACGCAGCCCGGCGCCAGCCGCGCGAGCGCCACGCCGGGAGGGCAGCTCAGTTCGAAGAATGCACCCTCGGCGATCACCGCCAGTTTGCGTCCGTCGGACGCGGCGCGCCGCGCGTCGATCCACGCGTCGAGCGCGGCCTGCTGCGCGGCTCGTCCGCGCGCCGTCCGCAGCGTCACCGCGATGTTCACGGGGCTCGCCGAAGGGGCCGTCACTTGCGCCAGAACGCAGGGGTGAGCAGCACGAGCACCGACATCAACTCGAGCCGGCCGAGCAGCATCGCGAACGTGCAGACCCAGGTCTCGAAGTCGTCGAGCACGCTGAAATTCGACGCCGGGCCGACCTGGTTCAGCCCGGGACCGGTGTTGTTGAGGCTCGCGACGACGGCGCTGAACGCGGTGATCACGTCGAGCCCGGACAGCAGCATCAGGAAGGTGAAGAAGATGATCGAGCCGCCGTAGATCAGCATGAACGCGAGGACCGCGAAGATCACGTGGTTCTCGATCACCTGCCCGCCGAGGTGCACGGGGTTGATCACGCGCGGGTGCAGGATGCGAACGAACTCGCGCAGCGCCTGCTTGACCAGGATGATCGCGCGGATCATCTTGATGCCGCCGCCGGTGGAGCCGGCGCAGGTCGCGAAGCCGCACAGGAAGAGCATCAGCACCGGCGCCAGGATGGGCCACTGGTTGTAGTCGGTGCTGGCATACCCGGTCGTCGTCGCGATCGACACCGTGTTGAACAGCGCGTAGCGAAACGACGTCGCGAAGTCCGGATACTGCTCGCGCCACCACAGGAACGCGGCGATCGCGAACGCGGCGGCGAGCACGACGGCGACGTACGTCTTGGCCTCGGGGTCGCGCCAGTACACGGCGAGCGAGCGGCGCCGCCACGCCAGGAAGTGCATCGAGAAATTGAAACCCGCGAGCAGCATGAAGACCACCGCCGTGTACTCGATCGCCGGCGAGTTCCAGTAGCCGAAGCTCGCGTCGTGCGACGAGAAGCCGCCGAGCCCCATCGTCGAGCACATGTGCATGAAGGCGTCCGGCCAGTTCATGCCCGCGGTCCGGTAGCTCACCATGCACACGAGCGAGATCGCCACGTAGATCAGGTAAAGGCCCTTCGCCGTCTCGGCGATGCGCGGCGTGAGCTTGTGTTCCTTGAGCGGGCCCGCCGTCTCGGCCTTGTAGATCTGGCTGCCGCCGACACCGAGCAGCGGCAGGATCGCCACCGCGAGCACGATCACGCCCATGCCGCCGATCCACACCAGGAGGTGCCGCCACACGTTGATCGACAGCGGCAGGGAGTCGAGCCCCGTGAGCACGGTCGCGCCCGTGGTCGTCAGCCCCGACATCGTCTCGAAGTACGCGTCGGTGAACGACAGCCCGGGCAGGTGCAGCAGCAGCGGCAGCGTGGCGAACGCGGGCAGCGTCGTCCAGACCAGAGAGACCAGCAGGAAGCCGTCGCGCGGCAGCAGCTCGCGCTTGAAGCGCCGCGTGACGAACCACATCGTCGCACCCGACGCGAAGGTGATCAGGAACGCATTGTCGTAGGCGATCAGCGCCTTGTCGCCGCCGATCAGCGCGACGCCGAGCGGCACCAGCATCGTGACCGCGAAGAGCATCACGACCAGGCTGAGCACGTTCAGGATCGGGAACAGCGAATACGCGAGCGCGTGCATGCGAGGTGTTCGTCGTGGGTGCGCGCGGCGCGATTATGCGCTGCGCGCTCGCGCGCGGGCGCCGCACAAGAAGCGACGGCGGGACTCGCCCGCCGTCGATCTCATCCGCAAGCGCTCGCTCAGTTGCCGTACAGCACGCTCGGCAGCCACAGGCCGAGCTGCGGGAACATGTACAGCAGCACGATCGCGATGACCTGGATTCCCATGAACGGCATCATGCCGGCGAAGATCTGGTTCAGCGTCACGTGCGGCGGGCTGACGCCCTTCAGATAGAAGGCCGACATCGCCACGGGCGGCGACAGGAACGCCGTCTGCAGATTAAGCGCCACCAGCAGCCCGAAGAACAGCGGGTCGATGTTGAAGTGCGCGAGCAGCGGAATGAAGATCGGCATGAAGATCACGATGATCTCGGTCCACTCCAGCGGCCAGCCGAGCAGAAAGATGATGATCTGCGACAGGACCAGGAACTGGATCGGCGTGAGGTCGAGCGACAGCACCCAGCGCTCGACGATCTCCTGCCCGCCGAGCAGCGCGAACGCGGCCGAGAAGATCGCGCTGCCGACGAACAGCCAGCAGACCATCGCGCTCGTCTTCGCGGTCAGGAACGACGACTCCTTCAGGATGCCGCCGAGTTCTCTCAGCGTGGCGCCGAGGACGGCGGCGCGGCCGACGGCCGCCGGCTGCGCGCGCCAGCGTTCGACGTAGCGATACGCCGCGGCGAGGATGACGCCGCCGAAGGCGCCGACCGCGGCGGCTTCGGTCGGCGTCGCCAGACCGAACACGATCGAGCCCAGCACCGCGAGGATCAGGATCGCGAGCGGGAAGAACGACGTGAGCAGCATCTTGAAGACTTCGAGTCGCTCCCACGTCCACGTCGCGTAGATCAGCAGCAGCAGCGCCACGCCGATCGCCAGCGAAACCCAGTACCACGTGGGCGTCACCCGCCGCTCGCCGGTCGCAGCAGCGGCGGCCGGTTGCGCCGCCGCGTCGGCCGGCGCCGCGGCCTCTTCCTTCGGCGCCTCGCCGGCGGCCTGCGGCTCCTCTTCCTCGGCCGGCGGTTCGCCCACGCCGGTGCTCGACTCGGCCGGCGCTTCCGCGATATCCGCCGCCACGGCGCCTCCGGCGGCGACCAGTCCGGCCGTTTCGACCTCCGCAATCGGTGCGGTTGCGGCGCGCTGCATCAGCACGAGCGATCCGACGATGACCACGGCCGGCAACAGCGTCAGAACCCACAGGCGTAGCACCGCAGCGCGCGAAGCCCCAGGCACGGTGCCGAACGTGCGCAACAGCACCAGCAACGCGTGACGTCCGCGCTGAGCCAGTGCCTGAACCGCCGCGGACAAGGGAACGCGCCGCTCTTCCTCGGGCAGCGGCGGCATCAGTTGCGGCTTCCACTTCGCCATCAGGATCACGTACAGCACATACAGCCCGGCCAGCATGAAGCCGGGGAAGAACGCGCCGGCATACAGCTGCACGACCGATACGCCGGCGGTCGCGCCGTAGACGATCAGCAGCACCGACGGCGGAATCAGAATGCCGAGGCAGCCGCCGGCGGTGATCGACCCGGCGGCGATCTTGACGTCGTAGCCGGCGCGCAGCATCGCGGGCAGCGCGAGCAAGCCCATCAGCGTCACGACCGCGCCGACGATGCCGGTGGCGGTGGCGAACAGCGCGCACGTGGCGATCGTGGCGACCGCGAGCGACCCCGGCACGCGCGCCAGCGACAGGTGCAGGCTCTTGAACAGACGCTCGATCAGCGCCGCGCGCTCGACCAGATAGCCCATGAACACGAACAGCGGCACGGCGATCAGCACGTCGTTCGACATCACGCCGTAAGTGCGCTGCACGAACAGATCGAGCACCTGCCGCACGGCGGTATCGGGATCGACGCTGCGGTACGCGAGCCAGGCGAAGGCCACGCCCATGCCCATCAGCGTGAACGCGGTCGGGAAGCCGAGCATGATCGCCACGACGATCAGCGCCAGCATGATTAGGCCGAGGTGACCGTTGGTCAGGTTGCCCCACGGCGTGAAGAAGACGATCGCGGCGACGATCAGCGCCATCAGCGAGAAGCCGAACCACAGTTCCTTGCGGATCTTCATGGCCGCTCCTTGGCCACCAGCGCGTCGAGCTTCTGGATGTCCTCGTCCTTCACGTGCACCATCTCCTTGAGCTTGTCGACGTCGACTTCCTCGACGTCCTCTTCGCGCGACGGCCACTCGCCCTGCCGGATGCAGATGACGCAGCGGACGATCTCGACCAGCCCCTGCAGCAGCAGCACCGCGCCGGCGATCGGGATCACCGTCTTGAACGGATAGATCGGCGGACCGTCGGCGGTGATGTTCGAATGTTCGTTGATGGCCCACGAGTCGGACGCGTAGTAGTACCCGGCATAGGTCAGCGCGACCACCCCCGGCACGAAGAACACCACGTACAGCACGAGATCGATCGACGCCTGCGTGCGCGGCGCGAGGAAGCCGTACAGCACATCGCCGCGGACGTGACCGTTCTTGGCCAGCGTGTACGCGCCCGCCATCATGAACAGCGTGCCGTACATCATGATCATCACGTCGAACGCCCATGCGTGCGGGCGGTCGAGCGCATAGCGGGAGAACACCTCCCAGCTGATCATCAGCGTGAGGCCGACGATGAGCCAGGAAAAAAAGTGGCCGACGAAGGTGCTCACCTTGTCGACCGCGAGGAGCAGTTTTTGCATCGGAGTCGCGCCGGCGGTTCGCGCCGGTGTCAGTGGAACGGCAAAAAAAACGGCCGCCCGGCGGGCGGCCGGGCGGCGGTACGCGACGTTCCCGTCAGGCCTTCTTGGCAGGTCCCTTCTGCGCGGGCTTCTTGCCGAAGTAGTGGTTGTAGGCCATCCGCCGCTGCACGTTGGTGTCGAGGTCCCAGCGTACGGCGCGCTCGGCGAACTTGCGCTGCGACTCCTCGATCTCGCGGAACAGCGCGTTGTCGGCGCGCTTCTTGGCGGCGGCGTCGTAGGCGTCCAGTTGCGCCTGCAGGATCGCCGGCGGCGTGATGTAGAACTTCACGCCCTGCTTTTCCTGCATCTCGATGTAGTCCTTGCTGTAGCGGTCGATCGCCTTCCAGCTCATGTCCGCGCTCGCGGCCTCGACCGCGTTTTCGATGATTGCCTTCATCTTCGCCGGCAGCGCATCGAACTTGGTCTTGTTGAACATGATCTCGAACTGCTCGGCGTTCTGGTGATAGCTCTGCAGCATGCAGACCTTGGACACGTCGGGAAAGCCGAGGATGCGGTCCGAGGTGGCATTGTTGAACTCGGCCGCGTCGAGCAGCCCGCGGTCCATCGCCGGGACGATCTCGCCGCCGGGCAGCGCATTGACCGCCGCGCCCATCGCGGTGAACACGTCGATCGAGATGCCGACCGTACGGAACTTCAAACCCTTGAAGTCGGCGGGCTTGGAGATCGGCTTCTTGAACCAGCCGAGCGGCTGCGTCGGCATCGGACCGTACGGGAACGACACGACGTTCGCGTTGATCGACGCGTACAGCTTGTTCAGCAGCTCCTTGCCGCCGCCGTACTTGTGCCAGGCGAGCAGCATGTTGGCGTCCATGCCGAACGCCGGGCCCGAACCCCACAGCGCGAGCGCGTTCTGCTTGCCGTAGTGGTACACGAGCACGCCGTGGCCGCCGTCGAGCGTGCCCTTCGACACGGCGTCGAGCAGGCCGAACGCCGGCACGACCGCGCCGGCAGGCAGCACCTCGATCTTCAACTCGCCGCCGGTCATGTCGTTGACCTTCTTGGCGAAGTCGAGCGCGTATTCGTGGAAGATGTCCTTCGCCGGCCAGGTCGACTGCCAGCGCATCGTGATCGGACCGGTCTGGCCCTTGGCGATCATCGGCGCGCCGAGCGTGACCGCGGCGGCGGCACCCATGAATTTGCGGCGTGCGGGTTTCGCGCCCTTGGTCTTCAGGAAGTCCATGCTGTCTCCTTCGTGGTGTGGCTGGTATCAGAACACGCGGCCCGTGTTGTCGTCGGCGTCACGCCTCGCAGGTCCTGGTCGAGCCGCTGCCAGAACCGGTGATCGCGGCGGATTCTAGAAGAATCCTCCGCCCGCAGGGGAGAAAAACCGCAGCGCCATTGGCCCGCGTCAATCCCTACGCAGATCATCCGATGCGCCCCGTGCGCCCCGGCATCCCGGTCCTGCAAGGAGGCGGTCAGAAGAACCCGACGCCGACCTGGAACAGCTTCTCGATGCGCGGAATCAGCCGCTTGTTGGCGACGAACAGGATCAGGTGGTCCTCCGCCTCGATCACCGTATCGTGATGCGCAATCAGCACGCGTGCCTGGCCGCCCTGACCGCGCACGATCGCGCCGATCGTCGCGCCTTTCGGCAACTCGATGTCCTCGACCCTGCGGCCGACGACGCGCGAGCTCCTGGCATCGCCGTGCGCGATGATCTCGAGCGCTTCGGCCGCACCCCGGCGCAGGCTGTGCGCGGCGACGACGTCACCGCGGCGCACGTGCTTCAGCAGGTTCGACAGCGTGGCGTGGCTCGGCGAGATCGCGATGTCGATCTGGCCGCCCTGCATCAGTTCGCCGTAGCTCTTGCGGTTGATCAGCGCGATCGTGCGTCGTGCCCCCATCCGCTTGGCGAGCAGCGCGCTCATGATGTTGTTCTCGTCGTCGTTGGTCAGCGCAATGAACAGGTCCGTTTCGGCCACGCCCTCCTCGTCGAGCAGGTCCTCGTCGGTGGCGTCGCCGTGCAGCACGAGCACCGCCGACGAGAGCTGGCCCGCGAGGTATTCGCAGCGGCGCTTGTTGGCCTCGATGATCTTGACGTTGAACTTCTCGGGCGTGCCCACACCCTCGCCGGTGTCGAGCGCGCGCGCCAGCCGCAGGCCGATGTTGCCGCCGCCGGCGAGCATCACGCGCCGCACCGGTTTGTCCATCCGGCGCAGCTCGGCCAGCACGGTGCGGATGTGCTCGCTCGCGGCGAGGAAGAACACCTCGTCGCCGGGCTGGATCATCGTGTGCGCCTCGCACTGGATGCTGCGGTCGTTGCGGAAGATCGCGACGATGCGCGTGTCGACGTTCGGAATGTGCTTGCGCAGCGCCTGGATCGGTTGCGACACCAGCGGGCCGCCGGCGAACGCGCGAACCGCGATCAGCGACGCACGACCGTCCGCAAACTCGAGCACCTGGAGTGCCTCGGGAAACTCGATCAACTTCAGGATGTAGTCGGTGACGCTCTGCTCGGGCCAGATGATGTGCGTCGCCTTGAAGCCCTGGTCGCCGGTGAGCTCCGGGTGTTCCTGCAGCTCGGTGTTCCGGACGCGCGCGATTCGGGTCGGCACGTTGAACAGGTCCGCGGCGATCTTGCAGGCGACCAGATTCGTCTCGTCGCTGGCGGTGACCGCGATCAGCATGTCGGCGTCTTCGGCGCCGGCTTCCTTCAGCACCGACGGCATCGTCGCGTTGCCGACGAGCCCGCGCAGGTCGTAGCGCGCCTGCAGGTCGGCGATGCGTGCGCCGTCGGTGTCGATCACCGTGATGTCGTTGGCCTCGGAGACGAGGCTTTCGGCGACCGAGGTGCCGACGCGGCCGGCGCCGAGAATGATGATCTTCATGGGGTGTTCGGCGACCGTACGCGCCGGCAGCCGTTCCGGTCAGTTCGATCCGCCGCCGGATTCGCCATCGCTTTCGGGTCCGTTGCGTTCGGCGCGCCGGCCGCCGCGTCCGAGCTCGACGCCGAGCTGCTTGAGCTTGCGGTACAGGTGCGTGCGCTCGAGCCCCGCACGATCCGCGACCCGCGTCATGCTGTAGTTCTCGCGCGCGAGGTGGTACTCGAAGTACATTCGTTCGAACTGGTCGCGCGCTTCGCGCAGCGGCTGGTCGAGGCTGACGCCGCCCGACCCCCCGAAGCTGACGGTGCGCACGGTCGCGCCGTCGGCACCGCCCGCCGGCTCGGCCGGACGCGCGGCCGCGGCGGGCGCCGCGGTGGCCGCGCGCAGATTGCGCATGATGCGGCCTCGCTCGAGGCCGCTCTTGACGGCTGCGAGCAGCCGTGCGAGGGCGATCGGCTTTTCCAGGAAGTCGAGCGCGCCGAAGCGCGTGGCCTCGACCGCCGTGTCGATGGTCGCGTGCCCCGACATCATGATGACGGGCATGGTCAATTGCCCGTTCGACGCCCACTCCTTCAGCAGCGTGACGCCGTCGGTGTCGGGCATCCAGATGTCGAGCAGCACCAGGTCCGGCTGCTCGGCCTGCCGCAACCGGCGGGCGACGCTGGCGTTTTCCGCCGTCAGCACTGCGTGCCCTTCATCGGAAAGGATCTCGGACAGCAGTTCGCGGATGCCGATTTCGTCGTCAACGACCAGGATGGTGGCCATGCTTGCAGGGCGGCGCGCCGCCGCGTCAGTGCGCCGCCGCGCGTGCGGCGGCCGGAGCTGCCGACGCGGTCTGCGCCAGTCGCCGGAAAACGATGATCACGGTTGCGCCGCCTGCGGATCCGGTGCTGCGATTGATCAGCTCCACGCGGGCGCCATGTTCGTCGACGATTTTCTTCACCATCGCCAGACCGAGCCCGGTGCCGCTGGGCTTGGTGGTCACGTAGGGCTCGAATGCGCGCCTAAGTATATTCGCCGGGAAGCCCGGACCGTTGTCCTCGACCGAAAGGCGGACCGCCGAAGCGGCGGGGGCTTCCTCAGCGCGGTCGCCGCGCCGCTCCTGCACGCTGACCAGCGCCGTGCGCAGAACGATCCGCCCGCGGCGCGCCGCGCCCGCGGTCGCCAGCGCGTCCTGCGCGTTGGCGATCAGGTTGTGGATGACCTGCCGCAACTGCGTGGCGTCGCCTTCGATCGGCGGCACGTCGGCGCCGAGCACGAGCTCGATCTGCGCGCCGGTGGCGCTGACGCCGCGCCCGTGCTCGACGCCGTACAGCGCGGCCACTTCCTCGACCAACGCGTTCAGGTCGAGCGGCGCGAGCTTGGCCGGCGGCAGGCGCGCGTAGTCGCGGAAGTCGTCGACCATGCGCTTCATCGCGGCGACCTGGCTGACGATCGTCGCGACACCGCGCGCGAGCACGTCGGCGTGCTCGGGCGGCAGCGCGCCGGCGAGCTTCATCTGCAGTCGTTCGGCGGCGAGCTGGATCGGCGTCAACGGGTTCTTGATCTCGTGCGCGAGCCGCCGCGCGACCTCGCCCCACGCGAGCGCGCGCTGCGCCGAGATCACCTGCGTGATGTCGTCGAACACGACGACGTAGCCGGGCCCGTCCTCGAGCGGCAGTCGCGAGCCGCGCGCCAGCAGCGCGAGCGGCTCCGCGCCGGCGGCCGCGCCTACGCGCGGCACCTGCATCTGCTGCTGCCACGAATCCTTCGGCGACGCCGACAGCTGCTGGTCGGCGAAAGCGCCGGCGATCTGCTCCGCCATCGCCGGCACCAGCGCGGCAAACGGCTCGCCGACGTGCGGCGTCAGCGCCAGCCCGAGAATGCGGCTCGCGCCGTGATTGGCGGTGACCAGCCGGAAGTCCTTGTCGAGCACGACCACCCCTGCCGACAGATTGGTCAACACCCGCTCCAGGTAGGCGCGCGCGTTCTCCAGTTCGCGCGAGCGCGCCTCGACAGCGTCACGCGCCTCGGCGAGTTGGCGCGTCATCGCGTTGAACGACTGCGTCAGCAGGTTCAGCTCGTCGCTGCCCTTGTATTCACGCACCGGTCGGAAGTCGCCCTCGGCGACCGCCTTCGTGCCTTCGGCGACCTGCAGCAGCGGCGCCGTCATCGAGCTGGCGAGCAGCACGCCCGAAGCCATCGCGGCGAACACCGCGAGCAGCAGCGTCAGCGTCAGCGTGACGGTGTAGATCTTGCGCAGCCCGCCGCGCGCGAGCGACAGCTCCTGATAGTCGCGGTAGCCGCTTTGCAGCGCTTCGGCGTGTGCCGCGACCGACGGCGGGACGTGCTGCACGAGCTGCAGGTAACGCGGCTCGACGCGAACCGGCGGCGCAGGCTGCAGCGCCGCCCCGCCGGCGGCGGGCGCACCGCGGCGAGTCTGCGCGGGCGTAGCCGGCGGCGGGCCCGCGCCAGGGATCGGCACGATGACCCGGGTGCGCAGGCCTGCGCGCGGTTCGGTCGCGAGCGGATCGCCCTCGATCACGGCGAAGCTGCGCTGCGTGCGCGCCTGGCGCAGGTTGGCCGGGGTCGGGATCTCGGGAACGAGGTCGGCGATGCGCGCACCGCTCGCGCCGATCAACCGGCCGCTCGCGGTGACGATCAGCGCCTCGTGGATGCCCGCGCGTTCGCGCAGCCGGTCGAGCGCCTGCAACTGCTGCGACTCGGGCACGTCGGCCAGCTCGAGCGCGATCGCGCGCGCCTTGGCGGAAACATCCGCGAGTTGTGCCTCGAGCACCGCACGCCCGAGCGACAAACCCGACTCGAGCGCGCGATCGACGCGCACATCGAACCACGATTCGATCGAGCGCGACAGAAACTGGACCGACACGACGTAGATCAGCACGCCGGGCAGCACGCCCATCAGCGCGAAGGCCACCGCGAAGCGCGTCATCAGCCGCGCGCCGAAACGCCCCTGCCGCCAGCGCCGGACGAGCCGCACGATCAGCGCCAGGACCAGCACGAAGAGGATCGCCGCGATCACGCCGTTGATCGCGAGCAGCACCGGGTAGTTGCGCTCGAACGCCTGCGTGTTGCTGCTGGCCGAAGCGAGCAGAAACAGCAGCACGCCGCCCAGCGCCAGCGCGCCGAGCAGTCCGTAGCGCAATGCGCGGCTCGCGGCGGCCATCGTTAGCCCGGATATCTCACGGGGGACGCGGGAGTTGCGCGGATGCCGGGGCGGGCCAGGTTGCGCGAGAGGGGCGCAGTCAAAGGCCGGTGGGCCTTTGCGAGCACTTGAGCGCAAGATGGCCGGCCCGGCGCCGCGCAAGCCCGCGTAGTCGCGGCAATCCAAGGTGGATTCCGGCCCGCGGGCTGCAAGCCTTCGTCGAAGCTCGGCAGTGAGCGCATATGGGGGCGACCTCGTGAGATATCCGGGCTAGCGCAGCAGCTCGGGCGGCACCGGCACCGGGCGCCACTCCGAAGCGAGGTTCCAGTCGCGGTTGGTCAGCGCGTCGACCTGGAACGGTTTGGGCAGTTGCGAGATGTCCAGCCGCATGCGCGTCTGCGCGCGGTAGTCCTCGCCCCGGTGCAGAACACCCGGATCGACGACCTTCCAGCTTCGCACGCGCCGCAGCGTGGCGAGCGCCTCGGCCAGCGTATCGAACGGCTGCGCCAGCGTCCCGCGCGCGAGCCGGTACTGACGCGTCAGCGGGCTGTAGGTCAGCCGATAGGTCAGCGCCGTGCCGACCAGCTTGCGGTCGAACCAGTACCAGCGCGTCCGGTACAGCTCGAAGTCGATGACGAAGTACAGCGCAATGCCGCGGTTGACCGCGTCTTCGAGCACGGCCGGCAGCTCGAAGTCGAATTGCGCATCGAGCAGCGCGCCGCCTTCGCCGTCATCGGGCGCGCGCAGCGCGGCCTCCGCGACCGCGATCCCCTGCGCCGCGGCGGGTCCGGCGGGCGCGATCCCCAGCAGCGCCAGCGCGAGCAGTGCACCCGGCAGCCAGGCGCGGCGTGGCGCGGCGCCGGCGCGGTTCGCAACGGCGGCGGTTTGGCAGGGCGCACGCAACATCGGTCCGCGGTCAGAGCTTTTCGAACAGCGCAAGGAAGAAACCGTCGTGCAGCGTCGGCTTCGCGGCCGCCGCGCCGTCCGAGGACGCGACCGTGCCGCGGGCCGGCGAAGTGGGCAGCAGTTGCAGCGTGTTCGCCGTATGCCCGGGCAGCGGGACCGGCCGGGCATCGGCATGGCGTTCGACGAAACGCTCGGCCTGGCGCGCGCCTTCCTCGGGGAAAACCGAACAGACCACGTAAAGCAATCTACCAGCGGGCTTGAGCAGCGGCCACAACGCGTCGAGCAACTGCGATTGCCGTGTTGCCAATTGCGCAACATCGGAGTCCCGACGCAACCACGGGATATCCGGATGGCGCCGCACGATGCCCGAGGCGGTGCAGGGCGCATCGAGCAGGATGCGGTCGTACGGCGCTTGCGCCGCGTAGGCACCCGGGTCGGCCGCATCGGCCACGTGCAGCGTGATCGTCGCGTGCTCGCGCGCGCGCAGCCGCGCGAGGTTCGCCTCGATCCGCTGCGCGCGCTGAGCGTCGATTTCGACCGCATCGATGACGAGATCGTCCGCGAGTTCGGCAAGCTGCGCAGTCTTGCCGCCCGGCGCAGCGCACGCGTCGAGCACGCGCTGCCCGTCGCGCACGTCGAGCCACTGCGCGGCGAGCTGGCTGCCCGCGTCCTGCACCGAGACGAGCCCTTCGGCAAAACCGGGAATCGCCTCGACCGGCCGCGCTTCGTGCAGCCAGACCGCGGTGGCGCCGACGCGAGTCGCCGCGATCCCGTCGCGCTCGAGCCGACGAAGATAGTCGTCGACGCCGATGCGTCGCACGTTCACGCGCAACACGAGCGGAGGCGGTTCGCGCTGCACGTCGAGGATCGCCGTCCACGCGGCCGGATACGCGCGGCGCAGCCGTTCGATCCACCAGCGCGGTGCGTTGTAACGGACCGTCTCGTCGCGCTGCGCCGCTTCGACCAACGCGGTCTGCCGGCGCAGGAACTCGCGCAGGATCGCGTTGATGAAGCCGGCCGCCGCACGCGTCGTCGCGTCGGCCTTCGCTGCTGTGACGGCCTGGTCGACGACCGCGTAGCTCGCGTGGCGCTGCGCGAGCAGTTGCGCAAGCCCCATCGCCAGCAGCGCGGCCACCGGCGGCGCGGGCGGCGTGCGCGCGAGTTGCGCGATCAGCGCATCGAGCAGCGCGAGGTTGCGCGTGGCGTGGTAGGCGATGTCCTTCGCTGCCGCCGCGACGCGCGGATGCGCCGCCGCCACGGTCGCGGCGGCGGCGTCGAGCGCGCGATCGAGTGCGGCGCCCGAGCGGAACCGCTGCCATGCCGCCGCGGCCACGCGCAGCGCGTCGGCGAGCGGCGGCGCGCCGGCGGTCACGGGCACCGCGTTCACGGCGCCGGCTCCGCCTTGACGAACACCTCGCCGGCGGCGATCGGCATGCCGGCGAGGAACTCGCGCGCCGCGAGCCGTTTGCCGCCGGCGCGTTGCAGCTCGGTGACGACCAGCACGCCGTCGCCGCAAGCGATGCGAACGCCGTCGGCATTCGCGGCGAGCACCGTGCCCGGCCGGGCCTGCCGCGGCGGCGCGGCCGCGCCCGGCTCGGTCGCGGACTGCGCGTGCGCGCGCCAGAAGCGGATCACCTGCCCGCGCAGCGCGCTGCATGCGACCGGAAACGGGTCGAACGCGCGCACGCGGCACGCGAGCCGCTGCGCGGACTCGTTCCAGTCGAGCCAGGCTTCGCGCTTGTCGAGCTTGCGCGCGTAGGTCACGCCCTCGGCGGGTTGCGGCCGCGGGCGCAACTCGCCGCGCGCGCCGCGCACGAGCGCGTCGACGATCATCCGCGCGCCGAGCGCGGCGAGCTTGGCGGTCAGCGTCGCGGTCGTATCGTCGCTCGCGATCGGCAGCCGTTCGGCGGCGAGCATCGGCCCGGTGTCCAGTCCAGCGTCCATCTGCATCAGCGTGATACCGGTCTCGGTGTCGCCGGCCTCGATCGCGCGCGCCACTGGCGCCGCACCGCGCCAGCGCGGCAGCAGCGAGGCGTGGATGTTGATCGCGCGGATCGGCCCCGCCGGCGATGCGAGGCCGCGCGGGATGTCGAGCACTTCCTGCGGCAGGATCAGGCCGTACGCGGCGACGACAAGTACGTCGGCGTCGACCGAGCGCAGCAGCGTGTGTGCGGCCGCCGCCTCGGCGCCGCCTTTTTTCAGGTTCAGCGTGGACGGCGTTGCGACGCGCAGGCCGTGCGCGGCCGCGAGCTGCTTGACCGGGCTCGCGACGAGCTTCATGCCGCGTCCGGCCGGCCGGTCCGGCTGGGACAGCACGAGCGGAATCTCGAAACCATGCGCCGGCGCGGCATCGATCAGCGCGGCGAGCGCCGCTGCGGCGAATTCCGGCGTGCCGGCGAAAACGATGCGCATCCGCGCAGTTTATTGAACCGCGTCGACGAGTCGCGCGCCCGCTTGGGTTTCGCGCGGCCCGCGTCGTACTATCGGCCCGACCGGACTCGCCGCCGCAACGCAGCCGTGAAACCGCTGAGCGGGCTCGACTCGCTGTTCCTTCATCTCGAAACCGCCGCCACGCCGATGCACGTCGGCGCGCTGAGCCTGCTGGAAGCCGCCTCCGGCGAACGCGACGACTTCGTCGCGCGCGTGCGCAGCCACATCGGCGACCGGCTGCACCTGCTGCCCGTGCTCACGCGCCGGCTCGAGCCGATGCCGCTCGGCTTCGCCAATCCGGTCTGGGTGCAAGCCGACGACGTCGACCTCGACGCGCACGTGCGGCGCATCCGTCTGCCGGCGCCCGGAACGCACGCGCAGCTCGAAGCCGCCGTCGCGCGGCTGCACGGCCAGCGGCTCGATCGCGCGCGGCCGTTGTGGATGCTGCACGTCATCGAAGGGCTCGAGTCCGGCCAGCGCGCCGTCTACACGAAAGTGCACCACGCGGCGGTCGACGGTGCTGCCGGCGCGGCGCTCGCGCAGGCGCTGTTCGACCCGAGCCCTGCGCCGCGCGCGGTCGCGCCGCGCACGCGGCGCGGCGAGCATCCGGGACGCGTCGAGCTGATCGCGGCCGCGCTGCGCACGAGCGCGGCGCAGACCGCCCGACTCGTGAGGCGCGTCCCCGCGGCGGTGCGCACGTTGGCGCAGCTGGCGAAGTCGCGCGGTGGCGCAGGTGCGGACGGCCTCGACGCGCTGCGTCGCAATCTTTCCTTCGGCCCGCGCACGCCGCTGAACGTCGCGATCGACGGCGCGCGCAGCCTCGCGACGCTGTCGCTGCCGCTGGAGGCGGTCAGCCGCGTCGCGGCGGCGAACGACGCGAAGCTCAACGACGTCGTGCTCGCGATCGTCGCCGGCGCGCTGCGGCGCCATCTCGAAGCGCACGGCGGCGTGCCCGACAAGCCCCTGGTCGCCGCGGTGCCGGTGTCGTTGCGCGAGCCCGGCAACACCGAGGCGACGACGCTCGCGACGATGACGCTCGCGAGCCTCGCGACCGACGTCGCCGACCCGCACGAACGGCTGGCCGCGATCCGCGCCGCGGCGAGCGCGGCGAAGGCCGTGACGCACAGGCTGCGCGCGGTCATCCCGACCGACTTTCCGTCGCTCGGCGTGCCTTGGCTGCTGTCGGCGGCGGCCGCCCTGTACGGCAAGACGCGGCTCGCCGAACGCATCCCGCCGATCGCCAATGTCATCGTGTCCAACGTCCCGGGGCCGACGGCGCCGCTGTACCTCGCGGGCGCGAAGCTGCTGAGCCTGTGGCCGCTGTCGATCGTCGAGCACGGCGTCGGACTGAACGTGACGGTGCAAAGCTATGCGGGGTCGCTCGACTTCGGCGTGGTCGCGGCGCGCAACGCGTTGCCCGACACGCGGCAGTTCGCGGAAGACATGCACGCGGCATTCGCCGAGCTGCTTCCCGATGTGGCGCCGCGCGCCCGCAAGGCGGCGCGCCGCGCGCCGTCGCGACCGCGCGCACCCGCGCGCAGCCCGCGCACGACGGTCCAGGCATGAAGATCATGGACACCGCATCCGACGCCGCTGGCAGGGGCGCCATGCACTATCCGGAACACTGGTACGAGTTCGGCCCGATGCGCGCGCCCGGGCTGCTGCGGCTCGCGCTCGAGTGGCGCGTCGTCTGGGAGTACAGCGCAAGCTGGCTCGCGCAGCCGCTGCTCGCCAATGCGCCGGAGGGCGACGGCCATCCGGTGCTGGTGTTTCCCGGGCTGCTCGCCTCGGATGCGTCGACCCGGCCGCTGCGCCGCTTTCTCGAGGGACGCGGCTACGCGGCCTACGGCTGGGAACAAGGGACCAACCGCGGTCCGCGCGCCGGCGTCCTCGACGCATGCCGCGAACGGATCAAGGAGATCCGCAAGCGGCACAAACGCAGGCTCAGCCTGATCGGCTGGAGCCTCGGCGGCATCTACGCGCGCGAGTTCGCCAAGGAGTTCCCGCGCGACGTCCGCTCGGTGATCACGATGGGAACGCCGTTCACGGGACACCCGAAGGCGACGAACGCCTGGCGCCTGTACGAGCTGGTCACCGAGCACCGCATCGGCGCGCCGCAGATTCACGAGCCGCTGCGCACGCCGCCGTCGGTGCCGACGACGTCGATCTACAGCCGCACCGACGGCATCGTCGCCTGGCAATGCAGCGTCGAGAAAGTCACGCCGCTGCACGAGAACATCGAGGTCGAAGCGAGCCACTTCGGCATCGGCGTCAACCCGCTGACCTGGTACGCGATCGCCGACAGACTCGCGCAGCCCGAAGGCGCCTGGAAGCCCTTCGACCGCAGCGGCGTGCGCGCGTGGCTGTACTGGGATCCGAAACGAAAGACGTGGTACTGACCGCGTCCGGCGGGCGCCGGCGCCCGGCCGCCTGAGATCGCCCCGCGCGCTGCGCGATCGCGCGGGCCGCGGTCCGAACGCTGAATCGACATGCCCTCCGTTGCCGTCAACGGTCTGACGCTCGACTACGAGTCCTTCGGCGATCCGGCCGCGCCGGCGATGCTGCTGATCATGGGGCTCGGAATGCCGGGGGTCGCGTGGCCCGACGAATTCGTCGAGGCGCTCGCGACGGCGGGCTTCCGCGCGATCCGCTTCGACAACCGCGACTGCGGCCATTCGACCAAACTGCGCGGCGCGCCGCTGCCTTCGCTGCCCTGGGCGATCGCGCGTGCGCTGCTGCGCCTGCCGGTGCACGCGCCGTACACGCTCGACGACATGGCCGCCGACAGCGTCGGACTGCTCGACGCGCTCGGCATCGAACGCGCGCACGTCGTCGGCGCGTCGCTCGGCGGCATGATCGCGCAGGTCGTCGCCGCGCGTTGTCCGTCGCGCGTGACGAGCCTCGTGTCGATCATGTCGACGACCGGCAATCCGAACCCGCGGGTGGCCTTCGGCCGCGCGCACGCGCTGCGCGCGATCCTGTCGCGGCCGCTCGACGCGGGCGACATCAACCGCGTCGTCGATCACCTCGTGCGCGTCTTCGGCGTGATCGGCAGCCCGGGATTTCCGACCGATCAGAAGCTGCTGCGCGAACGGCTCGAGCGCGTCGCGCGGCGCGGCTGGTATCCGGCCGGGACGATGCGGCAGCTTCTCGCGATCCTCGCCTCCGGCGACCGTCGGCCCTCGCTCGCGCGCATCACCGCGCCGACGCTGGTGATCCACGGTCGCGACGATCCGCTCGTTCCGCTCGCCGCCGGCGAAGACACCGCGCGCAACATCCGCGGCGCGCGGCTCGAAGTGATCGACGGCATGGGCCACGATCTGGCGCCCGGCGTGCTGCCGATCCTGGCCGAGAAGATCGTTCGCTTCTGCCGCGATGTCGACGCTGCTTCGACGGCAGCGTCGACCGAACAGCGTTGATTCGTCGCAGCCGGCGGCCGGTCAGCTTGATACCGCCGAGCCGATCGCGGCGGTCAGGCCGCCTCGCGCGCCTTGCGCTTCTTGAGCTTCGTTCGGATGCGCTCCTGCTTCAGCGGCGACAGGTACTCGACGAAGACCTTGCCGAGCAGGTGATCCATCTCGTGCTGCACGCACACCGCGAGCAGCCCTTCGCAGTCGAGCTCGAAGACGGCGCCCTGCACATCCTGCGCGCGCACGCGCACCTTGGCGGGCCGGCGCACCTCGTCGTAGATCCCCGGGACCGAGAGACAGCCCTCTTCGCAAACGACGGTCTCTTCGGACGCCCACACGATCTCCGGGTTGACGAGCACGTGCAGTTGGTCCTTGGTTTCGGACACGTCGACGACGATCAGCCGCTCGTGCACGTCGACCTGCGTCGCAGCGAGGCCCACGCCGGGCGCCGCGTACATCGTCTCGGCCATGTCGGCCGCCAGCTTGCGCAGCCGCTCGTCGAAGCACGTGACGGGGCGCGCGACCTTCTTCAGCCGCGGATCCGGGTATTCAAGAATGGGTAAGAGGGCCACGTTCGATCCTCACCGCGCCGGACCGTGCGCCGGCGATTCAGCGTCTATCAATTGGGCGATTCGTACTGCTTTTCAACGATTCCCGTCCAGTCCGAACGACCATACTCGGCGCGGGTCCCAGCCGCTTGGCATCGCTCATTACGGGTATCGATGCAAATCGATATCCGTTGCGATATCAAGGCCCTATGGGCAGAATTTTAAGCGCTGCATCACGTTCGCCCGCTCCGGACAGATTCTGGGGCAATCCGCGCAGCGGTCGCCGATCGGCGGGTCCGCGCAACAGGGAGCATCCATGAATACGGTGATCGACGCCTTTCGCCCCGCCCCGCTCGCGCTGGTGCTCGCCGGCGCCATGCTGGCCGGCGGCGCGCAGGCGCAAACCACGCCGGACGGCCGTTATCCGGTCACGGACGAGCAGCGCAAGACGGCCGACCAGGTCGCGCAGGCGGGCGTTCCGCTGTCGGCGCTCGCACCGAACGCGCCCGACCTTTACACGGTCAAGAAAGGCGACACGCTGTGGGACATCTCCAGCGTGTTCCTGACCAGCCCCTGGCGCTGGCCCGAGTTGTGGGGAATGAACAAGTCGCAGGTCAGCAATCCCCACCTGATCTATCCGGGACAGGTGTTGCGTCTGGTGAAGGCCGACGGGCGTGCCACGCTACAGGTCGCTCAACCCGACTCGCTGCCCGGCGCGCCTGGCGATGTGGTCCGGTTGACACCGCGCGTCCGAGACCTGGGCGCCGATCGCGACGCCGCGATCTCCGCGATCCCGAACAACGCGATCGAGCCGTTCCTGTCCAAGCCGATGGTGGTCGAAGCCAACGAGCTGGCGCGCTATCCGCGCATCGTCGCCACGCAGGAAGGCCGTGTCTACCTCGGCCGCGGCGACGTCGCGTACGCGCGCGGCATCACCGACGACCGCATCGAGAACTACCACGTCTTTCGCCCCGCGCGGCCGCTGTACGACCCGGACGACACGGCGCGCAAGAGCCCGATCGCGTACGAGGCCTTTTACCTCGGCACGGCGCGCATGGCCAAGCGCGGCGAAGTCGCCACGCTGCGCATCCAGGACAGCAAGCAGGAGATGGGGGTGGGCGACCGCCTCGTGCCGATCGAGCGCCAGCCGTTGATCGCATACGTTCCCCGAAGGCCCGAGCGGGCGATTGACGGCCGCATCGTGTCGGTCTATGGCGGCGTCAACCAGGCCGGCACGCAGAGCATCGTCACGATCAATCGTGGCCGGCGCGACGGCCTCGAGGTCGGCCACGTGCTGGCGCTGCTGTCCACCGGCGAAACGATCCTCGACCGCACCGCGGACAAGCGCGAATTCATCAAGCTGCCCGACGAGCGAATCGGCGAAATGTTCGTCTTTCGCGTGTTCGACGGCATTTCGTACGCGCTGGTGATGCGCGTGGAACGCCCGGTCAAGGTCGGCGACCGCTTCCCGCAAGAGGTCGAAATTCTAGAGGGGCTCGAGGAAGGCGAGGTGGTGGCCCTGTCCGCCCTCGGGCGGCTCGACAGCGGCGTGAAGGTCAGCATCCAGATGGGTGACGCCAAGAAGAAGCAGGGCGGCCCGCAGACATGAAGCTGAATCTGTCAAAATAGAGACAGATGTCCGAATCAGACCCGCGATCTCCAGCGGGCCGGGTGTTGCTCGTCCTTGTTTTCGCAGCCTCCTGGGCCCAGCCTCTGCCTGCCCAAACCGGGCCGAACCTGCCTTTGGTCAAACAAACCGTCGTCGTGACGGGAACTCTCGACCCCCTCCCTTTGGAAGAGGCAGACCGGAGTATCCTTCTGACGCCGGTGCGCGAGCAGTCGCTTCTATTCACCACCTTTGTCGACGCGCTTCGGTTGGACCCATCCGTGGATCTGCGGCAGCGGGGTCCGAACACAATTCAGGGCGATATCTCGATTCGGGGCGGCAGTTTCGGCCAGACCCTTGTGCTGGTCAACGGACGCAGGATGAACGACCCGCAATCGGGCCACCACCACATGGACCTGCCTGTGCCACTGCAAGCGATTGAACGGATTGAAGTTTTGCGCGGGTCTGGGTCCACTTTGTATGGTTCCGACGCCATCGGGGGCGTCATCAACTTCATCACCAGGCCATCGGAGGTCAACGAACTTCGAACACGCGCCGGCGTCGGCAGCTTTGGCGGGAACCAGCAGGCTCTGGCCTGGTCCGCCCTGCGGAAGCACTGGAGCCAGCAGTTGGCCGTGGCGCGCGATTTCTCCACCGGCTTCCAGGCCAACCGGGATTACCGGGCGCTGGCGGCTTCCTCAGCCACGCGCTTGAGCTCGAAACTCGGGTCGACGGACCTCGATCTGGGATATTCAGACAAACCTTTCGGGGCTCAGGATTTTTATGGTCCCTATCCTTCCTGGGAACGAACCAAGAGCTGGATGGCCAGCCTGGGACAAAGCCTGGGAGAAAGAACCAATGCCGCGTTGACCTATCGCCGTCACTCCGATCTGTTTTATCTGTTCCGGGACAACCCGCAACGCTACCAGAACCACCATGTGGCGCAAAGCTGGCAGGCAAGCCTGCGGCGCAGGGAACCGCTGAAGAACTCCGCCACCTTCTCTTACGGCGTGGAGGGGATGGGCGAAGATATCCACAGCTCGAATCTCGGCATCCACTCGCGGGCGCGGGCGGCGGTCTACGGCGTTATCGACATGAGAGTTTTGAAGCGGTTCTCGTTCACCGCCGGAGTTCGGGATGAGACAGTGAAGGGCATGCCGGGCGAGATCAGTCCGTCGCTGGCGGCCGGTTTCTGGGCGAGTTCGAAGGTGAAGTTGCGGGCCAGCGCCAGCCGCGCCTTCCGGCTGCCCACCTTCACGGACCTCTACTATCGCGACCCGGCCAACATCGGCAATCCCGGCCTCCGCCCGGAGTCGGCCTGGAGCTATGAGGGAGGCGCCGACTGGCGGCCGGCCGGCGCGTGGCGCTTGTCGGCCACCCTGTTTCAGCGCCGCGAGCGCGACGGCATCGACTACGCCAAGAGCCGGCTGGCGGACCCCTGGGTGGCGATGAATATCAACCGGCTCCGATTCAACGGCGTGGAAGCGTCAGCGGGCTGGAGATGGCGCGCGCAGGTTTTCGACTGGGCTTACACCGGGCTGAGCGGCGCGGCTGCGGCGCAGCCGGCCATGTTCTCCAAATACGTTTTCAACTATGCCGCGCACTCAGGCATCTTTGCCTGGACGGGAAGCCTTCGCGGCGTGGCGGCGAGGACGCGCGTGGGCGTACTGGAGCGCCTCAACCGGCCCGTTTATGGGCTCTGGGACGTTTCCCTCGCCTGGAGCCGCGGCGCGCTGAGGCCGTACGTACAGGCGGCCAACATCGCCAACACGCGCTACCAGGAGATCCCCGGAGTCGCCATGCCAGGACGAACCCTGCTGGGCGGCGTGGAAGTCGTCTGGGCTGGCCGTTGACGCCTGATAAAGTAGAGTGGACTCGACTCTTATGCTCCGGAAGCCGATCCTGCTTTTCCTCGCTCTCGCTGGCTCGTCATTAGCGGCCACATCCGCCGACATCCTGGTCTACGGCTGCACCTCGGGTGGCATTGCGGCCGCGATTCAGGCCAAACGGATGGGCAAGCGCGTGATGATGGTCTGCCCGGAAAAGCATCTCGGCGGGTTGACCGCGGGCGGGCTGGGATTTACCGATACCGGGAACAAGGCCGTGATCGGCGGCATCTCGCGTGAGTTCTATCACCGCGTCTGGCGGCACTACGAAAACCCCGAATCCTGGAAGTGGCAGAAGCGGGAGGAGTACGGCAACAAGGGACAGGGAACCGAAG
>Ga0101944_10003282_pt1 | contig 23174 bp, 14 predicted proteins | sample DewCreD2012metaG_FD_75245 | JGI IMG/M metagenome (GOLD analysis project Ga0101944, IMG submission 75245) | Hot spring sediment bacterial and archeal communities from British Columbia, Canada, to study Microbial Dark Matter (Phase II) - Dewar... ... | reverse complement strand
CAATCGCCAGCAGCCAAATCCACGGGTTGGTGAGCACATGATGAACGAGGATTGACTTCCAATTGTCCGCCACCCGGTCCGCGGCTCTGACCTTCGAGCCTTCCACCTCCGGCAGGCCCACCGAGGGCGGCGTATCCGGCAGGGCAAACCACAGGCCGACGGCGCAGAGGAAGGCCACGCCGGCCGGCACAAAGAAACACAGCCGCCAGTCCCCAAAGACGCTGATCAGGTAACCGCACAGCACCACCACCGCGCCCGCGCCGATATTGGTCGAGGCGTTCCAGATGGACATCTTGGTCGCCAGCTCCTTGGGTGCGATCCAATGCGCCATCAACCGGCCACACGGGGGATACCCCATGCCCTGAAACCAACCGTTGAGCATCCAGAACAGGCCGAAGGCGACCACCGCCGTGCTCAGGCCAAACAGCACGTTCAGCGTGGCCGACATCACCAACCCGGTAACCATGAACGTCCGGGCATGGCTGCGGTCGGCCATCACGCCGTTGACCATCTTGGCCACGCCGTACAACAGGCCGTGCAGCGTCAGGAACAACCCGAGGTCGGCCTTGGCGATCCCGAGGTCCTTTTCCATCACCGGCATGGCGATGCTGAGGTTCTTGCGCACCAGGTAAAAGGTGGCGTAACCCAGGATGGTGGCGATCAGCACCCGCAGTTGCCAGGCGCGATGCAGCGCCTTGATCCGGGCCGGGTCGGTGGTGAGCAACGGGATGGGCGGCGCCGGCCTGAAGATTCCCAACAGGCCGGGGAAGGACCGTCGCGGCGCGGCTTGGGGAACGGCAGCGCGGCTCATGGCGGGAAAGCGGCGGCGGCCCTTGAACGGGGCTTAATCGGCCACAGCCCCTCCGGGCCGAAGATGTGATCCAGGCACTCGTCCAACAGCCCGGTGCGCACGGCCAGGTCCAGAACGGTGAATCGCCGGCGGATGCAGAACGCCTGCCAGTAGCTCTGCCGCAGCCGGGCGCGGCTGATGCCGATCTGCTCCGGCTCGGTGGGCGCGCCCGCTGCCTGCAGCATCCGGCGCAGGGTGTCCAGCGGCAGCAGTTGGGCGCGCAATCGGTCGCGCAGAGCCGGCCAGATGGCCCGCAACTTGTCCAGTTGCTGGCGCAACTGGGCCGGGGTGACGTGCTTGGCGCGAAGTTCGCGCGCTGCGCCCTCAGCCAGGCGCGGGTTCGCCAGCCACCTCCGGGCGCGCTCCACCCAGGTTTCCAGCTCGGGCCAGGCAGCGCAGCACGCCGTTACGTCCAACCGGTCCAACGGCTGTTCCAGCAGCCGCTCGTAGAGGGCCGTGACCGCCAGCGTGCCCAAGCCAACTTTGAAGCCGTGGGACGGCGTCCGGCCCTGGTGGGTGTGGTGTTGCATGTCCCAGAGGTGACTGAACTGGTGCTCGGCGCCGGAGGCGGGTCGGCTGGACTGCGCCCCTTGCATGGCAAAGCCGCCGAGCATCAGGCCCTCCAGCAGCCGCGCCACGGCCGCCGGGTCGCGCCGCGGGATGCCCACCGGGTCCGCCGTCAGCTCGCGCAGCCGGCCCTGCACAATGGCCCAAGCCCGCGCGTCAATCGGCTCGATCCCCAGGGCATCGGCCAACAGCCAGTCCGCACCGGCGGGAAACTTGGCCAGCAGGTCCGCGTAGCCCCAGGCGTTCATCGGTTGCGGCGCGGCAGCCACGATGTTCAGGTCGGCCACGACCGCCCGCGGCGCCGGGCACATGAACGTCTGCTTCAACCCGTCCAACGTGATCGAGGCGCCGAAGGCGGTGTAACCGTCCATCGAGGCCGCGGTGGCCACACACACGTATGGCCGGCCGACTCGATGCGCTGCCAGCTTGGTCAGGTCGTTGATCGTGCCACTGCCGACGGCCACCGGAATCGCTTCGTTCTGCCGCAACATGGTTTCCAGTTCGGCCACAAACCGGTGCTCCGCGTACAGGTCGGGCGTTCGCAGGATGTACGGCGCAACCGTTCGATGGCCAGCGGCCTTGAACGCGGCCAAGACGGCGTCGCCAGCGGCCGCGTAGGTGTGGCCATCCGCCACCAGCACCGCCGGCCGGTCGCCGAACTGCGCTCGGAACACCTCCGGCGTTCGGGTCAGGACGCCCTCGCCCAACTCCAACGCGCGCGTGTCGCGCGCGGCGCGAAGGGCGTCGTGCAGGGACACACCAGCGGGCGTAACGGTGGCAGGCGTCATGGAACAAACCGCTTGCCGGCAAGGTGGCTGCGGCTGGGGTGCCGGGCAGGCATGACGCGGTGTGGCTCAGCCGTGAACCCGCCTTGCGCCGTGGGCGCGCCGCTGGGTAACGGCGGGGGTTTCGGGGCCAAGCGGCTTGTCCACCAGCCCGACAGGACGCCGGCGACACGCCGTCCCGGCCGGGCAGGCGTTTCAGTGGTTGGCGTGCCCCGCCGGCGTGCCGCAAACAGTCTGGCGTCAAAACGCATGTTCATGCCGTGTCGCCCGGTTTCCGTCCTGCCGGCGGCTCGTCCGTCGGCAACAAGGCCCGCGCACCCGCCTCGTCAATGAGGAGGGTTTTGACCAACCCACCGCGGATGGCTGCAGCGAGCGCGGCGGCGCGGTCCACCCCGGCCACCACGGCGACCACCTGCGGAATCCGGCGGACCTGTTCCAGCTCGATGCTCATGACCCGGTCGCGCCAAGCGGTGTCACACTCGCGACCGGCCGTGTCGTAAAAGCGGCCGCAAATCTCGCCCACCGCACCGGCCGTTTTGAGTGCCCGACGGTCTGCCGGGCTGAACACCCCGCGCTCCACAAACACCGACTCGTCCAGCGTGCCCACCCCCACAAGCGCCACCGTGGCCTGTCGCAACTGGCGCCAAAGCCCGCGGATTTGTTCGTGGGCCATGAAGGAGTCGCGTGTCCGCTTGTCGGCCACAAAGGCCGGGGTGTTCAACGCCAGGAAGAAGCCGCCGGTGCGCCGCGCCAACCGGCGGCCCAGTTCCAGCGCGTCCACCGGTCCAACGGTGTAATCCACGCTGCCCATTGCCTGGACCACCGTCAGACGCTGCCCCTTGTTCTCGGGCGTGGACTCGATCAACTCGCGGATGGTGCGACCGCCGGCAATGGCCACGGTGCTGCCGGGGCGAATCATGCCGGCCACACACGGCGCGCCGAAATGCCCCACGGCTTGCCGGGTCTCTTCGATCGTGGCGCCCGGCACGGTCTTGATCACCACGGCGGCCGTAAGGCCGAACCGCTTGCACAACTGTTGCTCCAGGGCCGTATGCCGCGGCTGGTATTCAGCCACCGAGATGCGCACGATCCCCCGTTGCCGAGCCAGGGCCAACATCCTTGAGACCTTCGCTTGCGAGGCTTTCAAGAACCTCGCCACCTCGGTCTGGCCCATGCCGTCCAGGTAGTAGAGCCGGGCTGCCAACCGCAACTGTTCGTCCGTGTCTCGCTCTGACTTCATGAGTCCCTCCTGTTCCGACTCAGGACCGGGCACCGCCGGCCCGTGCCCGGATGCGTTGCCGCCCGCAGCCGGTGCCCGCTGGCCATCCCCTCTGCCTTCCGCCACCGGATGACCCGTCCGGTCGCCGGGCTGGCGGGCCGGAAAAACCGGTCCACGCCGCCCCGCGTTCAGCGCATCGGGGCTGCCGGGCGGGTTGCCAGGCCCGCCCGGCGGCGAGACGGCTGATACGGGCGCGGCAGGCACGGTGGCCGGGATACGGCGCGCGCGCAAGCTGTGTGTGGCGAAGGGCGGGGCGGTTCATTGGGGGTGGGCGATTGAGCGGCAGTCCTGCGGTGCGCATTCGCGGTTTGCGCGTTGCGTTGTCTGGCGAGCCGGGTCTTGACCTGTGGCATTGAGGTAGCGCTCAAGCTCCTGGGCGCGGCGCTGGGCGGACCAGTTCAACAAGTCTCCCAGCCAGTCGGCCACCTGGCCTGCCAGGCCCGCGGCGTCCGAACAATAGTAGTGCCAACTTGTCCGTCGCAACATCACGTCCTCGAGATGCACGACCCATTCGCGCGCGACGTGGTGTTCCACCGTAGCCCGGCAGAACGGCGGCGGCAGCAGGCTGCTGAGACCGCGGGTTTCGGCGGCCGGTAACAACGGCTCGCCGGCGGTGCGGCAGGCAGCGGCCCGGAGGCCTTGCTCGCGGACCACCCTGTCCACCGTCTGCTCAGCCATCAGACGGTAGGTGGTCAGCTTGCCGCCGGCCACGTCCCACCAGCCGGGTTCGGGGTTCTGGATTTCATGGGAGCGCGAGATGTCCGACGGCTTGCCGTTCGGGTCGGCGATCAACGGACGCAGGCCGGCCCAGGTGCTGATGACATCGGCCGGTTGCAGATGGGCCGCGGGAAAGAACGCGTTGGTCACTTGCAGCACGTAAGCGATGTCCCGGGCATCGGCCAGCACGTGGTCCGGCGCGCCGGCATAATCCGTGTCCGTGGTACCGAGGATGGTGCGCTCACCCCACGGAATAGCAAACAGGATGCGCTTGCCCTCGGTCATGACCACGGCCTCCGGCACCGGCAGCCGGGCGCGATTCACCACCAGGTGGACCCCCTTGGTGAGGCGGAGCCGGACACGGCTGTGGGGCAGGCCCTCGGCCCACGGGCCGGTGGCATTGACGATGGCCCGGGCGCGCACAGGGAAAGTGTCGTGCGCAAGCCGGTCTTCCACGTGGCCAATCCATTCCTTGCCGGCACGCCGGGCATCGCAAAACCGGCAGTAATTCAGCACCAGCGCCCCCGCGTTGGCCGCCGAGCGAAGGGTGTCCAGGGTCAGCCGGGCGTCGTTGGTGAACCCGTCGTAATAGCGCACCGCCCCGGTTAGACCGTCCTGATTCAACGCCGGCACGCGGGCCCGCACTTCAGCGGGGCTTAGCCAGGTGGAGTAGCCCAGATTGCGCCCGCCACAGAGCAGGTCGTAGAGTTTGACACCGACTTTCAGTTGCCACAGCGGCCAATGCCGGTCGCCCCGGTAGGCGGGAAAGAGAAACGGCAACGGCTCGGCCAGGTGCGGCGCAATCCGGTGGATAACCTTCTTCTCGACGCTCGCCTGGCGGACCAGGCCGAGCCGGCCCTGCGCGAGGTAACGCAATCCCCCATGCAGCAGCCGGCTGGAACGGCTGCTGGTCCCGTGGGCGAAGTCATGCTGCTCGACCAGGCCGGTCTTCAGACCGCGCAGGGCGGCGTCACGGGCCACGCCCGCGCCCACGATGCCGCCGCCCACGACCAAGAGGTCCAACGTCGCCGAGGCCAGGCCCTGGCGGGTTTGTTCACGATCCGAATAGCGAGTGGCAGCGGTCAAGATGCGATGCGGTTTGGGCGATGAGCGGCCAGAAGGCAATCCGCCAGCTCGGCGAGGTCCGCGACCACCAGGTCGGGCGGAGGCTGGGCGGCAGCGGCTTGCGGAGCGGTGGTCTCGCCGGTCAGGACCAGAATCCCCATGGCCCCGGCGCGCCGCGCCATGACCATGTCCGTGTAAAGCCTGTCTCCCACCATCCCGACCTGGTGCGGCTGCAGGCCGTGCCGGCGCAGAATGCCCTCGATCATGCGCGGGTCAGGCTTGCCCAACACAGCATCGGGCCGCCGGCCGGTGGCTTCTTGCAACGCCGCGCAGAGCGCGCCGCAGTCCACCAGGACCGTGAGCTGGTCGGTGGGGCACACCCGGTCCGGGTGCGTGGCAATGAACGGCTTGCCCCGGGCCAGCCACCAAGCGGCCCGGCACAATCGCGCGTATGTCAGGGTGGTGTCGAAGCCAACCAGCACGGCGTCCGGCTCGTCGCTCGGACAGTCTGCCGTGGGGACAAAGCCCGCAGCAGTCAGCTCCCGAATCAAGGCCGGCGTGCCCAGAATGAACAGGCGGTTAACCTCGGGCATCGCGTCGCGCAGATATTCGATGGTGGCCTGGGTGGAGGTGTAAAGCTGGTCCTCGCCGGCCTGAATGCCCAGCCGTGCCAGTCGAGCCCGATGCTCACGCACGCTGCGGCTGGAGTTGTTCGTCAGGAAGGTGCAGCCAATCCCCAGGTCCGCCAGTCTGGCCAGGAAGGGCTTGGTGCCCTGGAAGAGTGTGCCCCCGCTGTACATCGTGCCGTCCATGTCCACGGCCACATGCCGCAGGGCGCGCAGTTGCCGGGCTGCGCCGGCGTCGGTTGGCCTGGGTGGCGCAGCGGCCGAGGTGGTCGGTTGTGCAGTCGGTTTGCGAGCGGCCTTCATCAATTGCTGTTGAGCGCCTCTGTGGCCCGGGGCCGACGCGAGACGGCGTTAACACCGTCTCGCGTCCCCAACCCCAACACGGTTGTTTACCCTGCTAGCACTCCTGGAAAAGTTGCCCCGGCGGACCAGCCGCGCCCGCCACGGGGCGGGACGTGCCTCAAAGTTGCCTCAAAGGTCAGTGGCCGCGGCCCGGCCCCGGCGGAACCGGCTCCCATCGCGTCACGGCCTCGATCCGCCCGGCGCGCCGTCAAACTCTCATCCAACCGGCAAGTGTGTCCGTTCCGCATAGACTGACCGATTCATTTGCCGCGGTTTCTCGCAGAACAGCCGGCGGGCATCAAGCCGCCGATGCCAAATATGTATTCAGCCACGCCGCAGGTTCGCCGCATGACCCAAGGCGGCGTGAGAGCGGGCCGATTGGCGCGACAGGGGAAGCAACGCGCCGGTGAGGCCGGCGGCCAGCCGGGCGGCTGTGTGGCGGCAGACCCGCCTTGTCCCGGCTGCACGACCGGTGTTGTTTCGCCCCGGTGGGCGCGGATTAACCCGGCCATCGTGGGCAGGAATCCGCCAGAATCGGGCATACCACCGGCTGCGGCAGCGGGATCGGTCGGGTTCAACCGCTCAACCACCGAACTCGCCCACCAGCCAGCCCAGGTACTCCTCCAGGTTGGTGTATCCGTCACCGTCGCGATCGCCTGATGCATCGGACGGGTTCGATGGATTGAGACCGACGCGTTTCTCCCAGGCGTCAGACATGCCGTCCCGGTCGGTGTCCCAGTCAGGTGGGCGGTGCACCTCGGGGTAATCCTCCCAACCGCCCACGTCATCTTGCGAATCCGGCAGGCCGGGCAAACCGGTCTTGCTGCCCTGGAAGGTGGCCGTGCCGCTGCGGACCTCGGCCAGGACGCGGCGATCGTGCTCGTCCAAGACAGGGAAGTTGCAACCGACATTGGCCAGGACGTCCTCATAAGCCTGCTCGGCGGTATGCGTCCGCACATGCGGCTCGAAGAACGGCCGATCCACCCACGGGCTGTAGTCGGTGGGCAGTCGGCCGCCGCGCTCGGTGGTGGCAATGCGGCCGGCCTCCTGGTTGGTGAGGCCGAAATGGCCGGGCATGACGTTGCCGGCAACGTAGTATTGCTGTGTGCCCGGGAAACCGCCGTATTGGGCATTGAGCGCGTAAAACCAGCGCGTGGCCGGGCCGGGCTTGTAGTAGTTGGCGACGAAGTTGACTTGGTGCGCGCCGCCGTCCGTGGCGCGATGCCGCCAGTTGTAAACCACGTTGTTGCGGATATCCAAGCGGCCGGCGTACCGGTTGTGCGGTTTGCTCAGGCCGCCGGCCAGGCTCCAGTTTCGACCCGCGCAATGCGCCAGCAGGTTGTGGTGAAAACTGCCGATGTCCCCGCCGATACTGGCGGCGTAACCGTGCTGCGTGCCGGGCGGATACTTCTTGTGGCCGGCCTCGTTGAGCGCCTCAGAAATGAGCGTCCGCTGGAGGGTGATGTTCTTGGCGCCGCGCGAGCTGAACGCCTCGTCCAGCGTCCAACTGACCGAGCAATGGTCCACGATGCAATCGTCGCACGAGGCCATGCCCATGCCGTCGAGCGTCTGTCCGGAGAGGTTGCCCGGGCGGACGCGGATGTAACGGATGATGACGTTGGTGGCGCCCATCATGCCGAAGTTGTATTTGCGGAGGCAGATGCCCTTGCCCGGGGCGGTCTGGCCGGCGATGGTCAGATTCGAGTTGGTTCGGCGGACGACCAGCTTGGATTCAAGGGTAATGAGGCCGCCCACGTCGAAGACCACCGTGCGCGGGCCTTCCGCCTCGACGGCGGCCCGCAAGCTGCCCGGGCCGGAATCGTTCAGGTTCGTGACGTGAATGACCCGACCGCCGCGGCCTCCAGAGGCCAGCCGGCCGTAACCCTCGGCCGTGGGAAAAGCCAGCAGTGAACGGGCGGCATGTGCCGCTGGCGCAGCCAGCACAGCAAGCATTCCCCAGCAGGCCAGACGCAGCGCTTGGCCGCCGCCTGGCGTGCCCCGGCAGCTCACGCCACGGCCAGGCCTCCAAGCCGCGGCAAGGGCAGCGCCAACGCGCGCTCCCGCCAGCCCTGCCGGACCGAAAACCCGGCTGGCACGCGGCCCGCTCACGGATGCGCCAACCGGTAGAACACGGCCGGATTGCCCGGGTTGATCGGAACCGTGATGGAATTGGTGGCGCGCGACGCCGCTACCACTGTCCAATCTTGTGCCGCGACACTCAGGCCGTTGGTCAGGGCGCGAACTTGTTGCTGGAGGACCCAGCCGATGTGTGTCTCCGGCCAGCTCAGGGTGAGCTGGTTGCCGGCTACCACGCTGGTGAGCTGCGGCGAGGTCGTGGGGATGGGCACGATCTTGACAATCCCGTTGGTGGCCAGCTCGCTGCCGTCCCAGAGCATGCCCAAACCGGGTGAGGCCGGCTCAAAGCTGAAGTCAAGGTTCGGGTTCAGCGGGGTGTTGGCCAGGTTGAAGTTGTTGCTGACGATCTGGAAGCTCTGGCCGACGGCGAACGGCGCGGTGCCGACGTTGGTCATGACGATAATGCCGCGGATGTTGCCAAAGACGTCCACGGCGACGATGTCGTTGCGCGCCGGGTGATTGAGGTCCACTTCCACGATCAGGCGGGCGTTCGGGTTCAGGTCGAACCGGCCCTCTACGGAGAAGACCCCAAGGGAATGGCCGGGCGAGAGCGTGGCGCCGCTGTTGATGGCGAGTCGGCCTTCGTTGCCGAAGTTGTACCCGTCCACGTCGCTGACCACGCCGCTTCCGGCGAGCGTGCCGTTCACATTGAGGAACGTGCTGACGTTGTTGAAGCGACCGTCCAGCACCAGGGTTGCCCCGGCGGCGAGGGATGCCGTGCCCGTGGCGTTGACCGTGCCATTGAGCGACGCAGTGCCACCGGAGATGGTCACCGGCCCGTTGATCGTCCCCGAGCTGACGAACGACCCGCCCTGAATCTGGATGCCGTTGTTGATGGTCCCGGAGACCGCGGCAGTGCCGGCGGAGATCAGGCCGTTAATGCCCCCCGTGAAATTGAGTGTGGCACCCGCGGCAACCGTGGTGACGCCCAGCGCGCCGCTGCCGGTCACGCTGCCTTCGTCCAGCGCCAGCGGCAGCTCGCTGGTGGCGTCCATGGTCAGGCTGCCGCTGCCGCGTTTGGTCATCAAACTGGTGCCGGCAATCGTGCCGCCGGCAAAGCTGTAGGCTTTGGTCTGGTTGGTCACCAGCACCTCCCCCGGAGCCACCGCATCCACGACTGTGATCGTTGTGGTCCCGGCAGCGGTGTCGTCAAATGTGACCGGCGCGCCGTCCTGGAAGAGCAGACCGTCCTTCCAGTTGGCGGTCGTGGTGTCCCAGTTGCCGTTGACCGTGCCGTTCCAGACCACCTGGGGTGGCGGATTGGTGGTAATCACGGCGTCAATGGTCTTGGTGCCGGCGTTGTTGAGCAGGTAACCGTAGAATCCGGCCGGCAAGCGGAGGGCAAAGCTGGCTGCGGCGGTGTCGTAGGCAATCAGGGGGAGCTGGGCAGGATAGGCCGCCACGTTTTCGATGCGGGCGAGCTGGATGCGGTTGGCCGTGCCGCTGGCGGTCAGGTTGGTGACGTAAATGTACGGCTCGGTGCGGTTGCCGTCCACGTGCAGCACCAACGTGCCGTTGTTGATGGTCAGGGAGGTGAGCTTCTTGTCCGGACCGGCCACGGTATTGGAGAGGATCAGTTGGGCGCCGCCGCTCAGGGAGATGGTGTTGTTGGCGGAGAGCTTGGTGACGCCGCCGACCAGGATGGTGTTGGCCATGACGGTACCCCCCGGGCCAATGATCAGGGTGCCGCGCGTGTTCCACGGTTCACCACCGGTGTTCGACTCGGTCGTGTAGCCCAGTTCGAGGGTGTGGTTGACCTTGAACACCGCGGTGTTGCTGACGCCGAGCGTGCCCTGGCAGTAGCCCCGAAAAGTGCCGGTGTTGGTGCGCGTGCCGCCGTCTTGGAAGCCCAGCACCGCGGTGTTCACGTCCACGATGCCGCGGCCAATGTACATTTGCCCCTGGAAGTTGGGGTCGCCGGAGAGCAACTGCCGATCGCGGGCGATGTAGAACTGGTCAGCCAGGATGTCCACGCTGCCGTTGTTGTTGCCGAAGTAAAGCCAGGACTTGACGTTGCCGGAGCCGAAATTCGTGCCGGATTCATCCGACACGGCGAACACGGACATCCGCCCGCCGTCGGTGTTGCGGAAGATGGCCACGGGATTGTTCGTGGCGAAGGCGGGGTTGAACTGGACGCGCCCCTGCTGGTTGGCGCCGATGAAGCAGACGCTGTCCATGAAAAACGCGTTCGAGATGCCGAGATAGATGTCGCGGATCGTCGTGGTACCCGAGTAGGCGCTGCTGGCGTAGCAGAGCGAAAACCGCCGGGTGTCCGAATTGGTGTAATGGTCCGGATTGACGTAGCGGGCGATGATGATGTTCGTGCGGGCGAAGTACACGTCGGCCAGGAACCGGCGCGGCACGCCGTTGTAACCGTTGGCCTGCAGATTCCAGAAATTCGGATAGGCCGAGAAATCGGCCAGGGCCACGCGGTTGACGTCGGCCACGAACGTGTCCAAGCCGTCCATGCGCAGCGTCTGCCTCACCATGCCGTCCAGCGTCAACGCCACGTCCGCCGTGGCGTTGCTGACCACCAGGCGCGCGTTTTCGCCCACGATGTTCACCGTGGGCGCGTTGCCCAGAGCGGCGTATTCGTTGACGTAGTCGCGCAGCAGGCGCAGGCCGCCCGGGCCGACGACGGTCAAGGTGCGGCCGGGTTGGATGTGCAGGGTGTGGTAGGCGGTGGTATTGGTGGTGGCAAATCGCAGCGAGGCAACCGTGGCATCCGTGTCCACAATGCAGTTGGTGAACAGCGCGGTCTGGCCGCCGAGGTCGGAGAAGACGACGTCACTGGCGGCGTCTGGAATCTGGCCGCCCAGCCAACTGCCGGGCGAAGACCAGTAGCCGACGACGCCGTCAGTGCCGCTCCAGAAATGGGCGACCTGGAGGGTGAGCAGGAGGTTGTTAACGGCCCCGCCAGTGGCGTCGAGGCTGAACGTGTACTCACCCTCGGCCACGTTGTCCAGGTTCAGCGTTAACCACACCGGACCGCTGGCGCTCAGCGCGGTCGGGTTCAAGCTGTATGTGGCCCCCGCAGGCAGACCGGACACATCCAGGTTCACCGGGCTGCTAACGCCCGTTAGAACGGCGTAATTGGAGAGCACCAAGGTTTGTGTGGACTGAACCGGGACGGTGACGCGGAGTCGCGCTGCCCGGAACTGCACCGTCTGGCCCAGTGCCGCGGGCGACAGGGCCAGAGCCGTTAGCAACCCGAGCCATCCGCCGGCCCGGCAACACCTGGCCAGCAAGGCTCGCGGCCGGGAATGCCTTGGGGAGCGAACCCGGCCCACTGGAGGGCATGGTGAACAAGACTGCGAGCGGAGTGTCTTGGGGATCATGGTTTGTGCGGAGTTGTGGATTTGAGGATCAGAACAGGATTCATTGCCGCCGGCGCCAACCTGACGGCGGCAAACACGGCAAGCTGTCCCCGGCTTGGCCCATTCGGCGTCGTGTCTGCGATCAGGCAAGCGGTGCACATGGTGGGCGGTCAGGCTGGCACGACGAGCGTGCGACCAGAGTTAGTCTAATTGTAGGGCAGCCGGTCGTTTAACCAGAGGTAATCCGGGTTGCCGCGCGCCGGGACCATCCGTTCGACCACGCCTTTGACCACGGGGCGCTTGGTGCCGGGGTTGCTCCACTTGTGAATCTCGGAGTGGCCGTCGGCGAACGAGAAGTTGCAGCCGCCGCCATAGTGGTAGCTGGCCGGCAGGTTGCGGAAGACAGCGGTGGCCAGCGTGGCGCCGGCGATCGAGTGGAACACGGCGTCATCAATGCTCCCCGGATGCTCATCCAGCGTGACGAAGGTCATGGCCGGACCGGGTTTGACCAACTGCGTCACTTTGGTGAACCCCTTATCCGGGTAGGTCCGGTCGTACGGATTCGGGTTGTTGACCGTCACCCCGATCCCGCCCAGGAACGCGTTGCCAGACAGACTCATGACCCGGGTGCCGTTATCTGAGGGGACAATGTCGGCCGGGCACTTGTAAACGCCCGGGGTCCGAATGTACTGCGCCATTAACGACTGGCCGGGGTCCACCAGCTTGAGGGCGTTGGTGTTGTCCGGGTTCATGCCCCAATCTGCGCCATTGGCCACCAGTTTGGGCGGCATCCGGTCATCGTAGTCCCCCACATACAGCATCCAGCCGGTCATGAGCTGCTTGGTGTTGCTCATGCAGGCAATACCTTGGGCACGCCCCTTGGCCTTGGACAGGGCCGGGAGCAGCATACCCGCCAGGATGGCGATGATGGCAATGACGACCAACAACTCGATGAGGGTAAACCCTGCTCCAGCAGGGCCACAGTCAGCAGCGCGTGGTTGCGGGATGTTCATAACGGACTTGAAGTTCCTAAAACCGGTGTGCGTGGGCCGCCCCAATCAGCATCCGCATGCCTGTCCCCCTTCTTCCCGGGGACGTCGTTGGACGCCTGTCCCGACGGCCGTGTCGCTGGCCGGGACACCCGTGTTGCGTTTGCCGCGATGCCCACACACATGTGCACGTTGCACTGGTAGCATGCTCCATTCTGCAGCGTAATCCGAAAACTGGCAAATCGCTTGTGAGAAGTGCCACTTTGACCGCAGGCGTCCTTTGCCATCCACCCGCGCACTTCGCCCATCCCGCGCCGCCACCCGTCAGCGGCCAAGGTGCGTCCGCTTTTTCCCCAAAACCCTCTGGCTACCGAAGAGGGCCTGTAAGCCGCGACCGCGTGCCGCCCATGCGGCCCGAGAGCCCTGCTCCGGGTTTGGCGTCCGACAAGCTCTCGCCGGTGGAGTGGGAGGCGTGCCGTTCGCGATGGGCGCGACCGCTTGCGCAGAGGCGCCGGCACGGGCAAGCTTGCCTGCCGTGAACTGCAGCCGTGCGTCGCTCCGGTGGGATGTCGCGCCCCGGCGGATGCAGGCCCGCGCCCCAAGGCCTGTTCCGAGCGGCGGAGCAGCCCGCCCACCCACGGCCCGGCATCCCTGGCAGGGATGGGCCTGGCGTTGCGGGGTGTTGGGGACGGTTGGCCTGGCCGCCTGCAGCGCGCCCGCCCAGCAGTACTTTGCCCGCCACTGGCAGGTGGACGAAGGCCTGCCCCAAAACGCCGTGACGGCCATTGTGCAAACGCGGGACGGCTATCTGTGGCTGGGTACCTACGGCGGCTTGGTACGTTTTGACGGCATCCGCTTTGTGGCCTTCAACAGCGGCAACACACCCGAACTGGTCAACAGCCGGATCACAAGCCTGTTCGAGGACGCCGAGGGGCGCTTGTGGATCGGCCATGAGACCGGTGAATTGAGCCTCCTGCAGGCGGGCCGATTCAAGTCCGTGCCGGTCCCGGGCCTTCGGGCAGGTGGCAAGGTGGTGGGGATGGGACAGGACCAGGCGCGCGATCTGTGGCTTTTCCGGGAGGACGGCACACTGGTGCGCGGCCGCGATGGTCTGGTGCTCGACCCGGAAGCAGGCACGGCGGCTCGGGTGGCCACGTTCGCGTGCGGGCAGGACGGGACCATCTGGGTGGCCCGCGGCGGACGGGTTTCGGCCTGGCGCCGGGGCCGGCTTGAGCCGGTGGATTTCGATGCGCCCGGTCCCAACCCGTTTGTGCAGGGCATTGCCGCCAGCCGGCGCGGCGGGGTGTGGGTCGCTGGTGGCGGGCGGCTCCGCCGGTGGGATGACGGGCGCTGGGTGGAAGACCGCGCGCCGAACCTCTGGGGCGACGCCCTGCTGCAGCCGCTGGTTGAGTTGCGCGACGGTTCGTTGGCCGGCGCCACGACGGCCGCAGGGCTGTATCTCATTGATCCCTCTGGCCAGGCCCAGCATTTCAGCCAGGCCAATTTGTTGCCTCAAAATTGGGTGCGCTCGCTTTGCGAAGACCACGAGGGCAATCTGTGGGCCGGCGTCGGCACGGGCGGCCTGGTGGCCTTGCGCCCCGGCAAGGTGGCGGTCTTGGAGCCGCCGGATCGCTGGCAGGGCCGGGCGGTGCTGTCGGTTGTTGCGGCCCGGGACGACGCCTTGTGGGTGAGCACCGAAGGGGCGGGCCTGTACCGCTTTCAAGCCGGTCAATGGCGGCACTTCGACCAGTCGCTCGGCCTCAGCAACCTGTTCGTTTGGCCACTGGCCGAAGACGGCCAGGGACGCCTCTGGGCCGGCACATGGGGAGGCGGTTTGTTCGTGCTGCAGAACGACCGGTTCACCAGACCGCCGGGGCTGGAAACCCTGGATGCGCCCGTGACTGCCCTGTTTCATACGCCGGCGGGGGTGATGTGGATCGGCACCGGCGATGGGCTGCTGCGCTACGCGGATGGCCAGGTCATTCAATATGGCCGGGCGCAGGGCCTGGAACTGCCGGATGTGCGCGCCGTGCTGGAGAGTCCGGATGGCACCGTCTGGTTCGGCATGTCCGGAGGCGGTCTGGGCTGCCTGAAGGGTGCAACCCTCAAGCAGTACCAGAAGAAGGATGGTCTGCCCTGCGATTACGTCCAATGCCTGTGGCTGTCCCCGGACGGCCGGTTGTGGCTCGGCACCGACGGGGAAGGACTGGTCCGCTTTCACCAAGAACATTTCGCCGCCGTGAGCAGCCGACAGGGCTTGCCCAGCAGCGTGATTTGCCACGTCATCCCGGACGGTCAGGGCCATCTCTGGGTCAGCTCGCGGGGCGGGATTTTCCGGGTGAGCCTGGCGGACCTGGAACACAGCGCAGACACCGGGGCAGCGTTGACCACCTGCGTGACCTACGGTCGGGGCGAGGGCTTGCCCACGGCTGAATGCTCCGGGGGCTTGCAGCCGGCAGGCGCGCGCGCCCGGGACGGGCGTTTATGGTTCCCAACCACGCGCGGGCTGGTCGGCCTCGATCCGCACAACCTCAGGACCAACTGCCTGCCGCCGCGGGTGGTCATCGAAGAGGTCCGCGTGGACGACCAACGCCTGGACTGCGGCAGCGACCCCGCGCAGCCGCTGCGCGTCAGCGCAGGGCGACGTCGGTTCGAGTTCCGTTACACCGGCCTGAGCTTCACCGTCCCTGAGAAAGTGCGGTTCCGTTTCCGGCTGGAGGGTCTGGAGACGGACTGGACGGAAGCCGGTGGCGAGCGCGTTGCCGTTTACCGCTACGTCCCGCCGGGCCAGTATCGTTTCCGCGTCATCGCCTGCAACAACGACGGCGTCTGGAACGAAACGGGCGCCCAGGTTGCCTTCTGCGTGCTGCCCCGGTTCTGGCAAACGGCGTGGTTTCAACTCCCGGCGGCCGCCGCCGCCCTGACCGCCGTGGCCGCCGGGGCGCGCTGGCTCACCCGCCGCCGCCTCCGCCGCCGCATGGAACGGCTCGAACGCCAGCAGGCCCTCGAACGCGAGCGGGCGCGCATCGCCAAGGACATCCACGACGACCTGGGCGCCAGCCTCACGCGCATCACATTGCTCAGCCAGTCGGCTCGCGCCGAGCTGGACGATGACGCCCCGGCCGCCGCTGACCTGGACCGCATTTACGCCACAGCCCGTGAACTGACGCGCGCCCTGGACGAAATCGTCTGGGCGGTTAACCCGCGCCACGACACGCTGGACAGCCTGGCGACGTATCTGGGGCGGTTTGCCCAGGATTTTCTGGCGGCGGCCCATGTGCGTTGCCGTTTGGAGATGCCCATGCATCTGCCTCATTGCCCCTTGACCGCCGAGACACGTCACAACCTGTTTCTGGCCTTCAAGGAGGCCCTGCATAACGCCGTCAAGCACGCCCGCGCGCCCGAAGTCCGGGTCTGCCTACGGACCGGCGCAGACCAGTTTGTGCTCCGGGTTGAGGACAACGGGCACGGGTTTGATGCCGGCGACGTGGCCGGCCGGACGGCGGCGCCCCCGGACCGGCCTGCAGCCGGGAACGGATTGGCCAACATGCGCCAACGCCTGGCGGAAATCGGCGGCCGCTTCGAGCTGGAAAGCGCCCCTGGCCGTGGCACGACCGTCGTGTTTGTCGTGCCGCTCAAGACCGCTTCCGCATGAGCCGCCACGCGCCCCAGCCCCAGCCCTGCCGCAGGTGTGTCATGAGAATTGATGACGCGCCAAGGCCCATCCGCCGCTTCAACATGGCGACGCTGTGAACATCCGTGTGTCCATCATCGAGGACGACGCGCCCGCCCGGGACATCCTGGCCCGCTGGATCCGCCGCGCCGAAGGCTTCCAATGCGTGGGTGAGCACGGCACCGCCGAGAGCGCCCTGGACGGACTGCCGCGGGAAAAGCCCGACGTTGTCCTGGCGGACATCAACCTGCCCGGCCTGAACGGTATCGAGTGCGTGCGCCGCCTCAAGCCGTTGCTACCGCAGACGCAGTTTGTGATGCTCACTGTCTATGAGGACGCGGATCACATCTTCGACGCCCTGAAAGCCGGGGCAAGCGGGTATTTGCTCAAGCAAACGCCCCGAACCGAGCTGCTGGCCGCGCTCAAGCAGGTCCACGCCGGCGGGTCGCCCATGACCAGCAACATCGCCCGCAAGGTGGTGCAGTCCTTCCAGCAGCCGATCGCAACGCCGGCCACCGACGCGGTGGAGCTGTCTGCGCGGGAGCGAGAGGTGCTCGACCTGCTGGCCCGGGGTTATCTTTACAAGGAAATCGCCGACGCGCTTGGCATCAGCCTGCCCACCGTCAACACCTACATCCGCCGCATCTACGAGAAACTCCACGTCCGCTCCCGCGCCCAGGCCGTGGCCCGCTACGCCGGCATCCCCGCAGCCGGGGATGCCCAACCGGACGCGGGCTTGCGTTGAAGGCCCGCTCGGATGACGCAGTCGCCGGCCGACTGCCAGCCGGCGGCACAGCAGGCTGCCAGCCTGCGCCACCCGCTTGTGGCTGCGGCAAACCGACGCTCCGGCTGGGGGGCAATCTGGAAGGTTGCGCCACAGCACGTGGTGGGTCCGTCCGGATGCAGCCCCGCGTCGCGCACGTCCAACTTCCGGCTTTCACCGCGGCCCAAAATGGAGTAATGTCCTGTGCGATTCCATGAAGTTGAACCGCGGCTGGAATCTGACCTACTGCTGCAACGCGCAGCGCGGCGAGACGTGGCCGGAGACGTTCGCCAAGCTGGAGCAACACGCCCTGGCCGTCCGGCAGAGGGTGTGCCCGGACCAGCCCTTCGGACTGACCCTGCGCCTGAGTGGCGCGGCAGCCCGCGCCTTGAGCCAGCAGGCCACGTTGACGACGTTCCATCGCTGGTTGGATCAACACCATTGCTACGTCGTCGGCATCCAGGGCTTTCCCTGCGGGCATTTGCGTGACCGGCTGGCCACGGCCCAGGTCTTCGTGCCGGACTGGACCTCCCCGGAGCGGCTGGCTTACACGAACATGCTGCTGGACATTCTGGCGCAATTGTTGCCGCCGGACGCCCAGGGCTGCGTCGGCACCCTGCCCGGCGCCGTCAAGGGGGTCGCCTACGCCCCCGAGGAATTGCGCCTGATGCGTCACCACTTGTGGCGCTGTCTGGAACACGCGGAGCGACTGTCCGAGCGCAGCGGCCGGACGTTGCGACTGGCCATTGAACCCGGGCCTTACTGCCTGTTGGAAACCAGCGGCGAGGTCATCGAATTCTTCCAGGAGCTCGGCCTCGAGCACATGAACGACTCGAGATTGCGGGAGTTCCTGACGGTCAGCTATGATGCCTGTCACTTCGCCGTCGAATTCGAAGAGCCGTCCAACGTGGTCCGTTGCTTTCAGCAGCACGGCATCCGCTTGGGCAAGGTCCAGTTCAGCGTCGCCCCGCGCGTCTGTCCGGTGCCAGAAGTCTGCCAGCAGTTGGCCCGGTTCAAGGAAACCGCCTACCACCACCAGGTCGTGGCGCTGTGCAATGACGGCTCGCGACTGCTCTACCGCTCACTGACGCACGCCCTGGCCCAGGCCAATTCCAACACCATGCCCGAGGTGGTGGAATGCCGGATTCACATGCACGTCCCGTTGCACGGTCCGGACGGGGATTGGTTCGTCAACACCAGCGACCACGTCCTGGAGTTGCTGGACCTGCTGGCAGCCAGGCCGGAATTGTGCGCGAATCTGGAAATCGAGACGCAGACCTGGGACACCCTGCCCCCGGACCAGCAACAGCGCCAGTTTGCCGACCTGATGGCTGCCGAGTACGCCTGGATTCTCGAACGCATGGCCGACCGCGGTCTGGTCCAAATCGCCCCGTCCTGCTTGGGGCCCGCATAGAACGCGCCCGCCAGCCGCCGCCCTCCTCGTAGCCGCACCAGGTCCACCCCGACCCGTCACACGGCAGCAACAACCGCCTGCGCCGTCCCCCCAATCCGGGGCTTCTCCGTGGCCCACCTCAACCGCTCCGCTGGCGCGCCGGTTCAACCGCGCGGTCAGCGATCCCGCACCGCGTCCCCAACCCGCGCCTCCCCGGCTGCCAGGTCGGCCACGATGTTGTCGTCGCGTTGCGGTCCGCTCACTTTCAGTTCGCCAACTTTCAGACCGTCCCGATAAACGCTCAGCACCTGGCCCACGGCGGCCATGCGTCCCACGGGGAAATTCACCACCACAAACCGTCCGGGGTTGTTGACGGCGACGATTTTGCCCGCCAAGGCCGTGTCCGGCGTGACGATGGGGGAGGGTTGCGAAGTCGCCTTTGGCCGCAACGCGGCACAGGAAGTCCCCAGCAGCACCACCAAACATGCGGTCACGCCAAACAACACATTCATGCCGCCATGAAAACACGCCCACCCCATGCGTCAATGCCCTTCTCGGCCGCCCCGCGCGCCGGGCGCCCGTTTTGCTTGGCTTTCAACGCCCCCGGCGCCATGCTCCGCCCAGCGTCGCCCCACTGAGGCGACCGGCCCAAGATCATGATTGCGCCCAGACCCGACAATGAACGGCGGCGACTGGAAGTGCTCTGGCAATACGAGGTGCTGGACACCGTACCCGAGGCCGTGTTCGACGACCTGACCGAGCTGGCGGCCCGCATCTGCGCCGCGCCCATTGCCCTGATATCGTTGGTGGACGAGAACCGGCAGTGGTTTAAGTCGCGCGTGGGCCTCAGCCAAACCGAGACCGCCCGCGACATCTCCTTTTGCGCCCACGCCATCCTGCAAACCGACCTGCTGGTCGTGCGCGATGCCACCCAGGACGCCCGGTTTGCCGACAGCCCTCTGGTCACCACCGATCCCAAGGTGCGATTCTACGCCGGCGCGCCGCTGATCACGCCGGACGGCTACGCCCTGGGAACGCTCTGCGTGCTGGATTACGTGCCGAGAGAATTGACCGCCGACCAACGCCAGGCCCTGCGGGTGCTGGCCCGACATGTGGTCAACCAACTGGAACTGCGTCGCCAGGCGCGCGAGCTGGCTCAAACCCGCCGCGCCGCCGCGCTCCTGCGCGAGGAGCTGGCCGCTGTCCGCGCCACCTTGGCTGCCGCCGCCAGCCGACAGGAGTCAAACGGCACTCCACGACCCGGCGGGTGGACGACGGGCAGCGCCTCGGCCTCGGGTTAGAGCCGCGGCGTATTGAGCTTCCACATCGCCAGCGCCAGCAAGGCGGAAACCACCACACCCACCGCCACGGCAATCAGCCGGAACCGGCGCAGCTTGCGGTGGTAAGCGCGTCCGCCCATCCCCGGCAACAAGTAGAAGCGCCGGCGCTCCCGCTCCTCGGGGGACAATCGTCTGCGTCTGAATCGCATCTCGTGCAGCAGGCGCGCGCGGCTGGCGCCCGACTCTGCTGGGCCGGAGAGTATCCCCGCCGTGCCGACTCTGGCAAGGGCCGGCTTGCGCCGCGGCTTGCCAGGGGCAGGGCTGTTCGTTCAGGACAGCAAGTGGCCCAATAGGACAGCCAGCCCGTGGCCCTGCGGATGTCGGACCGGCCCGTGACACGCCCACGAACCGCAACCCGATCGGCCTGCTGACCCTGGCCCGACACCACGACGACACGTTCTGGCGGCAGCCGAAGCTGGTGGCCGCCCTGGCCACCCACGACGCGGAAGGTGGGGCGGGCCACCCAAGCTCGCCGCACGGGAGGCAGCGGTGGCGTGGCTTTCGGCCCAAGCAGCGCGCCCGCAGGGCGCCAGGCCGTCAAACCCGTGCGCGGCCTGGCCCTGCTGGTGCGATCATGAACTCAAGACCAAAGACCCTGCTCGCGCAGGCTGCCGCCGTCAATTTCGGCTCGCCTTCCGGTGGCGGGCGCGTCAGAGTCCGGGCCAGGCCATGCAGACTTTGATTCGACGTCTGAGGGGCGGCTGCCTGCTGGCGCTGGTCGGCACGGTTGCCGGGGTGGTACCGACGGCCCAGGGCGCCCGACAGCCGCAGTTCCAAGCCGAGTTGATCTTCCCGCTCCATGCTCAGCACAACCACGCGCCCGGCATTGTCGAGTGCCCGAATGGCGACCTGCTGGTCTCTTGGTATCGCGGCTCGGGCGAGCGGCAGGCGGACGATGTCGCGGTGTGGGGCGCGCGGCTGAAGAAGGGCGCGCGGCAGTGGAGCGAACCGTTCCTGCTGGCTGACACACCGGGATTCCCTGACGGCAACACGGCGTTGCACCTGGATGCTCGCGGGCGATTGTGGCTGTTCTGGCCGGTCATCCTGGCCAACACGTGGGAGTCCTGTCTGACCCAGTATCGTGTGGCTGAACGGTACAACGGACCGGGCGCGCCCGTTTGGACCTGGCAGGGCAGCCTGTTCCTGCGCCCCCGGGACTTCGAGCGCAAGATGCTGGAGGGCTGGGAACATCGCCGCACCCTCAGCGCCCAGCCGCCCGAGGACGTGGTCAGCCCGGAGCAGGTCGCCAACATGAAGCGTCTGATTGCCGACAAACTGGCCAGCCGCCTCGGCTGGCAGGTCCGCTGCAAGCCCACCGTGTTGCCTTCCGGACGCCTGCTGTTGCCGCTTTACTCGGACACGTTCTCCGCCGGCTTGATGGCGATCAGCGACGATGGTGGCGTGACGTGGTTTGCAAGCGAACCGCTGGCCGGCTACGGGAGCATCCAGCCCACCGTGTTGCGCCGGGCCGACGGGACGCTGGTGGCCTACATGCGCGAGAACGGCCCGCTGCAGCGCGTGCGCGTGGCCGAGTCGCGCGACGACGGCCTGAGCTGGGGGCCGGTGGGCGTCACCGACCTGCCCAATCCCGGCTCGGGGCTGGACGGCGTGCGCCTGCGCAACGGGCACTGGGCGCTGGTGTACAACGACACCACCCGCGGCCGCCACAGCTTGGCAGTGTCGGTGTCCGACGACGAGGGCCGCACGTGGCGATGGACGCGCCATTTGGAACGTGGCCCGACCGGCTCGTACCATTACCCGGCCGTGATTCAGGCTCGGGATGGGCGGCTGCACGTGGCTTACAGTTACTTTGTCCAGGGCGGCAAGAGCATGAAACACGCGGTGTTCGACGAAGACTGGGTCCGGCAGGGCGATCCCTGACAATCCTCCGGGCCGGTTGGGCTGCTCGTGTTCGCACATACGCCCCTCACCCCGGCGGTGGCCGCGCCCGGCTGTTTTCCTTGCCTGAGCCGGCCCGGCCCAATTAAAACGACGCCGTCGGAGCCCATGCGAACCTGTTGGCAACCGACATGATCGTGAACCGACCACACTCCAGTAGCACTGCCATGAAACGCCGCGAATTCCTCAAACTGTCGGCCACCAGCCTCGGCGCGCTGGGGCTGACGCAGCCCGCCGCCGCCGGCGGGGCCAAAACGCCCGCTGGCCGCCCGTCCGCCTCCCCCGGCACGCGTCGCCCTGGTTCGACCTACACCGGCGATTTTCTGAATCGAGTGGCCTTTCCGATGGGAGGCATGGGCGCCGGGATGATCTGTTTGGAGGGCACGGGGGCGTTGTCGCACTTTTCGCTGCGGCACAAGCCCGAGGTCTTCAACGAGCCGGTAACCTTCGGGGCGTTGTGCGTGTTGGGCGAACCGCCAGTGGCCCGGGTGTTGGAAGGGCCTGTGCCGGACTGGAAGAAGTTTGGCCAACCGGGCAGCGGCAACGGCGCGGCCGGTACCGCCTTTGGCCTGCCACGCTTTCGCCAGGCCGCGTTTCAGGCGCGCTTCCCCTTTGCCACGGTGACGCTGGCCGACAAGGACGTGCCGTTCGCGGTGGCGATCACCGGGTGGAGTCCGTTCGAGCCGGGAGACGCCGACAACGCCAGCCTGCCGGTCGCCGCGCTGGAGTATCGGTTTACCAACCGCACCAACCGCTCGTGCGCAGCGGTGTTTTCGTGGAGCGCCCGGAATTTCATGGCCGTGGGCAACAACCCCCAAGCAGTGCGGGCCACGCGGAGTGGATTCCTGCTCACCAGCGGCGCGCCCAAGGATCGCCCTTGGGAGGAGGGCGCGTTCAGCGCCACGGTGGACGACCCGGCGGTGAAGGTGAACTGCGCCTGGTTTCGCGGCGGCTGGTGGGACCCGCTCACCATGGCCTGGAAGGAAATCGCCTCCGGCCAGTGCATCGAGCGGCCGCCGGTGACCGAGGGCGGTCACTCTCCCGGCGCGACCCTGTTTGTTCCGTTCCAGCTCGGCCCGCGCGCCTCCAAGACCATCGTCCTGCGGTTCGCCTGGTACGTGGGCCAGACGAATCTGCGCCTGGGCAAGGATGCCGAGGGGCAACCGGCCGATCCGGCCGCGCAGGGGGCTTATCGGCCGTGGTATGCGGCGCGGTTCAAGGACATTTCCGAGGTCACCGACTACTGGCGCGAGCACTACGACAAGCTGCGGGCCAACACGCAGCGGTTCAGCGATTGTTTTTACGATTCCACGCTGCCGGCGGAGGTGTTGGAGGCCGTGGCGGCCAATCTCACCATCCTCAAATCGCCCACCGTGTTGCGCCAGGCGGACGGACGGCTCTGGGGCTGGGAGGGGTGCTCCGATGGCGGCGGT
>Ga0101944_10003281_pt1 | contig 23175 bp, 12 predicted proteins | sample DewCreD2012metaG_FD_75245 | JGI IMG/M metagenome (GOLD analysis project Ga0101944, IMG submission 75245) | Hot spring sediment bacterial and archeal communities from British Columbia, Canada, to study Microbial Dark Matter (Phase II) - Dewar... ... | reverse complement strand
CGCGAATCTTGAAATCCACCGGATTGACGCTCGAGCCGGCGACGCGGATCAGAACGTGGCCGGCCTTCAGCTGCGGCTGGGGAAGTTCTGCCTGTTTAAAGACTTCTGGTCCGCCGAAGTTTTCGATGACCATGGCTTTCATGGGGGTGATCCTTTCTTGCGCATCGCAATCCCATCGTTGAAACGGTGGGGCTATTGTCAGCCGTCCCTCCGGGACTTTCCAAGGCTGCCCAAGGCCGCAGCCAAAGGGCAGCCAGAGGGTCTGACACAGAGCCATCCCCTCAAGAAAATGCAAACGCGGCGTCGGATTCTCACGTCAACTCCACCTCGGCGCGAGCGCGAATGTCACGCGATGAGGCGCCGGCCAGCAGTTCGAATTCGCCCGGCTCGACCACCCATTGCGCGAGGACCGGATCGTAGAAAGCAAAGGCGCGTTCGGTCAGATCAAACGTGACGAGGCGGCTTTCGCCCGGCGCCAGCGCGACCTTTGCGAAGGCCTTGAGTTCCTTCGGCGGCCGCGCGACGCGACTCTGTTTGTCCGCGACATATAATTGCACGGTCTCCTTGCCGGCAACCGCGCCGGTGTTCTTGATGCGGAGCGAAACGCGGACGGTCTGCCCCGCGCGGGCCTTGCCCGGCGCCTGCAGGTCGCCATATTCGAACGTCGTGTAGCTGAGGCCATGCCCAAATGGGAACAGTGGCTCGACGTCCCGATAGTCGTAGTGACGGTATCCGACGAATACGCCCTCGCCATAGAACACCTGCCGCCCGCCGGGATAGCTATGGTAGGCGGGCGTGTCTTGCAGGCGGCGGGGGAAGGTGACCGGCAGCTTGCCGCTGGCATTGACCTCGCCCAGCAAAACGCTGGCGATGGCCTCGCCGCCGAGCATCCCCGAATACCAGGCGACCACAACGGCCGGAACCGCGTCGATCCATGGCATCGTCACCGGCGAACCGCATTGCAAAATGACGGCCGTTTTGGGATTGGCGGCGGCGACGGCGCGGATCAGATCGTCCTGCGGCCCGGTCAGGTTCATGTCGGGCCGGTCGTGTCCCTCGGTTTCATGGCCGCTGCCGTAGCCGGCGAAAATGAGCGCGGCGTCGCATCGGCGGGCCAGATCGGCGGCCTGCTGGATGCGTTCGGCGGCGCGATATTCGGGCGGGAAGCCGCAATGGAAATTGAAGCGGGCCGGACCGGTGACCTCGCGATGGCCCGGCGTCTTGATGAAATCAACCTGAATCGGGTAGGCGCGGCCGGCCTCGAGAACGCGCTCGATGACGGCGCTGCCCCGCGATTTGACGCCCTCGGTTGGGACGGGATTGTCCAGCAGCAGTTCGCCATCGAGATACATCCGGCCGCCGCCCATCGTGAACAACCGCAGGGTGTAGGGTCCGCTTTCGGGGACGCGCAAGACGCCGGTCCAGCGGACGCAGAAGCGGTGGAAGTCCACCACAGGGTCCGGCTCTTCGCCCCACCAGCAGTTGATCTGCGCGTCGGTTCGGACCAGGGCGGGCTGCCCGGAAAAGTCGGAGTTGTTGAAATACTCGCCGCGCAGCCCCGGCCCGCCCCCGCCCGAAAGCGAGAAAAACTCGGGCGGAGCGATGGGGACGTCCGCGGTGTTGGCGCAGCCCTGAAGATATTCGATTCGGACGCGGCCGTCGAGTTTTTTCCTCAAGGCTTCGAGCGGACTGACGCGCAGGGGCGACTGGACGGTCGAGCTGCCCCCGCCGCTGACGATGCTGTCCGCATTGGGGCCAATAACCGCAAGCGTCTGGAGCCGGGAGGGCGCCAGCGGCAGCACAGCGCCGTCATTCTTCAACAGCGTGATGGCCTCCTCGGCCACCTCGCGCGCCAGCGACTGATGCTCGGGCGTGTTGACCGCGCCGGCTGGACGCGGCCGCCCGTTCATCTTGCCGCATCGGAAAATCAGGCGCAGCACCCGGCGCACAGCGCGGTCGATGACCTCTTCTTCGAGTTGCCAGTGTTCAACGGCCTGGACCAGCAAGGGGCCGTAGTATTTGGCCGGGCCGGGCATTTCGATGTCGAGGCCGGCGGCGACCGATTCCACGATGGTGTGATTGGCGCCCCAGTCGGAGACGACGACGCCGTCAAAGCCCCATTCCTCGCGCAGGATGTCGGTCAGCAACCGCCGGTTCTGGCTGGCATGGACGCCGTTGATGCGGTTATAGGCGCACATTATTGTCCACGGCCGCGCCTCCTTGATGATGGCCTCGAACGCAGGCAGGTAGATTTCGCGCAGCGTGCGCTCATCAACCTCGGAACTGCCGCGGAAGCGCTCGAACTCCTGGTTGTTGCAGGCGAAGTGTTTGAGCGACGTCCCGACGCCACGGCTCTGGACGCCCTCGACCCAGGCGACGCCGATGCGGCCGGCCAGAAACGGGTCTTCGGCGTAGCTCTCGAAGTTGCGTCCAGCCAGCGGATGGCGCGCAATGTTGACGCATGGGCCGAGCAGAATATCGGCGCCCATTGCCCGCGTCTCTTCGGCCAGCGCCTCGCCGACGCGTTCGATCAATTCGGGATTCCACGTTGCGGCGAAGGAAACACCCGTTGGGAAATACGTGGTGGGACCGCCCTTGCGTCCGTCGAAGTTGAAGTTGGCTCGCACGCCGTGGGGGCCGTCGGTCATCATGACCGAGGGGATGCCGAGGCGCTCGATGGCCACGGTGCGCCAGGCATCGCGGCCCGAAAGCAACGAGACCTTTTCCTTGAGGGTCATCTGCTGGATGAGGTCAGTGATACGGTGTTCCAAGTCGGACATGTCATGGTCTCCTGTTGAAATCATTTCTCCGCTTACGCGTGCGGAAGCGATGTTGTCTCTCCGAGATGCCGCCATCGCGTCCACCGTGTCCCATAATCCATCTGCCGCCCTATCGCCCCTTCACATCCTCCTTCAACCGGTCCAGATGGGGCTTCATCGCCTCAAACCATTTCCGGGCCATCTTCGTCTGTCCCTGTGGATTGGGATGCGCCCAATCAAAGGTATCCGTGTTTTCGGCCTGGGGATTGGCCTCAAAACCTTCGTAGTGATGGACCGTAATGACGGGCGATTCGGCGGTGTTGAGTTCCCGGGCCATTGCTTCGACGAGGGGGCGGATTTGGACGGCGGCGCCGCCCGTGAAGTTCAGATGGCCGACGAAAACGACGACGCGCGGATTCTTCGCGCGCAGCATCGCAATGATGTCCCGCAGTGGCTTGACAATCGCCTCGTCGTGATTCTCCGCCTTCTGGTCGTTCGTGCCCAGATGGATCAGCGCGATGTCGGGCGCGGCGGGCCACTGCTTCATCCATTCGGCCAGACCGTCGCGGAACTTCGCGGTCTTGATGCCGTAGTGCCCCTCGTGGTCGGGATCGAACGGCTGGCCCTTGTGGTCGGGCCATGTCGCCTTGGGTTGAAGCCCCTTGTTGAGCGAGCCAATGAAATCGAAGTCGTAACCGGCGTCCTTCAGCATGCCGAACAGCGGATAGCGGTATGTGTATTCCTTGCGGTCCTCCTTGCCGCCCTGCGTGATCGAATCGCCCATCGGCGCGATATAGATCGGCCGCGCCACCGCCGTGCCGGCCAGCAGAAATCCGCCCATCGTCAGAACACCGGCCAGCGGCCATCCACAAAAGCTCCATGACATCCTTGACATAGCGCGCAACGCCCCCTTGGAAAGATCGCTCGCAATCGAGTCCGGGATTGTCCTGCCAAACGCAGGCCCCCGTCACGCCCAAAAAGACCGTTCACCGACGCCCCGGAAGCTTCGTCCGGGCTCAAAGCAGTGCCAGTCCTGCAGGACCTTACTTCATTGAGCAGTTTCAGATTGGGCGGCGGCCAGGTTGGATCGGAGAGATACCAGACCAGGTCATAGATGTCGCGTCCCTTTGTGTAAGGGCGTGTGAAAAGGGCATGGAGTTTCCCCGCCAGAAGCGACGGTTTGTCAGCGATTGAAGAATCCGCGCCTGAAGGTATTCGCGCGTGATGTTGCGCCGGGTCAGAGCATTCGGCTCGGATGCTTCCCGAATCTGTCGCAGGTAATCCTTCGTGATTCGCGTCCGGCCCTTTCGAGGATCACTTCGGCGGCACGCAACGGCCTGGGGCTGCCAGCCGAGCGCGCCATGTCCATCAGCGCGGCCGTATCAAGCGTTTCGAGGTTCTCCAGTCGCAGCTGGTCAATGTAGCCCGGCGTATCGCTCTGCGGCGTCAGATATGCCAGGTCCAGAAGCGCTTTTTCGGGCGTGGCCACGAACGCCGATTGGTCCCCGGCGAGCGGCGTCAGCCGATACGCGTGAAACAATGGCTTGTGGATGCGGCTCGATTTTTCGATACGGCGCAGCCAGCATATAGAGACCGCGCCGAAGCTGAAAACGATCTTGCCCGCTGCCGTCCATCGCGAAAGTTGTCTGCGCGCATCGGCTTCCGAGACGTTGGGCGTCAAGATCGTTTCCGGGGTGAAAACCGGCTCTGATGCCACCTTATGCAGCAAGCCATCGAATCACATAGCGATAATATGCCATTAATGGCATGTAAATGCAATGGGGTAAACCTCCGGAGACATATTGGGCGCGCCAGACATTGGGCGGGTCGTTGTCCAAGAAAAGGAAACGCCCCCGGTCCGGAGCCTGGGTGGGGCTCGAGGCCGGGGGCGTTTGAGGCGATGGGCGGGCGTGACGCGCTTTGCGAGACGCTGCAGGAGCGGGACGCTCCGGCCGCTTACAGTTCGTCAAAGCCGCCGCCGTCGAAGCCGGTGTCGAGATCGTCCACCAGGGTGGTCGTGTCGAGTTCCTCGCCCAGTCCGGTCTGTTCCTTCTCTTCGGCGGTTTCCTCGTATTCAGCCTGGGCGGCGCTCTTGACTTCGATGTTGCGATAGACGGGCAGGCCGGTTCCAGCGGGAATCAGCAGGCCCATGATGACGTTTTCCTTGAGGCCGTGGAGGTAGTCCACGCGTCCGCGGACGGCGGCGTCGGTGAGGACGCGCGTGGTCTCCTGGAACGACGCGGCCGAAATGAACGAGTCGGTCTCGAGCGAGGCCTTGGTCAGGCCCAGGAGCTTGGGCCGGGCCTTGGCGGGCTCGCCGCCCTTGGCGATGGTGCGTTCGTTTTCCTCGAAGAACTCGAACTTGTCCACCTGCTGGTCATAGAGGAAGCTGGTATTGCCGACTTCATCGACGATGAACTTCTTGAGCATCTGGCGGACGATGCACTCGATGTGCTTGTCGTTGATGGAAACGCCCTGGAGGCGATACACCTCCTGCACCTCGGAGACGATGAATTGCATAACGGCCTTCTCGCCCTGGATGCGCAGGATATCGTGCGGATTGGGCGAGCCGTCGGTGATCTGTTCGCCGGCGGTGACGCGTTCGCCGTCGCGGACGGTGAGGTGGCGGTTGGTGGGAATGGTGTATTGGTATTCCTGGCCGTCGTCGCCGACAATGGAGATTTTGCGCGCGCCCTTGGAGACGCCCTTGATGTGGATGACGCCGTCGATATCGGCCATGACGCAGGCGTCCTTGGGCTTGCGGGCTTCCAGCAGTTCATCGACGCGCGGCAGGCCGCCGGTGATGTCCTTGGACTTGATCTTGGCCTGGGGGACGCGGGCGACGGTCTCGCCGGCCTCGATGCGGGCGCCGTCTTCGGCGCTGCGGGCGAGAATGGTTCCCGCGGCCAGGGCGTATTGTGAGAGCACCTCGCCCTCGTCGTCGAGGATTTGAATCTGCGGGTGGCGGTCTTCCTTGTGCTCGGCGACGACGCGCTGGGCGATGCCGGTGACCGAGTCGATTTCCTCGCGCATCGTGACGCCGGGCAGGATGTCATGCAGGCGGATGGCGCCGCTGACTTCGGCGATGATGGGCAGCGAGTGCGGATCCCACTCGACGAAGCGTTCGTCCTTCTTGACCGATTCGCCGTCCTTCTTGAAAACCATCGCGCCGTAGCGGATGTTGGGCAGGGTCTCGAGGACGTTGCCTTCCTCGTCTTCAAGGTGAATGGCGCCGGTGCGGTTGATGACGACGTAATGGCCGCGCGGGTGTTTGACGACGCGGAGGTTCTTGTAGCGGATGACGCCGTCCTGCGAGGCTTGATACCAGCCTTCGAGCACGCGGGCGGCCAGACCGCCGATGTGGAAGGTGCGCAGGGTCAGCTGGGTGCCCGGCTCGCCGATGGACTGGGCGGCGATGACGCCGACGGCCTCGCCCATCTCGACCAGTTTGCCGGTGGCGAGGTTCAGGCCGTAACAGTAGGCGCACACGCCGCGGCGCGTCTCGCACGTCAGGACCGAGCGGATGGCGATCTGGTCGAGGCCGGCGTCTTCGATCTTTTCGGCAATCTCGGAGGTGATGAGGTCATTGCGATTGCAGATGACTTCGTTGGTGTTGGGATTGATCACGTCCTCGGCGGCGACGCGGCCGGCGACGCGGTCGGCCAGCGACTCGAGGACGCGTTCGCCGTGGGCGGTGACTTCGGTGATGGGCCGGATGGTCATCGAGTTGTGCGTGCCGCAGTCGGTCTCGTTGATGATGAGGTCTTGGGCGACGTCCACGAGCCGGCGCGTCAGATAGCCCGCGTCGGAGGTTTTGAGGGCCGTATCGGCCAGGCCCTTGCGGGCGCCGTGGGTGGAGATGAAGTATTCGAGGACCGTGAGGCCTTCGCGGAAGTTGGAGCGGATGGGGTTCTCGATGATTTCGCCGATGCCGCCGCGCAGGGTCTTGGTGGGCCGCTGCATGAGGCCGCGCATGCCTGCGAGCTGGCGAATCTGGTCCTCGTTGCCGCGGGCGCCGGAGTTCATCATCATGTAGATGGGGTTCATGCCGTCCTGGTCGGCGCGCAGCGTGGTGAGCAGGTCGTTGCGGACGCGATCGGAGGCGTGGGTCCAGATGTCGATGATCTTCTGGTAGCGCTCGGCCGGGGTCAGCAGGCCGCGCTCGTGCTGGCTGCGGACCTTGGCGACTTCCTGTTCGGCCTCTTCAATGATGGCTTCCTTGGTTGTGGGGATGCGCATGTCGTCAAGGCAGATGGAGATGCCGGCCTTCTTGGCGTGTTCGAAGCCCAGATGCATGAGGTCGTCGAGCATCTTGGCCGTGCGGGCCGCGCCGACGGTCTTGTGGACCTCGTCGATGAGGCGGCCGAGGCTTCGCTTGGTCATGACCGTGTTGGCAAACGAGTGGCGTTCATCGAAGTAGGACACTTCGGGCGGCAGCACCGAGTTGAACAGGACGCGGCCCGGCGAGGTCTTCAACAATTCGCCCCCCATGCGGACGCGGACTTCAGCCTGCAGATGAACCGCGCCGCAGTTGCACGCCAGCAGCGCTTCCTCGGGCGACGCAAAGACCATCCCGGCGCCCTTGGCCTTGGGATTCATCTTCGTCATGTAATAGCAGCCCAACACGATATCCTGCGTCGGCGTGGCCGTCGGGCGGCCGGTCGCCGGCGACAGGATGTTGTTCTCGGCCAGCATCAGCATCATCGCTTCCATCTTGGCCTCGGGCGACAGCGGAACGTGCACGGCCATCTGGTCGCCGTCGAAGTCGGCGTTGAAGGCGGTGCAGGACAGCGGGTGCAGCCGGATGGCCTTGCCCTCGACCAGGCGCGGCATGAAGGCCTGAACGCCCAGACGGTGCAGCGTGGGCGCGCGGTTCAGGAGGACCGGATGGTCCTTGATGATATCGTCGAGGATGTCATAGACCACCGGGTCTTCGCGCTCCATCATCTTCTTGGCGCTCTTGATCGTATTGACGTAGCCGCGTTTTTCGAGCTCGCGAATGACGAACGGATCGAACAGCTCGAGCGCCATCTTCTTGGGCAGGCCGCATTCGTTGAATTTCAGCTCCGGGCCGACGACGATGACCGAGCGGCCCGAGTAGTCCACGCGCTTGCCCAGCAGGTTCTGGCGGAACCGGCCTTGCTTGCCCTTGAGCATGTCGGACAGCGACTTCAGCGGGCGGTTGTTGTGGCCCTTGGTGGGGCGCGAGCGGCGCGAGTTGTCGAACAGCGCGTCCACGGCCTCCTGGAGCATCCGCTTTTCATTGCGCAGGATGACATCGGGCGCGCGCAGTTCCATGAGCCGCTTGAGGCGGTTGTTGCGGTTGATGACGCGCCGATACAGGTCGTTGAGGTCAGACGTCGCGAAGCGGCCGCCGTCGAGGTGAACCAGCGGGCGCAGGTCGGGCGGAATGACCGGCAGGATCGTGATGATCATCCACTGGGGACTGCTCGGCGAGCCGCGGAACGCCTCGATGACCTTCAGGCGCTTGATGATCTTCAGGCGGCGCTGGGCCGAGGTGGCCTTGCGCATCTCCAGGGCCAGCGTCTGGCTCAGTTGCTCGACGTCGATCTGCTTGAGCAGCTCCAGCACGGCTTCGGCGCCGATGCCGATCTTGACCTTGTCGCCGTAAAGGTCCTTGAATTTGCGCGCCTCGTCCTCGGTCAGGACCTGCTTGTGCTGCAACGGCGTGTCGCCCGGATCCACGACGATGTATTCCTGGAAGTAGATGACCTTGCCCAGGTCGCGGACCGAGACGTCCAGCAGGTTGCTGATGCGCGAGGACGTGCCCTTGTAGAACCAGATATGGCACACCGGCGCGGCCAGCTTGATGTGGGCCATGCGCTGGCGGCGGACCTTGGACTCGGTCACCTCGACGCCGCAGCGGTCGCAGATGATGCCCTTGTATTTGATGCGCTTGTATTTGCCGCAGGCGCACTCCCAGTCTTTCGTCGGGCCGAAGATGTGCTCGCAGAACAAGCCATCCTTCTCCGGCTTGAACGTGCGGTAATTAATCGTCTCCGGCTTCTTCACCTCGCCGTAAAGGCCCTCATCGAGGTCCTCGAAGGCCCGACCCAGTTTGGCGCCGAGCTGGCGGTCCGTGTGGCCGCGGTAGCGCTTCGACCAGTTCAGAATCTGCTCGGGCGACGCGATGGAAATGCGCGCCACGGCGTTGACGTCCTGGAAGTTGAGCTTCTCAGGAACGGCGCGATCCGCCTGTTGCGTCATCATTTGGCGCAGCCGGGAACCGGAGTAGGGATTAAGACTCATGATGAAGCCTTCCTTTTCCTTCTACAGTTTTGTATCCGCCTAAAAGCACTTGCAGCCAGAATTTGCCACGGCGGTTGTTCAGCGTTGGGCCGTGCCGTAAATCCGCGCAACGACTCACCGATTTCGCTTCGCCCCTTATCCTATACACAGCGTCATAAACAATTCAGCATGTTTCACACATGACTCAAATGCAGAAGGCGGCATTCAGCGCGCTCAGGACGGAGGCTACGACCATTATACTGCATTACTTATGACGCTGTGTATAATTCGGTGACCGTCCACGAATTCCGAATTCCCGATCCGTTGTCGTCGTCTTCCGGTCAGCGAATCATGATGAACCCCCCATCTAACGCCACCGCGGCGCCGAAAAGCATTGCATCACCACCAATATCCATTGAATACCTTTTGCAACAAAGCAAATGGCATAATCAGGGGTCCTCTGCAGGCTCTATTATCGGGTGGAGTGAGCAAATCGGTGCTGGAAAAGCCACGACAAATTCTAACGCTCCCAGTTTTTGTGATGCAGCATCAATTGTAACAGAAAAAAGGCCATTGCCTTTCGAAAACAACGCCATGTGCGAGTCCGCATATACTATCAGCATCTCTGGAGACAACTTTGCATCAAGAAGATGACCAATGCCCGGAAGAAAGAAGTAATACATGCCACTATAGGCACCATGTATCCCAGATGCGTCGCGATGAAGTCTTCTTCCACGTAAAACAGCCAATTCCTCATACACATATGTCTCACTCGCTTCATCAAGATGGAAGAGATCCCCCCGACCGCTCTTTCGGCTAATGAACAGATTAGAACTCCTGACCGGTTCCCCAATAGTAATCTTGCCAATCTGCGATAGCAAATAGGCTCTAATCTTCTCCGATTGGCCCGAAAGGATCCAATTATCTGAGCGATAATCATCCATTAATCCCCGCGCCGCTGGAAATGCATGACTCAGCTCAGCGCCTGTCATAATTCCATCTGGTATTCGTTGGCGCGAATAGCCCAAATTGTGTATGAAACAGATATTGTCCTGTTCGAAGGGGACGATCTTTCCATCAATTGTATAAGATATGATGTTGTCATTAGGCCTGCTATTTGCAGTACTTTGCCGATACGGTAGGGCAATAATATCTCTTTTCCTGTAATTGGCGATCATTGCGATAGGACTATTACTGGAAAGCGTTTGAAGCACGGCCGCACTTTCGCTGGCCACGTGCAACGATAATTGTATCCCCTCATATTCAGATGTTCGTACTGCGACTGAAAGCAATTGTGAATCAGTTCTTGCAATTACAGATTCTTGTACTTGGCCAGTCACAGGCAATTGAGTTATCATTTTAATCGAGTGTGTTGATTGATTCCATTGATATACCTGCCCCCTCTCGCCAATCGCAATGAAACTATTCGCAGCGCCAATGTAAGGCACTGAAAGGAGGCATAAACACAATGTCAGATATCGCAACATGGATTATCTCCTTGAACAGGAAATCAGTACTCACTCATTACCTTTTCCGTATAGTCCAGCGGGTATTCTGGATTGTCCGAATGTAACTGAACACGCACCCAACCGACACCTTCCACCCATGACCAAAACAGCCCCCCATGAAATCTCTTGATCGTTTGAAGATCGACCATAGTATGCCCGGTCGCGGTAGCGGTGAATTCGTGGCCAGAAATAGCTATAGATGCGGGTAGTCCATAGTCCGGGGCTGACCCATGCGCTTCAAAATCCTGCATCGCATAAGAGCGTTTTTGCCGTAAGAGTTCAATCGCAGAATCTGTATTGTCTTGCCAATCCCACAACTGTTGTTTCGTCGCGCGCGGATTGGTCATCTGAAAAAGCCCCCACCCGTCGTTCGGCTCATCATCCAGCCGATTTGGACAGCCAATAATGTCTTCCCATTTCGGCCCCGGGAGCCATACCTGAGGCGAACTTGGAGTCGGCCGTGTCCCCGGGGGATTAAACTGGTTGTAGTAGCGGTATGCAACCGGCGGACTCGATAATTTCGATTCATGCTTGGCTATCGCGTACGCATACCAGTGTTCATCGCGATTGGAGTCCACATCATGACTCTGTATGTAGTTTTGTGTTGTATGTGTCGTGGCGTTATGTCCGCGAATGTAGACATATTGCGTCACCGTCGTCCCGTCATAGAACGCGCTGACAGCCGCCGTCCCACCTCTCACGTCCTCACCCATTTCCACAACAATGTCCCACGCGTCATTAGCCTGCACAGTGGAAGTGTAGGTATCCGCATCCTGCCGGTCGGGACGCTCATACTTGACTCCCATCGTCCAGTCCACCGACCCCGAGAAGCCGCCTTCGGGAATCAGGCGCGCCGACAGCGCGGGCATCGCCGCCGCCTCGCTGATCCACCCAAAATCATCTTTCGCCGCCGGCGGCTCGGCCGGACGAAAACGTTCCTCGTCGATATAAACGCCCACGCCCAAAAGATTATACACGTACATCTTCCCCGAATCCGTCCCGTTGTCATCAGCCGTGAACGCGCCCACAGCCGCGCGATGGCCATCGACGCTGACCGCATTCCCAAACGCGTCGCCCGAGGTAGCGTCGTTCGGCGTCAGTTTCAGTTCCTGGCTCCACTCGCCATTGGCCTTCACGAACACGTAAGCGCTCCCCGAATTCGCGCCATTGTCATCATCTTGCGGCGCGCCGACCATAGTGAAGTCCCCATCCAACGCCACCGCCGAGCCGAAGTGATCCTCGGCGCCCGGGTCGTCGGCGACCAGCGCCACCGGCTGCGTGCTCCATTCATCGTCAACGCGCGTGAAGACATAGGCCGAGCCGCAATCGGACGTGGTCGCCACGTCGTCGAACAGCGTCCCCACGACCAGCGTGTCACCGTCTATCGCCACCGCGCCACCGAATTGATCGCTGGCCGCCTTGTCCGGGTGTGTCAGTTTCGCCTGCTGCGTCCATGAAACGCCGTTCTTGAGAAACACGTAGGCCGCGCCGGCGTTGCTCACGCCATCGGGGTCGGCCCCGTACGCGCCGACTACAATGGTCTGGCTGCTGATCGCGACGGAACACCCGAAGCGGTCGTAGCTGGCGCCATCCGGGGCGGTCAACTTGGCGGTTTGCGTCCAGGAACCGCCACTGCGCGTGAAGACGTAAGCGCTGCCCGACATCGAGCCTTTGTCGTCATCCCCTGTTGCGCCAATCACGGCGAGGTCTCCATCCACCGCCACGGCACCGCCAAAGTAGTCGTTGGCAGCCTTGTCTGAGGCCGTCAGTTCTCCGCCTTGCGCGCTCCAGGTGGAGCCGCTTCGGACAAACACTTGGGCGGAACCGGCGGCGCTCCCTGCGCCGGAAACGTAATCGCTTCGTATCCCCACAAGCGCCGTATCGCCGTCGATATCGACGGAATAGCCGAACTGATCGTCATCCTGAGCGCCGCTGGTCTCATACAACTTATCGCCTTGCTGCGCCCACGCCTTTGTATCTTCGTCCTCGACGAAGGCGTACGCGGCGCCTTCCACCCAACTGGTCCCGCCATTGTAGGCGCAGGCTGCCCCAGCAAAGACTGTCGAGCCGCTGATGGCGACGGAAATCCCGAAGCGGTCCCCTTCGCCGGCGGGATTGGGAAGCAGTCTGGTTTCGTTCACGCGAATGGCGTCGGACTTGACCGTCGTGTATCCGTTGTTATCCGTCGCGCTGGCCTGTGTGGGATGAACGCCAAACGACGAATACGTGTGCGTTGCGGTTGTTCCGGTGGCCGTGGCGCCGTCGCCAAAGCCCCAGGCGATGTTCTCGATCTCGCCGTCCGCATCGCAGGAGCCGGTCGCGTCGAAGTAGAGGGTGAGCGGGTGGTTTGTGGGAGACACGGTGAACACCACAATCGGTGGATCGTTGACGGTTAATGCCGCTGCGGATGACGCGGTTTCGCCATAAGCGTTGGCAACGACACAATCATAGCCGCCCTGATCGGCTTCTGCAATCGCGGAGATTTCCAGGAACGATGTGGCGGCGCCGGAGACGCGTTCGTCGTCGATCAGGGGAGCGCCATCCTTGCGCCATTGGTATAAGAGCGCTCCGAAACCGGTGGCCGTGACGGTGAATGACGTCACAGACTCCGGGTTGGCGACATGCGCAACCGGCTGCTCCACAATGATGGGCGCCCCAGCGCTTGGATCGCTCACTCCTTCGCGTAATTCCCCGGTCAAAACCAAGTCACCATTTTCGCGCATTGCCGATACAGCGGCACCTTGACCATTGGAAACCACAAGGCGCTCTGACCCATCGCGGACAGCCCCGGCCCGCATAGACACGTTGCCGCGAATTGTCATTTCGCCTTGAAGGCCAGTCGTCGATGGATCATCCGTGACGATCATTGCGGTGATCTGTCCAGAGTCGTTGCGCAATATCCACGCCCGCTTCGACGGTTCGACGGTGATGCTCGCCGCACCTGTAGTGATTTGCCCCGCCAAATTCAGATCACCTGAGGAGTGGAAGCAGGCGACGGCGCGCCCTTGACCATCCCGGATGATCACGCCGACATCGGGAGCGCCGTGAATACGGACTACGCACACCGCACATGCGCCGATTATTATCAACCATCGTTCCGGAATGACAAGAGGGTTTCGCATGTTTTTCATTCCACGTGCAGTTCACTGCTTGATCAAACGTTCCACCCCAAATTCCCTTCTTTCACTACCATCCCGGTCGTTGAGTGCAAAGAGACCCATCGCTAGCGCATCCGCTCCTGCAACCACATGGGCGCTTCGATTTCGGAAATGGGTGGAAGGTCTTCGGGGCGAATGTCTTCGAGCGTGCGCGGACGGTAGCATTTGCCGGTCGTCTCGTCGAGCCAGCAGCCCGCTTTGAATTGCTTGATGGTGCGGCCCGTCTGGCGTTTTTCCATGACGGTGACGGTGGCTTGATACGGCTCGACGGCGCCGGTGTCGAAGTTCATGCGGTAGCGCGTGACGGTCTTCTCGACTTGGACATCCTCGGTTTCAGGAACTTCTTCGAGCGCTTCGGCGGCGCTGATTTCGATATTGGGATTGGCGACGAGTTCGCGTTGCAGCGCTTCGTCGATGAGACGATTGACTTCCTCGTCGCGCCACTGCTCCCAGTTCTGCGTTTCTTCCTTGGGCAGGTCTTCGACGTGAATATACTGCTTCTTGGTGATCTTCTCCAGGTCGCGTAAAGCGCCGGACACATCGGCGTTGACGCGCTTGCCGATGAATCGGTTTTCGGAGTAGTAGGTCCAAGGGAGCGGATCGTCGGGCGCGGGCTGATACAAGGCGAACTGGTGCGGGCTGTTAAGCGTTTTGTTGCCGTAGGCGTCCACGCAATACAGCCGGCCATTGTAACAATAGAGATGCGCTTCGTTGCTGCCGACCGATTTGGTGGTCGTCACGTCGTGCAGGATTACAAGCGACGGGATGCGAACATTGCCGACGCGATTAACGCCGTCATAAGCCAGGTACACGTCGCCGTCGGTTGACGAGCCGGTCCCTTTCGCGCCGCCAACGAGTCGCAGGTGGGCGCCGTTGTTCGTGCTTGTGGAAGTTGCGTTAGTGGCGTGGACAGTCACACTGTAGGGTGAATAACGTTCCACCCCGGACCCAAGGAATACGTTTGATACGTAGCCGTTCTCGCCATCCGATCCGATGACGGCCTGGTGATTGGCAGTGGACTTGGCGACGTATCCAATGGCGATGGAATTGCTCACACTGGTATAGGCGCGGTCGGCGTTCGACCCGATGAACGTGTTATACGACCCGGCATTGTCGTCGCCGGTCGAGTATCCGACGTAAGTGTTGCTGGCGCCGGTTCCATTGCTGTAGCCAGTGCTGTAACCGAGGAAGGTGTTGTAGTTTCCCGACGTGCTGTTGTAGCCGGCGTACTTGCCCAGAAAGGTCAGCCCTTGGGCCGTCGTGGCGTTGTAACCGGCGCGGCCGCCGATGATGACGCAGTTGTCGCCCGAGCAGTTGTATCCGGCGCTGGAGCCGATCATCACGGAATACGAAGGCGCCGTCGCGGAGTATCCGGCGTACGCGCCCACGAGGACGTTCGCGTCGCCGCTGCCCTTAGAGTAACCCGCGTTTCTGCCCACGACGACGTTGTTGGCGCCGCTGTTACCGGCGGCCGCGTTCTTGCCCTCCAGCACGTTGCCGGTACCCGTGTTGTTGCTTCCGGCGCCCGCGCCGAGCATGACGTTATCGGTCCCCGACGCCCTCAAGACGGTGGAACCGGAGATGCGGAAGTCGGTGGCGCCGACGTAACCGCTAAAGGGCTGGTTGGTCGAATCCAACTTGGCGTAGGCGCCGAGGCTGCTGGCGGAGGCATAGTAGCTGCCGTCCTGGCCATCGAGCGTGTCGGCGTTGACGTTGCTCAGATTCGCGCCGCTGCCGCTGAAGCCCGCGCTTGCAGTGAGGACGCCATTGACGGTCAGGCCGGCGGAGGTGACGCGGGCGATTTCCGCCGACGCGCCATTGGCGGCCACGGAGACGGTCAGTTCGCCGTCCTCATCGCCATCGACGGGCCGCGTCGCTTCGCCCTGGATCACTCCATACAAGACGCGCGTGGTCGTTTCGGCGTTGCCATAGAGCCGCACCGCGCCCAACGAAGGCGTGGAGGCCGGATCGGGCGAGTTGACATACAGATTCAAGGCGGCCTCGCTTTCGTCTTGAATTTCCTGCGAGGCGCCCCTAGCTGAGATTGATAGACCTGCGCCAAGCGAGGCAATCGCAATGACCCTTGTAAGAGTCCGCACGCATTTCCTCATCGCATTGTAGGCAAACATGGGCCGTTCTCCTTTCTCATGCGAGAACCTCGCCTCGCTACTCTTCTTCGGCGTCTTCGCCGGAGGATTCGGCCAGGTCTTTGTCTTCATCCTCATCGCTCTCGGCGAAGAATTCTTCTTCTTCTTTTTCAAACGCCTCGTCCAGGGCGTCCACCTGTTCGACGTCTTCCATGAACTCGGCGAGGCCTCCTTCTTCCTTCTTTTCTTCCTCGGTGACGATTTCTTCCTCGGTGAGCAGTTCGAGGTTCAGGCACAAGCTCTGAAGTTCCTTGACCAGAACGTTGAAGGATTCGGGAATGCCGGGTTTCTGCGGGTTGTGGCCCTTGACGATGGACTCGTATATTTTGGTGCGGCCCGTGACGTCGTCGGACTTGACCGTCAGCAGCTCCTGCAGCGTGTAGGCGGCGCCGTAGGCTTCAAGCGCCCAGACTTCCATTTCGCCGAAGCGCTGGCCGCCGAACTGGGCCTTGCCACCCAGGGGCTGCTGCGTGACCAGCGAATACGGGCCGATGGCGCGCGCGTGCATCTTGTCGTCCACCAGATGCGCCAACTTCATCACATACATGTAGCCGACCGTCACCGGCGTGTCGAACGCTTCGCCTGTCAGGCCGTCATACAGCGTGGACTGGCCCGTGCGCGGCAGACCGCCCTTTTCAAGGAGGTCAAAGACCTGTTCTTCGTTCGCGCCGTCAAACACCGGCGTGCTGAACCGCAGGCCCAGAGCCTTGGCGGCCCAGCCCAGGTGGGTTTCGAGGACCTGGCCGACGTTCATACGCGACGGAACGCCCAACGGGTTGAGGACGATCTGGATGGGCGTGCCGTCGGCCATGTAGGGCATGTCCTCGATGGGCAGAATCTTGGCGATGACGCCCTTGTTGCCGTGGCGTCCAGCCATCTTGTCGCCGACCGACAGTTTGCGCTTCTTGGCGATATAGACCTTGACCAGTTTGATCACGCCCGGCGGCAGCTCGTCGCCGGTCTTGATCCGGTCGATCTGATTCTTGGCGTGGTCGTGGATGGCCTGCTCGCGGTTGGACATGTCCTGATACAGTTTCTTGATCTTGACGCCGGTGCGGCCGTCCACCGGCAGCATGCCTGTGCGCAGGCAACGCTCGACATAATCGACGTTTTTTTCGGTGACCTTGGCGCCGGGATGAATCTCGACCTTGCCGGTTTCGTAGTTGATGACATCGCGATCGACTTCGCCGAGCAGTCTGGTCAGGTCGTCTTTGAACTTCGACTGTAGCTGGCTGATTTCGGCGGCGCGCTGTTTTTCAATTTCGTCGATTTTTTGCTTGTCGATCTTGTCGGTGCGCGAAGCGCGCTCCTTGCGCGTGAAGACCTTGATGTCCACGACGATGCCTTCGGTGCCCGGGGGCACCTTGAGCGAGGCGTCGCGCACGTCGCCGGCCTTTTCGCCGAAGATGGCGCGCAGCAACTTCTCCTCGCTGCTCAGTTCGGTCTCGCCCTTGGGCGTGACCTTGCCGACGAGGATGTCGCCGGGGGCCACTTCGGCGCCGATGTAAACCATCCCTTCCTCGTCGAGCTTCATCAGGGCTTCTTCGCTGACGTTGGGGATGTCGCGCGTGATTTCTTCCTTGCCCAGCTTGGTGTCGCGCGCCTCGATCTCGAACTCCTCGATATGGATCGAGGTGAACGTGTCGTTGCGCACCAGCTCCTCGCTGAGCAGGATGGCGTCCTCGAAGTTGTAGCCGCCCCAAGGCATGAAGGCCACGAGAATGTTACGCCCCAGCGCCAGCTCGCCATGGTCGCACGCCGGCCCGTCGGCCAGCACATCGCCCTTCCTGACCTTCTGGCCGGAGCTGACGATGGGCGTTTGATTGATGCACGTGTTCTGGTTGGAGCGTTTATATTTTTCCAGCGGATATCGATGGACGTTGCCGTGGCTTTCACGGACATGGATTTCATTGGACGCCACATAGACGACCTCGCCGTCGGCCGTGGCAATGACACACGCGCCCGAGTCCATGGCGACCTGGCGCTCGACGCCGGTGCCGACCAGCGGCGCCTCGGTGAACATCAGCGGGACGGCCTGGCGCTGCATGTTCGAGCCCATCAGCGCGCGGTTGGCGTCGTCATGTTCCAGGAAGGGGATGATGGCCGCCGACACCGAAACCAGCTGCTTGGGCGCCACGTCCATGTAATCAACTTCCTTGGGGTCCAGGCGCGGATAGTCGGCCCGCTGGCGCGCCAGGATGCGGTTGGTCTTGAACCGGCCGTCTTCGGCCAGTGGCGTGCTGGCCTGCGCGATGGCATAGCGGTCCTCGACGTCGGCCGTCAGGTATTCAATCTCGTCGGTGACCTTGCCGTTCTTGACGCGGCGATAGGGGGTCTCAATAAAGCCATACGGATTGATGCGCGCATAGGTGCACAGCGACGAAATCAGGCCGATGTTCGGGCCTTCGGGCGTCTCGATGGGGCAGATGCGGCCGTAGTGCGTGTGATGGACGTCGCGGACTTCGAAGCCGGCGCGGTCGCGGCTGAGGCCGCCGGGCCCGAGGGCCGACAGGCGGCGCTTGTGCGTCAGTTCGGCCAGCGGATTGGTCTGGTCCATGAACTGGCTGAGCTGGGAGCGCCCAAAGAAGTCCTTGATGGCCGTGGCCACCGGCTTGGCGTTGATCAGGTTGTGGGGCAGCATGTTTTCCAGCTCGACGACCGACATGCGGTCGCGCGCCGTCTTTTCCATCTCGGCCAGGCCGACGCGAATCTGGTTTTGCAGCAGTTCGCCGACGCAGCGGACGCGGCGGTTGCCGAGGTGATCGATGTCGTCCACGTCCTCGCGCTCGGCGTGCAATTCAACCAGATGCCGGACCACGGCGATGATGTCCGTCAGGTCCAGCAGGCGCGACTCGGTCTGGGCGTCCTGCCGGAAGCGGTTGTTGATCTTGTAGCGGCCCACCATGCCCAGATCGTAGCGCTTCTCATTGAAGAACGTATCCTCGATGAGCCGGCGGCCGCTGCTGACCGAGACCGGATTGCCCGGGCGCAGGCGCTTGAAAATCTCGATGACCGCCTCGTCGTAACACTTGGTCTTGTCCTTGTCGATGGTGGACAGCAGGACGTTGGACTCTTCGTTGGCGACGACGATCACTTCGATGCGGTTGATCTTGGCCTGGGCGCAGCGGCGCAGGAACGTCGTCGTCACGCGCTCGAAGGCCTCGCCGAGGATTTCGCCGGTCTTCTTGTCGATCACGTCCTGGGCCAGGATGCGCCCGAGGACGTGCTTGTAGGACTCGGCGACGGTCAGTTGGACCGAATTGATCTTGCTGGCCTTCAGGGCGTCGATGCTCTTCTTGGTGACCTTGGCGCCTTTCTCGACAATGCGCTTGCCGATCTTCTCGTCCACGGCGTCCTCGATGAACTCCTCGCCGATGTATTGCTCCAGCGCGTCAATGCTCGTTGCGCCGAGCGAAAAATCGTCCAGCGCGATGGTCTCGAACTCAAAGAACGCGCGGGCGATCTCCTCGTCGGTCTCCATGCCGAAGGCGCGCAGGAATGTCGTCGCCGGAATCTTGCGTTTGCGGTCGATGATGACGTGCATGACGTTGTAGATATCGACCTCGAACTCCACCCAGGCGCCGCGGTAGGGGATGACGCGGGCCGAATAGGTGTTCTTGCCGTTCTGATGCACAGCCGAGGAAAACGAGATGCCGGGCGAGCGGTGCAGCTGGCTGACGACGACGCGCTCGGCCCCGTTGATGATGAACGTGCCCTGTTCGGTCATCAGCGGGATGTCGCCCATGTAGGTTTCCTGCTCTTTGATGTCGCGAATCTCGACCACGTTGGTTTCGGGATCGGCCTCGCGGACAATGAGCTGGAGTTTGACTTTCAGCGGAGCGGCATACGTCATGCCTCGGGCCAGACACTCGCGCACATCGTATTTGGGCGTGCCCAGCGAATACTCGACAAATTCCAGCGTCGTCGGATTGCCCGGCGTCTGGATCGGGAAGATCGAACAGAAGGCCTCCTGAAGGCCTTTTTGCTTGTCGCGCTGGTCCGGGGCGCTTTCGGCCTGCAGAAAGTCGCGGTAAGACTGTTTCTGCGTTTCAAGCAAGTATGGCATGGCCATGACTTCCTTGACCTTGGAGAACGAGTGGCGTTCGCCCAGGATGCGCTCGTGGACATGGATGCTCATTCGGATACTCCCCGCCTGGATTCGTGGCTCGTGATATGTGACTTGTCCGTTGTGACTTGGGATCCCGCGCCCGACGTTTCGGGCGTCCCGACGCGCCTGCGCGCAAGGCCGGCGCCGGCCGCGGCTGGTTAAACAGCAACGCCCGCCGGGCGGGAGATGCCCGCCCGGCGAGGGTTGCCGCCGCTCATACCGGTAAGATTACGACAGATCAACCTTGGCGCCAACCGCCTCGAGTTGCTTTTTCATCGCCTCGGCATCGGCTTTGGGCACGTCTTCCTTCACCGTCTTCGGCGCGCTCTCAACCAGTTCCTTGGCTTCCTTCAGCCCCAGCCCGGTGATGGCGCGGATTTCCTTAATGACCTTGATCTTCTCGGAGCCGGCTTCCTTCAACGTCACCGTGAAGGTGTCCTTGGCCTCTTCGGCGGGCGCCGCGGCCCCCGCGGCCGGGCCGGCCGCAATCGCCACCGGCGCGGCGGCCGAAACTCCGAATGCTTCCTCGATCGCCTTGACCAGAGCGTTGACTTCCAGAATCGTCATCTGGCCGATGCGCTCGACAATCTGTTCAATCGTGATGCCTTCCGACATGATATGCGATCTCCTGTTCTGTGAACAATCTGGGCGCGCCGGCGTGTGCCGGCCGCGCGACGCGGATGGGGCCCCGCCCTGTCAGGCGGCGGCCTGTTTTTGCTTGTGATCGGCAACGGCCTTCAGGGCGTAGCCAATCTTGTTCACCACGGCCTTCAGACCGACGGCGAACTTGCCCACGGGGCTCTTCAGACCGCCGGCCAGGCGCGCAAGCAGTTCCTCGCGGCCCGGCAGCGAGGCCAGGGACTTGACTCCGGCCGCGTCCAGGATCGCCCCTTCGAAAAGACCGCATTTGATGCGGAACTTCTCATGGTCCTTGACGAACTCCATCAGGACCTTCGGTCCGGCCACCGGATCGTTCATGCTGAACGTGAACGCCGACGGCCCCTTGAGCTGCGCCTCGGGAACCGGCAGTCCCGATTCCTGAAGGGCAATCTTCATCAAGCGGTTCTTGACGACCCGCAGGACGGCGCCCTGCGCGCGCAGCTTCGATCTCAGTTCCGTCGCTTCCGCCACCGTCAGGCCCCGGTAATCGGCCACAACCACCGACTGGGCGCGTTGCAGGTCCTGCTTGACGCCGGAAACCAGATCGATCTTCTGTTTCGAGGGCATAACGCGAATCACCTCCTTCCCCGGCCGCGTCGCCACTGACATCGACGGGGGAAGGAGTGTCCTTTCCGCGCCATCGATCTTGACCGGCGGAATCGGCAGCGATTCCATTACCCCGCCTTGCGCGGCGGGACCGGTGGTCTCAGAACGATCACGGGCTATTATATAATCATCAGGTCCGAATTCGAACTCGCAAGAGCGCCTCCGGGGCGGCCGCTGCTGGAGCGTCCGCCCATCCTGAAAACCTGTCCGCTAGACGCCAAAGGCGATGTTGATGCCCGGACTCATTGTCGAGGCCAGCGAGATTCTTTCCATATAGCGGCCCTTGGCCGACGCCGGCTTGGCCCGCAGCAGCGCGTCCAGAACGGCCGTCACGTTCTCGGCGATCTGCTGGTCGGTGAACCGAATCTTGCCGACCGTCATGTGCACGACTGAATTGCGGTCCAGGCGGTATTCCACGCGCCCGCCCTTGATCTCGCGAATGGCCGCCGCCACGTCGTTGGTGACGGTCCCGGCCTTGGGGCTCGGCATCAGGCCGCGCGGCCCGAGCACCTTGCCCAGCTTGCCGACCTCTCGCATCATGTCGGGCGTCGCCACGCACGCGTCAAAGTCCAGGAACCCGTCGCGGACCTTCTCGACCAGATCATCGCCGCCGACGAATTCCGCGCCGGCCTCGCGAGCCTGCTGCGCGCGTTCATCGCGGGCGAACACGGCGACGCGCTTGCTCTTGCCCGTGCCGTGCGGCAGGACGACCGAGCCGCGCACCTGCTGATCGGCGTTGCGCGAATCGACGCCCAGCTTGACGTGCAACTCCACGCTGGCGTCAAAATTCGCGTATGACACTTCCTTGAGGAGCTTCGAGGCCTCCTCAATCGTGTATTGGCGGTTGGCATCGACTTTCTCCGCCGCCTGACGATACTTCTTGCCTCTGGCTGGCATGAACGCCTCCTGGTGGTTTTTGCGGCCCGTCTGCGGCGGGCCTCCCACGATTTTCCGTTCGCAGTTCTCAATTCGGAGTTCACAGTCAAAGACCATGAAAAACACCGGACCGAGAAGCAAGGACTGCGAACCTGGAACTGAGAACTCCAAACTGAGAACTGACCGCTGAGCGCTGCGTCACATCCCTTCGACGGTGATGCCCATGCTGCGGGCCGTTCCCGCAATCATCTTCATCGCGCCCTGCAGGTCCTTGGAATTGAGGTTGGTCACCTTGGCCTGGGCAATCTTCTCCACCTGCTCGCGCTTGAGCGTCCCCACCTTGTTCTTGTTGGGAACGCCCGAGCCCTTTTCGATGCCCAGTTCCTTGAGAATGAGGACGCTGGCCGGCGGCGTGCGCAGCTCGAACGTGAACGAGCGGTCCGAATACACCGTGATGATCGCCGGAATCGTCAGCCCCGGCTGGTCTTTGGTGCGGGCGTTGAACTGCTTGCAGAACTCCATGATGTTCACGCCGTGCTGGCCCAGAGCAGGGCCGACCGGGGGCGCCGGCGTGGCCTGGCCACCCAAGCACTGGACTTTGACTTTCGCGATGACTTTCTTGGCCATGGGAGTTTCCTGATTTGTCGGTTTCCCGCTCCGCGATCGCGGAGCGCTTCGTGACACGGACCTGCGCGGACGGACTGGCTCGAACTGCTACAGCCGGTCGACCTGGAGCACGTCCAGTTCGACGGCCGTCTGGCGCCCGAAGATCGAGACCATGACCGACAGCTTGCCGCGCTGCGGGTCGATCTCGCTGACCGTCCCATTGAAGCCCGCAAACGGGCCCTCGATAATCTTGACGTTCTGGTTCTTGGAGAACTGAATCTCGGTCTTGGGCTTTTCCTGGCGGTGCGAGGTCTGCGACAGCAGATGGTCCACCTCGGCCTCGCTCATGGCGATGGGATGCTTGCCGTCGCCGACGAAGCCCGCGACGCCGGCCAGCGACGTGATCATCTCAAACACGTCGTTCTTGGGCGCCATGTGGGCCAGGATATAGCCGGGCATCAAGTTGCGCTCGCTGAGTTTCTTTTCGCCGTCCTTGAT
>Ga0101944_10003280_pt1 | contig 23180 bp, 19 predicted proteins | sample DewCreD2012metaG_FD_75245 | JGI IMG/M metagenome (GOLD analysis project Ga0101944, IMG submission 75245) | Hot spring sediment bacterial and archeal communities from British Columbia, Canada, to study Microbial Dark Matter (Phase II) - Dewar... ... | reverse complement strand
CCTGCGGCTGGTAGTCCCAGCGCAGACCGATGTTGACGGTCAGGCGCCGGCTGACTTTCCAGTCGTCCTGGACGAACCAGGAGTACATGGGGAACTGGCTGCCGACGGGCACGTCGATGTTCACGCTGGCCCCGGCCACTTCGCCGAGGAGCATGGACGCGAAGCCGTGTCCCGTCTGGGCGAAGCCGGGCAGCCCCGTGACGTCGGCGGCGAAGCTGAAATTGCCCGGACCGGCGTTGTTGCGCCAGTTGAGACCGTTCCAGCGGTAGTCGAATCCGAACTTGAAGGCGTGTTTGCCGCGCAGCCAGCTCAGGGTGTTGACGAACTGGTATGCGGTGCCGGCCCCTACGTCATTGGCCTGATAGCCGAGCGTGGGGAAGCTGACGCGGTCGCCGGTGAGGCCGGTGATTTCGGGATAGTTGCTGTCCTGGCGGATGCCGCGGATGCCAAGAATCTGGCCGCCCGGTTCCTTGACGTGCTTCGATGTGGAGGGATTGATCTGGCGGTTGTAGGCCACCAGCATGTGGTTCAGGATGGTGGGCGTGATGGTCCAGTCATGTGCCAGGCGCACGTAATGGGAGGCGACCCATTGCAGGCGGGCGCGGCTGAGGGGTCCGCCGTTGGGGTCGTTAAAGTCCCACACGCCGCCCTGATCCAGCAGCGTACGCGGACGGTCGACAAAAACGAAGGAGCCCGCGAGCCGCTGGTTGGAGTTGATCTGGAAGTCGCTCTTGGTGGAGAACTGCGTCTGTTCGAAGCCCGCCTGGTTGGCGACGGGGAAGAAGCTGTTGTTCAGCAGGGTAGGCAGGGCAGGCTTGTAATGCTTCAGCATGATGTCGCGCAGATTCATGGAGACTTTGGAGAATCGGGAGGCGGGGATGCGGTTGCCGGGGAAGAGATCGCGGACGACCTGGCCGCCGACAAGACGGTAGGAGGCCGGGTCGTAAATGCCGCCGCGCGGCACGTCGCGGCCGAGGGGATCTTTGCCGAGGATTTCGCCCGTCAGGTAATTGCTGAAGTCGCCGTTCCACCAGGCTTCCGTGGGGACGGTGACGGTGGGCGAGCCGCCGCCGGCGAACTGCTCCTTGTATTTCTCATACGCGGCGTAGAAAAACCACCTGTCTCTGCCGTTGACGACTTTCGGAATCCAGACCGGGCCGCCGAGCGACGTGGCCCAGTTGTGACGGCGGTCGAACTGGCGGGGCCGGCCGTAAAAGTTGTTGGCGAAGGTGTTGGCGTCGAAGCTCTCGTTGTGGAGCTGGAACATGCCGCTGCCGTGGAACTGGTTGGTGCCGGACTTCATCACGAAGTTGAAGACACCGCCAGCGGTGCGCGTGAACTCGGCGCTCATGCCCGAGGTCTGGATCTTGAACTCTTCGAGCGCTTCCATCGAGGGGCTGGACTCGCCCATGTGGCCGCTGATGTAAATGGTGGCCGAGGCGCCATCCAGCACGACTTCCTTGGAGAAGGAGGGCGCGCCGTTGATGTGGCTGGTCCAGTTGTTGCCGCTGACGCCGGGCGTGAGGCGGAAGGCGAAGTTTTCCGCATACCGCCCGCCGCTGAAGCCGAGCGGCAGGTCGATGACCTGGCGGGTGCCGAGAACCTGGCCGACTTCGGGGGTTTCCGTGTTCAGAAGCGGGACTTCGGCGGTGACGGTGAGCGATTCCGTTGTGGCGCCGACCTCCAGGCGCACATCGACTCGAATGACGTCCTGGATGCTGAGGCGGATGCCATCGCGGACGACCTTCCTGAATCCGGGCGCCTCGAATTCCACCCGGTATTCGCCGATCGGGAGGTTCGGAGCGCGGAACTGTCCGGATTCGTTTGTCCGCGTCTCGATCGCGAGATTGGTAGTGGTTTGAACGATGGTGACCTTGACCTGTGGCACAACGGCGCCCGTCGGATCGGTGACGGTGCCGACCAGAGTGGCGCGGTCCTGCTGGGCCCACAAACAGGCGGCGAACAGGCCCGCCCAAATGCTGAAGCGGAAGAATCGCGTCATCGGAATGACCTCTTCTCTGGCGATCTTGCGAGACTCAGCTCCCTGCGAGGATCGGCGCGAGCTTCAACCCCGCAGCACACGGCCCGCCGCACGGGCGTGCCGCAATCGCCTTCATCCTGTGCCGGAGGCCGCGCGGAGTCAAGCACCAATTTGCAGACTTGAGAGTTAAGAATCTTTTAGGCGGATTCAAGCGCCCCCCGGCGGGTGCCTGGAGTCCGGCCCCGGCCCGGAAGGCGGCGCGCTCCGGGCGGCTGCGGATTTTGCCGCGGGGCATACAATGAAAGTATGGGCGCACGACTCCGGCTGCTGCTGCTGGCATCGCTGCTGGTCATTCCGCTGCGCGCGGATCCCCCGATGACGACCCTGCGCGTCGAGGTGAAGAGCCATACGGGCCGCCCGATTCCGCAGGCGAGCGTCGTGGTGAAGTTCGTCCGCGGCCGCAACTACATGAAGCTGGGGAAGAAAGTCTACACAAGCTGGCAGACCCGGACGAACCAGGACGGCGTGGCCAAGATTCCGCCCCTGCCGCAGGGCGACATTCTGATCCAGGTGATCGCGAAGGGGTATCAGACGTTCGGCCAGACGTTCGAGATCGACGAAGAAGAACGGACCATCGAGGTCCGGCTGAATCCCCCGCAGCCACCGGTCAGCGTTTATCAGTGACGCGGGGCTAATCTTCCGGCGGCGGAATGCCGATGATTGCCAGTATGAGGCGCACACTCCTCGTGTGGCTGGCCTGCGCCGCGGTTTGGGGCCAGCAGCGCGAATCCCGGACCTACGTGTTCGATCCGAACGGCCGCCGCACCGAATGGTCTGTTGCGGCGCGCGACGAGAGCTCGTCCTCGGAAACCATCCGGAACCTCAACGGGCGCCAGGTTCCGGTTGAGCGCACCGAAGAGAAAGTGACCAAACGCCCGGACGGCACGGTGGTCACGGAACGCATCATCCGGCGATTCGACGCCAACGGCGCGCCGCTTCCGCCGGAGAAGATCGTCACCGAAACGGCCGTGCGGGCGGACGGCGTGCTGGTGGAAACGTCCGTCGTCTACCGCGGCGACATCAACGGCAGCCTGAGACCGGCGGAGAAGTCGGTGCGCGAGGCGCGCAGGCAGGGAGAGCAGACGGTGAGCGAAACGCGCGTCGAGCGGCCGTCGCTGAGCGGCGGCTTCGAACTGCTGGAGAAGCGCAGCGTGACGGAAACCGTGCGGGAAGCCGAGAAAGCCTCCGAGCGGGAGGAAACCGTGTACGTCCGCAACGCCAACGGAGCCTTCATCCCCGCGCAGCGGCGCGTGACCCGGGCCAGAGAATCCGACGGAACGGTTCAGCAGCAGGTGGAGGAATACGAAGCCGCTACCACGGGCTCTTTGCGGCTCAGCCGGCAGCTGTCGAGCGTCACCCGCAAGAATCCTGATGGCACCGAGGACACCGTCGTCGACGTCTACGGCGTGGCCGCGCCCGGCCGCACCGTGGAATCCGGCGCCGCTCCGCAGCTGCGGGAGCGTCAGATCTACACCTCGCGCCAGAGCCCGGACGGCTCGGTCGTCACCGTCTTTTCCGTCCTGCGTCCCAGCCTCAACAGTCCGAAGGAGCTGGGCCGCCCGGAGACGGTCAGCGAGACGGTGACCCGGATCAAAAAGTGAAGGCTGGCCCGCGTTTTCAGCGGTGGCCCAGGTACATCAGCCAGGCGAGTCCGAAAACGGTCACGAAGAACCACCCCAGAGAGCGGATGCCATAGCGGAACCGCTCCTCGTCGGTTTTCTTCGTCACCACCGCCAGCACCGCGGAGATGAACACCGCCAGGATCAGCGTCGCCTCGAAGTGCGTGAGCGTCATCTTCATCGCTCAGTCCTTCCTCCCTGCGGCGATCTCGAACGCATCGACCATGGCGAGAATGTTGAACAGCCCGGCGATGACCAGGAACTTCGTCCCGTAATCGATCGAATGACCGGCCACGTCCGGCGCGTTGTAGCCGAAGATCCGCGCCAGGATGTAGAGCAGCCCTGTCGCCCGGTCCGCAATGGCGCCGCCCACGTAGATGATGGTGGTCAGCAGATCCCCGGTCATCGGCTCGAACAGGTAGCCCCGCATCAGCAGCCCGAGAACGAACAGGATCAGCGTGCAGCCGCCCAGAATCGCGCCTCGGTAGTAACGCTTCAGGTAAATGTGCCCGCCCCCGGGCAGCAGCCATGCGATCACCAGCGGCGGCAGCCACTGGCGCACGGGCGGCAGCGGCGGCAGCGGCTCAGTCAGCTTCTCGCTCATGCTACATCCTAGTTTCGCATGCCGCCCCGAGCCGGTTGGGAAGCCAGCCAGATCATGGCTTCCAGAGCGCGCGCCCGCTGCGTGCCGTCCACTTTCAGATGGCGGTGCCGTCCGTCCGGCACGGGCTCGAACCGCGTCATGCCCCGCCCGTCCACCACCACGCGCCCGGGCTCGGACAGCGAGAAATAGCCGTCGTCCGGACGAACGGCGTAGAGAACCGACGTCAGGTCCCAGGTCTCGCGGTCGTAGGGGAACTTCATGTAGTTGCGGTAGCCCTCCGCGACGGGATGCCGCAGCGTCCAGGCGAAATCGCGTTCGATGGAGCGCGCCGGATAGCGGATGGTGCTCCCCACCTCGAAGCCGCTCCAGATCATCGGCGTGGGCCATTCTGCGGCCAGTTTCTGGGCGGAAGGAATGTCTTCCCTGACGTTGTATTCCGGCCCTTTTCCGGTGAAATCGCCAGCCATCAACGACAGGAATTTCACTTTCCGCGCGGCCAGTTCCTTTCCGCCCGGCGCTTCGAGCAGGCGCGCCAGATTCGTCGAGAATCCCACCTGGATCAGAATGACGGTGCCGTCGGCTTCCGCGCCCAACACCCGCTTCAGCAGCTCCACCGCATCGGGAAATTCCGTGTCATGCGGCCAGCGGCCCTGCTCGACGGTGCGGCGGACATAGTTGCCCTCGTCCTTCGTCACGCCGTTCCGGACCAGGCCCACAGGAAGATCGCCCCGCCCGTAGAAGCGGTTCACAGCGCTCACATAGCGCGCCGCCCAGGGGTTGTCCTTGGTGACCGTGACCGCGCGGAGGCGGATCTCTTCGCGCGCCTCCAGAGCGTGCAGCATCGCCAGGGCGAGCGCATCGTCGATGTCGTTGCCCATGTCGGTGTCGAAGATGACAGGCGGCGGCGCCGCGCACACTGCCATGCAGCAGAGAAGAACAAGGATGCAGGTTTTCATGATTCGTACTCTACGCTGACCAGAAACAGCCCTGAAGGCGGCATGGCAGGCCCCGCCTTACCGGGGAAGCCCGGCTTGAGGCGGGCCTCGATATCAGGGCGGGCGAGATTCCCTTTGCCCGCTTCCACGAGAGTTCCAGCCATCATCCGCACCATGTGTTTGAGAAAACCGGCGCCGCGCACGCGGTAGACGAGTTCTGAGCTCTCGCGCCACAGCCGGGACTCGAAGATCCGGCGCACCCTGCTTCCGCCCAGAGCGTCGCGCTCATCGGCCGCGGCGAAGGCGGAGAAGTCATGCTCGCCCTCGAACAGCGGCGCGAGCTCCGTCATCCGAGCCTCGTCGAGAGGATAGGGAAAGTGGCACAGATAGAGCCGCCGGTGAGGCGGACAGACCTCGTCGCGCCAGATCCGGTATTCGTAGGTTTTGCTGCGGGCGTGATACCGCGGATGAAAGTCCTCGCGGGTTTCCGCCGCCTCCAGCACGCGGATGGCCGGCGGCAGCAGCCGGTTCATCGCCTTGCGCAGGTTGGCGCAGGGAATCGGATTGCGGATCGTGAACGCCGCCACCTGCCCGAGCGCATGGACCCCTGCGTCGGTGCGTCCGCTGCCATGCACCTTCACCGGCGCGCCTTCGATCTCGCTGACCACCCGCTCGAGCCACCCCTGCACCGTCGCCAGACCCGGCTGCACCTGCCAGCCGTGGAAGTCCGTGCCGTCATATGCCACGACGATGCGGATGCGCCGCATGGCTGCCTAGAGGTTCCGCGATCCCGGCTTGACCACCGGAACGCCTGCGCGGCACAGCGGGCACTCTGCCGCCTCCCACGCCTCGACGGTCAGCGCCGCCAGAGCCACGCGCGGCACGTCCAGCGCAGCCGCGCCTCCGCTGCGGTCGATGATGGATGCCGCCCCGGCAACCTCCGCGCCCAGTCCGCGCAGCAGATCGGCGACTTCCTTCGTGCTGCCGCCTGTGGTGATGACGTCCTCGACGATCAGCGCCCGCTCGCCGGGGTTCACGGAGAAGCCGCGCCGCAACGTCATCCGCCGCTGCGCGTCCCGCTCGGCGAAGATGTGCCTGACGCCAAGGGCGCGCGCCACCTCGTGGCCGATGATCAGCCCGCCCAGCGCCGGACTCGCCACCAGATCCACCGGGACAGTCACCGCGCCGGCCAGGGCACGGCCGAGCGCCTCGGCGTGCCGGGGATGCTGCAGAACGAGTGCGCACTGCAGATATTTCTGCGAGTGCAAGCCGCTGGAAAGCTGAAAGTGCCCCTCCAGAAACGCGCCCGTTTCCCGGAACAGACTGAGAACTTCCTCGGATGTCATCGAATGTGCCGCTTCGCGTTGAGTGTAACAGACCGGCACCCTGCCGGGGCCGCTCTCAGTCTGTCTTCGCGGCGGCCTCAGGCCGCGCCACGGCCTTCTCCAGGGCCGCCCGCAGGCCCTCCAGACTCACCGGCTTCGTCACATAGTCGTCCATGCCCGCCTGCAGGCATTTCAGACGGTCGCTCTCCATGGCATGCGCCGTCAGAGCCACGATTGGGACCCGCAGCATCGCGCCGCCCATCGCCCGGATCCGCTGGGCCGCCTCGTAGCCGTCCATGCGGGGCATCTGGCAATCCATGAAGACCGCATCGAAACGCTCCTGTTCCAGCCTCTCCAGAGCTTCGGCGCCGTCCCGGGCGATCGTCACCCGGCAGCCGAGCTTTTCCAGAAGCCGCGTCAGCACCTTCTGATTCACCGGATTGTCTTCAGCGACAAGCACGGAGAGATCCCGCGCCATCTCCGGCTGCGCCTCCGTGCGTGCGGCGTCCAAAGCCGGATGCGCGCATTCTGCCAGCGGGATCTCGAACCAGAACACGCTTCCCTCCCCCACGCGGCTTTCGCAACCCATTTCCCCGTCCATCAGCTGCACCAGCCGACGGCTGATGGCCAGACCCAGTCCCGTTCCCTCCGTGTGACGCCCGGGGCGGGTCGACTGGAAATAGGGTTCGAACAGCCTCTCCAGATCCTCTTTCGCGATGCCGGCGCCCGTGTCGCGCACCTCGAACCGCACACGCGGCGGAGCAGCCCGCGTCACCCGCAGTTCCACGCAGCCCCGCTCCGTGAACTTGACGGCATTGCTCAAGAGATTCCACACAACCTGCCGCAAACGCGTCACATCGCCCATCACCCACCCGGGCAGCCCTTCGCCGGCCATCGTGCGGAAGTCGAGCCCTTTCTGCTCCGCCGTGGGCCGGTAGATCCGCTCGCACTCCCTCAACAGCCCGCGCAGATCGAACGGCTCTTTCTTGAGCGTCAGCTTTCCCGCCTCGATCTTGGACAGATCGAGCGTGTCGTTCAGCACTGCCAGCAGGTGCTGGCTGGCGCTCAAGACCGTCTGGGCGGACTCACGCTGATCCGGGCTGAGCTCGCCCTCGAGCATGAGGTTCGTCATTCCGATGATGCCGTTCAGCGGCGTGCGGATCTCGTGGCTGACTTTCGCCAGGAAGCGGCTTTTGGCCTCGGATCCCTCCCTGGCCAAGCGCATGGCGCGGCGCAGCTGGCGGGTGCGCCGGCGCACTTCTTCCCGGACCCGGGCGTTCTGGCGTTGGAGACTCCAGATGAGCGCCACGACGGCGGCCGTGATCAGGACGCATGTGCCCAGCAGCAGCCACGCCGGCCACGTTCTGGACCACGGCATCGGGTAAGTGCCGGTGCACACCACATGCCAGCGCCTGTCGGCCAGACGGATGGTCGCCTCCACCCTCGGCGCCTCCACCATGCGCCATGCCCGCTCCGGTCCCGGCCGGCCGGAGCGGTCCGCCAGCAGAATCCGTTCGTCGCCCCGGATGCCTTCGTCGAAAATCTGGACGCGAAATTCGCTGCGCGCCGACGGCGCCTGCGCCGCTTCGAGCAGGGTTTCGACGCTCAGGCCGATGGCGGCGAAGCCTACCGGATCGCGGCACGGGGCGGCTTCCGAGGGCGGTTTGTCGAGGGGGCAGACGGGAGCGTAGACGATGACGCTGGTGCGGCCCGGGCCGTCCTGCGCCAACTGGAATCCTGCCGTCGCCGCCATCGCTCCCGTCCGCCGGGCCTTCCAGAGACCCCGCTGCGTGGCCTCGGTATGGCCCGAGTTCAGCCCCACGACAATGCCATGCTCCTCCCGCGGCTCGATCAGCTCGACGACGTGGAATCTTGGCCGCCCGGTGGCCGGACGACGGCCGAGGACGGGGTCGGGTTGCCATACATGGAAAGCCGGATCGCGCAGCTTTTTCCGCATCCGCTGTTCGTACTCAGCCAGTTCGGACGCGTCCACCTCGCGCAGCAGCTCGACGAGCCTCACCGCCGTGCGTGGGTGCACGCGCTGCACCATCACCTCGAAGAAGGCCCGGAACTCCCGCTCCTCGAGGTTCGGATCGAACTGCGCCAGCGTCTGCAACGCCGCCAGCACCCGCAGGCTCGCCGCCACCTGGCTTTCCAGAGCCGCGATCTGCGCCTGAGCCATCCGCTGATGCTCGCGCACGATCAGAGACTCTTCCCGCTCCAGAACGAGCGAAAACAGCAGCTCGCCAAGCGCTCCGCCCGCAAGGGCGCAAAGCATCATGGGAACGAAGCGCCCGCCTTGGCGCAGACCGAGGCGCACTCTGACCGGCAGCCGCCGCAACAGCGGCCTTCCGTGACGGGTCTCCCCGACAGCCGCCTCTGCCGTCCTGGACACTCCCATTCTGTGTCTGCTTATCGGCCGCCAACCCTGCCAGCGCGTGACATTCTTGCCTCCTGCTGGTTTTCGCGGTCTGCCTCCGACCTCCGCTGCCGGCCCCCGCAGCCGGCCGCCGGAGAGTCCTCTGCCTTGCCCATCAGAATAACTCCATTCCATGCGGCGGAGATGAAGCGTGACGGCGCACCCGCCACCGGCGGCGGCCGCAATCCGCCGTCCGTCCAGCCCCGCCCCTAGATCCGACGACGCAACCGGAGCGGAGCCTGCGGTCCCGGGCGGCGCCCGAAATCGGGGCGCAAGAGGCCGGGGACCTGGTCCGTCGTGAGGCATCCCTCGCAGGAGCGCCGGGACGGGGTGCGCGCGGCCACAGCAGCACCAATCCGGCGGCGGACGCAGCCACGAAACCGCCCGCAAATTTCATCCTCGCCGAGGAAACGTGCGGGCCTATGCTTTCGCGATTCGCCCGGCGGTCCTCCGTCCGGAGGCACGGCGCTTGCCGTCTTCGTTTCGATACGATGGAAGTTCTTCTTCGGTAACTTCATCCCCAGAATGCGCGCTACTTCTTTTTGAGCCTCGTTGACCGGGTCATCACAACAATGCGGAAACAGAATCGCTTCGATTTGATTCGGCCGGTCCTGGCCGTCCTGCTCTCTTCATTGCTTGCCATTCCCTCGCCGATCACGGCCGCCGAACTGCCTCCACCGGGCGATGCACCGCTTTCGGGCCGTTTCGATCTGCCCCACGCGCGGGGACCCTGGTTCCTTCGGCCCTATCAGGAGCCTGAAGTGCCCCCCGTGCGGCTGGGAAACTCGAACCGTCTCGAATCCCTGCTCCGCGCCGGCATTCTCTATCTGAGCCTCGCCGACACGATCGCCATCGCGCTGGAAAACAACCTTGATCTCGAGCTGTCCCGCTACACGCCGATGATCGCCCAGGCCGACCTGCTGCGCGCGCGGGCGGGAGGCCTGCTGCGCGGCGTGCCCACGGCGGTGCGCGCAGCGGCGCAGGGCGTGCAGGCGCAGGTCACGGGCGGGGCTCTCGGCGGCGCGGGCGTCACCAGCGCCCAGGCGGTCCTCGGCGGCGATCAGGGCGGCGTCGGCGGCGCGGTCATCACGCAGACCGGCGTGGCCGTGCCGAACCTCGATCCCTTTTTCTTCACCACGGGCAACGTCGCCCACCGCTCTTCGCCGCAGTCGAACATCGTCACCACAGGCACGACGGCCCTTGTTTTCGACACCCGCCAGGTGAACTTCGGCTACCAGCAGAACTTCCTCTCCGGCACAAGCCTCACGTTTGCGTGGAACAACAACTACTTCGTCTCCAACAACCGCAACTCGGGCATCAACCCCGGCTACAACCCCAACGCGCAGATCCAGATCACGCAGCGCCTGCTGCAGGGGTTCGGCTTCGCCGTCAACAGCCGCAACATCCGCGTTGCGAAGAACAATCTGCGCGTCAGCGACCTGACGTTCAGACAGCAGGTCATGGTGACCGTGGCGGGCATCGTCAACCTCTACTGGGATCTCGTCAGCCTGAACGAGGACGTCAAAGTCCGCCGCAAGGCTCTCGAGGTGGCCCGGAAATTCTACGAGGACAACAAGGCCCAGGTCGCCATCGGAACTCTCGCTCCCATCGAAATCGTGCGCGCCGAAGCCCGCGTGGCCCAGGCCGAACAGGATCTGACGAACGCGGAAACCGCCCTGCTCCAGCAGGAGACCATCCTGAAGAACGCTCTCAGCCGCACCGGCGTGGCGAGCCCCGCCATCGCCGACGCGCGCATCGTCCCCACCGACCGCCTGTCGGAGCCAGAACCCGAGCGTCTCGACCGCCTGCAGGAGCTGGTCGATCTCGCCCTGCGCTCGCGGCCGGACGTCGAGCAGACCCGCATCAGCCTCGACAACACGCGCATCCAGATCGCCGGTTCCCGCAGCCAGCTGCTGCCCTCGCTCGACGTCACGGCGACTCTCCAGAACAACGCCCTGGCCGGCAGCCGCAACTCCCTCCTGCCGCTCGGAAGTCCGCTGTCGCCCGACCCCTATTTCATCGGCGGCTACGGCACGGCGCTCGCCCAGCTCTTCCGCCGCAATTTTCCCGATTATTCCGTGGGTTTCAACCTCACCATCCCCATCCGCAACCGCACGGCGCAGGCCGATTACATTCGAGACCAGATCTCGCTGCGCCAGGCTGAGCTCAACCAGCAGCGCCTGTACAACGACATCCGCGTCAACGTGCAGAACGCGCTGATCGCCGTCATTCAGGCCCGGGCCCGCTATGAGTCCGCTGTCAAGGAACGCCGCCTGCAGGAGCAGACCCTCGACGCAGAGAACAAGAAATACGCGCTCGGCGCTTCGACCGCATTCCAGGTCGTGCAGACCCAGCGCGACCTGGCGGCGGCCCAGGCCGGCGAAGTCGCCGCTCTGGCCGCCTACAACCGCGCCCGCGTCCAGCTGGATCTGCAGACGGCCCAGATTCTGGAGAAATACGGGGTCACGATTGAAGAGGCGCGCGAGGCCCGGAGCCGCCGCCCGATCGAGCCGCCGCCCGCCCCCTGAAAGGGGGAATTGTGTTCCTGTCCCCTTTTTCTGCTCAGGGCATCTGCGCCGCAAGCGCCGCAGCCAGAGCGGCGGGATCGCGGCCTTCAGCCACGCCGGTCCAGCCGCCGATGCGCGAGCCCTTCAGGAAGAAACACACGCGGCCGAGAAAACGGTCCTGAGCTGTGAAGCCCTCCAGAGGCCCTTTTAGCGCTTCGTGAGGGGAGAACCGTTCCTTGAGTTTCTCGAACACGGCGCGCGCGGCTTCCGGCGACTCTTCCGGGATCACCACGGCGCGCCCGTAGCCATACTGCGCCAGATAGCCGCGCCGCAGCAGCCTGAGTCCGAGCACGCTCTGCGGCACCAGCCGCGGAAAGCCCGGCTCGATGCCCTCCCTGGGAAACCACCCGATCGCCGCCGGCGGGTCTGTCGAGCCCGGCAGCTTCGACGCCCAGGCAAGCGCCGCTTTGCGCAGCAAGTCCGTATGATTTCCTTCCGGTTCCGCAGCAACCTCGGCGAAGTAATGGCCTTTGACGAAAATGACTTTCCGCGGGGTTGCCTGCCCGCCCGCGCCGATTTTCTCCACCGGCAGGCGCGGATCCAGATTGCCCGTGAACATCCCGTAGGCGTGCTCGGGGGAGGCGAATTCGCTCAGGTCCATGATCAGCGTCACCTGTCCCGCCTGGCAGGTGACGCCGTGCATTTTCCGGAATCCGTAGAGGAAGTATCCTTCCGAGTTTCCGTTCATGTACTCGTACAGCGTGTCGGTGTCGAACTCGCGCGCCTCGCCCTGCTGCTTCGCGCCCGGCACGACGGAGCAGTCAGGCTTCTGAGCCAGGAGCGAGGCGGCGAGCAGCAGCCCGCAGAGCACCTTCATGCGAACCACTCCTGCGCCCGGGTTACGCGTTCGGCCACGCGGACGCCGTTGGGGCACCGGACGGCGCAGCGCGCGCAGTCCGAGCAGCGGACTTCCCTCAACGGCTCCGGCAGCAGGCGGAACTGATCCCTGCCGAGGGCGAACTCGCCGTAGCCTTCAGCGTAGTTCACATACCTGATGATGTCGCTCACGGGCAGCCCTTTGGAGCACACGCCCGAGCAGGCGCCGCAGGAGCGGCAATAGACGGGACGGATCAGGTCCAGCTGTGCTGCCAGGAGCTTTCCGTCGACCTCCGGCCTGTAGCCCGTAACGACGGCGCGCCAGTTCTCATCGAGCTGATCCAGATCCAGAATGCCCGGGATCGAGGTATGCACGAACGGCTGGCGCACGGCCCATTTCAGCGCCGCGGCGAACGCGCCGGGTTTGGCAAGCTTCTCCTTCATCGGGTCGCCATCGCGGACGCGCCGCCAGCCTCCAGCCATCACCTTCATCGCCACGATGCCGATGCCCTTGTCCGAGGCCTCTTTCATCAGCGGCTCCAGCTTCTCGCCCATCGCGAAGTTGTAGCTGACCAGGATGACGTCCGTGCGGCCCCTGTCGATCAGGAAGCGGAACATCTGCTCGTGATTCGAGTGGAAGCTGACGCCGCGGAAGCGCGCCTTGCCCGCTTTCACCGCCTCGTCCTGCGCGTCGAACAGCTCGTCGGGACACTCGGAGGGATTCGACCGGTTGTGCAGGTACCAGACATCGACATGGTCGGTCTGCAGCTCGCGCAGAGACGTCTCGAGATGCGCGATGGCATCAGCCTTGTTCCGCGCCGGTGTCTTGGTGGTGATGTGGAGCTTCTGGCGGCGGCTTTTCAGCGCGGCGCCCACCATGCGCTCGTTGTTGCCGTTCTGGTAGCCGCGCGCGGTGTCGAACCAGTTGATGCCCGCGTCGGCGGCCTGCTCAATGACACTGGCGTCCGTGGTCGTCATGCAGCCGAAGCCGAGCAGCGTGGGCTCCAGGCCCGTCTTGCCCAGCTTCCGCTTTGGCATCTCTCCCGGAGCCGCCTTCAACGAGCGGGGGCCGACCAGCAGCGCCGCTCCTGCCAGAAAACCTCGCCGGGTCGCGTCCATTAAGGTTTCCCTCCTTTACAGAGATTCCGGTCTGAACATACCATACTCTCAGAGGCGATTTTGATGACCCGTTCTGTTACACGCCGTTCGCTTTTTGGCGCATCCTTCGGCCTGCTGGCCGCACGCCGCCTCCCAGGCGCTCCTTCGCAGGCGCCGGTCTCCATTGTCAGGGGGGACAGCCGGCGGCAGATCATCCGCGACGCGCTCACGCTCATTGATCGCGAAATCCGCCCGAAGCTCGCCGGGAAAAAGTGCGTGATCATCAAGCCGAACATCGTCAACACGGCGCGCCAGCTCGCCTCCACGCATGTGGACGCATTGCAAGGCATCCTGGACTATCTCGCCGACCGCTGGAAGGGTCCGGTCTACATCGCGGAATCTTCCGCCGGGTTCACGACGGAAGGTTACAGGAACTTCCGGTACGAGGAAGCCATCCGCGACCACAAAGGCATGCAGGTGGAACTCGTCGACCTGAACGAAGAGGGCGAGTACGAGATCCTGCACATCCTGAACGGCGATCTGCACATCCAGCCCGTGCGCCTTGCCAGACGCCTGTGCGACCCCGATGCGTTCGTCATTTCGAGCGCCATCCTCAAGACGCACAACACGGTCATCGCCACGATGAACATCAAGAACATGACGCTGGGCGCGCCCCTGCACTACAGGCGCGGCGAGACGCAGCGATGGAACGACAAGCGCGTCTACCATGGCGGCGTGCGCCAGACGCACTACGACATCCTGCTCACGGCGCAGCGGCTTTGCCGCAACTGGGGCGTGGGCGTGCTGGACGGTTTCGAGGGCATGGAAGGAAACGGACCGAACTCCGGCACCCCCGTCGACCACCGCATCGCCATCGCCTCCACCGACATGGTGGCTGCAGACCGGATCGGCGCCGAAGCCATGGGCATCAATCCGGATTACCTCGGCTATCTGCAGTGGTGCGGCGAGACCGGCGTCGGGGTCTGGGACCGCAGCCGCATCGAATTGCGCGGAGAGAAGCTCGAAGCCGTGCGCCGCGAGTACCGCCTGCATGCCGATCTCGACCGCATGCTGCAGTGGATGGGACCGCTGACCGAGCTGCCGCCGAAGCTCGGGTGACGCGCGCTGCGGGATAATGCCGGAAGCATGATCCGGCGCCAGTTTCTGAGCCTGATGCCTGCCGCCGCGCTGGCCCAGCGCGGGAAGAAGAAGGACACGAAGAACGAACCTCCGCCGCCGCCCCCTCCGGGCGAGCGCATCCGGCAGGCGTTTTTCGAAATTGTCCGCGGCTACATTGAAGCGGCGCGGCGTACATCGCCGACACTGGCTGTGGTCGAGTACCCTGGCGCAACGGTCACGAAGAGTTTCCTCTCGAAGTCCGGCCTCAGCGCCACCGGCGTCACGCGCATGATGCCCGCTTTGGCCGCCTGGACGGCCAGCGGACGCCAGCCGGATCTGGGCGCGCGCGAAGCGCTCATCGCCGCCTTCCGCCACGGCACGGATCCGGACTCGCCCGATTACTGGCTGCCCAGCCCTCCGGACCGGCAGAACCAGCGGCAGGTGGAAGCCTCGATCGTGGCGTGGAGCCTGTGGACGGCGCGCGACGCCGTGCTTTCGGCCCTGAACCAGCGCGAGCGGAAGAACGCCGCCGCGTGGCTCGCCAGCTGCTGCCGCGTCCCGGTGCGCAACAACAACTGGGCGTGGTTCACGGCCGTCGTCCAGGCAGCCTGCCGCCGGCTGGCCGAGAAATTCCCCGAATTCGAGTTCGACGAGAAACAGATGCTCGAGGACCTGAAGGCTCTCGACGCGATGGCCGCCGGCGAATCGGGGTGGTACAACGACGGCCTGAAAGGGGCCGCGTTCGATTACTACAATTCCTGGGTCTTCGCCTCGCATTTCCTGTACTGGAACGAGCTGGTTGGCTCGTTTTACCCGGAATTCAGGAACAGGTTTTCCGGGCGTCTGAAGAATTATCTGGAAATCGCTCCCTATTTCTTCGCCAATCATGGCGGCCACGTCCTCTACGGCCGCTCGCTCATCTACCGCTGGGCCGCCGCGACGCCGCTCGTGCTGGCCTGGCGCCAGGGCCTTTGGCCCCGTTCACCCGGCCTGCTCCGGCGCATCGTCGAGCACAATATCCTCTGGCAGTGGGACCTCGGCGCGTTCGATGCTTCCGCCGGCAAGCTGCGCGAAACGTACACGCGCAGCGGGACGCGGGACATTTGCGAGAGCTACATCGATGGCGGCCATCCTTACTGGGGCATGCAGGCCTTCGCCTTCTGGCTGATCCCGGACGACGATCCGTTCTGGACCGCGCCGGAAGAGCCGCTGCCGGTGGAAAAATCCGATTACGCCATCGCCATTCCCGAGGCCGGCCTGCTGGTGCGGGGCGCCCGGATCAGCGGCCAGGTCACTCTCTACAACGCGAAATCCACGAAAACCGAGCCGCATTACCGCGATAAATACAACAAACTGGCGTACAATTCCCACTTTCCCTTTGCCGTGAATCACGAGCCCGGCCGCCCCACGCTGGACAACCTCGTCCTCCTGCGCGACCCCGCCACGGGCGAGCGCGCCTGCCGCGGGCCGGTGGAAGAAAGCTCCGTCGAAGCCGAGCGCGTCGAGCTGGTTTACGAAATCCGCCTGCACTCCGTCACCGCCCGCGTCCGCACGGAGATCCGCTGGCGTGGCGATTTTGAGGTGCGCTCCCACTTCGTCACCGCCAGCGGCGAAGGGCTCGAAAGACTCGAAATCCTCGAAGGGGGCGTGCCTTACACCGACAGGCCCGCCGATCTGAATCTCGCCGCCATGCAGCCGTTTTACCCCGAGGTGCACCTGAAGGTCTGGAACCTGCGCGGCTGGAAAGGCGCCCGCACGGAGGAGCAGGCCGGCAGCGTATGGTACGGGCGGCACAAGGTGCAGGTGGCGTGGGCGCCGCTCGCGCCGAAGATGAGCCTCGTGACGCTGCGTTACACGAGCCCGAAGGCGGTGCCGAACGACAGGGTGGAAGAAGAAGCCCAGCGGTTCGCCGCGCTCTACAGAGGTTGAGCCGAAAGACGGGATCTGCCGTTCCCGGGTCCTGCTGCCGCCCCGCGGCGTTCATCATCTCTGCGGGGAATCCAGCATGAAATTCATCTCGACACGAGCCCACACAGCCACCGGCCTTCCCTCCTTCTCCGCAGGTCTGAATTTCCACTGTGAAACGGCTTCGATCGCCTTCTGATCGAGTCCGAGGCCAGCTTCGCGCAGCACCCGCGCTTCCCGCACCACGCCATGTTCATCAATCCGAATCTCCAGACTCACCGTCCCTTGATGCCTCGCCGCGAGCGCCTCGCGCGGGAACGAGGGCTCCACTTCGTGCACGGCAACAGGGAGCGTTCCCCGCTCCGCCAGCACCTCCTTCAGCGTCCGCGCCTGCGCCTGCGGCGGATTCTCCGCCGGGAGGACAAACGGCACTTCGATTTCCGTCTCGACCTCCACCGGCTCGCCGTTCAGCAGAGTCGGGCGGTAGCGGTACTGCAGCAGCGCCGCCAACGCCGCCTGAACGAGCGCCGGATGGCCGCTCAGCAGAGTGGGTGTTTTGACCGTTCCATCCGTTCCGATCACGGCCCGGAATCTCACCTTCCCTTCGATGCGGGCCTTGCGGGCATCTTCGGGATAGATGGGCTCGGGCCTGAAGACGAGCATCAGCTGCTGTATGCCCGGCGCCACGCGGATTCGCCCCGGCGCGGCGCCCTGAGGCGCGGGCTTCTGTTTCATCCGGCTCTCGTAGATGGCCATCGCCTTCTTCGCCGCGTCGTTATCCGGATCCAGCAGAAGGGCGCGCCGCAGGTATTTCTCCGCCTCTTTCACGCGCGCTTCAGCCTCCTGTGCGGCGAGAGATTTCGAGTCGGAAGCGGAACGCCACGGTCCGGTGTAGGCGAGCAGGATTTCGGCCACATGGGCCAGCAGCAGCGCGTCCGGCGTGCTGGCCAGTTCCATGCGCGCTTTCTGGACAAACTCGGGACTGCCCTGCCAGGCGCCCAGGATCGCATTCGCGTACAGGTTGGCCAGACCTGCGGTGTAGAACGGGTCGGCCGGTTCGAGCCGCCGCGCCCGCTCCAGCAGCGATTCGGCCTCGTACAGCTCGCCCGCCCGCGTCAGGACGTTGGCCGCATTGGCCAGCACGCGGGCCGATTGGGGCCGCTCGGCTGCATGCCTCTTCCAGATCTGCGCGAGCTGCGCAATGTCCTCCGGCGCCTCGCCCCGCCGCGCCACGCCCGCCCACAGCATGGTCGCCTGCACGGCATAGGCTGTCTCCGGGCGCTGTTCGATCAGGAACAGCGCATGCGCGCGCGCCCGGCTCGTTTCGCCCTTCGCCACATAGTGGTTCAGCAGGCGGAACCGCGAGCGGTCATCGTTCGGTTCGTTTTGCAGCGAAGCCTCGAGCTGAGCAGCCTCCTGGTCGCCGAGAGGTTGCTGCGATGGCAGCAGGATGGTCTGCGGGGGCGCGGGCGGCGCCTCGGGCGGCTGCGGCACCGGCACGAGCAGGGCGGCCGCCAGCACGGCTGGCAATGCATTGAGAATCACCGCGGCCGATGCGGTCGCCCGCAACGGTTCGGCAGAAAATCGTTTCGCAGCGAGGATCTTCTCCAGCCGCTGTCCTGTGCGCGAGGATCGGGCCATGGCAGTCGCCTCCAGTCCGTGCAACCGGCGCGCCTGCACGGCGCGCGCGAAATCGAGGATCGTTTCCACATACGACTGGCGGTCGCCGAGCACCGCCAGCACCATCTGATCGGCACACTCCTCCGCTTCTGCAGCCAGACGCTTCTCCAGCCACCATGCTGCCGGGTGGAACCAGTAGAGAGCCCGGTTCACCGCCGCCAGCCGCGCCGTCACCCAGTCGTTTCTCGCCACATGCGCCAGTTCGTGCGCCAGCACACTGCGCAGCTTCTTCTCCGGCCATTCGCGCCAATCTTCCGGCAGCAGGATGACCGGGCGGTGCACGCCAAAGGTGAACGGAATCACGACCCGCGCGCTCGAGCGCAGGGCGATCCTGCCCGGATCGAGCCCCAGCCGCCGCGCCAGTTCCAGCGCGGAAGGCACGTCTTCCTGACGCGATGTCCGCAGCAACTTTCCCAAACGAAACGCGCCCGCCGCCATCCGCGCAAGCAGCAGTGCAGCCACGGCAAGGTACAAGATGGCAGGCCAATTCAGGTCCTGCTGCACCGCTGGAGGGGCTGCGGCAGGCGCCGCCACCGGCTCGTCAGAAATCTGCATTGCGGCCTCCGGGGCGGCGGCGCCTTTCCGCCAGCACGGCACCGTCACGGGCTGCGCCGGAAGCCACAGGCTCAGCAGCGGCACGGCAAGCATGCCCGCGACGACACAGATTCGAACCAGATGTCCCAGCCGCACGTCGCGCCGCGAAGCCGGCAGAGCGGCGATTTCTCCCACCGCCCACAGCAGCGTGACGCGCAGAAGGATCCCGCCCCAGTCCATCATTTCCGTCCGTCCCTCTCCCGCTCCAGACGCCGCGCCAGCTCGCGCAGCTCCCGCGGATCGATCACCTCGTCCTCCACCAAGGCGGTCACCAGCTCTTCCACCGAACCGTGGCAGAACCGGTCGGCCACCTCGCGCAGCAGCCGCGCCGCCAGGCTCCGCCGGCGCTCCAGCGCGCGCCACAGATAGGCGCGGCCCTGCTCTTCATGCGCCGCATACCCCTTCCTCTCGAGCCGCCTCAACAGGGTGCGCACGGTCGGGTCTTTCAGCTCGTGGCGCGGTAGCAGCCCTTCGCGGACGGCGTCAGCCGTGCACGGGCCGTTTATCCAGAGGAAGTCGAGCACCGCCTGCTCCAGGGGGCTGGGCGGGGGCTGCTTCGACTTTGCGCTACGTTTTGTCACGCTACAAGATGTAACGCACATGCCTCCCCATGTCAAGGGAAATCTTCCGCGCCCCGGCCGGGCGCGACGGCGCGCCCGGGACTACAATAGCGGATGCCATGGCCAAAGCCGACTCGTTCGACCTCGAGTGCCCCTGCTGCGGGGCTACTCTCAAGATCAGTCCCGCGCTGAAAGCCGTCCTCAGCTACAAAGAAAAGCCGAAGCCGAAGACGATCGGCGACATCCAGGAAGGCCTGAATCTGGTGAAAGAGGCGGAAAAAAAGCGCGAAGAGGCGTTCCAGAAATCTTTCGAACAGATGAAATCCTCGAAAGATGTTCTCGCCGCGAAATTCGACGAATTGCTGAAGAAAGCGAAAGAAGACGATCCGACGAAGCCTCCGCCGAAACCTTTGGGGCTCGAGTGAACGTCAAAGCAGCATGCCACCACATCCTGCCTGCTGGAGAGGCGTGCTCCTGCTTGCCGTCTCCGTTTTTTCAGCAACAGCCCAGCCCTTTTACGCCGGCTTCAAAGCCGGCATTCTCATGAGCTCCCCGTCGGAGATCACGTCTCAATCGGGACGGGGCGGGCAGTCGATTGCGACCGCCAGATTGAGCCGCGGGATCCTGGGCGGCAGCTTTGAGGCAGAGTTGCCTGCGAGGCTGCGGCTGGAAACCGGGCTCCTGTACCGCACATTCCGCGGATCCGAGTTCCGCGACTTCGCAGGCGCAGTGCAGGAATTCTACAGCCTGGAGGACAGGCGCCTGGAAGTGCCGCTTTCCGTGAGGCGGGAACTGTCCTCAGGCTCCGTGCGGCCATTTGTGGGCGCGGGAGGCGTGTGGGCACACGTTTTCCGCGACGTATCCTGGACCCGGGTACAGAGTACCGTCCCTCCGGCGGCCACCTCTTTTGGATATCGCTCCGAATCGGACAACCTGTTCGGCTGGACCGGCTCGGCAGGTGTCCGCTTCCGTCTTCCCATGGGACTGAAAATCACACCGGAGATCCGTTACACGCGCTGGACGGCGAAGCGCTGGCTGCCGTCTCAAAATCAGGCGGATTTTTTCCTCGGCATCGGGTTTTGACCGGAGCCGTGTCCGGATCTCTGAGCCGGATCCTCCGCTCCGGCTAAACTGAAGCTGGAACCATGCGCCGTTTCACTGTTCTTGTGCCGTTTCTGCTCGTGTCCGCCGCCTGCGGCAGGAAGCAGGTACAGCCCCAGACATTCAGCGCTCTGACGGAGGAGTTCGTCCACTCTACGCTCGCGCTTTCTCCGGTTTCAGCCACAGCGGCGGGATATCACACGCACCAGGGCGTCCCGCTCGACGAGCGCCTCGACGACCTTTCCTCGGCCGGCCTGGAGGTGCAGCGGAGCCACTACCGCAACTGGCTGAACCGGCTGTCGCGGATCGACTCGAGCAGCCTCGACACGCAGTCGCGCGCCGACCTCGGGCTGATGCGAAACCTCTGCGAAGCGGCGCTGTTCGAGCTGGATGCGGAACAGAACTGGAAAAACAACCCGACCGTGTATGTCGAGATGATCGGCACGGCGCTGTTTACGCCGTATTCGGTGGAGTACGCGCCCGCGGAACAGCGATGGATGCACATCGTCTCGCGGCTGGAGAGCGTGCCCGGGTTTCTCGACGCCGCCCGCGCCAATCTTGCCCGATCCAACCCTGTCTGGACGCAGACTGCGATCGAGGAGAACGAGGGAACGATCGAGCTGATCGAAAAGGAATTCGCCCCGAAAGTTCCGGCAGCCCTGCGCGACCGGTACTCGAAAGCCGCCGCCCGCGCCGTGGAGGCGATGCGCGCCTTCAACGCCCATCTGAAGACGCTGCCGGACGCGGGCGCGGAAGGATGGCGTCTGGGAAAGGAGAAATACGCGCGCAAGTTCGATCTGACGTTCCGCGGCATGACCACGCCGCAGGCGCTGCTGAAGGAGGCTGAAGAAACGCTGACGGAACTGCGCCGCCACATGTTCAAGGTGGCGTTGCCGCTGCACTCGAAATACTTCCCCACCCACCGCGACCCCGTCGATCTGAACCTCATCGTCGGCGAGGTTCTCGACAGAATCGCCCGGAAGCAGTCGAAGCCGGAAACGTATTTCCGCGACGCGCAGCAGGCGCTCGACGAGGTCCGCGCATTTCTGCGCACCAGAGCGGACCGGATCGTGTCATTGCCGCCGAATGACAACCTGAAAATCATCGAGACCCCGCCTTTCATGCGCGGCATTTATTCCGTCGGCGGCTTCAACCCCGCGCCCCCTCTGCAACCCGAGCTCGGAGCGTTTTACTGGCTCACGCCCATTCCCGCAGACTGGCCGCGCGAGCGCATCGAATCGAAGCTCCGGGAGTACAACTTTTACGGCCTGCGGATTCTGACCATTCATGAAGCCATTCCCGGCCACTGGCTGCAGTTTGAATACGCCGCCCAGGTGGAGCCCGCGCCCCGGCGCCTGCTCCGCTCGCTGTACGGAGACGGCGCCTACATCGAAGGCTGGGCTGTTTACGCGACGGATCTCATGGTTCAGGAAGGGTATCTCAACCACGATCCGGAACTCGAGCTGACGCACTCCAAACAGCTGCTGCGCGCCATCGCCAACGCCATCCTCGACATCCGCCTGCACACGATGGGCATGACCGACGAGGAAGCGATGGAGCTGATGATCCGCCGGACGTTCCAGGAAAAGGAGGAGGCGCAGGCGAAGCTGCGGCGGGCGAAGCTGAGCTCCTGCCAGCTGCCTACTTACTTCGCGGGTTTCCAGGCGTGGAAGAGGCTCCGCGCCGCCGCCGGGAAACAGGAGGCCGAGCGGTTCCAGCCTGGCGAATTCCACCGCCGCGCCCTGCTGGCAGGCGCGCTTCCCCTCTCCGCGCTGGCGGAAGTGCTGGGCGTCAACCTCGAACAGCCGCCCGCTCCGGCGGGCGGAGCGCCGCCCCGGCCTTAGGAGTTTTCTGAGGTTCCGGCCCGAGTTCCAGCCCGAAAGCTGCTGCGGGCGGCAGGTTCAGGTCTTGCAGCTGCGCGCATTCTCGTGGAACAATCGGGGCAGGACGGGCTTTTGCGGACGCTCATGTGGAAGCATCTGCTGTACTGGATCCGCGACCTGACTCTGGCCGTTTTCATCGCGCTGGTGGTCATTCTGTTCCTCTATCAGCCGGTGAAGGTGGAAGGCACATCCATGCTGCCGACGCTGGAAGACCAGGAGCGGGTGTTCATCAACAAGTTCGTCTACCGGCTGGGGCTGGAGAAGATCCAGAGGGGCGACACGGTGGTCTTCTGGTTCCCGGGCGATCCTTCCAAGAGCTACATCAAGCGCGTCATCGGACTGCCGGGCGACCGCGTGGAAGTGCGCGCCGGCTACGTTTTCGTCAACGGCTATCCGGTGAGCGAGCCGTACGTGCCGGCGGAGTACCGGGACAAGTCGAACATGGCGCCCGTGATCGTGCCTGAGAACCACTACTTCGTCATGGGCGACCACCGCTCCTCGTCGAACGACAGCCGCCACTGGGGACCGCTGCCGGCACGGGCCATCTACGGCAAGGCCGTCTTCGCCTACTGGCCGCTGGAGCGGCTGGGAATCGTGCAGTAGCGTTGCGCGCTCCCCGTGTTCTCCGTCCCCGCCGGCTTCTCTCACGCCATGCCGCTACGCCCGGTATGAGCCGAACACGCGCAGAAGGTCGCACAATTCCCCGAGGTGTCCGAGCGCCTTCTGGACCTTCCCGTCTTCGGCATGGCCCTGGAAATCCACGTAGAACAGATACTCCCAGGGCTTGCCGCGCAGCGGACGCGATTCGATCTTCGTCAGCGACAGGTCCCGCAGCGCGAACGCGCTGAGCGCCCGGAACAGGGATCCCGGCTGGTTGCGGGTCGAAAAGACGATCGACGTCTTCCAGCCCCGCT
>Ga0101944_10003275_pt1 | contig 23199 bp, 17 predicted proteins | sample DewCreD2012metaG_FD_75245 | JGI IMG/M metagenome (GOLD analysis project Ga0101944, IMG submission 75245) | Hot spring sediment bacterial and archeal communities from British Columbia, Canada, to study Microbial Dark Matter (Phase II) - Dewar... ... | reverse complement strand
CAAGCCCCGCCAGGGGCGAAAGAAATCCGCGCGCGTTCGCCGCCAACTACCGCCGCCCCTCCGACGATCTTCTTTCGTCCCTCCGGGACTTTGGGCCTTCCTGCACCCGCATCCCACCCTTGAAAGGGTGGGCTATTTTCTACCGCCCTGCCGGGCTGGCGGCGTTGTCCCACCGAAAACAGCGAAGAACCAATAAAATTATCTTCCGCGAGGTGTCCTCAGCGCCTTAACGAGACCTTCCACCCTTCGCTAAGGATTTTGGGGGAAACCCGCGATTGACCTCCGCGATTGACTTTGGAAACGAACCTGTTTGACTCAAAGGCATGCAGTTTATTCACGATGATTTTTTGTTGCATACCAAGACGGCGCGGCGGCTTTATCATAAATATGCCGAGCCGCAGCCGATACTGGATTATCATTGCCACCTCCCACCCGCCGATGTCGCGACCAATCGCCGATTTGCCAATCTTTTCGAGCTATGGCTCGAAGGGGACCATTACAAATGGCGGGCGATGCGCGCCAATGGCGTCCCCGAGAGGTTGGTGACCGGGGACGCGGACCCCTACGAAAAATTTCTCGCGTGGGCCCGGACCGTGCCGCAAACCCTGCGCAACCCGCTTTATCACTGGACGCATCTCGAATTAAAGCGCGGCTTTGGCCTCAGCGCCTTGTTGAATGAAAAGACGGCCCCAAAAATTTGGGAGCAGGCCAATCAAAAACTGGCGACGCCCGCCTTCTCCGCGCGGGGCTTCCTGGAAAAATTCAAGGTGGTGGCGGTATGCACCACCGACGATCCGGCGGACGACCTCGCCGCCCACCAGGCCATTGCCAAGGCAGGCCTCAATTGCAAGGTGTATCCCACCTTCCGCCCCGACAAGGCAATGCTGGTGCATCGGCCCGACCTTTTCCTGCCGTGGCTCAATAAACTCGAGCAGGCGGCCAACCTGGAGGTTCGCTCGTTGGCCGATTTTGAAGCCGCGCTGCGGCGGCGGCATGATTTCTTCCATTCCCTGGGCGGGCGCCTGTCCGACCACGGACTGGAGCGCTGCTATGATGATTTTATCGGTGAACGCGCCGCCGCCGCCATTTTCCGCAAGGCGCGCGCCGGCAAACCGGCGGACGCCGCCGAGCAAAGCGGTTTCGCCTCGTATCTAATGCTGTTGTTTGGCCGCATGGACGCGGAGAAAGGCTGGACCAAGCAATTGCACTTGGGCGCCCAGCGCAACAACAACACCCGCCGGTTCAAGCAAATTGGCCCGGACACCGGCTTTGATTCGATTGGCGATTGGCCGCAGGCGCGGTCCCTGGCGAATTATTTGGACCGCCTGGACCAGGAAAACCAACTCCCGCGGATGATCCTCTACAACTTGAACCCGGCGGTGAATTACGTCTTCGGGACGATGATCGGCAATTTTCAGGACGGCGGCATACCGGGCAAAATTCAATTTGGCAGCGGCTGGTGGTTCCTGGACCAGAAGGAGGGCATGGAATGGCAGTTGAACGCGCTTTCCAACCTCGGTCTTTTGTCGCGCTTTGTTGGCATGCTCACCGATTCGCGATCCTTTTTAAGCTACCCGCGGCATGAGTATTTCCGGCGCACGCTCTGCAACTTGCTGGGAGCGGAGGTGGAGCGCGGCGAGTTGCCGAACGATGAGGGGCTCCTGGGGCCGATGATTGAAAATATCTGCTTCCAGAACGCCAAAGACTTTTTCGGCCTGCCGGCTTTGGGCAAGGCGGGGTGAGAACCGCGATGGACGATGGGCACCGATCACACGCTTTCGGCATGGGGCCTTGGTTTCATCCTGATGCTCGGATTCGCCGCCTGCCACCCCTGGAAAGCGCCGTCGTCGCCGGGCCCCAGCCCATCCCCGGCGGCGGCATCTGCGCGGTCCACGGAAGCTCGCCGCCAGCAAACGCCGGGTTCGCCGTCACCGGATGAGTATATGAGCGATCAATTCGCCTCGGCGCGCGAACGTCAGATCACCCGCGACCGCAAGGGGCATGTGTTAACCAATGCCGGCGTCTGGTCGCCGGATGGCCAATGGATCGTTTACGACACCCGACCGGATCCCGCCGGGGAAATTTTCGAGGGAGAAACGATTGAGATGGCCAACATTCTCACCGGCGAGGTCCGGGAATTGTTCCGCTCGCAGAATGGCGCCCGTTGCGGAGTGGCCGCCTTTCATTCGCGGCGGAACGAAGTCGTTTTTATCCTGGGGCCGGAAAATCCCACCTCGGATTGGCAATACTGCGCCTGGCATCGCCAGGGAGTGCTGGTGGACGCCGACCGCCCGGGCGGCCACCGCAATTTGGACGCCCGCGACCTCACTCCTCCCTTTACCCCCGGCGCGCTGCGCGGCGGCACGCATGTCCATCAGTTCAGCCCGGATGGACAATGGGTTAGTTTTACTTACGAAGACCATCTGCTGGCGCAACGGCCGCCGTCCGTTTCCCTCGCGGACCGCGACCTTAATCAGCGCAACGTGGGGGTTGGCGTCCCGAGCGGTCCCGTGCGGGTCGGCAAGGATCACCCGCGCAATCATGATGGCGAGTATTTCTGCGTGTTGGTGACCCGCACCACGGCCGCGCCCAAGCCCGGTTCTGATGATATTTCCCGGGCTTTCGAGGAAAGTTGGGTGGGGACTAACGGCTATCAGCGAGCCGATGGCCGGCGACAAGTCCGGGCGTTGGCTTTTCAGGGCCAGGTTACGGTCAGTCCCGGGGTAACGATCTCCGAGGTGTTTATTGTGGATCTGCCTGATGATCTGACGCGGGAGGGCAGGGGACCGCTGGCCGGAACCGAAAACCGGATGCCCTGCCCGCCGCAAGGCGTGGCGCAGCGCCGCCTGACGCGCACCGAAAATCGCAAATACCCAGGCCTGCAAGGCCCCCGCCATTGGCTGCGCAGCGCGCCCGATGGCTCCCGCATCGCCTTTTTAATGAAAGACGACCAAGGCGTGGCGCAATTATGGACGGTTTCCCCAAATGGCGGAAATCCGGCACAGTTGACCCGGAACCCGTGGCCGGTCGCTTCGGCCTTTACCTGGAGCCCGGACGGGAAGTGGCTGGCCATTGTGGCTGATCACAGTGTCTTTTTGGCGGATTCGCACAGCGGTCAATGCCATCGGTTGACCCCGCGAACACCCGATGCGCGGACGCCCCGGCCGGAAGCCTGCGTCTTTTCGCCGGATGGGCGTCGGATTGCCTTCGCCCGCCAAACCGCCAGTCCCGAGGGACTATTTAACCAAGTCTTCGTGGTTGAATTGCCCTGAGCCTGGCTTGTCAGACGGTGTATCCCTCTTCGCCGTGTTCCGCCAAATCGAGCCCGGCGGTTTCGATTTCGGCCGGCACCCGCAGGGAGCCGGTGACTTTGGAAACCACCCAGGCAATCGCCAGGGTGCCGACCACCGACAAGGCGAGGACCAGTCCGATCGCTTTCAATTGCTCCAGCCAGAGGGTGTGGCCGACCAGGTGTTTGATGCGCGCCGCCTCGAGATTGGGGTTGGTTTGCGCGGTGGCGAAAATACCGGCGAGCAGAGTGCCGATGGTGCCGCCGACGGCATGCACGCCGAAGGTGTCGAGGGCATCGTCATAATTGAACCGGGCTTTCAATTTGGTGCAGGCCAGGTAACTGGCGGCGCCGGCAATGATCCCGATAAGCACCGCCGCATTCAGGCCAACAAATCCGCTGCCGGGAGTAATGGTGGCCAAACCGGCGACCGCGCCGGAACAGAATCCGAGGATGCTGGGTTTGCCGCGGAGCGCGTATTCGAGACCGCCCCAGGTGACGCAGCCGGCGGCGGCGGCCATGGTGGTGTTGACAAAGGCATTGGCGGCAATCGTATCGGCGCCCACCGCGCTGCCGGCGTTGAAGCCATACCAGCCCACCCACAGCATGCCGGTCCCCACCATGCAGAGAGTCATGCTGTGGGGCGGCATGGGTTCGCGGCCATGGCCGAGGCGACGGCCCAGCAGCAGGCACAAAACCAATGCCGACCAGCCGGAAGTCATATGCACTACCATGCCGCCGGCGAAATCAATGGCTTTGATGCCAGCCTGGTCGTTCCACAAGCCGTTCATAAAACCGTCGGCAGCCCACATCATGTGGCAGGTGGGGAAATAGACCAGGAACATCCAAAGCGCGGAAAAAAGCATGATGGCCGAGAATTTCATGCGCTCGGCGATGGCGCCGACGGTGAGCGCCGGGGTGATGATGGCGAACATCATCTGGTAAACCGCGAAGATGTTGTGCGACACCCACCCGCCGTAATCGGCATTGGGATTGGCATCCACACCCCGCCAGAATATCCAGTCCAATCCGCCCAGCCAGCCGCAGCCTTTGCCGAAGCTGAGGCTGTAGCCGACCGCCCACCAGATGAGGGCGACCACGCCGGCGAGGCCAAGACACTGGCCCAGGACCGAAAGAACGTTTTTGCGGCGAACCAATCCGCCGTAAAAGAGGGCCAGTCCGGGCAAGGTCATAAAGAGAACCAGCGCCGCGCTGGTCATCATCCAGGCGTTGTGCCCGGGGCCAGGCGTGTTCAGGGTGGTGCCGGCGCGCGCGCCGTTTTTGACGTAGGCCTCCAAATCGGCCACTCGCTGTTCCAATGCGGGTTCGGCCGCCAGTCCGCAAGCGGCGAAGAAGGCCAGGAAGGCCAAAACCAGGGCTAAAGTTGTTTTTCTCATGGCAGGCAAAGATGAAAGGTTCAATACGGGATCGTGATTTTTAATGGTGCTAGAAAAAGACGTTTGCCGCTCCCGTTCGCGGCAAGCGGCAATTCAATAGGTCGCTGTTCACTGGCGCCTGGAGGAGCCGGGAGTTCCGGCAAAACGGCAAACGGCACCGCCTTGGCGATGCCGTCACCCCCAGCGGGACCGCCCAAGCAGCCGCCTTTCGCCGCTGCCCGTCTCCCGGCTCATTCCAGACGCAAAGTTCATTAAGTCTTGAATTTTCCCCCAACCCGGGGCGCGGGGGCGCAACGCGCGCCCGCGGGTTGAGGGTCCAGGTTCCTCCGTTTTACACGTCGTAATACAGGAAGAATTCGTAGGGATGCGGGCGCAGGCGCAAGGCATCGTGCTCCTTGCGCTTGTGGCTGATCCAGGTCTCGATGAAGTCCTTGGTGAACACATCGCCCTTGAGCAGGAATTCGTGGTCTTTCTCCAGGTAGTCCAGGGCTTCGCCAAGGCTGCCGGGCACCTGGGGAATCCTGGCGTGCTCTTCCGGTGGCAGCTCGTACAGATTCTTGTCCATCGGCTCGCCCGGATCAATCTTGTTGAGAATACCATCCAGGCCCGCCATCAGGAGCGCCGCGTTGCTGAGGTAGATGTTCGCCGAAGGGTCCGGCGGACGATACTCGATGCGCTTGGCTTTTGGATTATCGCTGTAGGTGGGAATGCGGATGGCCGCGGACCGGTTGCGGGCGCTGTACGCCAGGTTCACTGGCGCCTCAAAGCCCGGCACCAAACGCTTGTAAGAGTTGGTGGTGGGGCTGCAAATGGCGCACAGCGCTTTGGCGTGCTTGAGGATGCCGCCGACGAAATGCAGCGCCATCGGACTCAAACCCGCGTAGGCGTTGCCGGCGAACAGCGGCTTGCCTTTTTTCCAGATGCTGATGTGGGTGTGCATGCCGGAGCCGTTGTCGCCAAAAAGCGGCTTGGGCATGAACGTGGCGGTCTGCCCGTGTTTCTTGGCGACGTTCTTCACCACGTATTTGTAGATCATCATTTTGTCCGCGCAGCTCACCAGGGTGTCGAAGCGAATGTCTATTTCCGCCTGGCCGGCCGTCGCGACCTCATGATGCTGCCGTTCGATGGACACCCCTAATTCCTCCATGAGCAGCGTCATCTCGGTGCGGATGTCCTGCTGGGTGTCCGCCGGGGCCACCGGAAAGTAACCTTCCTTGTGGCGAATTTTGTAGCCCAGGTTGGGTTCTTCGGTGCGTCCGGTGTTCCAGACCGCTTCGCCCGAGTCAATTTGGTGGAAAGAGGCGTTGCTTTTCGTGTCAAACTGGACATTGTCGAAGACGAAAAACTCCGCTTCCGGGCCGAAGTAGGCGGCGTCGCCCACGCCGGTGCTGGCGAGGTATTTTTCCGCTTTCTGGGCGATGCCGCGAGGATCGCGACCATAAGGCTCTTTGGTGCCGGTTTCCGCAATCGTGCAGGTCAGCGAGAGCGTCGGCACCGCCATGAACGGATCAATAAACGCGGTGTCCGGGTCCGGCATGGCCAGCATGTCAGAGGACTCGATGGACTTCCATCCTCGAATGCTCGATCCGTCGAAACCCAACCCTTCGGAGAAAACTTCCTCGGTCAATTCGCCGATGGGGCAGCTAAAATGCTGCCAGGTTCCAAACGTGTCCACGAACTTGATGTCCATCATCTTGGCGCCTTGTTTTTTCGCCAATTCGATGACTGATTTGGGGGTGTTTTTTGGCATATGAACTATCCTTTTTACCGTTGTTTTGTTTTGCTGTTGTTCTGTTTTTGCTCGAACACCGCGCCGAAGGCGTCTCTCGTCCGCCGTTATCGGCGCGGTGTCGAAATTTTTATGTTAGGCTCCGTGGTAACCTTCCTCACCGTGTTCGGCAAGGTCTAATCCAATCGTCTCCACCTCTTCGGAAACCCGGAGACCAAGCACTGCTTTGACCACGAAGGCGATGACCGCGGTAGCCGTCACCGACAACACCAGGGTCAGCAGAATGGCCTTGATTTGCGCGCCCAGGAGGCCGCTGGCCAGCCCTTCCACCACGGGATTAGCCTCCTTGGTGGCCAGGATGCCGGTCATCAGCGCGCCCAGGGTGCCGCCCACACCATGCACGCCAAAGGTGTCAAGCGCGTCGTCGTAGCCCAGCCAGGCCTTGAGCTTCCAACAAGCGAGGAAGGGAATAATCCCGGCGACAATCCCGATCAGAAGCGCGCCCTTGGGAAGAATGAATCCGCAGGCGGGCGTGACCACCACCAGGCCGGCGACGATGCCGGAGCAGAAACCCAGGATGCTGGGTTTGCCTTTGACGACCCATTCCGCCATCGCCCAGCAGAAGCCGGCGGTAGCGGCCGCAATCGTGGTCGTGGTGAAGGCGTTGGCCGCGATGCCGTCGGCAGCCAGCGCGCTGCCGGCGTTGAAGCCGTACCAGCCCACCCAGAGCATGCCGGTGCCGATCATGCACAGCACCATGCTATGCGGAGGCATCGGCTCTTTCGGGAAACCCAGCCGTTTGCCCAGAATCAGGCAAAGCACCAGCGCCGACCATCCGGAGGACATGTGAACCACCGTGCCGCCGGCGAAGTCCAGCGCCTTGATTTTTGCGTTGGCGTTGAGCGGCCCGCACATGAGCCCATCGGCCGCCCAGACCATGTGCGCCAGCGGGAAATACACCGCAAACATCCAAATCCCGATGAACAACATGAGAGCGGAAAACTTCATGCGCTCGGCAATCGCGCCCACGATCAGGGCGGGCGTAATGATGGCGAAGGTTAATTGAAATATCGCCCAGATATTGTTAGAAATCCAGTTGCTGCCTTGTCCGACTCCGGCCCCATCAACGCCTTTGAAGAAGGCGAACTCGGTGAAATTGCCCAAGAAAGGCGAGCCGCTGCCGAAGCTGAGGCTGTAGCCGCAGACCAGCCACAAGATGGTCACCATCCCCGCAATGCCGAGGCATTGCGCCATGACGGAAAGCACATTCTTGCGGCGCACCAAACCGCCGTAGAACAAGGCCAGGCCGGGAAGGGTCATAAATAACACCAAGGCCGTGGATACCATCTGCCAGGCGTTGTGGCCGGGTCCGGGCCCGGCAATTTTAGATGGCGCATTGGTGCTTCCGTTGCGCGCCGTGTTGTTCATGTAGGCTTCCAGGTCCTCCAACCTTTCGGTGACCGAGCGTTCCGGCGCCGGAGTCTCCGCCGCGCGCGCCACGCCGGGCCCGCCGATAATCAGAGTCAATAACGTCAGCAAATAAATGATTTTTTTCATGGTTGTCGGTGGTTAAGTTTTTTCGTGTGGAATCTGTGGCTTAAACCGCTTTATCCCCCTTTTCTTCTGTGCGGATGCGCACGGCTTCCAGGACCGGAGTCACAAAAATTTTCCCGTCGCCAATCTTTCCGGTCTTGGCGGATTTAATGATGGCCGCCACTGCGGCCTCCACCTGGCTGTCCGCCAGCACCACCTCCACCTTCACCTTCGGCAGAAAGTCCACCGTGTATTCACTGCCTCGGTAGATTTCCGTATGCCCCTTCTGACGCCCGAAACCTTTCACCTCGGTGACCGTCATCCCTTCAATGCCCAAATCGCCCAAGGCGTCTTTGACCTCCTCGAGCTTGAATGGCTTGATGATTGCTTCAATTTTTTTCATGCAATGTCCAATTTCAATTTTATTTGTTCGATCCGTCGGCGTTCGCTTTGCGATCTGACAAAGCGTCATTTATGCGTGAGCGCGTCGCACGTTGCGGACTGTGAAGCACAGGTCGTGCCAAGGTGATTTTAGGTAGTTTATGTAAACGCAAAGTATTGATAAACAATGAAATAAAAAATTATTTTCCCACCGTCTTTCGGGAAAATGAAAATCAACAAAGTGTTTATTTTTATACAGAATGACCTTAAAAAGCCATGCTGTTTTGTTGCGGGGTAATGTGTTTTTTTACGTTTTTTCGAATAGATCGGTATCACATGCGTCGAAATACTAGGTATTTGATGGGTGGAACCAGGCCGCAGGGCTTTGGTTCCGAATAAAGGCGTAATTAATTATAGCACAAAACCTTGCCGACAGTTTGACTGACGGACTAAGGGGCGGGGGATTAGTAACAAAATGAATTTAAATCCAGCATTGAAGTTGCCGTCGAAAAAGACCGCTTTTTTGGCTTTCTTCGTGTTGCTTGTTGGCGGGGTGCTGTTCTTTTTCGCGGCGGACTATTGGAAATCCTCGAAACCGTGGTATTCCCGGTGGCAGATTGATCGCTTTTTGAAACAGCAGACCGGACAAAGCGATTTCAAGGCCGACTTCAATTTCAAACTGGCGGAGGATGTGGGAGGATTGCGGACGAAGGTCTTGAATTTGGAAACCAATTATCAACTGCTGGCGACCAATTCGGCAAAACTGGCGAAGGAAATACAATCCTTAAACCGGCTTATTTTACTGCAAACCGAGGCGAATCGCCGGCAATCCCAACTGTCCAATCGCTGCCACGAACTGGAGCAAACCTTGGTTCGGATTCCCGAGGCGCTAACCAATCTGCCGGCGTCAACGCTCACCAACCTGGATTTGATGCGGAAAGAGGCGGCCGATTTGAAAATCGTGGTGGAGCCCGTCAGTCTGCCGCTGCAGCCGTTGCGCGATGAAATAGCCGCCTTGCAGAAGCAGCGGGATGCCAATTACGAGGCAACTGCGGCGCAGCGCCGGGAGTTGGCCGTCCTCCTGAAGCAGATGGGGCTTAAAAGCAAAGACAACGGCAATACCAATGCGGTCGAACTCACGCCTGAGCAAATGGCGGGCCTCAGCAACAAGCTCGCGGAAATTAGGGCGGCCCTTGCTCCGGCCCAACAGCAGACGGTGGAGTTGAGCAAGGCAATCGCCGACAAAAACGAGGCACTAGGCGAAAAACTCGCGGGGGTGGCGCCGCAACTGCGCGTATTGCGGGCGCTCACCAACCGGATTGACTCCATCGAGATGCTGCAGGCCAGCGTGGCCAAGGCGAGGGAGGAGGCCGCTCATGCCCTCCAAGATTACCAAGCCAAGATGAAAGAGCTTGGCCTGGACCATATTGAATTAGCCAAACGGCAGGCGGCGCTCGCCGCCTGTCAGAAAGAATACGCGGAGTTGCGCAAAAAGCAGGAAGGGCTTTACAAAGAGTTGGTGGAAAGCCGCAAACTGCTGGCGGAAAAGAAGAGCGTTTTGGAAGCGCAGCAAAATGGTTTTGCCGCCCAGTTCCGAAAAAAGTTCGAGGAAGCCAAAACCTACGGGCAAATGTATGTGGTTTTGGGGCAGCAGCTCTCGGTGGCCAAGTTGTTGTTGAAGGACGGGGAGGCGGAACGGCGGCGGGCCGGACTGGGCATCGCCATGCAGGCGGCAACGTTTTGCGGGACTTATATCGAGAACCAATGGTTGGCGGCGCGCATCTGCGAAGGCTACGTCATGCCGCATATCGAACTGGCGGATGATTCCGGCCGCAAAACTCCGGTGGCCAAGGACGGCATTTACGGGCAATGCATCGCCATTTTTCGCAACGCCGAGGAAACCAATAACACGGTCGGCATCTTGCAGTTGGCGGTCAAAAACGCCAAGACCCAGCGGAGCGGCGATTACGCCCGCTACATGCTGATGCGGGAGTATATGCAAAACGGCGCCCACGCGGAGGCCCTGGAAACGGCGCGCCAAATCAAGGAAACCAACAATTACCGCTGGGTGGTTCAGCACATCCCTTGGCTTGAGCAACAGGTCAAGAGGGGGAAATAATGGATTTTTCATTGGCGTTCCCTTCCTTGGCCCTCTATCTTCTTTTCGTGGGCGAAAATATTCGCAATGAGGAAACTTTATGAGCGCTGACGGCGTAACCATTGATTTAAGCCGGGACTGCCCGGCGGTTCGGATCCCTGACGGGCAAAATGTCATTCTTCCGAAAGGAACCTCGGTGGACATCACGCAGACGTTGGGAGGCACATTTACCGTGCGCGCCCCCGATGGGCTTTTTCGCATTTCCGGCCGGGACGCGGACGCCTTGGGGCTGGAATCCTTCGCGGATGAAGAGGCCCAGACGGCGCCCAGCGGACCGGTGGAGGAAAAGCGGGTTTGGGAGGCCCTAAGAACCTGCTACGACCCGGAAATACCGGTGAACATCGTGGATTTGGGTTTGGTTTATGATTTGCATATCGAGCCTGGCGCGGCGGGCCAAAGCAAAGTTTTTGTCAAGATGACCTTGACCGCACCCGGTTGCGGGATGGGACCGGTGATTGCCCGCGATGCCCAGGAGCGCATCCTGGATCTGCCCGGTGTTGAGGAGGCGCAGGTGGAAATCGTTTGGGACCCGCCCTGGCACCAATCCATGATTACCGCCGAAGGCCGCCGGATTTTGGGTTTGGAATAAGTTAAAATCATTTGACACCGGCGGCGGGTTTCCCTAGATTGACCGCCTTTGGATGGGGTCGTAGCTCAGTTGGTAGAGCACCACAATGGCATTGTGGGGGTCAGGGGTTCGAATCCCCTCGGCTCCACCATCCCGTGACTCCCTTGCCGGCTTGACTGCGGTCGAGTCATGCCCGCAAATGGGCGCTGGCAAGCATGAGACGAAACACCAAATACCTGGGAACGTTGGTGGCCTTGGCCGGTTGTTCGGCTGCCGCCGCGTGGTGGCCTCAATTCCGCGGACCGCAAAGTTCCGGCGTGGCAGCGGATGGCGATTTGCCTGTTCACTTCGGCCCCCAGTCCAATCTCGTCTGGTCGGTGGAAGTCCCGCCGGGCCATTCTTCCCCTTGCATTTGGCAGGATTTGGTTTTTATCACCGGCTTGGAGCAGAATAAATTCGCCACCTTTTGTTTTCATCGCGCCGATGGCCGGCAGCTTTGGCGCGCCGAAGTGGTTCTCGACCGGGTTGAAAAGGGAACGGGCGGCTCGGCGGCGCCAACACCCGTGACCGATGGCTCGCGCGTGTATGTGTATTCGGGAGCTTTTGGCCTGCTTTGCTACGATTTCGGCGGCCGGGAAATTTGGCGAAAACCAATGCCGACACCCGTCACGCAACATGGCACCGGCGCCTCGCCGGTATTGGCCGGGCAGACCTTGCTGGTCAGCAGGGATCAGGATGTGGACTCCCACTTGTTGGCGGTGGACGCCCGCAACGGCCGGACGCTTTGGCGGGTGGAACGCGCGGAATTTCGGCGGGGCTTCTCCACGCCGTTGCCATGGCCGTTGGAAAAGCCGGAATTGGCCATTTTGCCGGGCACGTTGCGGATGTTGGCCTATGAGTTGCGCGACGGCAGCGTGCGTTGGAGTGTCAGCGGATTACCCAATGAGATGGTTTCCTCGCCCATTGCGGGTGAAGGGCTGATTTTCACCGCAGGCTGGACGCCCGGAGCGGGAACCAGCCGTCTGCCCAAGTTCGACGATCTGCTGGCGCAAGGCGATGCCAACAAGGATGGCCAATTGACCCGTGAGGAATTGCCCGCCGGCACCGCCAAGCGCGATTTCAACTATGTGGACGCCGACAAGGATGGCTTCTTGACCCGTGCCGAGTGGGAGCCCATCAAGGCAATCTATGAAAAGTCGGAAAACGCGCTGCTGGCCGTGCGCCCCGGCGGGAAAGGGGACATCACTGAAACGCATGTGGCCTGGAAACAGACACGCGGGCTTCCTTACGTGCCGACCCCCCTCTGCTATCAGGGGCGGCTATACTTGGTGAAAAACGGGGGGTTGGTTTCCTGTTTTGACGCCCAAACGGGCCGGGTTCATTTCCTGGAGGAACGCTTGGGGGCGCTCGGTGATTATTACGCTTCGCCGGTGGCGGCCGGCGGGAAAATCCTGTTTATATCGCAACCCGGCTTGGCGGTGGTGATCAAGGCCGGCGACAGCTTGGAAGTGCTGGCGCGCAATCCGCTGGGAGAAAAGACGATGGCCACCCCCGCCGTGATCGGAACTCGCTTGTATCTGCGGACCCTGAGCCGGCTTTATTGTTTTGGGACGCCGTGAGCGGGTCGCAGGCGGCGACGCAAAGGAAGGTCGTCTTAGGTTTTTGGGGGATTCTCCGCTGGGTTCGGCTCGTTGGAAACTGAATCCGCGTATTCGGGGTAAAGCTTTTTCACGCAATCAGGACAAATGCCGTGGGTAAAACGGGCGTTGGTGTGCTCGGCCAGGTAAAGATCAATTTGCGCCCAGTAACCCTGGTCGTCCCGCACCTTCTTGCAGTTTGCGCAAATCGGCAGCAATCCGTGCAAGGTTTTGACTTCGGCCAAGCTTTGTTGAAGTTCGGCGATTAGCCTTTCCTTTTCGGCATCGGCGCGGATGCGCTCGGACAACCTCGCTTGTTGCAGGAGGATGACCGAAAAAGCGGCGATAACGATGACCAGAAACACCGCCAGGCAAACCATCCCGGCCAGGCGGGCCAGCGCCACTGAATGGGCCATGAGCGAGGCGTCGTAATCCAGCCCTAAAACCCCGTCAATGCTTCCATCCTCGCGATAGATGGGGGCGGCGGCGCCGATCCAAGTGCCCCAACGATCGGTGACCGGCTGCGACTCGAAATTGGCCCGCCCAGCCAACGCCAATTCAAGCCCCGGGTCCGCCTCCGGGTAAACCTCGCCGATGGGGGTGCGCTGCTCGCGTTCTCCGGAAAATTTTCCGTCGCGGTCGTAATCGGTTTCCGCGTCCACGATGATGACTTTCCGGCCATCGGGCAGTTTGCGCATGGTGTAAATGTCGTGAACCAGCGGATTCAATGCCATCCATCGCTTTTGGAGCGAAATCAATTGGAGATAGAGGGGGTCGTCCGCCGGCGTTGCCAAAGTGATCTTGGCATGGCCATGGCGGCTCATTTCGTCGGCGTAAAGGGGCGCGAGGACTTGCAAGGTGGCGCCGATCTTGTCCCGCGTCGTTTCTCCCAGGTAGCGCACGAAAAACCAGCCGCCAGCCAGAATCAGGCCGACCGCCGCCCACAACCCCAGCGAACCCAGGCGGGAGTGGGCGGTCGCCGCATGTTCCCTGACCCAATAAAGCGTCGCCGCCACTGCTGCCAGCGCGATGATAATGAAAAGCAGGTAATCCGCGGGTGGGTTTAGCCAGACGTTCATGCGCGGGTTGGCGTGCGGCTAATGGCCTGGGCCAGCGCCTCTTTAACCGCGTCCACCCGGGGCGGCAATTCAATGGGGCGGTTGGCGTGGCGACAGGCGAAATCCATGTTGGTTTCGTGATAACGCACTTTGAACTCGGTAAATTTGAGCCCGTGCGCGGTGGAAATCACCACCACCCGTTCGGCTTTGTCTATCAAGCCGCGTTTCAGCAGTTTGGCCAGGGCCGCCAGGGCAACGCCGGTGTGCGGACAGTTGAACATCCCCGTGCGGTCGCCCAACGCCGCGGCGTCGGCCAGTTCCTCCTCGGTCGCCTGCTCGACCAGCCCTTGGAATTGGCGCAAGACCCGGATGGCTTTTTCCACGCTTACCGGGTTGCCGATTTGAATCGCGCTGGCGAGGGTCTTTTGCGCCTGCACCGGCTCGAAGGATTGAAAGCCCTTCTGGAAGGAACGGTAGAGCGGATTGGCTTTTTCGGCCTGCGCGACCACGATGCGCGGCAGTTTTGCGATCAATCCCAGTTCGCGCATCATCAACAGGCCGCTGCCGAGGGCCGAGACATTTCCCAGGTTGCCGCCCGGGATGATGAACACGTCGGGCGTTTCCCAGTCGAACTGCTGCACGACCTCCACGCCGACGGTTTTTTGGCCCTCGACGCGCAGGGAGTTCATCGAGTTGGCCAGGTAGATGGTGGGATCGGCGGTGATCTCCTGCACCACTCTCATGCAGCCGTCAAAATCGGTGTCGAGCGACAACACCAGCGAACCATTGGCGATGGGCTGGACCAGTTGAGCGGTCGAAATTTTCCCCTTGGGCAGCAGCACAATCGAAGGGATGCCCGCGGCGGCGCAATAAGTGGCCAGCGCGGCGGAGGTGTCGCCAGTCGAAGCGCACGCCACCGCCTTGATGGGCGCGCCTTCGGCGATCATTTGTTTGACTTGGGAAACCAGGACGGTCATGCCCAGGTCTTTGAAGGAGCCGCTATGGGTGTTGCCGCAAAGTTTGATCCACAAATCATCCAACCCGAGGATTTTGCCGAAGCGCTCGGCCCAAAACAGGTTGGTGCCGCCTTCGTAAAGCGAAACGATATTTTCGTCGCGTAATTCAGGAAGAATCCACTCTTTTTTTCCCCAGATGCCAGAACCGTAAGGCCACTGCGTCGTGCGGTAGCGGTCGTCGAACAGTTTCATCCAGGCCTCGGCGCTGCGGCGTTTCAAGGCCTCGAGATCATGTCGCACTTCGAGCAGGGAATGGCAACGCTCGCAACGGTAAATGATGCGGTTCAGCGGATAGACGGCTCCGCATTCATCCTTGATGCATTGAAACCAGGCGCGGTAAGGCATAGCATTAAACTTGCTCCAGCCTGCCGCGTTTAACTCCCGGTTTCAAGGAAATTGGCAAAAAATTGATTTGAGTTTGGGCGTCGCCTGTGCTATGCGTTGCCGGCAATCACATGTTTGATTTAAAGCACATACGCGCCGTGTCCCTTGACGTGGGTGGCACTCTGATCTCGCCCAGGATGCCGGTGGGAGCCGTTTATGCCAGGTTGGCCGGCGAGTTTGGCGTGCCGTCGGCCGACGCCGTTTTGTTGGACCGCCAGTTTGCCGCCGCCTGGCGGGCGCGCGGTGACTTTGATTATACGCGGGACTCGTGGTATGCCATTATAAGGCAATCATTTGGGGAGCGGGCGGTCGAATTGCCGGCGGCCTTTTTCCCGGCGCTGTATGACTATTTTGCGCAAGCCGAGGCCTGGCATTTGCATGATGACGTATTGCCGGCCCTTGACGCCTTGGCCAGCCGGGACATTCGGCTCGCCATTGTGTCCAACTGGGATGATCGGTTGCGCCCCTTGCTGGCCGCCATGCGCCTGGATTCCTATTTTGACACCATTATTCCCTCTTGCGAGATCGCTTTTCACAAGCCGTCTCCGGTCATTTTTGACATGGTCATCCGCCGGCTGGGATTGCCCGCCGGCGAGGTTTTGCATGTGGGCGATCATTACCAGGAAGACTTGGAGGGGGCCCGCGCGGCGGGATTGCAAGCCTTGCAGTTGGTGCGCGGCGGGGAAACCAAGCCGCCTGCGCAAATCCACAGCCTTTTGGAGCTGCCGGCGCTCTTGGATTTGGCGGGTTGCCCGCTTCTGACCATGAGCGGTTGATGCCAGCCAATTTCCCCAAGCGTTTTTCGGCTTGGCGCGGACGGCTTAAAGGTCTAGGGTTGCGGCCATGCCGGAAATTGCGAATTATGTGAAGAGCGGGGCCGTCCACATCACGCCTGCCTTGGTGGAGAAAGTATTGCGCCAGTTGCCGCGGTGGAAAGTGGAGTTTACGCAGATTAACGCGCCGAAATTCCCCCATTTGGTGGATCAACTGGAGTTTCTTGCCGACGCGGTCGAGGATTTCGCGGAGGGCGCCGACAAGGAATTGCCATACGTGGCGGTGGCGGAGGCGGTGTTCGCCCTCATATACGCGCATAAGAAGGTGGATGTCATCCCGGATTTTGTGAACACCCTGGGACATGCGGACGATTCGAGCGTGGTGCGGGCGGCGTTAATCCAGAATGAGCTCGCCTTCGCCCGGTATGCGGGGCGGCACGGGCGCGACTGGTCACGGATCACCAGCAAGCCGTAGCGGCCCGCAACGGCTCAAGGCTGGTTTTCTCCCGCCGGCGAGCGGGCTTCCAGAAAGGCTTTTAATTCCCTCGCGGCCTTCCCGCCAAAACCAGGCACGGCGGCGATTTCCTCGACGCCGGCCGCCCGCAAGCGCTGGACCGAGCCGAACTTCCGCAAAAGCGCCGCTTTTCGGCGCTCGCCAATGCCGGGAAACTCGTCGAGGATGCTCTCGGAAATTTTGCGCAGGCGCAGTTGGGCGTTGTAAGTGTTCGCCACGCGATGGGACTCGTCGCGGATGCGTTGCAGCAGTTTGAGGGCGCCGGCATCCAAAGGCAGGCGCAGCGGCTCCGCTTGGCCCGGGCGATATATCTCCTCGAACTCCTTGGCTAAGCCGATAAGCGGCAGATGTCCCAGCCCCAGTTTCTTCAGTTCGGCCCAGGCGGCGTTCATCTGGCCCTTGCCACCGTCCACCAGTATTAGCGATGGCAAGCCGGCGGCGGATGCCGCTCCGCTTTCAGCCGCGAGCAACTCGGGCCGGGTGTCTTCCGCCGGAACCCCGGAGCCTGCCCCCCGGCCTTCCGCCAACAGGCGAGTGAAACGTCGGCGCACCGCCTCGGCGATGCAGGCAAAGTCATCCTGTCCCGCGACCGTTTTTATTTGATAGCGTCGGTAACCAGCGCGGTCGGGACGGCCGTTCCGGAAGCAGACCATGGAAGCGACCTTGAGTGTGTTGCTGATGTTGGAGATGTCGAAACCTTCGATCCACGGCGGCGGCGCGGGCAGGCCGAGGATCTCCGCAAGTTCCCGCAGGTCTTGCTCGGGGTTGACCGCCACCGGCAGGGTGCGTGGCGCGCGCGTGAAAGCGCGAGTCTTCCGGGTGGTCTGCCGAAGGCTGTCCAGCAGGTCGCGCAGTTGGGCCGCTTGCTCGTAGTTCTGGGCGGCGGCGGCCTGGCGCATTTGCGCGGTCAAAGCGCGGGCCATTTCTTCGCACTGGCCATCCAGGAAATCGCAGGCCGCCTCCACTTGGGCCAGGTACTGTTCGCGAGTGACGTTCCCAATGCAGGGCGCGGTGCAAAACTTGAGGTGCCCATAGAGGCAATGCTTGTAATCCGCCGGCCCCGGAGTCAGGGGACGGCAACCGCGCAAATTGAACTGGCGGCGCATCAGCGTCATGGTGCTGCGCACGGCCGCCGAGTTGGCGAACGGGCCGAAATAGCGCGCGCCGTCGGCGGCGCGCAGCCGCGTCAGCGTGAAGCGCGGGACCGGATCGTTCAAATTGACCTTCACCAGCAAAAACCTTTTGTCGTCGCGAAAACTGATGTTGTAGCGCGGCTGAAATTCCTTGATGAGACGGCCTTCCAAAAGCAGAGCCTCGGGTTCGCTGCGAACCACGTGCGCGTCCAGGTCCTGGATGGCCTCGATCAAGGCGTTGAACTTGAGGTCCCAGCCCATCCGGCGGGAGGGCTGAAAATAGGCGGACACCCGCTTGCGCAAATCACGGGCCTTGCCGACGTAGATGACCGTCCCAAACCGGTCCTTCATCAGGTAAACGCCCGGCTTGTGCGGCAGCTCCGCTAATTTCTTCCTTACCTTTTCCGTGGCCGGCATGCGGGTATTGTGCCACGCCCGCAAAGATTTTCCAACAACCTCGCGCTCGGGTCATTTCCCATCAATTTCCCTGCTGCCGGAAGCGGGGGCGACCGCCTATTCGCCGCTTTACCGATTTTGGCCCTGTGGCTGCTGGTTGAGGGAAAAACCTCTTATTTTTTGCTCAAGACGCCCCCAAATTTGGCTTTTTGGCTGTGCAGGTTGACAAAAAACCGCGGTTTGTCCAACATCCGCGTGTTGGCCTATTAGTTAGGCTTACGTCGTTTGGGTAAAACGGGGCCATTCGATTACATGATAATAAACGTTAATAGTATATTTAAGCGGGCGGGGTTTCCGCCGGATGCAGGAACTTTGGTTTCGCACGGCGCAAACTGCCCGCGCCCCAATAAATTTATCGCCCGCTGAAGCGGGCCGTCGCCAAAAAATAACGAGCAAACAATTCATATAAAGAAGGAACATCAGATGAAGGATACATTGAAAGAGAGGGTTCGCGATGCCAGCTTGCACAAGTTGTTCGCCACGCCAGACAAGGCCATCGAACTTTTCGAGCAGGCGGGCGCGGGGCAACGGGTTTTAGACTTGGGCTGGTCCGGATTCACCCCGGTCGGCTATCCAAAAGTGGTGCCGATCGCCTTGGCTGATCATGTCGAAAAAAACGGCCTTCAAGGCAAGTGGAAGTTTAACCTTTTCATCGGGGCTTCCGTCGGCGCGGAAACCGAAGACCGCTGGGCGGCGCTGGACATGATAGATCGCCGGTGGCCTTACCAGACGGGCAAGAATATCGCCAAAGGCATCAACAGCGGTAAAATCCGCATGGGCGACACCCATCTGTCGGTCTTCCCCATGGACCTGCGGTATGGCTTTTACACCAAAGACCGCGGTGGCAAGCTGGATTTCGGCTTGATTGAGGCTTCGGCTATTACCGCGGATGGCAACATCGTGTTGACGGGCGCGATTGGCGCCGCCCCGGAGATTATTGACATTGCCGACAAGATCATCGTGGAGATTAACACGGCGCTGCCTTCGCTCGAGGGGATGCATGACATTGTCATGACAGACGTGCCGCCCTTCCGGAAGCTGCTGCCGCTGACGGACATCAAACAACGCATCGGCACGCCCTGGGTGCCCACCGACAAACACAAGATCGTGGCGATTATTGAATCCAACCGCCCCGATACCGGCCGGGCCTTGCGCGGCACCGATGAGCAATCCCAGGCCATTGCCGATCATATCGTGGATTTCCTTTTGCACGAAGTGAAAGCCGGGCGAATGCCCAAAAACCTGCTGCCGCTGCAATCGGGGGTCGGGTCCATCGCCAACGCCGTGGTGGGCGGTTTGACCAAGTCGCCTTTCAATAATCTTTATGTGTTCACCGAGGTGCTGCAGGACACCTTTCTGCCCTTCCTGGATTCGGGCAAATGCAAATATATCAGTTGCACCTCGCTCTCGCTTTCGCCGGAAGGCTTCAAAACCTGGTGGGAAAACTTCGACACTTACAAGGAATTGGTCGTCATGCGGCCGCAGCAAATCTCCAATAACCCGGGGATCATCCGCCGCTTGGGCGTGATTGCCATGAACACCCCGGTGGAAATTGACATTTTTGCGCACGCCAACTCCACCTGCGTGGGCGGCACGCGGATGATTAACGGCATTGGCGGCTCCGGGGATTTCGAGAGGAATTCTTATATCTCAATTGTGCATTGTCCCTCGGTCCGGCCGTCCAAAACGGACCCCTTGGGCATTTCCGGCGTCGTGCCCAAGGTGCCGCACGTCGACCACACGGAGCATGACATTGATATCCTCGTCACCGAGCAGGGGCTGGCCGATGTGCGGGGCATGGCCCCCAAAGACCGGGCCCGTGAAATCATTAAGAAATGCGCCCACCCGGCCTACCGGGATTATTTGATGGATTATCTTGAAAGGGCCGAAAAGAAAACTGGCTATGCGCATGAGCCGCACCTCCTGAATGAGTGCTACAAAATGCACCTGAGTTACGAGGAAACCGGCACCATGCGGTTTTGGGAGAAAAAATAACTCGTCGCCATGACCGCCGCCTCCGGGCTATTCCCTGTTCCCGGAGCGCCCGAAAAAATAACGGAAGCCGGCTGGCGCCGGCTTCCGTTGAGCCAAAAGGTTTGAGACGGTCGCGCTTGCTTACAGGCGTTTCATTTTGCCGCCGTAAACCGCGTTGGCGCCCAGCATCTGTTCGATGCGCAGCAACTGATTGTATTTGGCCAGGCGGTCGCTGCGGCTGAGGGAGCCGGTTTTAATCTGGCCGGCGTTGGTGGCTACGGCAATATCGGCGATGGTGGCGTCTTCAGTCTCGCCGGAACGGTGGCTGATGACGGCGGTGTAGCCGCTGTCCTGGGCCAACTCGACGGCGTCCAAAGTTTCCGTCAGCGAGCCGATTTGGTTCACCTTGACCAGGATGGAGTTGGCGGTGCCGGTGGCGATGCCTTTTTGCAGGAATTTGACATTCGTGACAAACAGGTCGTCGCCCACCAACTGGCACTTGCCGCCCAGTTTGTCGGTCAGCAACTTCCAGTTTTTCCAGTCGCCTTCGGCGCAGCCATCCTCGATGCTGACAATGGGATAGCGGGCGCAGAGTTTGACGTAGAAATCCACCAGTTCCTCGCCGGTAACCGTCTGGCCGCTGCTCTTCTTGAAGGTGTAGGTGCCATCATGGTTGTAGAACTCGGACGAGGCGACGTCGAGCGCGAGATAGATTTGCTTGCCCGATTTGTAGCCGGCGTCCTTGATGGCCTGCAGGATGGCCTCGATGGCCGCCTCAGTGCTCTCCAGTTTCGGAGCGAACCCACCTTCGTCGCCGACGGCGGTCGAAAGGCCTTTTTTCTTCAATACGCTTTTGAGGGCGTGGAAAACCTCGGTAATGGCGCGCAGCCCTTCGGAAAAGGTGGGCAAACCGGCTGGCATGATCATGAATTCCTGGAAATCAATCGGGGCGTCGGAGTGGGCGCCGCCATTGATGACGTTGGCCATGGGCACCGGCAGGACCTTGGCGTTGACGCCGCCCAGGTATTTGAACAACGGCAGACCCAGGGCATTCGCGGCGGCCTTGGCGTTGGCCAGGGACACCGCCAGGATGGCGTTCGCGCCCTGCTGGTCAAGGGCGTCCACGCCCCGCAGCGCCGGCAGGATTTTGGTCGTCACGTTCTTGACGGCCTTGGAAACGCCCTTGCCGCAATAGCGTTTTTTGTCGCCGTCGCGCAGTTCCAGCGCTTCATGCTCGCCAGTGCTGGCGCCGGAGGGGACCGCCGCGCTGCCAATCGCGCCGCCAGCCAGGATAACGTCCGCTTCCACTGTGGGGTTGCCGCGCGAGTCGAGGACTTCACGGGCCTTGATATCAACAATTGTGCTCATATTAGTATTCATTTTAGTTCTTACCGCCAAATGAAGAAGCAATTGTCAAGGTCGGCACGCTTTGAGTCAAGGATTGTGTTTGCGTGTGTCGGGAAACTTTTAAAAGCGAAATTTTATTTGTGATTAAAAGTGGATGCAAAAGCGAGCCAGGGGATGGATGAAGGAGGATGGCAGTGGCGCTCGGGCGGGGAGCATTATTTCAGTTGGAAGCGGTTTCCATCTCTCCCTCGGGTAGAGGCTTCCTCGAAAACTGGTTTCGCGCCTTGCCACCCCTGAATCGCGTAGGAGCCGACGTAAGGAGGCTCAAATTGGACCCTGGGCGTGGTCGCCATGATATCAGAGCCGCCTTACGTCGGCTCCTACAAACAGGGGATTCAGGGGGAGGCGGATCCGTTATGGGAATCAAGGGCCGTCACCCCTTGCAAAGAAAAAGGATCAGCTCTTGCGGCTCCGCAGACGGGGACGGTTGGCAATGGCGTGGCGGATGATTTCCAGCACGCGCCGTCGCTCGGCTCCGACGAGCGGAAGCCGCGGCGGGCGCGCCCACTCCGCGCCCAGTCCGCACTCTTGCACCGCCAGCTTGATGTATTGCACAAACTTGGGATGGGTATCCAAGTGGAACAGGGGCGTGAACCAACGATAAAGGCGGCGGGCCTCCTCCCAGCGTCCGGCGCGGGTTAGCTCCCAGAAATACTGGTTCTCAGCGGGAAAGGCGATGCCCGCGCCCGCCACCCAGCCATCAATGCCGAGGATGGCGCTCTCCAGGGCCAGGTCGTCAACGCCTGTGAACAGGGCGAAACGCCCGCCCAGGGTGTTATGCAGGTCGGTGAGGCGGCGGGTGTCGCCGGAGCTTTCCTTCAGCGCGACAAAATTGGGTATCCGGCCTAACTCGGCAAACATGGCCGGGGTGATGTCGTTGGCGTAGCTGATGGGATTGTTGTAAATCATGATGGGCAGCCCGGTAGCCCGCGCGACCGCGCGAAAATGGGCCAGCGTTTCCCGGGGATCGCCCTTGTAGAGCATGGGGGGCATGACCATGAACCCGTCGGCACCCAATTTTTCCAGGTCACGCACATAGCGGCAAGCGGCGGCGGTGCTGGTCTCGGCCACCCCGCTGAGCACCGGCAACCGGCCCCGCGCGGTCTCCAGGGCCGCCTTTAACACCGCTCGCTTTTCCTCCGGCGCCAGCGTCTGGTTTTCCCCCAGGGACCCGCACATGACCAACCCGGACACGCCGGACTGAATTAGGACTTCCAAATGCCGGCAGGTGGCGGGCAAATCCAGTTCCCCGCCTTTTTTCATTTGCGTGGTGACCGCCGGGAATACCCCTTGCCAGAATGGTTTATGACTCAAGATTGACCTTTGGCTTTGGTTATGGGTTTTAATTCAAGGGTTCAAACGGATCGGCGGCGGACTGAACGCCGGCGGAAAGTCCGGCTACCGCCAGTCCAGTCAGCCGGAGCGCGTGAGCGCCCGCTCGCCCTTTTAATTTCATGGAGTTATGTTAGCGCAAAGCAACCCACCTGCCAAACGTTAATGAGAAGGCAAAAAAACACCACTCAAGCTTGTTCGATATTTTCAGTGGAATTATCCCACGCGGGAGAGACTTCACCGAAAACCGGCTTCGCGCATGGCCGCCCTGAACCGCGCAAGAGCCGACGTGCTGGATGGCCTCCGGTAGGCAATACACAATTGGTCACCGTGGGCGACTTTTTCCGGTTCTTCGATGTTTTCGGTGGAATGGCTGGCCGCCAGCTCCGTCAGGAGCGACATGTTTATAGCCCGCCACGGGCCCCACACCCCCTCCGCCGTTTGGGGCGGCCTGATTAAG
>Ga0101944_10003274_pt1 | contig 23222 bp, 20 predicted proteins | sample DewCreD2012metaG_FD_75245 | JGI IMG/M metagenome (GOLD analysis project Ga0101944, IMG submission 75245) | Hot spring sediment bacterial and archeal communities from British Columbia, Canada, to study Microbial Dark Matter (Phase II) - Dewar... ... | reverse complement strand
GCATCTATCGTCTGGAGGACGCCGCTCACCTGGCCGAACTCGACCGCTTTAACCTGTTGTTGATCGAGCAGCCGCTGGCGCATGACGATATTTTCGACCACGCCAAACTCAAGCCGCAGCTCAAGACGCCGCTCTGCCTGGATGAAAGCATCGTTTCGCCGGACCATGCGCGCTGGGCGATCGAGATGAAGGCGTGCGACGTCATCAACATCAAGCCGAGCCGCATCGGCGGCCTGGGCGACGCCAAGCGCATCCACGACATGGCGCAGGCTGCGGGCATTCCGGTCTGGCACGGCGGAATGTTGGAGACGGGCATCGGTCGCGCCATCAACGTGGCGCTGGCGAGTTTGCCCAATTTCACCCTGCCCGGAGACGTCTCCGCCAGCCGACGGTACTGGAAGCAGGATATTATTGAACCTGAAGTCGAGGTCACTACCCGCGGTACCATTCCGGTCCGCCAGGAACCCGGCCTGGGCTACCAGCCCCGGCTCGACCTGATCGAGCGACTGACCATCCGTCAGGAGGTGCTGTCTTAATCCAGGTGAAACCCTCCATGCAGACGTCCGCTGCACGGCCCGGTGTGCCACCGGGTGCAAGCACTCCTTTGCCACAAACCAGCCGCTGGCATTTGGCGTTCATGATTGCCTGTATGATCCTGATTTGGTCGTTCAATTTCCTGGTGGCCAAAGTCGGCCTGCGCCATCTGCCTCCGCTGACGCTGGCGGCGTTCCGGGTAGTGCTGGCCGGACTGATCATGCTGGTCATCTATCTGCCCCAGCGCACACGACTTCCCAGGCCCACCGCACAGGACGTGTGGGTGTTTGCCCGGCTTGGTCTGCTGGGAGTGGCCCTGAATCAGGTGCTGTTCACCGTCGGTTTGCGGTACACCACGGTCGGTCATTCTTCGCTGATTATCGGCACCGGCCCGATCACGATTCTCCTGCTGGCCTGGTTGATGGGACTGGAAACGCTCACGGTGAAGAAAACCCTGGGCGTCGGGTTGTCGTTTGCCGGACTGGCGGTGCTCGTTTCTGAGTCTGGAGTGATTGCCAACCAGCACCCGGGAGGCCACAGCAGCACCTGGTTGGGTGACCTGATTACGCTTGCGGGCTCGCTGGCCTTCGCCGGATTCGCCGTGGCCGGAAAGCGTGTGGCCAGCCGTTACGACTCGCTCTCGGTGAAGACCTTTGCGCACTTGACTGGTGCCGTACTCGTTCTGCCGCTGGCCATTCAGCAGGGACTGGTGCTCGACTGGCGGGCGGTGAGCTGGACCGGCTGGTTCGCTCTGGCATACATGGCCGGCCTGGCTTCGGTAGCTGCCTACTTGATCTGGTACTGGGCGCTGCGCCGGATGGCCGCTTCGCGGCTGGCGGTGTTTGGTTATCTGCAGCCGCTGCTCGCCACCACGCTGGGGGTACTGTTCCTGGGCGAAGCGGTGACCGCGCACCTGCTGCTGGGCGGAGGATTGATTGTGGCCGGCGTGATCTTGGCAGAACTGGGTCCGCGCGACGAACCGATTCGAGAAAACATTTCCTAGAGTTCTATAGCTATAAGTAAAATACCAGTTGACACCTTCCCGCGCCCGTGATAGGTTGCCGCCTCTTTAACCATTCCGCGGAGAGGCGACTCTACAGCCCAGGAGTGCTTCAACGGTGGTTGACACAGCAGCGAAAAAGCGGATCGCGGTGATTCCCGGCGACGGCATCGGCGTCGACGTCACTGCCGAAGCCACGAAGGTGCTGCACGCTGTAGCGGCGGCGACCGGCAAGTCGCTCGAACTGGTCGAATTCGACTATGGTGCCGAACGATATCTGCGCGACGGCACCACGCTGCCGCCCGAAGCCCCGGAAATGTTCCGCCGGGAATTCGATGCCATTCTGGTCGGTGCCCTGGGCGACCCGCGCGTGCCTTCGATGAAGCACGCGGCGGATATCCTGCTGGGCCTGCGTTTTCAACTTGATCTCTACGTCAACGCTCGTCCGGTCAGGCTGTTCGACCCGAAGACCTGCCCCTTGAAGAATCGCACCCCGGCCGAAGTGAATTTCATCGTGTTCCGGGAAAACACCGAAGGGCTTTACGTCGGCATGGGCGGTCAATTCAAGCGCGGCACGCCGGACGAAGTGGCCATTCAGGAAGACGTAAACACGCGCAAGGGAGTCGAACGCATCATCCGCTACGCATTCGAGTATGCCCGGCGCCACCGGTTGACCCGAGTCTGCATGAGCGATAAATCGAACGTGCTCACCTACGGGCACGACCTCTGGCAGCGCGTTTTTGCCGAAGTGCAGCGCGAATATCCGGAAATCGAGGCCTCGCACATGTACGTGGATGCGTTGGCCATGCAGCTCGTCCTGCACCCGGAACGCTTCCAGGTCATCGTCACCTGCAACATGTTCGGCGATATTCTCAGCGACCTCGGCGCTGCCCTGGCCGGCGGGTTGGGGCTGGCCCCTTCGGGCAACATCAACCCTGAGGGCATCTCCATGTTCGAGCCGGTGCACGGCTCGGCACCCAAGTACGCCGGCAAAAACGTGGCCAACCCTCTGGCCGCGGTGCTGAGCGCCGCAATGATGCTGGAGACTATCGGTTGGCCCGCTGAAGCAGCCCTGATCCAGCGCGCTGTCTGCGAAGCGGTCCTGCAGGGCAAAACCACTCAGGACCTGGGAGGCTCGCTCGGGACACGCGAGGTGGGCGATTGGCTGGCCGACTATGTTGCCCGCCACGCCTCGAGCCGGTCCGTCACACCCTGACAGCTGCAGCCTGCTTTTGGCCTTCGTCCCTCAACCAGCCGTCGGCCGCCGCACCCCCCGCAGCAGGAGCATGCCGAAAACGAATCCTCCGATGTGCGCCCACCAGGCCACGCCAGCCGTTTGATCCCCGCCGAGCGTTCCGAGGCCACTGAAAAACTGAATCAAAAACCAGTAGCCGAGCACCACCATGGCCGGCAACCGCACCGTGAGGAATACGAACACCAACGGAACCAGCGTAATCACGCGCGAACGCGGAAACAGCACAAAGTACGCGCCCAGCACACCGGAAACCGCCCCGCTGGCGCCCACCGTCGGCACCGTGGATTGGAGCTCGACCAGCGCATGGGTCACCCCGGCGCCCGCCCCGCAGAGCAGATAGAACACCAGAAACCGCAGGTGCCCGAGCCGGTCTTCTACATTGTCCCCGAACACCCACAGAAACCACATATTCCCGAGCAGGTGCAAGAACCCGCCGTGCAGAAACATGCTGGTCCACAGCGGCAGCAGAGCATCCACGAAGCTCATCTCAGGAGAACGCAGTGCCAGTGGCAGCCGGGCCGGCACGAATCCCAGTCCGTTCAGCAGAGCCAGTTGCGCCGTCCGTTCCAGGCTGAGCTGATAGAGGAAGACAACTGTGTTCACGACGATCAGAGCCAGGGTAACGACCGGCGTGCTTCGGCTGGGGTTGATGTCGCGCAACGGGATCATGGCCGGTTGCTCCAGCTTGCGCCGGCCTCGGCGAGGAGGGTCTGCAGCCACTCTCCCGGGGTGTGTCGGCGTCCGGTTTGCATCAGTGTTCGAATTTCCCGCACCGGCCGGATGCCTCCGCGTGCGCCCACTGCCGTGCAATTCAGTGCAGCAGCCGCACAGCTGAACTCAAGGATTTCTGCCAGCGACCAGCCCTGCAACAGGGCGAAAAGGAAGGCGCCATGGAAGATGTCGCCGGCGCCCGTGGTATCCACACACCGGACCTGGAAGCCGGGGCAATAACAGAACCGCTGCCCGTCCCAGAGCACCGCTCCCTCGCGGCCCAGAGTGGCACCCGTCACCCGACAGCCAAACTGCTCACGCAATGCGACCAGGGCCCGCAGCAGGTTCGACTCGCCGGTGAACCGGGAAGGGAACTCACGCGAGGTGATGAGGAAATCTACTCGAGTCAGCAGCGCGTCCAGCCCCGGGTAGATGTTGTCCACATCCGCCACTACAGGTAGCTGGGCTTGCCGTGCCCACTCGGCAGCGGCTGCGGCCGCGGCGGTGTCGTGCCCGTCCACCAGCAGGGCCCGTCCGCTGACGATCCATTCGCGCCGCAGTTCTTCGGGTCGCAGTGCCAGTGCTGCCGGACGCTTCCAGAGGATCGTCCGCTCGCCGCTGTGCTCGTCGACTAGGATGTATGCGTTCTGGCTGGCGCAGCCCGGCACAGTCAGCAGAACGGCTTCCACACCCTCTGCAGCAAACTGTTTTCGCTGAAATTCGGCTGCGGCGTCGTCGCCGACTTTGCCGATGTATCGCGCGCGTAGTCCCCAGCGCCGACAGGCCACCATGGCGCTGGCTACCTGACCACCCGCCTGCAGCTCAGCAGAAAGGTATTCGAGTTTGGAATCGAAAGCAGGGAAGTGAGGAAGCCGGATAATCGTATCGGTGGCGTTCAGGCCAACACCGACAACATCCACGATCTCGGTCCGATCAGCAGTCATGAGCTGCAGCATGTCGGGACGCAGTAAAATTTTCAAGTGGACCTGCACAGAGAATTGCGTCCGATAATTTTAGCCGTGCTTTTCGCCGGGAAACATAACCCTGGCAACGCTGGAAATGTGTTTGGAATTGCCGGGCCGCAAATCGCAATCGCAATTGCGCAACGCGGGTGGCTGTGGTAAGTAGTTTCGTTTCGCTGCATGCGACGGTGTGCAGGCGCACCGTCGCATGCCGACTCGAATGCCACTGCAGGAATCGGAGGCGATCGTCTTGCGCAGTTATCCGCTGGGCGAGGCGGATCGCCTGGTGAGCTTTCTTTCCCGTTCTGCGGGACGAATTCGCGGAGTAGCTCGCGGTGCCCGTCGCCCGAAAAGTCGTTTTGGCGCGAGCTTGGAGCCCCTCTCGCATATTCGCATCTGGTTCTATGAGCGGGAAACGCGCGAATTGGTGCGCATCCATCAGTGCGAACTGCTGGAGTCTTTCCTGGATGCGCAGCGCGACTTTCAGTGCGGCTGCGCACTCGCCCTGATGGCCGAAGTGGCTGAGGCCGTCCTGCCCGAACGGGAAGCGGCCGAAGGCGCTTTCCGCCTCCTGCTGCATGTGGCTCGTGAAATCCGGGACTCGCACGCGGTCGCTTTGCCGCTGGCCTTCTATGCGCTGTGGATGGTGCGGCTGGCAGGCTGGCTCGGCGATCTGGAGCGCTGTGCCCGATGCGGTGCCTCACTGAGGGAAGTAGCAGCCTGGAGTCGAATCGGCGCCGCGGGCCTGTATTGCAGCAGATGCCGGCAGGGAGGCATGCGGGCCCTCAGTGCTGAAGCGCTCGAGCTGGCACGCTGCATGCTCACTGCGCGGCTGGAGAACCTTCGCCGGTTCCAAGACCGCATCCAGCCGCTGCAGGAACTGTCCAGATTTTATCTGGACTTGATTGAGTATCAGATCGAGCGGAAACTGCTCAGCCGCCCAATGGTAGAAGCAGGGAAATGAGAAAAGGCCAAAACAAACGCAGCCGGAATGCTCGCCCTCTGTTCCAGGAGCTGATCTTGGACCTGTTGAACTACTGGCATCGGTGTGGCTGCGTCCTCCAACAGCCGTACGATCTCGAGGTTGGTGCAGGCACCATGCACCCGGAAACTTTTTTTCGTGTGCTCGGCCCCCAACCCTATCGGGTGGCCTACATTCAACCCAGCCGCCGCCCGGCCGATGGCCGCTATGCAGAAAATCCTAACCGCCTCTACAAACATACTCAACTTCAAGTAATACTTAAACCTTCTCCGGACAATATTCAAAGCATCTACCTGGAGAGTTTGCGCGCCATCGGGGTCAACCTGCGCCGCCACGACATTCGCTTCGAGGAGGACAACTGGGAATCCCCCACACTGGGCGCCTGGGGAGTCGGCTGGCAGGTGCTTTTGGATGGATTGGAAATCACTCAGTTTACCTACTTTCAGCAGTGTGGCGGAATTGACCTGGACCCGGTTTCCGTCGAGCTGACCTATGGTATGGAACGCATCGCCGCTTTCCTGCAGGGCATCGACAATGTGTTCGACCTGAAGTGGTCCACAGACCAGACGTACGGCGCAATTCGCACAAGCGAAGAGCAGCAGTTTTCTGCCTACAGTTTCGAGCATGCGGATCCGGCACTGACGCGGCAGATGTTCGAACTTTGCGAGGCGGAAGCCCGCCGTCTGCTCGATGGCTGGGTCGCTGCTCCGGAACCCGCCCGCCAGCGCTACCCGCTCCTGGCCGCCTACGACTTCTGCCTGAAGTGCTCGCATCTGTTCAACACACTCGATGCCCGCGGGGTGATTTCGGTCACTGAACGTGCGTCCCTGATCGGGCGCGTGCGCACCCTCGCCTGCCGGGTGGCGAGCAGTTACCTCGAACAGCAGGCCGCCGCAGTTCCAATCACGCTGGGCTCACGATGAAGCAAACTGCCGAATTCCTGCTCGAAGTTGGTTGTGAGGAGATTCCTGCGCAGATGATTGCGCGCGCCTCCAGCGAACTTAAGGTAATCCTTGAAAAACACTTTTCCGCCGAGCGGATTCTCGATTCGGCTGAAGTGCACACATACGGCGCATCGCGCCGTATGGTGGCTGTTTGTCGAGCCCTTCGAACTCGCCAGCCGGATTCGGTCGAAGAGGTCACCGGACCACCCCGGTCGGTGGCTTATGACAATGTCGGCCGGCCGACACGCGCGGCGGAGAGCTTTGCCGCCAAGGCCGGCGTTCCGGTAAGCAAGCTTCAGGTGGTCTCCACACCCAAAGGCGAGTACCTCACCGCGCGTAGAGTGATCGCCGGCCGGCTCGCCCACGTCCTGTGCGGCGGCGACCTGACCAGCCCGACCTGGGTGACCGAGGATTACCTCCTGGACCTTGAACGCGAGGCGGCGCTGTGGCTGCTGCAACAACCCAAGACGCAGGAACGGATCATGAGCCTCCTGAAGTCCGGGAAGCCGTTGAGAAACTGAAGCCGAGGCCAGAATACAAACCGCAGACGGCAGAGGGCAGACCGCCAAGGAGCAAATGACCATGCGTGAAGCAGTTATCGTCAGCGGCGCGCGGACCGCCGTCGGCAAGGCCCCACGCGGCGCGTTGCGCGCGACGCGCCCCGACGATATGGCCGCGGCCGTGATCAAGGCCGCCGTGGAGCGGACGCCGGGCCTGGACCCGGCCGAGATCGAAGACGTGATCCTGGGCTGCGCCATCCCGGAGGCCAGCCAGGGCCTGAACATGGGCCGCATCGCGGCCGTGCGCGCCGGCCTGCCCGTGAACGTGCCCGGCCAGACCGTCAACCGCTTCTGCTCGTCCGGCCTGCAGACCATCGCCCTGGCCGCCCAGCAGATCATGGCGGGCATGGCCGACGTGATCGTGGCCGGCGGCGCGGAGAGCATGAGCCAGGTGCCGATGACGGGCTTCAACTTCTCGCCCAACCCCGCCCTGGCCGAGGTCAACCCCGAGGTCTACATGCCGATGGGCCTGACGGCCGAAGAGGTCGCCCGGCAATACGCCGTCAGCCGCGAAGAACAGGATGCCTTCGCGGTGCGCTCGCACCGCAACGCCGCCGCCGCCCAGGACGCCGGCAAGTTCCAGGCTGAGATCGCGCCGCTGGACGTCGCCGTCACCGAGCTGGGCGACGACGGCCGGCCGCAGACGCGCCGGTTCCAGTTCGCCGTGGACGAGGGCGTGCGGCGCGACACGTCGCCCGAGGCGCTGGCCAGGCTCAAGCCCGTGTTCGCCGCCAACGGGACGGTGACGGCCGGCAACGCCTCGCAGACCAGCGACGGCGCGGCGGCCGTGGTGGTGATGAGCGCCGAACGCGCCCGGGCGCTGGGCCTCCAGCCGCTGGCGCGCTTCCTGTCCTTCGCGGTCGGCGGCGTCAGGCCGGAGGTCATGGGCATCGGGCCGACGGCCGCCATCCCCAAGGCCCTCCGGCTGGCCGGCCTGACGCTGGATCAGATCGACCTGATCGAGCTCAACGAGGCTTTCGCGGCGCAGGCGCTGGCCGTGATCAAGACGCTGGAGATGGACCTGGAGAAGGTCAACGTCAATGGCGGCGCCATCGCCCTCGGCCACCCGCTGGGGTGCAGCGGCGCCAAACTGACCGTGACGCTGCTCCACGAGATGAAGCGGCGCGGCGCGCGCTACGGCATGGTGACGATGTGCATCGGCGGCGGCATGGGCGCGGCCGGTCTCTTCGAGAACCTGGCGGTTTAGAAACCGGCCAGCCGGACCAGTTCATCCACCACGAGGCGGGGCGGCGCCGGGACGGCGTGCGCGTCGGCCCAGCGGCGCAGCGGCGCGGCCCAGTGGACCAGCGCGCGGGCGTCGGCCGGATAATGCGAGGCGCGCGCGCCCACATTGCGCCAGTCCAGGCCGGCCAGCGCCGCCTCCCACTCCGGCCACGGCGCCAGGTCCGGCGTGCGTGAGAACGTCGCCAGCGGCGAGAAGAAAACCGGCCGGCCGGCCGGGAACTCCGGCCGCATGGCGCGCAGGAAGGCGAGCGCGTCGGCTGTGTTGAACACCAGCCAGAGCGGCAGCAGCCCGGCGCGGCGCGCGGCGGTCGCGTCGAACTGCGTGAACATCTCCACCAGCACGCCGGCCGGCGCGCGCCCGGCCGCCTCCCACTGCCGCCCAATGGCCCGGAAGGCCAGCCGCGCGAAGGCATGCGGGTCCGGGAGCCGGATGCGGATAAACCGGCAGCCTTCCCGCGTCGCGAACGCCTCCAGCGCCTCCGCCAGCCCCGGCTCACTGCCCCACTCGGATTCCGGCCCGCGCTCCAGCGGATAGTCCGGCAATCGCCAGTCGAACTCGGTCAGGCCCTCGCGCCGTCCGGCGGCTCGGATGCGGTCGCTGCCCGCCAGGAACTCCTCCGGCGCGATCCCGCCCCACCCGCCCACCTGGAACACGCGCCGCTCGCCGAGGCGGTAACGCAGCCAGCTCGCGTCGCAATCCAAGTAAACCAGCGCCCCGCCCGGCTCCAGGCGCTCGCGGATGAAGGCCGCGTAGGCCGGCGGCAGATCGAGCAGTTTCAGCCGGACGTGGTTGAGCCAGCGCGTTAGCCAGCCGTCGTGGACGGGATCGTAGTGCTGGATGATCAGCGCGCCGGGGTTGTCGCGCGCCAACCGCCGGGCGAGGTCGGCCGAACGATGGAGGTAGGTCCGCACATCGCCGGTGAGCGAACCGCCGCGCAGTGTGAGGACGAAGGCCTGCGGCAGGAACGGGCCGTCCAGCGCCAGGGAGAGATGCGCGGCCGGCCCCCCCAGGGCGGCGCCGGCCGTGATGACCGGGAAGCGCCCGGGCAGGCCGGCGTAATCGCGTAGACGGGCGGCGGCGAGCTGATCCACCGTCAGGCCCTGGACGCGGTCGGGCGTCAGCGCCTGGCCGGCGCCGAGGCGCGGGATGACCAGGCGCCCGACGGCCTGGGGCAGCGCGCCCACGACCTCCAGGCCGAGGCGCTGCCAGGGCGAGAATGCATACGTGTCGCTGTAGCGGTCCAGCAGGCCGGCGGCAATGGCGCGGGCGACGATCGGCGACGAGCTTTCGCGGCTTTCGAGGTCCATGCAGGGACCTCACCCTTCCCCACCCTCCGTAGCCGAAGGCCGGAAGGGGAGGGGTGAAGTTAGAGCGCCTTGAGCACCACCGACGAGCGCGCGTCGGCCCGGTACGTCTCGCCGTCCACCGCCGGCTCCTGGCCCGGCTCGGCGATATCGTCGGGCGAGGGCCGCGCCGTGTCCAACACGCGCCGCCAGCGGCGGCCGGGCGGCAGCGCGGGCAGGCGGAAATCGAGGGGTTCCCAATAAGCGTTGAGCAGGATATGCAGGTGCTCGCTGCGCCGGGGTTCGTAAAGCGACAGCGCCAGGCTATGCGAGGTCTCGCCCCAGTCCGGCTGGCCCAGGTTCACGCCGTGCCATTCCACGCACGGCCCGGGGCCGGCCCCGCACGCCTCCCAGAAGCGCTCCTGCTGGAACAGGTCGTGCGACTGGCTGAACGCGATCAGGCGTTGCACAAAGCGCAGGAAGCCGGCCTCCCGTTCGACGGCCGACCAGTCGAACCAGCTCAGCGCGTTGTCCTGACAGTAGGCGTTGTTGTTGCCTTGTTGCGTCCGGCGCACCTCGTCGCCCATCAGCAGCATGGGCGTGCCCTGCGAGACGAACAGGACGGTCAACAGGTTCTTCATCTGGCGCACGCGCAGGGCCTCGACGGCCGGATCGTCGCTGGGCCCTTCCACGCCGCAGTTCCAGCTGAAGTTGGCGTCGTTGCCGTCGCGGTTGCCCTCGCCGTTGGCTTCGTTGTGCTTGACGTTATACGAGACCAGGTCGTTAAGCGTGAAGCCGTCGTGACAGGTGATGAAGTTGACGCTGCGGTTCGGCTCGCGGTCGGGCTGACGATAAAGGTCGCGGCTGCCGGTGAGGCGCGCCGCCAGCCGGCCCACCATCCCGTTGTCGCCCTTGACGAAGCGCCGCACGTCGTCCCGGAACTGGCCGTTCCACTCCGCCCAGCGGTGGCCGATAAACGACCCGACCTGGTACAGCCCGGCGGCGTCCCAGGCTTCGGCGATGATCTTGGTGCCGGCCAGCACCGGGTCCGACTCGATGTCCCACAGGATGGGCGGGTCCTCCAGCGGCCGGCCGCGCTCGTCGCGGGCCAGCACCGAGGCCAGGTCGAACCGGAAGCCGTCGACGTGCATCACCTGCACCCAATAACGCAGGCAGTCCAGGATCAGGCGCCGGACCACCGAGTGGTTGCCGTTCAGGGTGTTGCCGGTGCCGCTGTAGTTGGTGTAATAAGCAGGCTGGTGCGGGTCCAGGATGTAATAAGCGCGGTTTTCCAGGCCGCGCAGCGAGAGCGTCGGGCCGTTGTGGTCGCCCTCGGCCGTGTGGTTGAAAACCACGTCCAGGATGACCTCGATCCGGGCGCGGTGCAGGGCCTTGACCATGTCGCAGAACTCCGCCACCGGCGCCAGCGGGTCGTCCGGGCGCGCGCAGTAGCCGCGGTGCGGGGCGCAGAAAGCGACCGGGCTGTAGCCCCAGTAGTTGACCCGGCCGGCCGGCGCGTCCTGAGGGTCAAACTGCTGCACGGGCAGCAGCTCGACGGCGGTGACGCCGAGCGCCTTGAGATACGGGATCTTTTCGATCAGACCCAGGTACGTGCCGCGCCGCTCGTCGGCCACGCCGGAATTCGCCCGCCGCGTAAAACCGCCGACGTGCAGCTCGTAGATCACGGAGCCGGCGTACGGCACCTGCAGCGGCCGGTCGCCTTCCCAGTTGTAGGCGCGCGGGTCCACCACCACGCTCTTCATCGCAACGGCCGCGTTGTCGCCGGGCCGCGCGGCGGCGCTGCGCGAGTAGCTCGCGTCGTAGGCCACGGCCCGGCTGTACGGGTCCAGCAGGACCTTCTCGCCGTCGAAGCGCAGGCCGAATTCCGGGACCCACGGGCCGTGGACGCGGTAGCCATACAGCTGCCCGGCCTTGACCTCGGGCACGAAGACGTGCCAGTAGTAGAACGTGCGGTTGAGGCGCGGGTCCAGCCGGATCACGCGCGCCGGCTGCGGGTCCGACACACGGTCGAACAACAGCAATTCCACGGCGGTCGCGTTCTTGGAGAATATGGAGAAGTTGACGCCGCCGCTGAGGAAGTTGGCGCCGAGCGGATAGGCCCGGCCGGAGGGAAACTGCATGGCCATCTTTCGCCTCCGGCGCGCTCAGTGACCGCCGCCAAACCCCTCACCGTCGATCCGCCGGCCGACGGTCACGTCCACGGCCCGGCCGCTCGCCAGGACTTGCGGCGGCGCGGGCGCCTGACGGACCACGCGGCCGGACTCGGCCTCATCCTCGACTTCGGCCTCGGTGACGTTGCCCAGGCGGAGGTCGCCGGCGGCCAGGAGCTTCTCGGCCTCCTCGCGCGTCAGGCCGATGAGGTTGGGCACCTCGCGCTCGGCGGGCGGCGCGACCTTGAACAGGCGCGAGACCTGCGCGTCCAGCCAGATGAAGACCTCGCGCGCGCCGTAGCCGGAGAGGATGCCCATGATCAACGTGGACAGGCTCTGGCGCAGGTCGCCGTCCTGGGGCAGCATGTCGCCGCCGACTACGGCCACGCCGCTGCGCACCAGCGCGAACACGATCAGGGCCAGGGTGGCGCCGAGCCACGGCATGGTGACATATTTCCACACGTAACGGCGCTCGAACATCCCCCACTCCACGTGCCAGGTGAGCAGACTGCGGATGCCGTTGACGACGCCGCCCAGCCCGCCGCCGGCGATGGCGTAGGCCACCAGGCGGAAGACCGGGTCGCGCACCGCTTCGAGCCGGTCGCCGTAGCCCAGCCAGACCGCCAGGGTGTAGCGCCCCACCCAAACGTCGAAGAGCTGCCAGAAGAAGAAGGCCAGCATCGCCAGCAGATAGGCCATGCTGCCGATCGCGGCCGCCCGGTCGCTGCCGGACTCCTCGCGCAACCGGATCACCCTGCCGGTCTTCTCGTCAAACACGAATTCCTTTGCCGGTTCAGAATGGCTCATCGTCGTCCTCCTCCCTCGACCAACAGCTCCAAACCATGATACGGCGGACCGGCGAAACCCGCAATTTGGTAGAATGACTCGTTATGACCCGCCTCACCGACGACTACCTGTGGTGGCGCGACGGCGTCATCTACCAGATCTACCCGCGCTCGTTCCAGGACAGCAACGGCGACGGCATCGGCGACCTGAACGGCATCACGGCCCGGCTCGACTACCTGGCCGGGCTGGGCGTGGACGCCCTGTGGCTCTCGCCCATCTACCCCTCGCCGATGTTCGACTTCGGCTACGACGTGTCCGACTACGAAGCCATCGACCCGGTCTTCGGCACGCTGGCCGACTTCGACCGGCTGCTGGCCGAGGCGCACGCGCGCGGCCTGCGCGTCATCCTCGACCTGGTCCTCAACCACACCTCCCACCTGCACCCGTGGTTCGTCGAGTCGCGCTCCAGCCGCGACAACCCGAAGCGCGACTGGTACTTGTGGCGGGACCCCGTCGCTCCGCGAAGCGGAGCTTATGCGCCGCACAGCGGCGCGGGCAGTCCGCCCAACAACTGGGAGTCGGTCTTCGGCGGGCGCGCCTGGGAGTATGATCCGGCCACCGGCCAGTATTACTACCACCAGTTCCTCAAAGAGCAGCCGGACCTCAACTGGCGCAACCCGGCCGTGCGCGCGCGGGTCTATCAGGTGATGCGTTTCTGGCTGGACCGGGGCGTGGACGGCTTCCGGCTCGATGTGCTGCACGCCTACTTCAAGGACGACCAGTTCCGCGACAACCCGCCGGCGATCGGCCTGCGCGGCTGGGACCGCCAGCAGCATCTCTACGACCTGGACCGGCCGGAGATGGCGGACGTGTTGCGCGAGATACGCGGCGTGCTGGACGCCTACCCGGAGCGCATGGCGGTGGGCGAGGTCGCCGACTTCGGCATGGCCGTGCGCTACGTCGGCCCGCACAAGATGCACCTGGCCTTCAACTTCGACTTCCTGCGCCAGCCCTGGCTGCCGCGCGCCTTCCAGCAGGCGGTGCAGCGCTATGAGGCCGCGCTGCCGGCCGGGGCCTGGCCGTGCTACGTGCTGGGCAACCACGACGTGGACCGCTTCCCGACGCGCTTCGGGGGCGGCCCGTACGCCGACGCGCGCACCAAGGTCGCCGCCGCGCTCCTGCTCACCCTGCGCGGCACGCCATTCGTGTACTACGGCGAGGAGCTCGGCCTGCCGAACACACGCATCCCGCGCGACGAGATCCAGGACCCGCCCGGCAGGCGCTACTGGCCGATCTACGGCGGGCGCGACCCGGAACGGACGCCGATGCCGTGGGACGGCGGCCCGAACGCAGGCTTCACGACCGGCCAGCCCTGGCTGCGCCTGAACGCCGACTACGCGCGCCGCAATGTGGCCGCGCAGGACGCCGACCCGGCCTCCGTGCTGAACTTCTACCGCCGGCTGCTGCGCTTGCGGCGCGAGTCGCCGGCGTTGCGCCGGGGGACCTTCCGGGCGCTGGCGCGCCGCCCGGTGGAGGCGCTGGCCTACCTGCGCGAGGCCCCCGGCCAGACCGTGCTTGTCGCCCTCAATTTCTTCGGCTGGGAGAACACGCTTAAGCTGGATTCACCTCTCCCCGCCGGCGCCTGGCGCGTCCGGCTGAGCACCGTCCCCGGCGATCAGGCGCGTGTGCGCGGCAACCGCGTGACGCTGGCGCCGTTCGAGGCCACCCTCCTGGAGTTAGAGCCGAATTCGCCGTGAACCCGAACGGACCGGTCTTGCCATTCGCGGCCAGCGGCCTATAATCCCCGCAGCCGGCCCGCACGGCCGGCCGCTGCCTTTCCGACGCCCAAATCAATGATCTCGCTCGCCACCGCGCGCCGCTTGAAGCAGGCCGGGTTGACCTGGCATCCGGCCCTGAACGATTTCTTCGCCCTGCCCGACCACGGCCTGGACGACCGCGTCTTTGTCATCGCCGAGATGCCGGCCGGCATCGCCGAGATGCAGGGCCAGCCGGTATTCACGTTTCACGGCGCCGTGGAGTGGGCGCTGGACTACATCGTCACCACCGACGCGGTCTGGCTGCCGGGCGAAAACCAGCTGCGCCTGGCGCTGGAGGCGCGTCTGCCCGAGCCGCGCCTGACGCTGGCCGTGACGCCGGACGGCTACACCTGCACACTCACGGTCGGCGACGCGCCCTGGTCCTTCGCCGCCACGTCGGCCGAGGAGGCCTACGCCGCGGCTTTGTTGGCGCTCATCGACTCAAGGAAAGTTTGACTCCGGGAAAGCCGCTCGCCGGATCCGCCTCGCCATGGCGCTCAACGCCCTGGCCTGGCAACGGTTCACAATCTCAACCAGAGGAACAGATTCAGGAAGAGTGTCAGTATGCCCCGCCGAACCCTGCCTCAGCTCCTGCGCGACGAGTTCCACGACTACAACGCCGGCAAATTCCGTCAGGACCTGCTGGCCGGCGTCACCGTCGCCGCGGTCGCCCTGCCCCTGGCCCTGGCCTTCGGCGTCGCCTCCGGCGCCACCGCCGCGGCCGGCCTGGTCACCGCGATCCTGGCCGGCCTGGTCATCGGCGGCCTGTCCGGCGCGCCGTACCAGATCTCGGGCCCGACCGGCGCGATGAGCGCAGTGCTGATCCTGCTGACGCAGCGCTACGGGCTGACGGGCGTGTGGGTGGCCGGCCTGCTCTCCGGCGCGCTGCTGACCGTCATCGGCCTGCTGCGGCTGGGGCGTTTCATCGCCTTCATCCCGGCCCCGGTCATCACCGGCTTCACGTCCGGCATCGCCCTGATCATCGCCATCGGCCAGATCGACAACCTGTTGGGCGTCAGGACGCCGGGCGCCGAGTCGGCCGCGCTGAAACTCCTCGGCTACTTCCAGCACCCGGTCGCGCCCGACGCGACGGCGCTGGCGGTCGGCGGGCTGGTGATGGCCATCATGCTCGTGTGGCCCAGCAGCTGGAACGCCCGTTTCCCGTCGTCGCTGCTGGGCATCGCCGCGGCGACGGCGCTGGCCATCATCACGAACTGGCCGGTGGCCGCCATCGGCGAGATCCCGCAGACGCTGCTCCTGGCCGACCGGCTGAACCTGACGGCCATTCCGTGGATGAACCTGCAGGAGTTCATCGCGCCGACGCTCACGATCACGGCGCTGGGCGCGGTGGAGAGCCTGCTGTGCGGGGCCGTCGCCAGCAATATGACCGGCGTGCGCCTGCAGGCCAACCAGGAGCTGATCGCCCAGGGCGTCGGCAACATGATCATCCCGTTCTTCGGCGGCGTCCCGGCCACGGCCGCTATCGCGCGCACCAGCGTGGGCATCAAGGCCGGCGGGCAGACGCGGCTGGTCAGCGTCGTCCACGCGCTGGTGATCCTGGCGTCGATGTTCGTGCTGGCGCCGGTCATGTCGCGCGTCCCGCTGGCGGCGCTGGCCGGCGTGCTCGTCATCACGGCCTGGCGCATGAACGAGTGGGAGGCCATCCGGTATATTTTTGGGCGGCGCTTCAAGACCGGCATCCTCACCTTCACCATCACGATGGTCGCCACGGTCGCCCTCGACCTGACGCAGGCCATCCTGATCGGCGCGTTCCTGTCCGGCGCGATCTTCCTCAACCAGGTCGCCAGCCTGGACATCGACGTGCAGGAGGTGGACCCGGAACGCCTGCGCCAGCGCGGCATCGAGGTGGACCCCCGGCTGGATCATGTGCGCGTGGCTTATCTGACCGGGCCGCTGTTCTTCGCCGCGGCCGGCCACCTGAACGAGGCCTTCGCGCGGCTGGGCGAGACGCGCGTGCTGATCCTGTCAATGCGCGGCGTGCCCCTGATCGACGTCACCGGCCTGCAGGTGATCCGGCACCTTCACGAGCGGCTGCAGCAACACGGCGGTCGCCTGATGCTGGCCGGCGTGCACGACAACGTCCGGCGGATGCTGGAGCGCGGCGGCCTGGTGAATGAGATCGGCGCCGAGAACTTTTTCTGGAGCGCGGACCAGGCCATCGTCGCGGCGGGCGGCCAAGGGTCGTAAGAGTCCACGAAGGGCACGAAGGGACACGAAGGGCACGAAGGGCGCGAAGGGCACGAAGGACACGAAGGGCGCGAAGGGCACCAAAGGGCACGAAGGGCACGAAGGACACGAAGGGCGCGAAGGGCACGAAGGGCACGAAGGGCACCAAAGGGCACGAAGGACACGAAGGGCACGAAGGGCACGAAGGGCACCAAAGGGCACGAAGGGCACGAAGGGCGCGAAGGGCACCAAAGGACACGAAGGGCGCGAAGGGCACCAAAGGGCACGAAGGGCGCGAAGGGCACGAAGGGCGCGAAGGGCACCAAAGGGCACGAAGGGCACGAAGGGCACGAAGAGCGCGAAGGACACCAAGGGGCACGAAGAGCGCGAAGGGCACCAAAGGGCACGAAGGGCGCGAAGGATACGAAGGATATGAAGGACAGCGAGAGGCGCAAAGAGGCATGAAGGCGCATGACACATTCGCGACTATCCGCGCAAGCCGCGGCGGAATAAGCGCATGAAACCCTTACCTCTGACCCTGGCCCTGGGCGGCGGCGGCGCCAAGTGCGTGGCGCAGGCCGGCGTGCTGGCGGTGCTGGAGGAGGCCGGGCTGCCGGTGGGGCCGCTGGTGGGCGTGAGCGGCGGCGGCCTCGTGGCGCTGACGTACGCCTTCGGCCTTACACCACGCCAGATCCGCGAGGAGTTCGAGCATATCCAGATTCTCGACGTCTGGGAGGCCGACCCGGACCGCCAGGCGCTGTTCGGCGCCAAGCGTATCCGGGCCCGTTTCCAGGCGCTGGTAGGCGACAAGACCTTTGCCGACCTCAAGCGCCCGGCGGTGGCGATGGCCATGGACTTCCACACCGCCCGGCCCGTGCGGCTGGACAGCGGGCCGCTGGTGGAGGCGCTGTTGGCGACGATGGCGATCCCGGGCCTGTTCCGGGGCGTGGAGCGAGACGGCCAGTATCTGGTCGACTGCGGCGTGATCAGTCCGCTGCCCGTCGGCGTCGCCCGCCAGCTCGGGCCGCGCGTGGTGGCCGTGGATGTCCTGCACCACGACTCGCCGGAGGAGTTTGAGCACACGTTTGAGGCCCGCGGCCCGATGCGCTACGCCGCCGACCTGACCCGGCGGCTGGGGCTGACGCACATCCTCTCCAACACCTACCGCACCGCTAAGATCGCCATGCAGCGGTTAAGCGCCTGGGACCTGGAGGCGCACCCGCCAGACGTGCTGCTGCGCCCGGCCGTCGGCCCGGTGGGCCTGTTCGCCTTCGACAAGGTGGAATACGCCTACATCATGGGCGAGGCCGCCGCCCGCGCCGCGCTGCCGCAACTGGAGGCGCTGGCGCGCCCGACCGCCTGGCGCCGCCTGCTCGACCGCTGGCCGCGCCGGCGCGCCTCCGCCGGACCCTGACCCCTGACCCGCCGCGAGGAGCCCATGCCGAAATCCGAGACGTTCTCCGCCGTCGACGCCGCCTGGCTGCACATGGACAAGCCGACGAACATGGCCCTGATCACGGGCGTGATGATGTTCGACGCGCCGCTCGACTTTGAGCGCCTCAAGGCCACCTACCAGCACCGCCTGCTGCCCTTCTTCCCGCGCTTTCAACAGCGCGTGCGCGAGCCGCGGCTGGGCCTGGGCCTGCCGCGCTGGGAGACCGACCCGGACTTCGACCTGGACGCGCACCTGCATCGGGTGAGGCTGCCCAGACCCGGCGACGAGGCCGCCTTGCAGAAGCTGGCGGGCGAGCTGATGAGCCAGCCCCTCGACTTCGAGCGGCCGTTGTGGCAGGCGTACCTGGTGGACGGCTACCGCAAAGGCAGCGCCCTGATCCACTGCATCCATCACTGCGTGGCCGACGGCCTGGCCCTGGTGCAGGTGCTGCTCTCGCTCGCCGACGCCCAGCCGGACGCGCCCTGGCCGGCGCCGCCGGATAAGGCCCTGCGCCGCCGGCGGCGCAGTTTTCTGGGCCGGCTGTTCGCCGGCGCGCTGCAATCGATGGCGCGGGTCCGCTCCACAACCGGGCACATGCTGCACGAGGGCATGGAGGCGCTGCTGAACCCGCTGCGCCCGGCCGAGCAGGTCGCCCTCGGCGCGTCTTATGCCATCGCGCTCAGCAAAGTCACCCTGCTCAGCCCCGACCGGAAGACGCTGTTGAAGGGTCCGTGCGGCGTGACCAAACGCGCGACGTGGAGCCGCCCCCTGCCGCTGGACGAGGTGAAAGCGGTGGGCAAGGCCCTGAACGGCACCGTCAACGATGTGCTGCTGGCGGCGGCCGTCGGCGGGCTGCGGCGCTACCTGGAGGCGCGCAACCAGCCGGTGCGCGGCCTGAACCTGCGCGCGCTGGTCCCTATCAACCTGCGCCCGGTCCAGGACCTGAGCCAGCTCGGCAACCGGTTTGGGCTGGCGTTGCTGACGCTGCCGGTCGGCGTGAAAGACCCGGTGGGCCGCATCCAGAAGATGAAGGCCTACATGGACGAGATCAAGGATACGCCCGAAGCCGTGGTGGCGTTCAGCATCCTGGGGGGCATGGGCCTGACCCCGGCCCAGATCGAAGACTGGCTGGTGCGGTTCTTCACCAGCAAAGCCTCGGCGGTGATGACCAACGTGCCCGGGCCGCGCGAGACGCTGTACTTCGCCGGCCGGCCGCTGCGCGGCATCATGTTCTGGGTGCCGCAGCCCGGGGACCTGGCGCTGGGCGTGAGCATCCTCAGCTACGCCGGCGACGTGAGGGTGGGCGTCGCTTCGGATGAAGGCCTGATCCCGGACCCGGAGGCGATCGTGGCCGGCTTCGAGGCCGAGTTCCAGGCCATGCAGCGCCTGATCAAACCCGCCGCGCCGCGCCAGCCTGCGCGCCGGAAACCCGCCCCGGCCGCGCGCTCCAAGACGCCGCCCGGCCAAGCCCCAGGCGCCAGGCCGCCGTCCCGCCGGGCGCGCAAACCGGCATGACCGCGGGGGCGTTCAACCCCGCCCAGTTGCAGAGGTCGCTGGGGCGTCCGCCAGCCTGAGCCGGAGGAAAAGCCACGGGGCCAGGCCCGTGACCCAGAAGGTGGCGGCGGCATAACGGACGAAGCGCAACCCATAGCCCGCCGCCGTCTCATCGGCCGCGATCAGGCCAAAGAGCGCGTCCAGGCCAAAGTACAGGCCGAGCACCCCCAAAATCCCCAGGCTGTAGCGCGCCGCGCGCCGCAGCCATACGCCGCCGCTCTCAAAAGGAGCGTAACGCCGCATGAGGGCATAGCCGGAAACAGCGCCGAACAGCGCCCCGGCCAGGGTGAACGAATAAGCGGGCGTGCGCGCCCGGGCGGCCAGGGCGCTCCACGCCGCCGGATCGGATCTGCCGGAGAGCGCGGCCTGGACCCCCTGGCCGATCAGGAGGACGACGAGGGCCAGCGCCAAGCCCAGCGCGATTTGTATCGCCGCCGTCTGCCGGCCGGCCCGGTCCGTCAGCGGGCGTTCGCCGGCGACGAAAGCCCACAGCAGCGCCGCGCCGAGCAGCCAGCCGGCGACGACATCGTGCGGGAAGTGCACGGCCAGGTATACCCGCGAAACGCCGATGAGGACGACGAACGCGGCCACCACGACGGACAGCCAGCGTCGTCGAAGGCGATAGGCCAGATAACCCCAGACCGCCAGCGATTCGCTGGCATGAGCCGACGGGAGCCCATAGGTGGTCTCCTCCGCCAGCGCCTGGACCCCGCCGAGCCAGTAGGGGCGCGGCTGATGGAGCAGCAGCTTGAACGTGGCCGTCGCCAGGTCAAGCGTGATCAGGACGAGCAGCAGTCGGAACCCGAGACGGTGATCGACGGCCCAGTAGATCAGGGGCAGGATCAGGAGATAGAATTCGATCTTGCCCATGAACGTGAAGGCGTGCATCACGCCGTCCAGGGCCGGGCTCAAAGCCTGCAACGCCCGAATCAGCTCCAGGCCGAAGGCCTGCAAAGCGTCCACGCTTCCCTCCTCAGAACAGCGCCAGCCCCAGCGCCAGCGCGGCCGCCGTCACCGTGAGGTTGTCAATGTCGTGAAAGGGGAGCGCCTCCACCGCCGTGGCCGCCAGGGCGATGACGACGACGGCCCCGGCCGCCCGTCCCAGCTCCAGCGCCGGCTGGAAATTGCCGAAGGCGTTGAACAGCGCCACGAACCCGAACGCGAACACGAAACTGCCGGCGAACATGGCCGCCGACCCCGCCCAGCTCTTGTCGGGGCTGAAGGGCAGTTTGGCCGTCCCGAGCCGCCGCCCGACGATGTCGGCCAGGCCGTCCCCGCCGCACATCAGCATCAGGGCCAGCACGCCCACCGGCGAGTGCCGCCAGAACACCACCGTGCAGACCACGAAGACGATCCCGTAGAACAGGGGGCCGCGCAGGATCTCGCGCGGGTCGCCGTGCCGGGTCATGGCCTTGACGGCCGCCTCGTCTTTCATCCACCCCAGGCCGACGGCCACAAACTGGGCCGTGATGGCGAACGGCACAAGCGCGGCCGCCCAGCGCGCCCACGGCTCCGCGCTGAACAGGTTCCAGCACAGGACGAAGAGCGGCCCGGTGCCGATGTGGATGATCTTGCGGCTCAGGCGCTGCTCGATCAGGCCGCGATGCGCGAAGAAATCGATCAGGCGCAGCCAGCCGAGCGCCACGGCGAAGGTGACGATCGTGGCGACGAGGTCCTGCAGGGCGGCGTTGGCGAAGAAGGGGGAGAGCCACATGGGAGATTGAAACGGATGGTTGGGGATGGCTGATTGCCAGAGGCCAGCGCCTACTCGAGCACGTAGCGCGGATAGGTCGTCTTGGCGTATTCGGCGGCGGCCAGGTCGAGGTCCACCGTGATGAACGGCCGCTCACGCGAGGTCAGACCGAGCACCTCGCCGTCCGGCCCCACCACCCAGCCCTGACCGCCCAGGTCCGCGTTCCGGCCCGGCGGGTTGACGTGATTGGACGAGAGCGAGTAAGCGCCGGAGACGATGGCCGCCGCCCGTCCGGCCACCAGCCACTTATCAACCGTGGCTTTCTCCGTGGCGCGCGGCGTGACGATCAGGTGCGCGCCCTGCCGGCCGTAGGCGCGCGCCCGTTCCAGGAACCAGATCTCGGTGCAGATGGCGAAGCCGACCCGCGCCGGCCCGGCCTGGGCAAGCTCGAAACGGCCGTCGCCGCGCCCATACCAGGACGCCTCCCAGTAGCCGGTTTCGTCCGGGAGGTAATACTTGGTGTGGGCGGCCCGGTAACCGCCCGCCGCCTCCCACACAAAACCCTCGTTCTGGCGCAGGTCATCCCGATCCACCGGAAGCGAGCCGAGGACGCAGGCCGCGCCCAGCTCCGGCAGCCGCGTGAGCCAGCGCGCGTGCGCGTCCACCGCCGCCTGCCACACGCGATGATCGACCTCCCGCGTCCACGCAAACCAGGTGTAGAACGGCATCTCCGGCAACAGCACCAGGTCGCTGCCCTCGGCGCGGACATGCGCGGCCAGCCGCTCCCAGTCCGCTGCAAGACTGTCCGGTTCGGAATTCAACTCGCAGACCGTGACCCTGAGACGCATCTGTTTCCTCCATAACGGCGCTCGGCGCGACGCCGGTCAGCGCTGGATGATCGGCAAGTAGAGACGCGGCGTGGGGCCAGTCCCCGGCATCCCGACCGCGCACCAATCCAGGAAGGCGCCCAGCACCGCGGCCCGGCCCCCGGCGCTCAACCGCTCCAACCCGAACCCCAGGAAGGCGGTCCGGTACGCGGCCAGTTGGGCGACCCCGGCCCCACCGTTGCTGCCCGTGAAGGCGGTCTGGGCGGAGGCCGCCGGTATGAGCCTGTCGGGTATCGCCAGCGCAGCTGCATTGACGGCGTACGGCCCCAGCTCGCCAAAGACGCCGGCCCCGGTGACACTCGCCTGCCCCACATCGTCCGTCACCGCCGCCGTTCCCAGATACGTCTGCATGAATTCGGTCAGGCCGAAATCGTAATGATAATCGGCGCTGCTGATCAGCAGGCACCGCCCGCCGTCCAGATACGCGGCCAGGGCCGCTTCTCCGGCCGCGTCCGGCCCCGCTATCGGAACCGTGAACGGCGGCAGCAGGCTGGCGGCGTCGCCCGTAAACCAGATCACGGCGGCGTAGGGCGCCAGGTCAGCCGCCCCCGGCTCAACGCCGGCGGCCGCCACATCCCACACGTCATGGGCGATCTTCAGGCCGGCCAGCGCGCTCACATACTCGTCCCGGGCGTCCACGTCCACGCCCGCGAACAGGATCATCCAGGAGTCCCAGTCGTCGTCGACGAGCAAGACCGGGATCGCGGCGATGGTCGTGAAACGCGCGGTCGGCGAGACCCGCTCACCGCAGGCGTTCGCGGTCCGGACGCGCCAGTAGTAGGTCGTGTCCAGGGCCAGCCGGCTGGCCGGCGTGTGCGCGGCGCCAGCCACGCCGGCCTGATAGACGATGTCGGCAAAGTCCGGGTCGGCGGCGACTTCCAGAACATAGGCGCCGGCCAGGGGCGTCGCCGCCCAGGCGAAGTCGGGCTGCGGGTTGACGTCGGTCGCGCCATCCTCCGGGGCCTGGAGCGTGATCGCGCCGGGCGCGGCTGTGTCCAGCCTCAACCAGGCGGCGGCGGCCCGCTGGCCCAGAGAGGCCGTGCCCGTGATCACCAATCGGTAAGCCCCGGCCGGCGCAGCGCCGAGATCGCTCACCGTCAGCGTGCTCGCGCCCCCGGCCGCGGCCGGGTTCGGGTTGAACGCCGGGTTGGCGCCGGGCGGCGCGCCGCCGGCGCTCAGGGCCACCGGGCCGTTGAACCCGCCCGTCGCCGGGAG
>Ga0101944_10003271_pt1 | contig 23229 bp, 20 predicted proteins | sample DewCreD2012metaG_FD_75245 | JGI IMG/M metagenome (GOLD analysis project Ga0101944, IMG submission 75245) | Hot spring sediment bacterial and archeal communities from British Columbia, Canada, to study Microbial Dark Matter (Phase II) - Dewar... ... | reverse complement strand
CGAACCCGGCCATCCCCCTGCCCAACGGGGATCCGCCGCCATGGATGTTGTGGGGCAGCGAGGACTGAACGGCCGCGCCAGGCGGCGGAAAGGCCGCGCCGGGGAACGCAACCCGCGCGGGATACGGAACGACGATGCTGTACGGTCTGCATGTTCTTAGCGCGTGGTTTTCGCCGTTGCGCGTGCTGCGCTACATCACCGTGCGCGCCGTGGCCGGCGGGGGCACCGCCTTTCTGCTGTGCCTGTTTCTGGGGCCGGCGCTCATCCGCCAGTTGCAGCGCCTGAAGGTCGGCCAGTTCGTCCGCAAGGAGGAAGCCCCGCCGCTCTACGAACTGCACGGCAAGAAAGAGGGCACGCCCACCATGGGGGGGCTGCTGGTGATTTTGAGCGTGCTCGCGGCCACCGTGTTGTGGGCCGACCCCCGCAACCTGCTGGTCTGGCTGACGCTGGCCACGCTGGTGTACATGGGCCTGGTCGGCTTCTGGGACGACTACACCAAAGTCGTGCGCCGGCGCTCCAAAGGCATCACGGCCCGCGCCAAACTCGCGTTGCAGCTCCTGTGGACGGCGGCGGTCGTCTATGCGCTGCTGTCCTGGCCGGAGACGGCGGTTCGCGTCCGCGAGCTGATGGTGCCCTTCGTCAAGGAGCCGGTCGTCCGCGATCTGGGCGCCGGCGGCGCTTTCCTCTTCGTCGCGCTGGTGCTGGTGGGCGCCGCCAATGCCGTGAATCTGACCGACGGGCTGGATGGCCTGGCCATCGGCTGCAGCGCGTCGGTGGCGCTCTCGTATCTGGTCATGGCCTATGTGGCGGGCCACTCGGCTTTTGCCGCCTATCTGCTGGTGCCCTACGTGCGCGGCGCGGGCGAATTGGCCGTCTTCTGCGGCTGCCTGGCGGGCGCGTGCCTCGGCTTTCTGTGGCACAACTGCCACCCGGCCCGGGTCTTCATGGGAGACACCGGCAGCCTCGCGCTGGGCGGCGCCCTGGCGATGGTCGCGCTGCTGATCAAACAGGAGATCGCCTTGATCCTCGTGGGCGGGGTCTTCGTCATGGAAGCCCTGAGCGTCATCCTGCAGGTGGTCTCGTTCAAGACCCGGGGCAAACGCATCTTCGCCATGGCCCCGCTGCACCATCATTTCGAAATGCGCCGCTGGAGCGAAACGCAGGTGACGGTGCGGTTCTGGATTCTGTCGATCCTCTTTGCCCTGCTGGGGCTGTTGACCTTGAAAATCCGCTGAGGGGGCGACGCCGGCGCGGAAACCGAAACGGCATGACGGAAGCGCGATATCGCAGGGCCTGGGTGCTGGGCCTGGGAGCCAGCGGCGTGGCCGCCGCGCGGCTGCTGGCGCGCGAAGGCGCGCAGGTGCTGGCGCTGGACGCCGCCGAAAACGAGGCGCTGCGGCAGCGCGCCGCCGCGCTGGAGGCGGAGGGGGTCGCCGTGCGGCTCGGCGCCGCGGCCCTGCCCGACGCCGCCGCCGAGGTCTGCGTGGTCAGCCCGGGCATTCCCGCCGCTTCGGACTGGGTGCGGGGCGCGGCCGACCGCGGCCTGGAGGTGATCTCCGAACTGGAACTGGGCTATCGCCGCTGCCGCTGCCCGCTGCTGGCCGTCACCGGCTCGAACGGCAAGAGCACGCTGGTGAAACTGTGCGGCGACATTCTGGCGGCCGCGGGCCGGCGCGCGGCGCTGGCCGGCAACTACGGCCGACCGCTGTGCGACGCGGCGCCGGAAAGCGCGGGGCTGGACTGGATCGTGGTCGAAGTCAGCTCCTTCCAACTGGAAACCGTGGCGGAGTTCCATCCGCGGGTGGCGGTGTTGCTGAACCTGCAACCCAACCATCTGGACCGGCATCCGGACTTCGAGACCTACGCGCGCCTCAAAGCTCGGCTGTTCGCGCGCCTGGGCGCCGGCGACACGGCGGCGGCGCTGGACGAGCTCGCCGCTCCCCTGCGGCGCATGGCGGGAGCGGAGGCCGCGCGCTGGGTGGCCTTCGGCCTCGGTCCGGACGCGGATTACCGCTATGCGCCGGGCGCACTGCGCCGGCGGCGCGACGGCGCGCTCATCGCCGTGCGCGGCACCGTGTTCGACAATCCGATTCTGGGGCAGACCGCGGCGGCCGCCGCGGCCGCGGCCGACGCCTGCGGCGCGCCCCCGGCGGCCGTGGAACGCGCGCTGCGGGACTTCCAGCCGCTGCCGCACCGCCTGCAGCTCGTGGCGCGCTGGCGCGGCGTGGCGTTCGTAAACAATTCCAAAGCCACCACCCTGGCGGCCCTGGCGGCCTCGCTGCGCCTGAGCGACGGACCGGCGCGCCTGATCGCCGGCGGCCTGCTCAAAGAACACGATCTGGCTTCGGTCAGAGAAGTGTTGTCAAAGAAAGCGAGGTGTGTCTATCTTATCGGGCAAGCGACGGAAGCAATGGCAAGGGCGTGGTCCGACGTCGTCCGTTGCCGGCGATGCGGCACGCTGGAGGAGGCGGTGCGGGAAGCATGGGCGGAGTCCGAGCCCGGCGAGACGGTGTTGCTGGCGCCCGGCTGCGCAAGTTTCGACCAGTTCAGGAATTTCGAGGAACGCGGAGAACGGTTCGTCAACATCGTGAGGTTGTTGCAGCAGAAGGAGGAGTCAAAAACATGAAGCTGTCGTGGATTGTCAGTATCGTAATCGCCGCGCACGCGGTCGTGGCCGCGCTGTTGTTCCAGGGTTGCAGCACGACGCCGCGGCAGGCGCCGCCGGCCGCGCCCGCGCCCGTGGCCATGCCCGAGCCGCCGGTGACGCCTGTGCCGACGCCGCCGGCGCCAGCGCCGAGCCCGCGCGAGCCGCTCGAGACCCAGGCGCCCGCCGTGGAGACGACGCCGTATACGGTCCAGCCGGGCGACGCGCTGTCGCTGATCTGCAAACGCCACGGTCTGAATATGGCCGAGGTCATGGCCTTGAACGGGATCAAGGACCCCAACAAGTTGCGCGCCGGGCAGAAGCTGACGTTGCCGGGCAAACTGAAGATCGTCGCGCCCCCGCCCAAGCCGGCGCGCAAAGCCAGCGCCAAACCCGCCCGGGTGGCGACCGTGGCTGCCGGCGGCGTGTACGAGGTGAAGAGCGGCGATTCGCTCTCGAAGATTGCGGCGGCGCACGGCATCAAGACCGCCGACTTGAAGAAAGCCAACAACCTCACGAGCGATAAGATCATCGTCGGACAGAAACTGACGATTCCCGGTCCCGCCGCGGCGCCGGCGCCGGCGCTGGCGAGTCCGCCCGCGGCCGCTCCGGCCGAGGCGCCGAGCGCGGCGCCCGCCGTGGCCCCGGCAACGCCGAGCGAGGGCGCGGTGGAGCCGGCGCCGGCGCCGGCGGCCGTCGGGTCCGAAGCGGTGCGGGAGCATACGGTGGAAGAGGGGCAGGACTTGTACACCGTCGGCATGATGTATAACGTGGACATCAAGAAGCTGCAGGCGCTCAACGGGCTGACGGGCACGGCGTTGCAGGCGGGGCAAGTGCTGAAGATCCCGCTCGCCGAGTAGCCGTGCGGCGACTCTCCAGTGCGCTGATGGTCATGGTGGCGGCGCTGCTGGCGCTGGGGATCGTGATGCTGGCCAGCACCAGCAGCGTGCGGGCCAGCGCCACCTATCACGATCCCTACTACTTCCTGAAACGGCAACTGCTCTGGACGGCCGTGGCGTTGGCGCTGGGCGTGGCGGTGCTGCGCTTCGACTACCACTGGTGGCAAAAAGCCGCGGCGCCGCTGGCGGTCTTGTCCCTGCTGTTCCTGGCGGCCGTGCTGCTGCCGGGCGTGGGCGCCCGCATCGGCGGCAGTTCCCGCTGGCTGCGGCTCGGGCCCTTCAGCTTCCAGCCCTCGGAACTGGCCAAGGTGTCCCTGGTCATCGGCCTGGCCACCTGGATGGCGCGGCTGGGCCGGCGGGCGCAGCAGTTCAAGCTGGGTTTGGCGCTCCCGGTCTGCGGACTGGGCCTGGTCCTGGGCCTGCTGCTGCTGGAGCCGGATTTCGGCACGACGCTGTTGCTGGGCATGGTCGGATTGCTGATTCTGTTTGTCGGCGGCGCCCGTTTTCCGTATCTGGCCGCCGTGACCGCGGGTGGCGCGGCCCTGTTCGCGCTGGCCATTCGCCACGATCCGGTTCGCCTGGGCCGCATCCTGGCCTTCCTCTATCCGGAGCGCTATCCGCAGGTGGCCTATCACCTGGCGCAGTCGAAGAAGGCGTTCACGATCGGCGGCTTGTTCGGCGTGGGGCTGGGCAACAGCATCCAGAAACAATTCTACCTGCCGGAGGCGCACACGGATTTCATCCTGGCGATCATCGGCGAAGAGCTGGGCCTGATCGGCACGCTGAGCGTGCTGTTCCTGTTCGCGGGCATCGTGCTTTGCGGCTTCTGGATCAGCCGCCACGCGCCGGATCGTTTTGGCCGCTTGTTGGGCTTCGGCTTCACGATGCTGATCGGACTGCAAGCGGCCATCAATATCGGCGTGGTCACCGGCTGCCTGCCGACCAAAGGGCTGCCGCTGCCGTTCATCAGCTACGGCGGATCGAGCATGCTGGCTTCCATGGCCGGGGTCTGCATTCTCTACAACATTGCCCAACACATCGAGACCGAGGACTTCGACGAGCACACCCGCGCCATCCGAGACCGGGCCCATGAAATCTGAGCCGAGACCGAGGGCGCGCCGCGATTTCGCCAGAGTGCTGGCGGCGGTGGCCGCGGCGCATGTGGTGGCGGTGGCCTGCGCGGTGGCCTTTGCCGCCGGCCGGCGCAGCGCGCCGCGGGCGGCCGGCCCGAACGCGCCGGCCATTGCCGTCACCTTGCTGGCCGCGCTGCCCGCGCCGCCCGCCGCCACGCCGCCGCCGCCGGCGGCGGCCGAGCCGCCCGCGGAAATCCCGGTTGCGCCCCTTCCGGAAACGTCGCCCTCGCTGCCCAGTCCTCCCGAGCCTGCCGCCGCCGTCGAGGTTCCCGCCGCGACCCCTGCCCCGCCGCCGGCGCCGGAACCTCCCGCCGCCGGCGAGCCGCCCTCGCCGCCGCCGGCGCTGGAGCTTCCGGCCGCGGTCGAGTCGCCGTCCGTGCCGCCGGCCGTGGCGGAAACGCCGCCGGCGCCGGCCGCGCCCGAGCCGCCCCATGGTCCCCTGCCCCCGCCGGCGTTTCCCAAGCTGGCGCTGGACGGTCTGGACCTGCGTCCGCGCTATCCGCTGGGGGCGCGCCAGCGCGGCGAAGAGGGCCTGGTGCAACTGCGCGTGACGGTTCTGCCCTCGGGCGCGGCTGGGCCGGTCGAGGTCGTACGCAGCAGCGGCTTCCCGGCCCTGGATCGCGCCGCGATCGACGCCGTGCGCAAGGCGCGTTTTCCCGTGAACGCGGGGACGCCGGACCCAGCCGCGCTGTTGCTCTCGTTTCGGTTTCAGCTTGTGGACGGCGGCTGAGCGCGCGCCGCCGCCCGCAAAAACCGCGCCGGAGCATCCCGAAAAAGAATCGCTTTACAGACCGCCGGCGCGCCTATATAGTCCGCGGCAACAACAACACCAAAGGCAGTTAACAAGGGAACCGGTAGTTACGGTATGAGTCAGATAGACAAGAAGGCAGTCAGGGAGAAATTCCAACGGCACGCCAGCGACACGGGATCGTCGGAAGTGCAAATTGCGCTGTTGTCCAAGCGCATTGAACTGCTGACCGATCATCTGAAGACGCACAAGAAGGACCACAGCTCCCGTTACGGGCTGATCAAGATGGTCAGCGCGCGTCGCCGCCTTCTGGACTATCTGAAGAAGAACGACGAAGAGCGCTACAAGCAGGTCATTGGCGCGCTCCTGATCCGCCGCTAGCGGGCGGCGTCTTCCCTCTTCGTTGATCCCGGCGCTCGGCCGCCCGAGCGGGCCGCAAACGCCGCGTCCGCCGCGCCGGTTCCCGCAACCGCAAGGAAAGGCACACATGCAAGGCACCACCTCCGTGACCGTCGAAATCGGCGGCAAATCCCTCACCATCGAAACCGGTCTGCTGGCCCGCCAGGCGGCGGGATCCTGCACCGTGCGCTATGGCGACACGATCCTCTTCTCGGCCGTCACCTGCACGGACCAGCCGCGGGAAGGCATCGACTACTTCCCGCTGCAAGTCGAGTACCGCGAGAAGTACTACGCCGCCGGCCGCTTCCCCGGCGGGTTCTTCAAACGCGAAGCGCGCCCCTCGGAGAAGGAAATCCTCGCGGCCCGTCTGACCGACCGGCCGATCCGGCCGCTCTTTCCGGCGGGCTATCGCAACGACGTGCAGATCAACAATATGTTGCTCTCCGCGGACGGCGAAAACGATTCCGATGTCTTGAGCATTGTCGCCGCCAGCACGTCGCTGACGCTTTCGGAAATCCCGTTTCTGGGCCCGATCGCCGGCGTGCGGGTGGGCCGCGTGGACGGCGCCTTCGTGATGAACCCGACCCATGCCCAGCGCGACCGCAGCGACCTGGACCTGGTGTACTGCGGCACCCGCGACCTGCCGATGATGATCGAGGGCGACGCGCACGAGATCAAGGAAGCCGACCTGCTGCAAGCCATGCGACTGGCCCACCGCGAGTGTGTGAAACTCATCGACGCCCAGTTGGAGTTGCGCCGCAAACTGGGACTGCCCGACAAGACGGTGTCCGTGCCGCCGGCCGACGACCGCGCGCTGAACCTGGCGCGGGCGCGCGTCGGAGCCGAGCTGGCGCGCGCGCTGCTGACGCCGGGCAAGCTCGAGCGCGAAAAGGCCGTCGCGGCGATCAAGCAGACCCTGAAAGAGCGTCTGGCCGCCGAGCAGCCCGAGGTCACGGAGGAGCAGCTGCGGGCGGCTTTCGACGCCCTGGAGATCGAAACCGTGCGCCGCAACCTGCTGGAACACGGCCGCCGCATCGACGGCCGCGGTTGCGACGAGTTGCGCCCCCTGGCGGCGCAAGTGGGCCTGCTGCCCCGCACCCACGGCTCGGCGCTGTTCAGCCGCGGCGAGACCCAGGCGCTGGGCACCGTCACCCTCGGCACCAAGTCCGACCTGCAGAACCTCGACGCCATTACCGGCGGCGACACCGAGAAGAAATTCATGGTGCACTACAACTTCCCGCCGTACAGCACCGGCGAGGTGGGCCGGCTGGGCTCCACGGGCCGGCGCGAGATCGGCCACGGCGCGCTGGCGGAACGCTCCCTGGCGCCGGTGGTGCCCGCGGACTATCCCTACACCGTGCGGCTGGTGGCGGACATCATGGGCTCCAACGGCTCCTCCTCCATGGCCAGCGTCTGCGTCGGCACCCTCAGCCTGATGGACGCCGGCATTCCCATCCGCCGACCGGTGGCCGGGATTTCGATCGGCCTGGTGTCGGACGCCGAGCGGGCGGTGCTGCTCACCGACATCATCGGCGCCGAAGACCATTGCGGCGACATGGATTTCAAGGTCGCCGGAACCCGCGAAGGCATCACCGGTTTTCAGGTGGATCTGAAAATCCGCGGCCTGAAATGGGAATTGGTGGCGGACGCCTTCGAGAAAGCCCGCCTGGCGCGCTTGAAGCTGCTCGACTTCATGGCCGGCGTCATCGCGGCGCCGCGGCCCGAGCTCTCGCCCTACGCCCCGCGCATCACGACGCTGCAAATCGATCCCGAAAAGATCGGCGAACTGATCGGCCCGGGCGGCAAGAACATCCGCCGCATCACGGACTTGTCGGGCGCCCAGATCGACATCGAAGACGACGGCACGGTGAGCATTTTCGCCACCAGCCGCGAGTCCATGGAGCTGGCCGTGCGCGAGGTGAACCTGGTGGCGGCCGAGCCGGAAGAGGGGGCGCTGTACCACGGCACGGTGACGGGCATCAAGGAGTTCGGCGCCTTCGTCGAGATTCTGCCCGGCCGCGACGGCCTGGTGCATATCAGCGAGTTGGCCGATTTCCGCGTCAACCGCGTCGAGGATATCTGCAAGTTGGGCGACAAGATGTGGGTCAAGTGCATCGGCATCGACGACCGCGGCCGCGTCAAACTCAGCCGCAAGCAGGCGATGCGCGAGCGGGGCGAACAACAGGAGTCCTGAGCGGCCAGCCATGCGCCGGCTTCGATCCTTCGCGGCCCTGGCCGCTCTGGCGGCCCGGGAGCTCGTGGCCCAGCCGATCTTCGTGCTCCTGACCACGAGCGCCGTGGCGCTGACGGCGCTCTGCCCGCTGGCCACGGTCTTCCACTTCGGCGAGGAAGGCAAACTGGCGCGCGACGGCGGTCTGGCCTTCCAGTTGCTGTTCGGCCTCTTGATCGCCGTCCAGGCCGGCAGCGCCACGGTGGCCGAGGAACTGGAGCGCGGCACCGCCGCGGCCGTATTGAGCAAACCGGTGGGCCGCGCGGCGTTCTTCCTCGGCAAGTTCGCCGGCGTGGCCGCGGTGCTGTTCGGCTTCTCGCTGGCCCTGGCGCTGACCACGCTGCTGAGCGAACGGGTGGCGGAGAAGTTCTGCGCCACGCCGCAACTCTTCGGCTATTTCACCGATTGGCAGACCGGCAACATGTTGCTGGCCGCTCCGGCCCTGGCCCTGGGCGGGGCGGCGCTCTTGAACTACCTGCGCCGCCGTTCCTTCGGCGCGGCGGCCTTCGGTCTGCTGCTCGCGGCGCTGGCCGCGGTGCTGATCTTGAGCGGCGGCTTCGACCGCGCCGGCCGGCCGGCGCCGTATGACCTGCAGGTGCAATGGCGCCTTCTGCCGGCGCACGCGCTGGTGTTCCTGGCCTTGCTGGCGCTGGCCGCCGGCGCCCTGGCGCTCTCCACCCGCTTGCAGCGCGCGCCGACGCTGGCCTGCGTCCTGCTGGTTCTGGCCGTCGGCATGGCCGCGGACCATGCGCTGGGACGCGCCGCCGCGGCCTCCCGGGCGGCGGCCGTGGCCTACGCCCTGACGCCCAACTGGCAGCATTTCTGGGTGGCCGACGGGCTGGATCGCGGCGGCGTCATCCCCCTGGGCTATCTGGCGCGGGCGGCCGGCTACGGCGTCCTCTACACGAGCGGACTGCTGTGCCTCGGCGTGGCTGCCTTCCGGCATGCCGAGGTGCGGTAGCGCGCCGCGGCCGAACTCACGGCGCCGGCGGCTGCGCCGGCTCCGACGGCCGCGCGCCGAACATCTGCGCGGCCATCTTCAGGCCCATTTCCGACATCGCGCGCTGTTGCTCGAGGCTGCGCCGATATTGCGCCAGTTGGTTCGGCGTCAAGATTTCGGCCGCGCGTTGCAGCCCGCTCTCGTACCAGCGACCGATCAGGGCCACCCGATTGCTGACGCTCGCCGCGTCGAACGTCGCCGGATCGGGCGGCGTCTCCCGATTCATGAAGGCCTGCGGCAGCTTCTTGCGCTCTTCGTGCAGCGCGAGGATCAGGGCGTGCTCCTGCTCGTCGCTCAAGGCCTCTTCGGGCGCGAGGGTTTCCTTGAACAACTTGACGTGCAGGCGCTCGGGTTGCGTTTCCTCGAACTCGCGGTACACGGCGAAGTCGTCCTCGCCCAGAAAGGCCTTGATCCGGTCGTCCTGCTCTTTGGCCGCCTCGCCGAGGCGCGCCAGTTGCCGCTTGCGCTCTTCGCTCCCCGCGGCGGCGGCGCCGTCCATCATCTCCAGGGAAAGGTCCACGAGCCGCATCTGCTTGTCGAGCAGCAGTTGCTTGAACGTCTCCAAATCCTCGTCCGAAAGCTGCAGATACTTGAGCAGCGGACCGTAGGTGATCTCGAGCTGAGCCTTCTGCTGCGCGCGCAGCATGTCCTTCAGGCCGGGATTCCGGATCATCTTGGCCAGGCCGGCCATCGGCGCTTCAGCCGCCGGACGGCTCGCGGCTGCTGCCGCGTCGCGCGCGGCCGGCGGATTCGTGGCCGGGCGGTCGGCCGGAGCTTCCGGGGCCGGGCTTGGCTGTCGCGCCTCCCGGCGGGCGGTCTCATCCGCCGCGGCCGGTCGCGGGCTGGCGCGCTGCGCCGCGTTTGCCGAGACCGCCGCCGGCACGGAAAGCACGCCGCCGCGGACTTCGAGGCGGGCGATTTGCCGCGCTTGCCAGACGCAGACCGCTCCCAGCGCCGCCACCGCCGCTCCGGCTAACCACAACACCGTCTGCTTGTTCATGGTCGTTCCCCTCTGTCGGCCGCCGCCGTTGCGTTGCCGACAGCGGCCGGCGTCAGGGCGTACAGTGCCCCGAACCGGCGGGAGAATCAAAACAAAAGCGCCCGCTTCATGCGATCGGGTTTTGCGGCTCGACACGCGCGGCGGAGAGCGGTTATGGTTCCCCGGCAAACAGGCTCCGAACGCTGGACCCCTGGCTGCATCCGGAACAAAAAATGGCTGCGCCTCCGCCCGCGGGCCCGGCGAGTTGCGCCGGAGGATGCGATATGTGGCCGTCAGATTCGAATGACGCTTCCTTAAGCGCGCTTATCGACGCCGGAAGGCGGCTGAGGCCGGCCGCCCTCCACCAGAGATCACCCTAAAACGAGCAGTAGGATTTGCTCCGCTGGGAGATTGGGGCCAAAGATTAAGGCGAAAGACCAAGGCAACATCGAGATTCTCCCCTAATCGTTAGCCTTAATCTTTGATTTCGCTGAACAACGGCTTCGGAAGACGGTCGGGACAGAGCCCGACCCTCCAAAATGCACACCACACGGCGTGTTGACCGACGCTGGAGGGACGACCTCCGTGTCGTCCGCTATGTTTTTCAGCGCCATCAATCTTCCGCCTTCATCTGCACCCAATGGGTGGGGATTCGAGTTGAAAATAGATTCCCATAACCGACTGTTGTTCAAAGTTTTGCGATTTACGTCGGCAACTGCGGAGCAGTTGAACTGCCGGATATAGGCTGAGTTGTGAACGCGCCCTACAGAGCAGTTGCGCGAAGAGTCGTCTTCCTTCGGCTCATCGAGACGTCAGGGCGGCTCAGGTCCGCCGCTGGGCAGCGGCTTCCTTGATCAGGCTCAGCGCGATGACTTCCCGCTGAATCTGGTTCGTGCCTTCGTAAATCTGGGTGATTTTGGCGTCGCGCATCATTTTTTCCACCGGGTACTCCTTCATGTACCCGTAGCCGCCAAAAATCTGCACGGCATCCGTGGTGACGCTCATGGCGGTGTCCGAGGCAAATACTTTGGCCATGGCCGAAATCTTGCTAATGTCCTTGGCCCCGCTGTCGATGTAACGCGCGGCCTGATACACCAGCGCCCGCGCCGCTTCGACCCGCGTGGCCATGTCCGCCAGCATGAATTGCAGGCCCTGGAACGAGCAAATCGGCTTGCCGAACTGATGCCGCTGGCGGCTGTACTGAATGGCCTCTTCCAGCGCGCCGGCCGCAATGCCCAGCGCTTGCGCCGCCACGCCGGGCCGGGACATGTCCAGCGTCTTCATGGCCACGATGAAGCCCATGCCCTCCCGCGCAATCAGATTCTCCTTGGGAATCCGGCAGTCCTGGAAAATCAACTCGCGCGTGGCCGAGGCCCGGATGCCCATCTTGTTTTCCTTCTTGCCGAAGGTGAAGCCCGGCGTGCCCTTCTCCACGATGAACGCGCTGGCGCCGCGCGCGCCCTTGGCCTTGTTGGTCATGGCGATGACGGTGTAGATTTCCGCCTCGCCGCCGTTGGTGATCCACTGTTTCGTGCCGTTCAACACGTACTCGTTGCCATCCAGGACGGCCGTCGTCTTGACGCCGCCGGCGTCGCTGCCGGCCTCCGCCTCGGTCAAGCCGAAGGCCGCCAGGGCTTCCCCTTTCGCGATCCGCGGCAGGTACTTGCGCTTCTGCTCTTCCGAGCCGTACAGCAGAATCGGATAGGTTCCCAACCCCGTGGCAAACAGCGCCAGCGACGCTCCGCCGTCCACTTTGCACAGCTCCTCCACGGCGATCACGTTGTCCATGACGCCGCCGCCCATGCCGCCGTACTGTTCCTCAATGCAGATGCCGAAAAGATCGGCCTCGGCAAACGCCTTCACCACCTCCCAGGGAAATTCGCCCGTCTCGTCGTAGTGCTCGCGAACGGGCTTGAGCTTCTCCTGCGCGATTTGACGGCAAAGGTCCCGAATCATGATCTGCGTTTCCGTCAGGCCGTAGTCCATAGCTTCGCTCCTCCCTCGGCGGCGGCGCCGCGGCGCCTTACCGGCTGCGTTTGCCGCTCATGCTATGCAGCGGCCGGGCGCCGCGGCAAGCCCAAAAAAGATGATTTGACCGCCGCGCGCCCACAACGCAGACTTCGCCGACACATGAGGTTGGAGACGTCAGTCGTCGTCGCCCACGCGGAAGGAGCCGCCGGCTACCGCATCCTGGAACTGCGCTCCCCCGCGATTGCGGCCGCCGTGCAGCCCGGCCAGTTCGTTCATTTGCAGGTGCCGGGATTGGAAGACACGGCACTGCGGCGCCCCTTCAGCGTCTTCCGCGCCGCCGGGGAGCGCTTCAGCGTGCTCTATAAGACGGTCGGCAGAGGAACGGCCGCGCTGGCGCGAGTGGCGCCCGGCCAGGAACTCAGCGTGCTGGGCCCGCTGGGCAACGGTTTCCCCCTCGACCCGCGCGGCGCGCAGCCCGTTCTGGTCGCGGGCGGCTACGGCGTGGCCCCGCTCTGCTTTCTGGCCGCCCGCTTGCCGATGCGCGGGACGGCGTTCGTCGGCGGCGCCTCGCGACCGGACTTGCTGTGCCTGGAGGACTTCGCCGCCGCCGGCTGGACGACGCATTGCGCCACCGAGGACGGCAGCGCCGGCGCGCGCGGCCTGGTCACCGCCGCCCTGGACGAGTGGCTGGCCGCCGGCCCCCACACGCCGCCGCCCGTATTCTATGTTTGCGGGCCGGACGGCCTGCTGAAGGCCGTGGGCGAACGCGCCATCGCCGGCGGCTGGCGCGCCTGGCTGTCGCTCGACCGCCACCTGGGCTGCGGCGTCGGTGCCTGCCTGGCCTGCGTCCAGCGCGTGCGGCGGCCGGACGGTTCGACCGGCTGGGCGCGCGTCTGCCGCGACGGCCCGGTGTTCGAAGCGCGGGAAATCGTCTGGCCATGAACCCAGCCCCCTCCAGCGCACCGCCGGACAACGCCAGCCCGCGCCTGGAAGTGGCGCTGGGCGCCCTGCGCCTGCGCAACCCGGTCATGGTCGCCTCCGGCACCTTCGGCTACGGCATGGAATATGCCGAGGTGGTCGATCTCAACCGCCTGGGCGCCATCGTGGTCAAAGGGCTGCTGCTCGAACCCTGGGAAGGCAACCCGCCGCCGCGGCTGGTCGAGGTCCCCGGCGGCCTGGTGAACGCGATCGGACTGCAAAATCCCGGGGTGGAACGGTTCCTCAGCGATTACCTGCCGCGGTTGCGGCGCTACGATACGCCCGTGCTCGTCAACGTCTGGGGGCGGACCGAGGAGGAATACGCCGAACTGGCGGCGCGCCTGGACGGCATCCCCGGGGTCAGCGGCCTGGAGCTCAACGTCTCGTGCCCCAACGTCAAGCAGGGCGGTTTGGCCTTCGGCACCGAGGTGCGGATTCTGGCCCGCTTGATCGCCGCCGTGCGCCGCCGCACCCGCTTGCCCTTGATCCCGAAACTCTCGCCCAACGTGTCCGACATCGGCCTCTTCGCCCGCGCGGCCGAGGAAGCGGGAGCGGATGCGCTGTCCTTGATCAACACCCTGCCCGCCCTGGTCATCGACGTCGAAACGCGCCGGCCCGTGCTCGGTAACACCATCGGCGGCCTGTCCGGCCCGGCTATCCATCCCGTCGCCGTGCGGCTGGTCTGGGAGGCGGCGCGCGCGGTGCGGATTCCCATCGTCGGCATGGGGGGCATCGTCACCGCCCGCGACGCCCTGGAGTTCATCATCGCCGGCGCTACGGCGGTGGCGGTCGGCACGGCCAACTTCAGCGATCCGCAGACGCCCCTGAAGGTCGCCGCGGGCATCGCCGACTACCTGCGCCGCCACGGCATCGCCGATGTCAACGAGCTGATCGGCTCCCTCGCCTCATGACGCCGGCTCCGACAGCGCTCGCCCGCCGCTGCGCTTTCTGGCTGCTCCTGGCCGTCTTTGCCGGCCTGTGTCTGTGGTACGCCTTTTTCTTCCCCTACGATCCGGTCCGGCTTTGGCGCGCGATTCCGCCCCAGGCGCGCTGGACGGTCGAAATCCCGCGGCTGGCGGAAAGCTGGCCCGCGCTGCTGCGGCATCGAGGACTGCGCGCCGCCGCCGCCGCCTACGGCTGGCCGGAAGCACAACTGGAGCGGCTGGCGGCCGACCGGGAAGCCGCCCGTCTGGTCCGCCGCCTGGCCAGCGAGCGGACCCTGATCGCGTACGTGCCCCGCTTCGGCCGCTGGGGACAGCCGGCGCTGGTCGCCGCCAGTTGGGTGGGCGGCGAGAGCCAGATTCTGAAAATGCAGGCCGCCCTGCATCTGTTGCCCGGCTTGCGCCGCCTCCGTCTGGACGGCGGCCGCGAGGCCTGGGAGTGGCGTCCGCGCGGGCTGCCGCCGGGACAGCGCGTTTCCATGGCGCTGGTGGAAGGGGTGTTTCTGGCCTGCGTCTCCCCGGACCCGCGCGGCGTTCAGCAGTTGATCTTCCGCCTGGAAACGGGTGCGCCGGCCGCGGAAGAAGGGCGGCAAAGCCTGCCGTCGAGCGCCGCCCCGGCGGCGCCGGCCGATTCTTCCGCCCGTTTGTGGATCGCTGTCGGCGGAGAGCCGGCCGGCGCAGACCCGCGCCGCCGCTGGCGGATCGATCTGACCTGGCCGGACGCGGACCGCCTCGAAGGCCGCCTCCTGGGTCTCGATCCGCCGCCGGGGTCGCCGCGGGCCGCCGCGGAGCGCGCGGCGGATTTGGCGCCGTGGATCGGCAATTTTCCCGGAGCCATGCTGGCGTTCCCCTACGCCTGGCTACAACCGCGCCTGGGGGCTTCCGCCACCGGCGTCTGGGAGTATGCGGCCGCGTTCCTGCGCACGAACGTGGCCGAGCGCGGCTCGGTCCGCCTGTACCTCAGCGACACGAACCACAGCGGCCGGCTCTTCGGCTTCCGCGCGCCGGTGGTGTTGGTTTCCAACTGGCTGGTGTTCTGCAGCCATGCCGGCGTCCTGACCGAACTCCTTGCTTCCGCCGCGCCGTCGAATCCGCCGCCGCGCTGGGCGGCCGATCCGCGGACGGAACGCGCGGCGGCGGCAGCCTGGCTCGACCTGCCGGCCACGGCCGACTTGCTCGCCAAGGGCCTGGCTTTGTATGATCTGTTGCGCTATGCCCGGGGCGCCGGCGAGGCCGCGGCGCCGCTGCGCGAACGCTGGACGCTGCTGCGCGACGCTTGCCGGCTGTTGAGCCCGCTGGAGACGCTGACAGTCTGGCTGGACGAGGAACCCGGCGGCGGCCCCGTCTGGCGCTTTGCGCTGGGCCCGCCGCCGGCGCCGACGCCGCCGGCCGGCCCGGCAAGGAAGTGAGGCGGGGATGGGTTCGTCCGCCGTGGAAATCGTCTGCTCCGCTTGCGGCGCCGAGGCCTGGCTGCGCCGGGAACCGGTGTACGAAGGCTTCCGCAAGACCGGGGAACGGCTGTTCTGCTCGGCCTGCGGGCACGAGTACGCCTCGGAACGCGAGGCGCCGCTCAAGGCCGCGCGCCGGCCGCAACTGTTCACGGACGCCGACCGCCCGGCCAGGGTGGAAATCTTCCGCGGCGACGAACGCGGCCGCAACTGCCGGCATTGCCGGCACTACGTCGTCAACCCCTTCGTCCAGCGCTGCGGACGACACCACCGCGAAGTGCAGGCCACCGACCTGTGCGCCGACTTCGCCCCGCGGGAAACGCCCCCGCCCGCCCCAGGGCCCGCGGACGGCTGAGGCGGCGCCGCTTTACGAGCGCGGCTCCAGCACGGCCCGAATGCGGCGCACGCCCGCGCTCGAAGATTCCTCCTTCAGAATGCGGAAGCGGCCCAGTTCGCCCGTGTTCTGCACGTGCGGCCCGCCGCAGACTTCCTTGGAAAAATCGCCGATGGTGTACACCTTGACCTGCTCGCCGTACTTGGCCGCGAACAGCGCCATCGCGCCTTCGGCCTGCGCCTCTTCGACCGTCTTGACCTCCACGCTCACCGGCAGCCGGCGCTCGATGGCCTCGTTCACCAGGCGCTCGACTTGCGCAATCTGCTCCGGCGTCAGCTTGTCGGGATGCGTGAAATCGAAGCGCAGCCGCTCGGGCGTGATGTTGGAGCCCTTCTGCCGAACGTGCTCGCCCAGGACCCGCCGCAGGCTCTGGTGGAGCAGGTGCGTCGCGGTGTGCAGGCGCGTCGTGGCCTCGGAGTTGTCGGCCAGACCGCCCTTGAAGGCCTTGTCCGCGCCCTGTTTCGAGACTTCCTTGTGCTTCTCGAACGCCCGCTCGAAGCCTTCGCGGTCCACGGTCAGGCCGCGCTCGGCGCAGATTTCCGCGGTGAACTCCAGCGGAAACCCGCAGGTGTCGTAGAGCCGGAAGGCCACCCGGCCGGGCAGGGCCGTCTGGCCGTGCGCCTGCATCTGGCCGATGACCTTGTCGAGTTCCGCCATGCCGCGGCTGAGCGTCTTCTCGAACCGCTGCTCCTCCAGGAGCAGTTCCTCCACGACGCGGCCGCGGTTCTGCTCCAGTTCGGGATAGACCGGGCGGTAGTTGGCCACGACGGCCTCGGCGATCGGCCGGGTGAAGCCCTCGGCCAGGCCGAGTTTCTTGGCGTAGCGCACCGCGCGCCGGATCAAGCGCCGCAACACGTACCCCTGGCCCAGATTGCCGGGCGCGACGCCGTGTTCGTCGCCCAGGATGAACACCGCGCTGCGCAGGTGGTCGGCGATGACGCGATAGGCGCGGGTCGTTTCCGCGTCCGCGTCGCGCCGCCGGCCGGCCGCCGCCTCGATGGTCGCCAGGATCGGCTCGAACAGTTCCGTCTCGTACACGCTGCGGCGGCCCTGCAGCATGGCGATGGTGCGTTCCACCCCCATGCCGGTGTCCACGTTGTGCTGCCGCAGCCGCGCGTACGAGCCGTCCGCCGTCTTCTCGTACTGCATGAACACGTCGTTCCAGACTTCGAAGAACTTGCCGCAGCCGCAGCCCGGCCGGCAGGCGGGCCCGCACGCCGGCTGGCCGGTGTCGATGAACATCTCGGTGTCCGGGCCGCACGGACCGGTCTGCCCCGCCGGCCCCCACCAGTTGTCCTTCATCGGCAACGGCAGGATGCGCGCCGCCGGAATGCCGAGCTTTCGCCAGATCGCCGCCGACTCGGTGTCCATCGGCGCCTGCTCGTTGCCCTCGAAAACGGTCACGTACAGCCGCTCGGGGCGGAAGCCGAGATAGGCGGGCGAGGTCAGGAACTCGAAGGACCAGGCGATGGCCTCCTCCTTGAAGTAGTCGCCCAGGGACCAATTGCCGAGCATCTCGAAGAACGTCAGGTGGCCGGCGTCGCCGACTTCGTCGATGTCGCCGGTGCGGATGCACTTCTGGCAGTTGCACAGCCGCCGGCCCGCGGGGTGCGGTTCGCCCAACAGGTACGGCACCAGCGGGTGCATGCCGGCCGTGGTGAACAGCACGGTCGGGTCGTTCTGCGGAAGCAGCGAGCTGCCGGAAATGACGGCGTGGCCCTGGCCCGCGAAAAAGCTCAAGTATAAGCGGCGCAGTTCGTCGGCTTTCATTTGGCCTCTTGGCACTGCTCCTTGATTCTCTGGACCATTTTGGCGGTGAACTCCGGATGCTGCTCCAGAAACTCGCGGGCGGCTTCCTGGCCCTGGCCGATCTGCTCGCCCTCGCACGAGAGCCAGGAACCGCGTTTGGCGATCAGATTGCGCGCCAGCGCCGCGTCCAGCACCGAACCTTCCCAGGAAATGCCCTTGGCGTAGAGAATGTCGAATTCGCCCTCCGCGAACGGCGGCGCCACCTTGTTTTTGACCACCTTCACCCGCGTGCGGCTGCCGATGACCCGGCCGGTCGCGTCTTTGATCGCGCCGATGCGGCGGATGTCCAGGCGCACGGAGGCATAGAACTTCAGCGCCCGGCCGCCGGGCGTCGTCTCCGGATTTCCGAACATGACGCCGATCTTCTCCCGAATCTGGTTGGTAAAGATGCACAGCGTCCGGGAGTGCGAGATGGCCGCCGTCAGCTTGCGCAGGGCCTGGGACATCAGCCGCGCCTGCAGTCCGACGTGCGCGTCGCCCATGTTGCCGTCCAGTTCGGCGCGCGGCGCCAGCGCGGCCACGGAGTCGATGACGATCACATCCAGCGCGTTGCTCTTGACCAGCGTGTCCGTGATGGTCAGCGCCTCTTCGCCCGAGGCCGGCTGCGACACGAGCAGATCGTCCATCTTGACGCCGATGCGCTTGGCGTAGCTCGGGTCCATGGCGTGCTCGGTGTCGATGAAGGCGGCGGCGCCGCCGGCCTTCTGGGCGTTGGCGATCACGTGCAGCGCCAGCGTGGTCTTGCCGGAGGATTCGGGGCCGAAGATTTCGACCACCCGGCCCCGCGGCAGACCGCCCACGCCCAGCGCCAGGTCCACCGAAAAGGCGCCCGTGGAAATGCACGCCACTTCGCGGGCGGTCTCGCTGTCGCCCATGCGCATGATCGCGCCCTCGCCGAACTCCTTGCGGATTTGCGCAATCACCGCTTCCAACGCGTTGGAACCGCCTTTCTCTTCCGGTTTCTTGGCCATGACCCTCTCTCCTTATCGCTGCAGATACTGCCGCAACAGCCCCAGGGCGGCGCGGCAGGCCGCGGACTGCACCGCGGCGCGGCCGCCGGCGAAGTCGAACCGCCGCGCGACGACGCCCGCCGGGCCGGCCACGGCGGCGAAGACCAGGCCCACCGGCTTGGCCGCGCTGCCGCCCGCGGGCCCGGCGATGCCCGTGGTGGCCACGCCGACGTCGGCGCGCAGCCGCCGGCGCGCGCCGTCCGCCATCCGGCGCGCCGTCGGCTCGCTCACCGCGCCGCGCTCCGCCAGCAGACGGCGCGGTACGCCCAGCAGGGCCGTCTTGACGTCGTTGGCGTAAGCCACGATCCCGCCCCGAAAATAGGCCGAACAGCCCGGCACGGACGCGATGCGCCCGGCCAGCAACCCGCCGGTGCAGGATTCGGCCAGCGCCAGCGTCCAGCGCCGCCGCCGCAGCAGCCGGCCCACCGTGCGCTCCGCCCTCACCCGCCGCCCCTCCCGGGCGCCGCGCCGGCGTAGCCGTCGGGATGCGCGCGGTGCCATTCCCAGGCGCTGCGGATGATGGTCCGCAAATCCGCGTATTGCGGTTTCCACCCCAGCCGCCGCACGGCCCGCTCGGCGCTGGCGATCAAACAGGCCGGATCGCCCGGCCGGCGCGGCGCCACCACGGTCGGAATCGGCCGGCCGGTGACCTCGCGCGCCACCTCGATCACCTGCTTGACCGAGTAGCCGTTGCCGTTGCCCAGGTTGAACGCGCCCGTCTCCGCGGAATCCAGCGCCAGCAGATGCGCCTGGCACAAATCGACGATGTGCACGTAGTCCCGCAGACAGGTGCCGTCGGGCGTGTCGTAGTCCGTCCCGTAGATCTGCACCGCCGGCCGCTTGCCCAGCGCCGTCTGCAGCACGATCGGAATCAGATGCGTCTCGGGGTCGTGATCCTCGCCGTACTTGGCGGTGGCCCCGCAGGCGTTGAAATAGCGCAAAAACACCGCCTGAAAGCCGCGCAGGCGCTGATACCAGCCGAGAATCTTCTCGAAGGCCAGTTTGGACTCTCCGTAAGGATTGCTCGGCCGCTGCGGCGTGTCCTCGGCGATCGGCACGCGTTCGGGCTGGCCGTAGGTGGCGCAGGTCGAGGAGAAGACGATCCGCCGCACGCCGGTCTGGAGCATCGCTTCGGCCAGATGAATGCCGCCGATCACGTTGTTGCGAAAGTAGAGTTCCGGCTGGGTCATGGATTCGGGCACCAGCGCATAGGCGGCGAAGTGCAGCACCGCGTCCGCCCGCGCCTCGCGCAACGCGCTGCGCACGGCCTCGAAATCCCGCAAATCGCCGCGCAGGAACACGGCCCGCGGATCCACGGCCTCCGCATGGCCCCGCTCCAGATTGTCGAACCCGATCACCGTGTGGCCTCGATCCAGCAGCAGCTCCGTCATCACGCTGCCGATGTAGCCCGCGCAGCCCGTGACAAATACCCTCATGGTTCCTTCCCGTCTGTGGCCGCCGACCGCAGGGCGGCGATTTGTTGTTCGAGCGCGGCCAGGCGCTCCTTCCATTCCGGCAGCCGCGCCAGATGCGCGTGCAGGCGCTTGGCTTTCGCCGCCGGCATGGCCGGAAAGCCGAGCACGTACGAACGCGGCGCCACGTCCTTGGTCACGCCGGCCTGGGCCGAGACCACGCTGTCGTCGCCCACCGTCAGGTGGCCGCCCACGCCCGCCTGCCCGCCGATCTGCACCCGCCGTCCGATCGTGCTGCTGCCGGCGATGCCGGTCTGCGCGGCAATGGCCGTGTCGTCCCCCACCCGCACATTGTGCGCGATCTGCACCAGGTTGTCGATCTTCACCCCGTTGCCGATGACCGTCTTGCCGAAGCGGGCGCGGTCGATCGTGGCGTTGGCGCCGATCTCCACGTCGTCGCCGATCTCGACCGTGCCCAACTGCGGAATCTTGCGCCAGCGGCCCTGTTCGCGGACGTACCCGAAGCCGTCGCTGCCGACCACCGCGCCGTTGTGCAGGATGCAGCGGTCGCCGATGCGCACGCCCTCGCGCACGCTGACGTGCGGGTACAGCCGGCACTGGGCCCCGATCTGCGCGCCGGCGCCGATGTAGCCGCCGGCCATCACCGCCGTGCCGGCGCCGATGCGCGCCCCCGCCTCGATGACGCAGTGCGGCCCGATGCTGACGTCGGCCCCCAGCGCGGCGTCGGGGGCGATCACGGCGCTGGGATGCACGCCCGGCGGCGGCGGCGGCAGGGGCGGCCGCAGCAGCATGGCCGCCTGCATGCAGGCGCGGTCCGGATCGGCCACCCGAATCACGGCCGCGGCCGTCGTTCCGCTCCAGTCGCGCCCGACCAGGACGGCCGAGGCCCGCGTCTGCGCCACCAGCGCGGCATAGCGCGGGTTGGCCAGAAAGGTCACGTCGCCTGCCGTCGCCTCCTGCAGCGAGGCCACGCCGCGGATCACGGCTCCGCCGTCGCCCTCCAGCACGCCGTCCAGCCGGCGGGCCAGCTCGGCTACCGTCACATGCATCGCCTCACTCCCCGGCGGCGCGGCCCGCGCCCGCGGCCGCTGCCGGCGCTGCCGGCGCCGCGTTCGCCTCGCGCTCGACCTTGTCCGCCGCCACGATCTTGAGAATGTCCTCGGTGATGTCCATCGTTTTCAGACTGTACACCACCGCGCCCGGCCCCTCCAGCATGGGGCCGGAATCCAGCACCAGCGCCAGGCCCTTCTTCGCCGCATAGGTTTGAATGATCGCGCGGATGCGCTCCACAATGCGCTCCCGCATGCGGCGCTTGCGGTCGGCAAGCTGTTTCTGGCGCAAGAGGGTCGTCTGGCGCACTTCCGCGTCGAACTCGCGCAGGGCGATGAGCTTCTCTTCCGCCTCGGTCTTCTTCTTCTGCCGGCCGGCTTCGCTCAGCGCCTTGCTCTCCGCCTCGTCGCGCGCCTGCTCGAAATCCTTTTTCAGCCGCTCGAACTTGTCCAGCAGCGTGTCTTTCTCCGTCTCGAACTCCTGAATCTGCTTTTGCAGAAGGCGTTCGGCTTCCTGGGTCTCGGGATGCGCGCTCAGCACCCGCTCCATGTCCACGATGCCGACCGTGGTTTCCACCTCGCCCCCCGCCGCGCCGACGCGGCACCAACACCCCAGGGCCGCCGCTGCCGCTGCCGCCGCCCAACGCCGGTTCATCGTTCCTGCGTCTCCTTTCAGTACTCGTAGCCGATCCAGAACACCCACGTGTCCTCGTCGGTGATCTCGTTGTCCTTGCGCACCGTCCAGGCCCGGTCGATGGCGATCGGGAACCCGGGAATGTCGAACCGGATTCCCACGCCGGCGCCGGAAGCCAACTGGCCGAAGTCGAAATCGTAGGCCTCGCGCCAGACGTTGCCAATGTCGAAAAAGACCGCGAAGCGCAGGGCCTGCACGATCGGGATGGTGTAGTCGAGCTTGGCCAGCGCCAGGCTGCCGCCGCCCACGGGCCGGTAGCGCCGCGCGCTCGAGTTGGGGTCCACGGGCACCACCTTGGGTCCGACCTCCCGATAGTCGTAGCCGCGAATGGTGCGGCCGCCGCCGATGAACAGCCGGTCGCTGAGCGGCACCTCGTCCTCGCTGCCGTAAGCTTCCACCACTTCCAGCCGGCCCCGCACCTGCAGCACATGGTTGAACCACAAGGGAAGGTACTGCGCCGCCTGCAGGCCCAGGTTGTAGATTTCGGTGTCGAACCCGAACGGCCCGCCCGACAGGCTGCCGAAGAGCGTGGAATAGTTGCCGCGCGTCGGCACGAATGGCCGATTGCGCGTGTCGTGCGTCAGGCTCAGCTTGACCGTGCTCTTGACGCGGTCTTCCTCCTGGCTGAAGGAGTATTCGTCGTGCGGCGGATCGAGATACACGTACAGATTGGTGTCGGCAATGTCGCGGATTTGCGAGCGTTCGATGCGGTACTGCAAATGGACCCGATTCGCGCCCGGCAGCGCCTTGCCGAGCGTGACCGCCGCGCCGGTGCGCTCGATGTCGTAATCCGAGTAGCTCACGTCGCTGCGGTCGAGGTCCACGCCCAGCGAGAGTTTGCGGTCGAGAAACCACGGCTCCACGAAGGAAATGCCGTACTCCTTGCGGGTGGAGCCGAACTGGCCGCTGAGCTTCAGCTTCTGCCCCCCGCCGCTGAAGGTGGGCCAGCCCCGGATGTCGAAGTTGCCTTGCGACAGCTCCACGAACCCCATCAGTTTGTCGATGCTCGAAAACCCCGCGCCCACCATGAACTGGCCGGTTTGCTTCTCCTCCACCTCGAACACCAGGTCGCTGCGGTCGGGTTCGTCCGTGCTTTCGTAGTCGCTGCGCACGGCCGAAAAATAGCCCAGGTTCGAGAGAATCCGTTCGCTCTGGCGAATCTTGGGCTCGTTGGCGATCTCTCCGGGCGCCACCAGCAACTCGCGGCGAATGACCCGGTCCCGCGTGCGCGAATTGCCGCGAATGAAAATGTTCCGCAGGCGCGTCAGCCGGCCTTCCGTGACCGCAAAGGCGACATCCGCGACGGAGCGCGCCGGATCCGTCGTCAGCGTCGGCTGCACGGCGGTGCGGATGTAGCCCCGCGCGCCGTAGTAGTCGCGGATCGCCTGCGCCGCCTTCTCGATCTCGTTCTGCCCGGCGGGCGCGCCGGCCTTGAGCGCGCCGGCCTGCCGCACTTCCGCTTCCGGGAAC